>ENA-UPWP01000107-UPWP01000107.1-human-gut-metagenome-genome-assembly--contig:-NODE-107-length-105523-cov-8.610417_pt1 | contig 105523 bp, 96 predicted proteins | sample MGYA00250052_ERZ773380 | MGnify/ENA primary metagenome ERZ773380 (study PRJEB29103, sample SAMN06112063) | human gut metagenome | biome: human gut; feature: ankylosing spondylitis patient; material... | reverse complement strand
ACGTTCTTCCTTCGGAAGCTCTTTTAACCCGGTGTCGATGCTGTAGAATTCCGCGATCTTCTGCAATGCCCGGTATGCCACGGAGCTTTTCACGGCCTGCGGATCCTTTTTATCTGCTGCTTTCACCGCATCCGCAAAAGCTCTTCTTGCATGCGCCCAGCAGTTGGCATTTGTCACATCCGGCAGCTTTCTGTCCAGCAGATGATACTGCTCCAGACTGTCCGTGACAAGGATCCCTTTATAATCCCGGTAGAAATTCAGGGGCTTTTCGTGGCCACGTCCCTTCTGGTACTCATAGACCACTACCGGACGGTCTTTATAGAACTCTCCGGAACGGTGCACCCACATATAGCACATGCTGTTGGGGCGGTCACTGTCCCCGATCACCTGTGTCGGAGTCTCGTCTGATTGTGTGACGGGAAGTGAAAGCAGTTCCTGCTTCATGCATTCCACAAAAGGAACAAAATATTTTTCCGAGCAGCGGATGATCCAGTTCGACATGGTCTGCCGGGAAATATTTACACCGTTACGTTTAAATTCCTGCTCGATCCTGTGCAGGGCAGAGGAATTCACGTACTTTACATTCAGGATGGACGCAAGCAGGGAAGGAGTAACAATGCTTCCGCGAAGCAGATCCTTCGGGCGCTTTCCGCGTAAGAATTCATCCTGGTGTTCCCCACCTGTTCCGAGATAGACCTCTACGGTGTGCACTTCAACCGTCCAGGATTCCGGCTCATGCCGCAGCCTTTTATAGGTTTCATCCTCCAGTCGGCGCCAGTTGCCTGCTCCGTAAAAGTTATCCAGTTCTTCTTTGTATACACGATAAGGAGGAATGATATCCACCGGGAAATCTTTCAGGTCGGTCTCACGCTGTCCCTTTTTCTTCCGGCGGCGTGAAGGGATGACTTCTTCTTCGGCCGGTTCCGGTGCAGACAGGTCACAGCAGCTTTCCGCCTCATCGAAGAAAGATAGCTGTCCGTCAATGGAATCCAGGGTTTCCGTGTGTTTTCCAAACCGGTAACTGTTGGCGATACGCACCTGCTCGATCAGCTTCTCGATGTTCTCATTCAGGGCATCCAGCTGTCCCTGCATCATGAGGATCATCGTGATCAGTTCTTCCCGGCTGCAGTTATTCAGTTCTTCCAGTGTGTGTTTTGCTGCCATCATCTGCTCCTTATTTCTGGTCTTATTATACCAGAAAATAAAAGGGATTGCGAATCGTCTGACAAGCAGGCTTCGTCATTCTGCCTATACCTGTAAGGCTGTATGACAGCTGTAGGCATAAGGAAATATAAAGTTTTCAAGGAACTGAAAAAGCCGTCCTCTCCGCACGGTGCAGGCATGGGCCCCATACAGAAGGCTCAAAATCCGGCTGGCACTGCTACAAACCGGAACCGCTATACGGCAGGAAAAAATCTATGTTTTGCACAAATCAGACCGGACTCTTTGGCGTTACTTCCTTTACTTTCGGGTTCAGTGGATTCAGCCCCATCATAAGATACCGGAACTGCTCTTCGGTAAGGTCTGCGGCTTCTTCACTGGTTCTTGGCCATGACAGGGAACCGGCTTCCAGCCTTTTGTAAAGCTGGAGGAAACCGTCACCCATCCAGAGAAGGCCTTTGATCCGGTCAGACCGTCTGCCGCAGAAGAGGAAGAGGGTTCCTTTTTCAAAAGGATTCTGATGATATCTGTCACCGATGATCATGGACAGACCATCGATCCCTTTACGGAGATCCACATATCCGCAGGCAAGAACTACCCTGCGGATCCCGGCTGAATCTTCAAGCATGAAGCACCTCCTGTAAAAGACCGGTCAGCAGGGATGCTGAAATATCGTTTGAAATTTCAATGGTAAGTCTGTCTGTTTTTAGTACCGCGGAAGGTACCATGCTGATATCTGTGTGGTGTAATGCATCGGAAGATTCCGGAGCTTTTAATGGCACTTCCACAAAAGAGAGTTCTGAAGACTTGGTTACATCCGGAAGTTCTGCCCTGTGCTCATAGGCTTCCCGGCGAATCTTACGGAGCCAGTAATAGTAAGATTTTTCATTTACATCATTTTCGGCAAGCCATTGCTTTGCCGAAATACCGGCAGGACGGTTCTGGCACTGACTGATGATGTTTAGCCAGTTGGTCATGCGAACATCGTGAGTTGATTGATCCATTGTGTTTGCCTCCTCTAAAAAACTATTAGTTTTTTCGTGTTCTTTAGAGTTTGGCATAAAAAAGTCAGTTCGACAAGGCGCATGATTTGACGTTTACGAATTTTCTCCCAGTGCCAGCCCCTTGATCTCCATGTATTCATCATAATCATAGAGGTACACTGTGATCTCGGATATATCGTATCCGCTGACCGCCAGCTCGTTGGTATTGTTTCCTGCGTATGTCAGTTTTCTTCCATCTTTATCCAACACTACGGTCACAACAAGATGATCTTCCGGGAAAATGTCATATACCGTAAGCTCCACCGGAGAGACTTCGATTCTGTCCAGCCCGAAGCCTGCCTCATTTGTTTCGCCTATCTCTATGACCTGCATTTCCTTATCGCTCTGCGCAATGGAAAACTCTGGGAATTTCCAACTTCCGCGTACTGTCTCCTTAGAAGCCCCCTTCGGATATAGGAAAAAATACGGGATTTCCAACTGCAGGGACATTTCTTCCGGAATCTCTTCATAATATCCCTGATCCCCTGTCTGGATCGATTTGTAATCGATGCGGATCAGTCCCAGAAAAGTATGTTTATCTACAAGCTGCCCCACAAGCGCCCTGCCCCCGTGTACCGGATCGCCGCTTCGGAAGGAATACTCCTCCAGCGTTGCGATCATGATCTGACTTTTTCCGTCGCTGTCCGCTGACATCTCCGGGAATCCCTCTTCGCTCTCCATTTTTACCCCCAGGAAAATTGCCTGGTTTGTGGCATAATAATCCGTCAAGGTAATGGTGTAGCCCTGATCCGATACCTGATACTGCGCCGGTTCTGTAGCTTCCACACTGGTTTCCGTACTCTGGATCCCGGGGGCTCCGGTATTGTTGTCCCCAGCCTCTTCTCTCTCCCCGGCATTGTATTTTCCTTGCCCTGTTGGTACCAGCGTTACAATTTCTTCTGTCGGAATCTCCTGGAACCCCAGCAGCTCCTGTACCCGTTCTATCACGCTGCCGATCAGAGGCAGTTCTTTTGCCAAGACCGGATTTGCCGCACAGAATCCAATAGCTACAACAATCGCTGCAGCTGCAGCACCCGTCTGCACAAACTTTCTTTTTCGACTCTGTCTTTTTTTCTTTTCCGATCTTTCTCTGATAATTCCGTATGCTTCCTCTATTTTTCTGTCAATCAACGGACTGTTTGTCATGGCTATTCTCCTTTCCTACACCCATCTGCGATCTCAGATGTTCTCTGCCCCGGTGAATTTTACTCTTCACCGTATTTTCTTTCATATGGAGCAGCTGTGCGATCTCTCCTATGGAAAACTGTTCCCCATAATACATCTGGAAGATCAGCCGGCTGTCCTCCGGCAGAGTTTTCAACAGATCATTGAATTCCAGATCCGTACTGAAATCATAGAACTGTGAAGCTTCCTCCGCCTCGTTCATGGGAACCGTCCGACTCCTGTGCCGTCTCATTGCAATACATTGGTTGATCAGAATACGAATCAGCCAGGTTCTGAAATATTCAGCTCTTCGTAAGGTATCCAGCTTTTCAAAAGCTGAAAGTATGGTCTCCTGCATGGCATCGGCAACATCCTCTTCGTTCCCCAGATAAGCGAACGCGATCCGTATCATGCTCTGCCTGTTCTGTTCCATCAGAGCAATGAATGCTTCCGCGTCTCCTTTTTTCGCTTTTTTCACCAGTTTCTCCATGGTTCCTCCCGTTCTTCATCCGGCCGGATGCCTTGCAAGGTATTTTGTGTTCACATACATTAGATAAGCATATCGTATTTTCGGTTGCAGAAAAATAAATTTTTTCCATAAAAGTTTTTTCATAAAATAATAAACAGCTTCCGAAGTTTCCTTCGAAAGCTGTTCTTAAAGCTATTTGAACTATTCCACTACTACCGTACCGTCTTCTTTTACGGTAATATTCATGTCATCCTTCACATATTCCAGGAACTCTTCCCCCAGGCTGTCAATAACAGGCATCTGCACGTTGTCAAGCCACACATCTGCCAAAATAGCTCCGGCTGCTGCCAGAGAATCAATGGGCTGTGAGAAAAGCATACATGCCGGCTGTCTGTTCATGGAGCAGGCACAGTAAAGTACCAGTCCACCGGTGGTAGATCCGATGGTCGTCGGCAGGCACAGGGCTTTGCCCGCCATCTGTTTACCATAGAGGTCGGGGTTATTCTGATCTCCGCAGGTTGCTTTTTTATCGCCGAACTGTAATGCCTTCTGGAAAGATGCCAGTGTGTTCAGGCCCCCGTGAGATACCAGTGCCTTGGCTGTTACGGTTCCGGAGGCTACGATTCTTCCTTTAAATTCTTTCATCTGTCCGCTCCTCCCTTCGTGATCTGCTCTAAGATCTCAGCATCGGTATAATATCTTGCGCTGGTGTAGGTCCGCAGCTTGTTGCTGGAAGTAATGACCGGCATCTTCTCGCTGAGAGGATTGTTCATATACATTAACGGGCAGATATAGGAAGTAATGACTCCCGTTGCTTTTAATGTCTCCGCATAAGGGGTCTCCTGAAACTTTTTCAGTACCGCAGGTGCCGCTGTGAATACGGTAGGAATACACACTCTGGCTCTACCGGCTTCTTTCAGGCTCTGAGAGACTTTTTCCGTCCAGTCGATGAGCTGCTGTAAACTCATATGGGGACATCCCATGAAACACAGCTTCGGCTTGGCATCCTTCTTTTTCCAGATCACCGGATAGCTCTCATAGACCCTCTGAAGTTCCGCATCATCTACCACGTAGACTTTTGCATCCTCCGCGATCAGATCTTTTCCGTATTTTACAGCCTCCGGAGTGATATTTTCCACATGGTACAGACCTACCGCACCGTTGGAAGCAGTCGCTGCGCCGAAGTCTTTCAGATAGGTCTTTGCTGCATCATCCAGTTCACCGCCCAGCCACTTGTCCAGTCCTACGATATAGGGAACATCCGCCATCACTTTCATACCGATGGCAGATCCAAGCAGCTGTGCTTCCGGCTTTTTCGTGGTCTCGATCTTAACGATCCAGGTGGCTTTTCTGCCTTCATCCGTTAACAGGCCGAAACGGGGCACATAGCCTACTACCGAGCCCATGAGGTCAATGATACCGGAGTTACGATTGCATCTTGCCCCCAATACGGAGTTGGCATAAACCACTGCGGAAGACTCAGACCAAGACAGCACCTCTCCCATGGCCGGGGTATTTCCCACTTCATCCATGTAACAGGTGCAGGTGTAAGCATCCTTTTCCATGATACCCAGCTGTGTCAGCTGTTTCTCGTAATCATCCTGCTTGGAGTACATGAAATTTTTGAACACAAAATCTTGTAAAAAAGAACTGGGGACATTGGGATCCAGTGGTCTCGGATCGGCGGAAAATTTCTGTTTGGATACATTGCCGGATTCGATCAGCTGATTCATCAGTTCATACACCGGCGCCAGTGCTTTCAATCCGAAGGATGTTACCAAATGGTTGTATTTACTGGTCACAGGCACCATACCGTCCGCGCCGAACAGTTCGCCGTAACGCACCAGTGTCTGCATGACCTTCGCCAGGGTCGCTCCCTGTTTTCCATCATATATTTCCTGTTGTTCTTTTGTTAAGTTCATTGATTTCCCTCCCCTTAAATCTTCATGGCAACTTCATAAGCGCGCCATACGACACTTCGCAGATTGCCTACACCGTCACAGTCACCTACCAGGCTGACATTGCTGCCCTTCGGTGCCAACGGATTGGGAATGTATCCTGCGGAGCTGATCACACTGTCACAGGGAATCGTGATCTCTTTTCCGGAAGCATCCTTGCATACGATGCTGTCATCCTTTACTTCCTGCAGCGTAGTTTCCAGATATACGGGCACTTTCTTCCAGGCGAACCACTCTCTCAGATAGGAGCTGTTGGCCAGGCATACTCCGGTCTGGGCGATAAGATCGTTTTTCATCTCTACGATTACAGGCTGTTTACCCTGCAGCGCCAGTTCGTAAGCGATCTCACAGCCGGTGAGTCCGCCGCCGATGACGGCAACCCTTTCTCCTACGGGAGTACCGGTAAGGTATTCGCATGCCTCAACCATCTTCTCATAACCGGGCACTTTTCTCAGTACTCTGGGCACTGCACCGGTAGCGATGATTATAGGAGCACCGGCAAACGGAGCGATGCTCTCCACTTTTTCATTGTAATGAATCTCAATTTTCAGATCTGCCATCTGCTTCCGATACCAGGTCAGAAGATCCCGCAGTTTTCCCTTATAGCTTTCCGCACTGGCGGCAATAAAGGTTCCGCCCAGGTGATCTGTCTGCTCGTGAATCACCGGCTCGTGTCCCCGCAGCTTCAGTACTCTGGCAGCCTCCATGCCGCCGATACCGCCACCGATAATATGTACTTTCTTCGGGCTGGTGGTTGGTACGATCTTGTGCTTCTCCCACTGCATGGTCTCGGCATTTACCGCACAGCGTGCCAGATGCAGAGAATCAGATAATGCCTGATCATTGGGAACTCCCTTATAGTGACACATGTTGAAGCAGCCGTTGTGGCACAGAATACAGGGACGGATGTCGTCCTCCTTATCATTCATCAGCTTGGTCACCCATTCCTGGTCTGCCAGGAACTGTCTGGCGAATCCGGCACCATCGATTCTTCCGTCTGCAATAGCAGCCGCAGCCGTCTCCGGATCCATACGTCCGGCGCATACCACAGGGATATCCACGAATTTACGGATATGCGCCACATCCTCCAGATTGCAGTTTTCCGGCATATAGATAGGAGGATGTGCCCAGTACCAGGCATCGTAAGTACCGTTATCGCAGTTTAACATATCATAACCGGCATCCTGCAGATACTTCGCTGCTTTTTCGGATTCTGCCATATCACGGCCTGCTTCTGTGAAGCTTTCTCCGGGAAGTGCTCCCTCACGGAACCCCTTGGTCTTGGATTCCACACTGTACCTAAGAGACACAGGGAAATCCTGCCCGCAGACTTTCTTGATCTCTTTTACGATCTCTACAGCAAAACGATATCTGTTTTCAAAAGATCCACCATATTCATCGGTTCGCTGATTCACATATTTTAAAGTAAACTGGTCCAGCAGATAGCCTTCATGTACCGCATGGATCTCCACACCGTCCACACCGGCATCTTTTAATAATTTTGCAGTCTTACCGAATGCGGTGATGAACTCCTGAATCTCCTCCACAGTCATCTCCCGGGAAGGAACTTTATCTGACCAGCGGTTCGGAGACGGGCTGGGTGCGGCTGTAATCTTGTCGAGATCCATAAAAGGTTTCGCCAGTACCCGCAATGCCTTATTAGTGTACAGGGTCTCCATCATTTCACTGATGGTAAACGATCTGCCGAAACCTGCCGTAAGCTGTACGAACAGCTTTGCTCCCGTCTTGTGAAATTCCGGCATCCACTTTGCCAGATCCTCATACATTTTTTTCTTCTTATACAGCCACTGTCCGTACATGGGATTGTATACCGGCTGACAGCCCGGAAGCACCAGACCGCAATTGTTCTTCGCTACCTCCAGGATAAACTTCGCACCATCCTTGTCGAAATGGTTCACTTCCATCCATCCTAACAGGTTCGTGCCGCCCATGGATGTCAGGACAATGCGGTTCTTAATCTCGCAGCTTCCGATCTTCCACGGCGTAAACAACGGTTCCAACTGTTGTTTCATCGTAACTCCTCCTTTGCCTTCTCTCTTCTCGTTTGCGTACCCCATTACACAGCTTCAGTATAACATATCGAGATATAAATTTGCGCATAAAAATGATGTCGGGGTCAAAAGCCCCCGACTCTGATGCCTACGGATTATTCTGCCAAATAGGTCACATTTTGTTGTTGCATCAACAACTTCTTTTTATTTTAACAGACTCAATGCCGCTTGTCTACTCTGCCTTCCACAGGTCTCCCCATACGGAATCACACAAATTGACACAGTATTCTCTGGAAAAACTGGAATCCTGCAAAACGATATCATTTTCTTCTGCCAGTTCTTCTGAATAATTCTCCAAAAAATAAGTCGTCACGCCTTCGGGGCCGGAAGTCACATGGCTGACCAGCGGCTCAACTCCATAGTCCGCGATCTCCACTTCGCCGTCTTCCTTCTTTGCGAGAATCACTTCCGCCATACCGCCTACCATGCGATTGGCAACACCTTCTCCGGTACCGGAAGTCCAGTTCACGAAATTTCCCAGTGAATAATAGACCAGCATTTCATGCTCGCTCGCTTCATCTGTCACCCATTCGACGGGTTCGATCACATGAGGATGCGTCCCCAGTACCAGATCTGCACCGTTTTCTGCAAAAACTTTCGTCCACTTTTCTTGGGAGGCATCGGGTGTCAACCGGTATTCCGTGCCCCAGTGGGGACATACGATCGTGAAATCCGCTAGTTCCTCTGCCCTCTGAATATCTGCCGCCACCTGTTCCTCACTCAACAGATCCACCGCATAGGGTATATCCGCCGGCAGAGAAATTCCGTTGGTTCCGTAAGTGTAGTTCAGGACTGCAATCCGCATATCTCCCAGCTCAATGATCGCAGGATCTGCACCGCAGGAAGTGGAGGTATCCGCAATATCATGAATACCCAGGACAGTGATCTTTGGGTATTCGTCTCTCCAGTACTCTGCACAATTTACCAAGCCCGCACGCCCCTTGTCCATGGCATGGTTTGTGGCATGACAGATGACATCGAATCCTGCTCCCACCAATGAATCGCAGAGACTGTAATCCGCATTGAAACAGGGATACCCGGAGATTCCAAGATCCGCACCGCCTATGATCACCTCCTGGTTCACCAGGGCAAGATCTGCCGCCGCGATCTCCTCTTTTGTGTGGGAAAACAGCGAATCATAATCGTAACTTCCATCCGGCTGCAGACAGCTTTCCTCCACTGGAGTGTGAAGCAGTATATCCCCTACCATGATGATCTTGTACTCCGGCATAGCTTCCGATAGCTGGTCGGAAGATGGCTGGATTGCATCCTGAGTTTCTGTTTCTATTTCTTCTGTTTCTATTGCAATAGTTCCTGTGGTACTGGCAATATTTTCATTTGTTACTGTATTGTCCTCAGACACCATCTCAGTCTTCGCACAGCCAAACAATAAAAAAATGTTCCATATACAAATATAAAACATTAATGTTTTTCTTAAAGTCAAAAATCTTCTATCTGCCATTTTTCTATCTTTTCACTGATTTTTCTGTATTTTTTTCTTCTTACTATGTCCCATTATAACATACCTATGATTTCGGGGTCAAAAGCCCCCGCCTTTGATGCCTACGGATTGCTCCGTGCTACGCACTCCCACGTCTCCGCTCCGCTTCGGTCCGTGCTAAACATGTGCCACTGGCACATAGCACCCTACCCTCTATTCGCATATCGTGGGATTATCAGCATATATGATCAGAAACTGTTTGATTATATGGGATTGATTTGCTTCCTTTTTCAGACATCTTTTATGTACTAAATATTTGATTGATGAGATTTTCCACACTCATTGTGTTTAGACTGTATTTTTCTGATTCAAACGTATATATAATGTCTCTACCTTGTATAAACCCATTCTTGGCGTAAATGTCTATTTTTTTCATAGCTTTCTGACAGTAAATCGGATCTGTCATCATTCCCAAATGCTCCCATAAAATCGTTTTTCGATCTGCTAACCGCAGGCATGTAAAATCCGGATATATCATTCCCAATCCCTTTAGGTTTATAGGACATTCATACTTGTATGAGATATTTTTATGGTACAACATATCTGCAATGATCTTTTCTGACTTTGATCTGACTCTTTCTTTCTTTTCTGTGTAGATTTCCGCCTGTCCTTCTGCAAAATCTTTACCTGAATATATTTTTGCTGACCACTGATTCACATATTCCTTATCCGATATTATCCTCGCATCCACCATTTTTTTCCTGGATGGACTCATTCTGTCATAGACACTATATAGTTCTTCTACCTGTACTATTTCTTGTTTTTCATATTTTTTAATAATATTTTGTATATTCTTTAATTGCTTTTCTACCTCTGACAGCAATTTTTCATCATAATTTCGTTGTGCAAGCTTACCTGCCAATTCAAAATCAGATTTTCGCAGATATTTTCCATTTGGATAGGATGTTCTAGTTTCAGCAGAGTCCAAATAATATTGCTCAACTCCTCTGCAGTTAATTATTTTCAGATTGCCTAAAGGTGCATTCTGTATACTCGTTTCCAAATTTTGTTTCAAATCCCTTAGCCAATGTTCTCTTTTTAGCAATTGTTCATATAGAAAGTCCTTTATAGCCTTTTCCTCCCGTTGTACATTTTTTTCATTTATTGCCTTTCATTTAATCTGTATTTTTCTCTTTCTCGCATGTATTCTCTTGCCTCTGGCACATACCTATTTCATCCTTTTTCTGTTTCCACATGTATTTCTTTGCTTCTGGCACATACCTATTTCATCTTTTTCCTTATTTCGCATGTTTTTTCTTACTTCTGGCACATACCTATTTCATCTTTTTTATTTTTCCGCATGTATTCCTTTGCTTCTGGCACATACCTATTTCATCTTTTTTCTTTTTTCGCATGTATTCCTTTGCCTCTGGCACATACCTAATCCATAATTCTCCCTTCCCTCGCATGTATTTTACACGTTGCTCCTCATATATTTCCTATGCATGTATAATTTTCACAAACTAACCTCTAAAAAAATAATGTTATTAAAGTAATAATTGAAATAAATATCTTGAAATATCCGACACAGAACTGTGTCATTAAATGGTTAAAAGAAAAAATGATCTTTGAATTAATTTTTTGAATTATTATTCTGCGTTACTATTCTGCGTTATTGTGTAAAAAAATGGGGAAGTACAAGTACTTCCCCAGAATAAAAGCTATATACTATCTATCAAAGATTACTCAATGATAGTAGCTACACGACCGGAACCAACGGTTCTACCACCCTCACGCTATATGAATAGCGTTTTTCGATGTAGTTTCTATACTTTTTACGGCTGAAATCTGCATATTTTCGTTGGTTTTAGCTGTTCTATTTTTATTTGCATGATTTCTTGACACCGTTTTGGCACCGGTTCTTACGCCTTTGCTTCATCACATATGCTTAGCAATTCTGCCTCTAATGTTCTCGTCAATTCATTCACATCCTTTTCAACAAATGCTTGATGCCTTCTACGCCTATTCTCCTCTGATAATAATTTCTCCTTGGCTCCAGGAATATTATCAATCCAGAAATGTTTCAATTTGGGTATCGGAATATCTTTATAAAAAACAATTTGTTCTATTGGATTAATCTGTAATATTTCTTTTAATCCATCATCATAGGTAAGAAGCACATGTATTGCAAACCTAACTTCGTCTGTCGGTTTAAGTGTAAATTGTTGCTCAATAAGGCGTATATGTATCAAGTCCCAAGCCATACCATTTATTGTATGTAACAAATCTTTACTATTTTTCTGAACCTTTTTGAAAAATTTCTTAGTTTTTTCATGATGATTAAAGTAATAATAACATACTTCCAATTCCCTTTCTGCAATAAAACCAAGTTGCTCATTCACGAAAACAAACAATTCCATCACTTTATTTTTTGCTGACTTTCTATTTGTGAATTCAATACAAACTGTTTTTAACAAAAGTACATACAAGGCCTTCTGCATTCTAAAAAGATTTTCGTATGCTTGATAAAATTTTTCTGAAAGCATATCATTATATAGCCCATCTACATCTATCTGAATATCTTCTTCCTGCCTAACATACGCACATTCTCCTTTTTCCTCAAAAACAGAAAAATCAAATGATTTAAATAGCATAAAGCTTTTTATATTTTTATAACAATCAATTACATTTATATCGTCCTTTTTGGCAGCATTTTCTACTAAATATGGAACACAGCAATAATTCACCTCAGGCAATTGCAAATATTCTATCATCTTTCTGATTTTATCATAGTCTGGAATTTTATTATACTCCTCAAATATGTTTTTCAAATAACTAACTGCTTGTGTATCAAGCTCTACACATACATCAATGTAATAATCAGATCTGCCAGTTCTAAGCATTTCCTCGTAAATAGTTGAATTAACTGCATAATATCTATTTGTAGAACCAATATTAATTATCGCAAAATCATTATCATAGTTGGAATGCAATGCTTCTGGTAATTCAGTTCCTTCATCTTCCGAAAAAACAACAAAAGTGCAATCCTTTAACTCTTCATAAAAATGTTGAAAACAACCCATATGTTCCATTAAATTTTTACACAGAAACATTTCATTAATTGCCTCTTTTACATCTTCTGGTATTTTCACGCGTTTCTCCTTTTAACTAGTATTTCACTATCCCTAACATTTTACATACTTCTATGCTATTTTCATGCTTTACAAGAAATAGTCTTTATGCTTTCATAAACACATCAATTTCTGCCAATACCTCTTCACTACTTTGATACCCAAAATCAGTGGCATTAATACGGATTACTTCACCTGGTACTTCTATGCCTTTCAAATAATCCGAACACCTTTTAAAATCTTCAAATTTGTCTATAGTAGTACTCAAATGAACCGAATGCCTATTCTCATTTGTCATTCTATTCAAGTACCTCGCATGCAACACTTCCACATCACCAAAAAGAACTATTGTAAGCACATCATAACCATTATCCTGTGCTGCTTTATGAAGTCTTTCTAGTTCCGTTCTATGAAAATTAGATTCCAAAATCAATCCTTTTCCCAACTTCGCAAATTCCGAAAATATAAAGAACATTAATTCCATTGAAGCATTTGATATTTTTTTATTTTCCTCTCTGTTAGAAAAACCTATTGTATCTCCCAAAACTTCTTTGATTGAATCCTTGAAAAATACATTCGTATTATATCTTTGTGAAAGAATATTTGCAAAAGTAGACTTTCCTGTGGCAATATCACCCGTAATTAGTAATAATTTTTTCATCTTGCAACCTCACTATCTTTATTTGAAACAAGTTGTTTCTCTTTGCCCATAACAAGAATGGCTTGTGAATTGCTGAACGGAACAAGTTGCAATTTAGTATTATACTTTGCAATTATTTTTTCTACACCTTCCATTAAAGATTCATCATTATAATGAGGAACAGGATAAAAGTCTATAATATCTAACGCATCAAATGATTTTAAATTCGGCGCTACCAGGGGATTATCAGTATCTCTTGCATATTCAATATTGGGAGCTACTAAAATTGCACCAGCAGATTCACCTATAAATAATTTTCCTGTATTAATTTGTTTTTTTATCAAGTCACCCGCACCTGAGCTATTCATTTCTTGAAGCAGAAAGAAAGGTTCCCACCAGCAACATAAATATAATCATTGTTCTCTAATTTGTTTATTATTTCTAAATTAGTTGCAGTGGAAATTTCCAACTCATCAACAATAAGTCCCATTCTAACTAATAATTCTTTGCTATATTTTATGTGAAAATCTAGTTTATCTGGCAATGCAGCTGTCGGAATAAATGTTACTGTCTTACCTACAAGATTTTCATTAGCAAAATCTTCAAATATTTGAGACACTTCTTTAAATAATGATGCCAAAAATAGTTTCTGCATATGCTACATCTCAGTTTCTCCTCATTATGAAATAACTCAATCCTCTCTCTGATTTACCACTCCAATTATATCATGATATATACCATTTCTCCACCGATTTTTATGCTTCCGTACAATATAAAAGCAGAGCAGTTTCCCACTCCACTTCTAATATTACCTTGCTCCTCTGTCATTCTTTTTATGATGATTGATATGCCCATTCTGCTCCTTAGCTTTTTGTTGCTTCTGTTGCAGCTTCGCCTTAAAGCTGTCATCCACCTTTTCTCCGGTCAGTTTCTCCCACTCTGCAACAGCCTTTCTATAATCGCCATATTCAGCCTTAGAAGCCTTATATTCTGCAAGAAACTCCTTCACATTCTTGTACCCATACCCCTGCACTATGGTTGGCAGATAACGCTTCATATTCTCTATCTGCGACTGTAACTGCTCCATTTGCTCCTGCAACTGTTTCCGCTCTTTGCCTTTGAACATTCCCTTCATTTCGGATAGTTTCTGCCCCAAAGCTATAAGCTGTTGTTCCCTTTCATAAATTGCCTTATTCTGTTCATCCAGCTTTTGATAGATACCCTCTAATCTGTAGAACTTGGATACAAGCACGGACTTCTTAGGCATTTCCGGTAGCGGCTCATTTTGAGCTTTGGCAAACGTATTTACCTTCTTAACAGGTGTCTGCTCCGTCTCTGCCTTGGCAACCATTTCTATGCCCTTATCTGCCTTTTGTGAAGCCATCTTGAACACTTTGCCAATGAGAAGCTCCAAAGCATAAATAGCGGTCATAATCAGGCTTTTTAGTAATGCCGGATTTCTTCCCAACTTCTGAATGGACGCCTTTACTTTCTGTCTGATTTCGCTCTGCTTCACTTCCAAAATCTGCCTCTCCGGCACACCACTAATCAACGCTCTGTCCACAGTCTGATTCCACATGGCACGGTACTGATTATCTGTGCGTATCTGCTCCGCTTTTGGGTTGTTCTTGCCAATCTTCTTTGTAGGCAGATACACACCGTTTCTGTCAAAAACCTTGAGCTTTTGCTTGTCATCTTTGACATAAATATTGATAAGGTCCGTATAGGAGCGTTTCACTTCATCAAGGAAGCTGTCGCCCTTAAACCTGCTGTCCTTGATAGTGAAAAGATTACGCTCGTATACCCCACCCTTGGGAATGATTTTACAGCCGCCCCGAAGCTGTCCGGCTTCATCCAGTATCTCTTTTTTAGTGCGTACATGCTTTCCATTTTCATCATAAAACATATTTCTTGTAGCAATCTTCTCCACAGGCTCATCAAGCAGTTTTCGCTCTGAAAAGATAAGATGGATATGATAATTGGTCTTGCGTTTATTATGATGCAACGCTGAAATACACTCCACACCGTAACTCTGTTTGAAATGCTCTGAGAAAAGCTTCAACAACTTGTCTAGCTCATAATCCACGAAACTTTCCGGCAGAGCAATGATAAGCTCCCTGGCTTCAATGCAGGTTCCTTCCGTTCCACTTTTCTTAAATTCCTCCTGATTGCACCTAGCAAGTTCTGTCCAAAATTTGCGGTCAGTTGTTTCATAAACTGCATACAAATTTTCCTGCGTTGCTTTACTCGATATATAACTAATTCTGCCCTTTAAATTTGGCAGCTTGGAGATCTGTATAAATGAATTTCTTACAATAGGCATTACCCCCTTTCTTTGAAAAATGATAGCGGTTTTTGCTATCGTGAGTGGATGCTTAGGCATCCGTTTACGAACCCATTGCCGTATCCGGCATAACCACAAATGCGACAGCATTTGTAAGGGCAGCCACGCTAACCTTTGCCCCCTGCAAGGGCGAAATACACAGAGTATAAATCTCCGATTTTTGCGATGGGTGTATTTCGCTCTCAAACGCCGAGGGCTTGTGAGTGTCGTCCGATTTTGTCATTACACCCTAATCCGCCTCTCTCCTTAACTCCCCTATACAGGAGCGTGGCACGCTCCCGTCCTACACACTGAAGGAAAAAATTTACCATCGGAAGCTCCGGTGCATTCCCACCTTTTCCAGATACTCCTGTCGTGCCTTTTCTCTTTCTTCCTCTGTTGGTGCTGTCTTGTATTTTGTATATAAATCCCGCCTTACCATAGCTTCCATTTTTTCTTCCAAACCTTTCTTTATCTCCGGTAAAACATCATCTATTTCACCAAGTGATATTTGAGGAGTGCAATAAATAATTCCTCTGAAATCAGCACATTTTTCAATCCTATCAATCAATCCTTTCCATCAAGACCGCAACAACGCAATGTCTATAAATTTTGCAACCTTGCAAGGTTCATCACCGCAAATTTTATATAGTCTGCATTGTTGCGTTCTTCCCTTAAATCTGCTTTATCTTATCCAGTTCCCAATACCATGAGTTATTGATTTTTCTTGCCCTGATACCCAGCTCCTTTTTGGCATTTTCCAATGTTCTTTTAGAAATTCCCTGTTCCTCAGCCATATCAAAAATCTCATTACTCTGTACCACATTAGAAGTCTCTGCCAGCTCCCGAAGCATCTGCTTTGCCTGCTCCAATTTATTTGCTTTTGGGGCAATACCACCAAGCACTTCATCTGCTGTAATCTCATAATCTCCCAGCCACTTAAAACCACTTTCCATCAGTTCAAATGCCTTGGGATGTCCGAACTGTGCCAGATTATTTTTTATCTGAACAACTGCTCTGATATTGGGTTCTCCTTCCACTCTGCCGACTAGCAACACGCTCCTTGCTACCGCAAAGAAATCAATGGAACCCATGCCCCTATAAGCCGCCTTATTACCGGATGCCTTATTCATATGACCGATAAGGATAATGGCACATTTGTATTTCTCTGCCAAAGCTCCTAAACGCTTCGTCATATCCCTTGCTTCATTTGCTCTGTTCATATCCATGCCACCACCCAAGTAAGCCTGTATCGGGTCTAAAATCAACATCCTCGCTCCGGTCTGTATAATGGCTTCTTCCAGCCTTTCATCTGCCATAGAAAGAGACTTGTCGCTTTCATCAATTACCACTATCCTCTCACAATCTGCACCTGCCTTTTCAAGTCTTGGCTTTACTGTATCAGCAAGCCCGTCCTCGGCAGTCTGATAAATAATTTTCATCGGTTCCGTCAACTTCATATCACTATCCAGTCCCTCTCCCTTGGATAACCTGGCTGCAATATTTAATATCAAGGTTGTCTTTCCGCCTCCCGGATCACCTTGTACGATTGTCAGCTTTCCATAAGGGATGAATGGATACCTAAGCCACTCTATCTCCTGCGACTGTACTTCTGACATCTTAATCATTTTCAGTTCTGTTTTCTTTTCTTCCATAAAGTCCTCCGTTTCCTAAAATCTCGTTGTCACACGGAAGAACCTCTGTTATACTTATGCTGTGATTACATAGATGACAGAGGTTTTCCTGTTATCACAAGTCCTAGCAGTTGCCGCTGTTAGGGCTTTTTTCTTTTTCAAAATCCAGCATGTCCGCTACTTTTCTTTGTTGGTTCTGATATAAATGTCCGTAAGTATTTAATGTGATACGGATATCCTTGTGTCCTACCCTCTCCTTTATCAGAATGGGCTCAATTCCTTTATTGATTAAGTACGCCACATGAGAATGTCTCAAATCGTGAACTCGGATTTTCTTTACACCTGCTTTCTCCATTTGGTGCTTCATCTTGTGCTGTACTGCCTCCTGCACAATGGGGAAGAGTCTTTCATTCTCCGGCATCCCATAATGACCATCTATAAAATCCTTAATCTCCTGTTTAAGGAATTCCGGTATTTCTATCAGTCTTACAGATTGCTTTGTCTTAGGCTCCGTTATCACATCCTGCCTTTCTGTCCGGTAGTAAGTCTTGGTAATGCTGATTTGACTTCTCTCAAAATCATTATCCTTTGGTGTAAGTGCCAGCAACTCTCCAATTCTACATCCCGTCCAAAAAAGGACTTCAAAGATAAGATAGTATCTGTTTCCCGGCTCCATCGTCTGTATGAACTTTTGGTACTCACCTACCGTCCAGAAATCCAAACTTCTGTTATCCGAACTTCCCATACGCTTTACTTTTTTACAAGGATTTGTGTGTAAATCGTAAATTCGTGAGGCATGAGTGAATAAGCTGGTTAGCTGATTTTGTATCATTCTTAAGTAGGCTTCCGAAAATCCTTTTGTCTGCATTTTATTCTGCCACTGGATAATCTGCCCGGCAGTTATCTCACTCATCATCTGATTACCGAAATATGGAATGATGTGTTGCTCCATCATATACCGCTTGTTCTTCATGGTGCGTTCCTTCAACTCATTCTGCTTATCTTCAAAATAAACTTCCATGAATTCACTTAACTTCATATCCATACTTCTGCTGTTATTTAATTTCTTCTGTCGCTCATACTCAAGAGCTTCACGCTTTGTCTCAAAACCTCTTTTTCTTCGCTTTCTTTTTTCGCCCTTGGCATTTGTTTCAAACCATTGGGCTGTCCATTTCTTTGTGTCTTTTTCTTTGTATGCCATACTGCTCTCCTTTCCTATCCTACTGATAATTCGTAGCCATACATTTTTTTCGCCCAATACGCTCTTGGAATTCTTCCAGCCATTGTGATATATCCTTGCGAAGCCAACTCTTCATTCATGCTTTTTACCAGCTTGTACGCATGAGATTTGGAACAATTCAATTCTCGGGCTACATCGTCGGCACTCATCATATATTGATAATTCGCCATACATTCGTCCTCCCTTCCATACTTTGAATCTCGTTACATTTCTTGTATTTATTTTGTGTATGATTTTCGTACATTCATATTATCACTACACATTTACTTTGTCAAAACTTCGTAATTATATTTTTACGATATTCGTATATGCTATTTTTGAAAATTACTCTTTTATGTCTTTCGTATTTGTGCTATGATAATAATCAGATTTATGCAATTCGTAAATTTTTAATTTATGAAAACAGGAGGTTTCAATGGGAGACGGTAAGAAACTGAAAGAAATATTAGACAGTAAAGGCACAAATGTTCGCCAGATTGCAAAAGCAACTGGTATCAGTGCCACAACACTTTATTCTATTATTCAAAAGGATTCTAATATCCGATTTGACTTTGCACTTAGACTGGCAAATGAATTAGAAATTGACGTAAATGAGATATGCTCTGCCAGTCCCTTTTCCGGTGCAATCACAGAAGAAGAAATATATCCTACATTACCCAATGGATTGAACGGAGCTCTTGACGGAAATCGGGTAAAAACGTATTTAAAAAATTCCATGTACCCGCTTATGTATCTCTTCGGGAAAAACAATATGCCGGATGTGGATAATTTACTGACATCTTTTTATCAATTGGATGATGAAGCCCGGAAAGAGGTTGTGGAAACGATACAATTTAAGCTCCAATATCACAGAGATCCCGAACGGGCAGAACAGATAAAACAGATTAAAGGGTGGTAAAAAATAACTCCAGTGAATATATGCGTTCACTGGAGTTCTATATTTTCATATTATCAACTTGGATTGGTCACTTAGATAGTCCAAGAAAATGTCCGCACCCTCCACTCATCAAAATATTTAGAAATACACACTAAAACAAATTATTCTGTATTATCTAATATCTTTCTTTACTTCTTTAATATATGTAATAAATTCGAACATATTAGTATACGGATTACATTCATGCGAAAAAACACTTTTATGTACTTCTGCTTGTGTCTTATGTAACATTACTGCCTCTTTAAAAGCCTTATCTTGCTTATCTAACAAAATATCGAATATATCCGTGGTTTCTTTATACTCAGGTTCTTCTTCCTTTACCAAATCCTTTACAATTTTTTTAACATCTTCTGCGCTTTTTCCATAGGGAGCTTTCCTATAATGTAATATAAACCAAATCTCAAATGATGGATTTGAAAATATACATTCTAACCCTTTATGCTTATAACCATTAACCAAATCAAACGCTTCATTAATATTGGGGTTAGATTCAGGATCGGAATCAAATACACAATAGCACTTGTCTCCCAATTCTACATCTACTTCATTATCATCTATATATTTTTTTGCGTATTTTACAATTCCTACTGCGTCAGTATGCTTAGGATCAACTGGAATAACCTCAATTCCTTTTTTCTTATTGTCATAGTGTTGTAAGTAGATTTCCTCTGTATCTCCTTCTGTAAAAATATATATTTTGCAGGGTTTTTCTTTTGTACTCTTTCCTTTTTGCTCTTTTCCTCTTGCTCTTGTACGCATATCCTATCTACTCCTTAATATTCGGAACAGCTCCATATCGTCCTTTTAAGTAACCTAGTTCAATATTATCTTTTTCTCTAATTAAATAATCGTCCAGAAGCTTAACATATGTTGCTCCATCTTCATCCTTATCCACTAAATAGATTTGTTCAGGGTTTAACAAATTGAGAATTTTGGTATCGTGTGTACTGAAAAACAGCTGTGCCTTTCCACAATTTACTTTATTATTAAACAATTCTATGAAATACTCTGTTAACTTTGTATGATAATTTCTGCCTAACTCATCTTCTATAAATAATCCCCCTTCTTTATTTATAAAAAGCATTTCAGCAATATTATCTATAATGTCACTTGTTCCAGCGGAATCATCATTAATTTCAATATCAAATGTTTCTCCGCTCTTGCTAGCATGAGTAATCCAAATCACTGGTCTATCTTCAGGTATTAAATCTTCTGAAACCTCACCTTCTCCTAACATATTGGTTAGGAATTGAAGCATTGCATCTCTATGTTGCTTTTCTATCTTCTTATTCTTTACATATATATCTTTTATATTAAAATCTGCCTTGGAAAGTGCCTCTAATAGCATATCTTTTTGAGAACTATCTTTCACTACATCTGCTATTACTTGGCTAATATTCATATCACCATATTGCCTAAACATTTTTTCAAACCATTTGTATGGAGTTTTTATCTTTTCATATCCCCACTCTGCTGCAACTGGCAAATATAGTCTATTTGAATTTGTTTTTTGAGCTATCTCATTTTGAACCTTAACATCATTCCCCCTAAAATTATATTCAGGTGTGTTGTTTACATCTCTCTCAAAAAGTGTCGTTGCCTTCTTTGAATAATACGCTAAAAGATACTCCTCTAAAACACGCTCTGTATCTATTGTAAAGCCATAAACATACTTTATATTATTCTCGCAAAAAATAAACTCGAATGACGATCCATCCTCTCTACTATCTTTATCAAGCATAAACATTTCAATATTAATTTTAGATTTTTCTTTTCGTTCTATTGTAGAATTAATAAATTTCAAAGCAAAAAACAACGAATTAATAATGTTACTTTTTCCACTTGCATTTGGGCCTACTAAACCAACACATCTATAAACAGAGCTCCCCAACTCATCACTAAGAAGTTTATCTGCTTCTACATTTTTTTGCATAGCAGTAAAATTAATAATTATTTCATCTTTTATAGATTTATAATTCTTTACAGAATACTGTATTAACATATATCTACCTCCCAAATTATTAACATTGTTTTATGTACTTTTTTCTCCGAATATGCTTTGATAGAGTCATTTTAAACTTTATCACTTATCCCCGCATTTGTCAAAGGATATTATTATTAACAATACTATTATAGGTAATTTTATCAAATTTATTCTTATAGAAGCTTATTTTCGGCACCGTTTTAGCACCGCTGACTACACTTTCACTGCTATTCAGACGTAAAAAGGCTCCCAGAGGAAAACCTCTGGAAGCCTTAATTTTACTGCATTTATCTATAATCAGATATTGATTACTCGATAATAGTAGCAACTCTTCCTGAACCTACGGTTCTACCACCCTCACGGATAGCGAAGGTAAGACCCTGCTCCATAGCGATAGGATGGATCAGTTCGATGGTCATCTCTACGTTATCACCAGGCATGCACATCTCAACACCAGCGGGCAATTCGCAAACGCCGGTAACGTCGGTGGTTCTGAAGTAGAACTGAGGACGATAGTTGTTGAAGAAAGGAGTATGACGTCCACCTTCATCCTTGGTCAGAACGTAAACCTGAGCGGTAAACTTTCTGTGGCAGGTAACAGTACCGGGCTTAGCCAGAACCTGTCCTCTTTCGATTTCAGTTCTCTGGATACCACGAAGCAGAGCACCGATGTTATCACCAGCCTGTGCCTCATCCAGCATCTTACGGAACATTTCGATACCGGTTACAACAGTCTTCTTGGTCTCTTCCTTGATACCAACAATTTCAACTTCATCATTCAGATGCAGAACACCACGCTCTACACGACCGGTAGCAACGGTACCACGACCGGTAATGGTGAATACGTCCTCGACGGGCATCAGGAAAGGCTTATCAGTATCACGCTGAGGATCAGGGATATAAGAATCTACAGTATCCATCAGTTCCATGATCTTGTCGCCCCACTCGCTGCTGGGATCTTCCAGAGCTTTCAGAGCGGAACCCTTGATGATAGGGCAGTCATTGAAGTCGTACTCTTCCAGCTGCTCGGTTACTTCCATCTCAACCAGCTCGATCAGCTCGGGATCGTCAACCATATCACACTTGTTCAGGAATACGATGATGTAAGGAACGCCTACCTGACGGGACAGAAGGATGTGCTCCTTGGTCTGAGCCATAACACCATCAGTAGCAGCTACAACGAGGATAGCACCATCCATCTGTGCAGCACCGGTGATCATGTTCTTAACGTAGTCAGCATGGCCCGGGCAGTCAACGTGTGCATAGTGTCTCTTCTCGGTCTGGTACTCGATGTGAGCGGTAGAAATGGTGATACCACGCTCTCTCTCTTCGGGAGCCTTATCGATGTTATCGAAGTCAACCTTCTCGTTACCGGGTACTCTCTCGGAAAGAACCTTGGAGATTGCAGCGGTCAGAGTGGTTTTACCATGGTCAACGTGACCGATGGTACCAATGTTACAATGGGGCTTTGTTCTGTCAAATTTAGCTTTAGCCATTATTTAAGTCCTCCTTAAAATAATTAAACTGTTTATATTTTTCTACTCGCCGAAGTGGCGAACGCGCACTCGGCGCTTTTTAACTCGGCTACCTCTGATTATATTAAATAATCAGAGGTTTTTCAAGTTATTTTTATTGTTTTAATGCTTATTTCGCCTTTGCAGCAAGAACCTTTTCCTGAACGTTCTTAGGAACGGGCTCATACTTTTCGAAGAACATGGAGTAGTTACCACGACCCTGGGTCTTGGAACGCAGGTCTGTGGAGTAACCGAACATCTCAGCAAGGGGAACGAAAGCCTTAACCATCTTACCACCGCCGATGTCTTCCATACCTTCTACACGACCACGACGGGAGTTCAGGTCACCGATTACATCGCCCATGTATTCCTCGGGCATGGTAACCTCAACCTTCATGATCGGCTCAAGCAGTACAGGAGCTGCCTTCTGCATTGCTTCCTTGAATGCCATGGAACCTGCAATGTGGAATGCCATCTCGGAGGAATCGACCTCATGATAGGATCCATCATATACGTTCGCATGAACACCCAGTACAGGGAATCCACCCAAGATACCAGCCTGAGCTGCTTCCTGGATACCTTCACCTACTGCGGGGATGTATTCCTTAGGAATGGAACCACCAACTACAGTAGATTCGAATAACAGGGTAGGAGGATCGTTGATCAGAATGTTTGCCTTAGGATCAAATTCAAACTTCTCACAGTTAGCCTCCAGGGGCTCAAACTTAACTTTACAATGTCCATACTGTCCACGACCACCGGACTGCTTAGCATACTTGGAATCCACTTCGACAGCCTTGGTAAACGCTTCCTTATAAGCAACCTGAGGAGCACCTACGTTAGCTTCTACATGGAACTCACGAAGCAGACGGTCAACGATGATCTCCAGATGCAGCTCACCCATACCGGCGATGATAGTCTGACCGGTCTCCTGATTGGTATGAGCACGGAAAGTAGGATCTTCTTCTGCCAGTTTTGCAAGAGCTTCACCCATCTTGCCCTGACCGGCTTTGGTCTTAGGCTCGATAGCCAGCTCGATAACGGGCTCAGGGAACTCCATGGACTCAAGGATTACAGGATGCTGCTCATCACAGATGGTATCACCGGTAGTGGTGAACTTGAAACCAACTGCTGCTGCGATATCACCGGAGTAAACCTTTTCCAGCTCTGCACGCTTGTTCGCATGCATCTGCAGGATACGTCCTACACGTTCCTTCTTGTCCTTAGTAGCATTGAGTACATAAGAACCGGAATTCAGAGTACCGGAATATACACGGAAGTAAGCAAGCTTACCTACGAACGGGTCAGTCATGATCTTGAATGCAAGTGCAGCGAAAGGCTCTTCATCGGAAGACTTTCTCTCTACTTCATTACCGTCAAGGTCAACACCCTTAATAGCCGGTACATCCAGAGGAGAAGGCATATACTCGATAATAGCATCCAGAAGCTTCTGAACACCCTTATTTCTGTAAGCAGTACCGCAGCATACGGGAACGGCTCTGCACTCACAGGTAGCTTTTCTCAAAGCAGCCTTCATCTCTTCAACGGAAGGAATTTCACCTTCCAGATACATCATTGTCAGATCATCATCCAGCTCACAAACCTTTTCAATGAGCTCGTCATGATATAAAGCAGCCTCATCAGCCATATCTCCAAGGTCATCGGTAACAGTGATGTCATCACCCTTCTCGTCGTTGTAGATATAAGCCTTCATCTCGAACAGATCGATGATTCCCTTGAATTCATCTTCCTTACCAATAGGCAACTGAAGGCAGATAGCATTCTTACCAAGTCTGGTACGGATCTGATCTACTGCTGCGTAGAAGTTAGCACCCAGGATATCCATCTTGTTGATGAATGCCATACGAGGTACGTTGTAGGTATCAGCCTGACGCCATACGTTCTCAGACTGAGGCTCTACACCACCCTTTGCACAGAAGACACCAACGGCGCCATCCAGTACACGAAGGGAACGCTCAACTTCAACGGTGAAGTCTACGTGACCCGGGGTATCAATAATGTTGATACGATGCTCCAGAGCACCGGGCATGGGTTTGGTCTCTTTTTCCAGAGTCCAGTGACAGGTCGTAGCTGCAGATGTAATGGTAATACCTCTCTCCTGCTCCTGAGCCATCCAGTCCATGGTAGCAGTACCTTCGTGAGTATCACCGATCTTGTAGTTAACACCTGTGTAATACAGAATACGCTCGGTAGTAGTGGTCTTACCGGCATCGATATGAGCCATAATTCCGATATTTCTGGTTCTCTCTAACGGATATTCTCTTCCAGCCAAGTTTTTTCCCTCCTACTAGAATCTGTAATGAGCAAAAGCCTTGTTTGCCTCTGCCATCTTGTGCATGTCTTCTTTTCTCTTAACTGCAGATCCGGTATTGTTGGCTGCGTCAAGAATTTCGTTAGCAAGTCTGTCTTCCATGGTCTTCTCACTTCTCTTACGAGAGAACATGGTCAACCAACGAAGGCCCAGAGCCTGACGTCTCTCAGGTCTGACCTCGATAGGTACCTGATAGGTAGCACCACCGATACGTCTTGCTTTTACTTCCAGAACAGGCATGATGTTGTTCATAGCCTCTTCGAATACTTCCAGAGCAGGCTTGCCGCTCTTCTCTTCAACCTTAGCAAATGCTCCGTATACGATCTTCTGGGCTACACCCTTCTTGCCATCCAGCATGATGTTGTTGACAAGCTTGGTAACCACTTTGTTGTTGTATAAAGGATCTGCTAATACATCTCTTTTCTGAATATGTCCTTTACGTGGCACGGTTCTTCCCTCCTTAACAAATTGTTCTCGTGAGATCCGTTATCTCGGCATCAAAGATGCCTCGATGTCGGCTGTTCGCCGACCAATCCCTCCATAAAAAGTTCGCTCGTAAGCAAGCTTACGCTCTCTTTTCATGTCGGTCTTGCCTTCTCACTAGTTACGTTAAATCATCGGTACTCACATGTGTTTCCCCAAGTGTTCGCGCTGTTATATCTGTATCACAGAATTCCAACACTTTTCTTAGTTTCGTTTTTGTGGTACAAAGATGTCTCACTGACATCTCCAAAAATCCTTGCGGATTTTCATCGGACTCTCGGTCCGACGTTCAAAACGCCTCGGATACTACTTATTTCTTAGCATCCTTAGGTCTCTTAGCACCGTACTTGGAACGAGCCTGTTTTCTGTTAGCGACACCGGCAGTATCAAGGGTACCACGGATGATGTGGTATCTGGTACCGGGCAGGTCCTTAACACGACCACCACGGATCAAAACAACGCTGTGCTCCTGCAGATTGTGACCTTCACCGGGAATGTAGCTGGTAACTTCGATTCCGTTGGAAAGACGTACTCTGGCGATCTTTCTAAGAGCAGAGTTAGGCTTTTTAGGAGTTGCTGTCTTAACAGCGGTACATACACCACGCTTCTGGGGAGCAGAAACGTCTGTTGCTTTCTTGTGAAGAGAGTTGTAACCCTTCTGGAGAGCAGGTGCAGTAGACTTCTTAACAGAAGTCTGACGTCCTTTTCTTACTAACTGGTTAAATGTTGGCATTCTGTTTCACCTCTTTCTTAATAGTATAATAGACGCACCTTTTCTGGCACGCTTTAACAGTATACTTGTTCCGACTTCCGTTGTCAACAGGTTTTTCGTGAAATTTACAGGGTTTTTCATGACTTTTTCATATATTATAAGTCGAGTAGGCTGGCTCCTACTCGATTTGTATACTTTGTACACCATCTCGCTTAAAAGTTCGATGATGTACATTCGCCAAAATGGGAGCCGTACCGTTTCCGATACCGCTCCCTGAAGTATTTCCCGTTATTTTCCTGCTTACACAAAGTCTGTTTACAGGATTTCTTTCAGATATCTCTCTAACGCATCCTGCCAGGAAGGAAGCCTTACGAATCCGTTCTCTGTCAGCTTGGCTTTGCTCATGCGGCTGTTCTCCGGTCGCTTGGCTTTCGTCGGATACTCGGAAGCCGGTACAGGAGCCACCTCCACTTTCATGCCAGCCTGGCGGAATATCTCGCAGGCAAATTCATACCAGTTACAGATACCTTCGTTGGTAGCATGATAGATACCGTATTTATCCGTCAGGACCATATCCACCAGAAGTCTTGCCAGATCATAAGTATAGGTAGGAGATCCGAACTGGTCATTCACCACTGTGAGATGATCATGGGTCTTGCCCAGATTCAGCATGGTCTTGATGAAGTTCTTGCCGTTGACTCCGAATACCCAGGAGATTCTTACGATAAAATATTTCTCCAGTGTATTCTGTACTGCCAGTTCTCCTTCGTATTTGGTCTGTCCGTATACATTCAGCGGATGACGCTCGTCCTCTGGCTCCCAGGGTCTGGTGCCCTCGCCGTCAAACACATAATCGGTACTGATATAGACCATCTTGCAGTCCAGCTTCTTGCAGACATTCGCAATGTTCTGTGTGCCGTCCGCATTGACCTTACGGCAGATTTCCACGTTATCCTCCGCTGCATCCACTGCGGTATAGGCTGCACAGTGTACCACAGCGTCCGGTGCCGCCTCTCCGATCACCTTTTCCACGCTGGCCGCATCTGTGATATCCATCTCCTGAATATCCACGCCGACAGCCTCAATTCCGCGCTTTGTCAACTCATTTACCACATCATATCCCAACTGGCCTTTTACGCCTGTTACCAAGACTTTCATAGATTGCCTTCCTTTTCTTTCCTATGCTTGTGGCGCAGGTCTCTGAACCGGCCACATACATGATTATAACATTCCCGGCAGACATCAGCAACGAAATACTTCACTTTTATAAATCTGGTGTAAAAAATCCGGGGATGATCCCCGGATCTTTCTGATTAAATTTAAACAGTCATATAGCTTTGCGCTGCCCGCCGGATATCCTCGACAATTCCTTCTGCCTTTTTATCCTCCAGTTCGGTTACCTGCTTTCTAAGTTTCCACCAGTTCCAGCCGGGATGTGCATTTTCCTGCAATTCTATGATTCTTTTCTGGTATTTTCTGCATAATATAAAATAAATCACCAAGAGTAATAAAACACCAATGCCCAGCATTCCGGCTACTGTGTCACCGTAATATCCACTCTTTGCTGCCTGTGCAAGCGGTGTCGCTTCATCTTCAATTTGTACGATTCGATAACCTGTCAAAATCACAGGTATGGAATATAACATGCCGCTCATCTCGACCGCCTCCGTTATTTCTTAGTCTCTATCTATAAAGACTACTTATCCATGAAAAACGGCTCACATTTTTCGATATTTTTTTCAGGAATTCCTACCGGTCTGCTTCCGGAAATTTTTATCGCATAAATTTACTTTTTATGGGAAATCCGATATAATGGTGATATAGATTTTCACACGGCTATTTGTGCTGCAGGCGTCACAAAGCAGCCCTTATCGCAGAATCAAATTTGAAATTTGATTCGCGATTTCTCCGACGGAAGGAATCGTCTGCAGAATGGAGATTATTATGAAAAAAAGTTTCATACGACATATTTTTGCTGTAAGTATATTGTCCTGTTGTCTGTTATTCGGAGGATGCAGTCAGAATTCTGACGGAGAGGATACATCCTCCGCCACGACTGCTTCCACCTCCCCGTCTGAGACTGTTGCCGCCCTGCCTGCCGATGTTTCCCCGGATTCCGAGTCGTCTGCCATAGAATCCACTTCGGAGGATACCAGGGCACTCACCCTGTCGGTAGTCAATATGTGTGGCATCGAAGTCGGTATGGTAGCGGTCATTGATCCCGTGACCGGGGAACAGGTAAATCTGGATTCCCTGTCGGATCAGGAATCGATCTCTATGGAAGCAGACTGGCCCTCCTCTGTCAATGAGTTCCAATGGGCTCTCTACAATACTGACGGTGAATTATGCGTTGAGGGGACAACCGATATCAGCAGTGCCCAGGCCACAGTGACTCTTCTTCTGACCGGAGACGGTGATCTGGAAAAAGTTGAAGAGCTCTTCGAGTAATCCGCTTTCCAAGGTCTAAAAAACGACATCCACCGGGAAAATCCCGATGGATGTCGTTTTTGTTATCTTTTATTCTTCGATATCTCCTGCATTTTCTGCCTGAGCCTTCAGCTTCTTCTCATTGTGCTTCTTGTACATTTCATATCCGGTTGCACCGAGGATCAGAATGATCAGCCACCACCACCAGGACATCTTTGCATGTTCGCTTTCCACAGCTACATCTGCCAGGGGAACATCCTCTTCTTCGATATTTACGGCTTCCTTGGTCTCTTCCTTATCGGAACCTGCCTGAACGGTTTCCTGTGTATTTGCAGGAGCTGCTTCTGCAAGAGGTGCTGCTTCGTCAGCGATCTGTACAACGGGTGCTGCTGCCTGGTTCTGTGCAACTACGGTTGCCTGTGCTGCGGGTGCTGCTGCCAGTGCAACAGGTGTAACAACTATTGCTGCCTCTCCGGCGCCGCCTTCCTCTGTATCACCGGCACCTCCGATCTCACCTTCTCCACCTGCAGGTGTTCCGGGTGTAGGTGCAGGAGTCAGACGCTCGATCACCTTATCCAGCTCTCCGCCTGCCTCATCCAGGCTGCCCAGAATCTCCTTCAGAGTATCTTCTGCATCCTTTTTGTTCTGTTCAGCCACGGCCAGCTTTCCTTCCAGTTCCTTCAGAGCTCCAAGGTTACTGGTTCTGTTACTCTTCAGAGCTTCGATCTCTGCCTTCAGCTCATTGACCTTAGCCTGCGCTGTTTCCACGTCTTTCTGTGCGTCCTGTGCATCCTGTAACAGCTTCTGATACTTTTGGGTCAGAGCCTTGGCATCATCTACGAACTTACGATATTCAGTATCCTTCTGGGTCAGTTTGATGTTGCCCTGAATGTAATTCAGGTTCTGGATGATCTGACCGGTCAGCACCTCTGCATTTGCATAAGTCTCAGTTCTGACAGCAGTATTGGTTGTGGTCTCTCCGGTTTTCTCCAAATAATCAATCTCATAGGAATAGCTGGTATGAGCAATGGTATCGGTATCTGTAGTCTTCACATTGTACACACCGGTTGCGCCGCTTGCTTTTGCCTGTGCCAGTGCTGCATCCTGTACCGCATTCTGTGCCTCCTCAGCAGAGGTCTTCTCATCGGTCTTAACGCTGACACCTGCCACATAGCGGATGGTTGCCTTGCCGAACTTCCAGTCATCCCAGTTGGCACTTACAAAAATACCACCGTCTGCCTCGACTGCCTTTCTGGCTGCATCTTCCAGCTTCTTGTTCGTAGCTTCTCCCTTACCAAACAGGGCTTTGATATCATTCCAAAGAGAACCGAAGGTACTCTGATCGACAGTTTTCTTGGTAACCTTTGCGTAGGTTGCTGATACAGTGCCGGATACGAGGAAGTCGGAATCATCATACCAGTGATCTTCTGTATAGCCGGTTACCTTAAGATCACTGCTTACACCGATCAGGTATAAGTCGTCATCATCGTTAATCTTATTGCTTAACGCCTTCTCCTGCTCTTTCGTAACCTTTGCTACTGCTTCTTCCTCTGTTCTTACACCATAATCCGTCTTTTTATCTGTATGCTTCCATTCAACCTCTTCATCCTTCACATTCACAGTCTTCGTAAAGGTAGGAATGTAGGTTCCGTTACCGGTATAAGTATAATCCGTTTTTTCTGTTCCTGTAACGGTTACATCCTTGCCGGCAGCGTCCTTCAAATCCTTTTCCTTTGCAGCAGCTGCAGCATCTCTCTCTGCCTCTGTCTGATACTGTTCGGTAGAAGTGAATTTTGCATCGGTATAGGTGATGGTGGTCACATCAGCGGTCACGGTCTTGATCAGGTTGCCGTTCTCATCCAGTTTCCAGGATTCCTTCTCGGTAGCCTCATTTACATCAGTATCAACCTCGCCGTTTTCGGTCTTCTGGTTATTGTCAGAAATAATGATACTCTCGGTTCCGTCGTTCTTGATCACTTTCTTTCCATCTACTGCAATAATGGTTCCGTCTTTCAGACCTTTTTCCACTTCGGAAACAGTGATAGTATCCCCATTTTCCTTCACATACTGATCCGGATTGGTCTCCTGCGCCGTCTTCCAGTTTACTTCCTCAATTCGCTTCTCAAAGATCACGATATTGTCCTTGGAAGTCTGTTTGTCATCCATCACATAGTTGTAAAACTTTGTCTGCTTATTACCATTCTCATCGGTATAGGTTACTTCAAAATAATTCTTGGTATTATTGTCTTCACCCTGTCTGCGGACAACCTTAATATCATCGGCAGTGATCTTCTGTACCTCGGGCAGATAGTAGTTCTGCATAATGGAAATGAAAAGCTTATCCTCATTTTTCCAGTTAAGTCCCTGATCTCCCTGTGTCAGAGCTTCCTTATCTGCAATATCCATGGCACCTGCTGCGGAGGTATCCACTGCGCTCTTGGCAGCTTCCAGAGCCTTTGCCAGTGCTTCTGCATTTTTCTGTGCTGCCGCAAGTTCCTCTGCTGCTGCCACAGCGTTAGCATCCGCACTGTTTATAGCATCCTCATATGCCTTTTCATAATCCGCCAGTTTCTTTGCGGCTTCTTCATAAGCTGCCTTGGCGGTATTGTACTCCCCGAGCTTTGCATCGAAATCAGCCTGTGCCTGATCCACGGTAGTCTTTACTTCTTCATAGGCAGCATTGGCATCGGTGATAGAAGCAGCATCCTTGATATTCTCGATCTGTCCATTTACCTTATCCTGGGAAGCCTGCATGGCATCTTTTGCTTCTGCCGCAGTCTGTCCTGCATTTGCCGCAGCATCAGCTGCCTTATTCAGTTCTGCGTCGGACAGCTTGTCATTGGCTTCCGCAACCCCTAGCGCAGTATCTGCATTCTCTACGGCAGACTCTGCGTCCTTCAGGGATGAACCGTCTTTAACAGTCTTATCCTCTACTTTGGCATTGGCATCCAGAATGTCCTGAGACAGATCCTTTCCCTCGGCATCCTTCACATCTCCGGCTGCCACCTTGTCAACCACTTCCGCCTTCACATCAGCGGCACTCTTTTCGGCGTCCTCTACAGCCTTGTCAGCATCTTTTGCGACTGCTTCCGCCTGATCGCATACACCGGCTTCCGGTGTCACTGTAATGTTCTTATCCTCGTTTCCTTCGGAAGAATTCCCCTCTCCTTCTGCTGCCAGTGCAGTCAACGGTGAAGATGCCATCAGCATTGCGGAAATGCCGATCGCCATAGCACGAATCACTTTTTCGTTCTTACTGTTTTTTCTCATATGATTTTTCCTCTCCATTCTATTTTTCAACAATATGTTCAAATAAATACTGCAGCACCTCCGGCGTGAACTTCTTTGCCGAAATAGCTACTTTAAAATTTCCGTCTTCTTGCTCCTCCTGTCTGGTGACATCTGCATACATGATCATCGTATCCGCTACGATTATGATGTCTTTCCCCTTAAGGTCAGGAGATCCTGCCGGCATCGTAAAGGCTATGCCCAGCGGACTGACATTCCGGGTCTCCACAAAAATGCTTTCCCCGGTATCACATACCACGATAACACTCTTTGCCTGGTAGCCCACACGGTCGATCCGTCTTCGTTCTTCCATGTCCCCTTTTGCTCCTTTCTTCCAGAGATGCCTGTTAAAACGCCCCTTTTATTCTGTCTTATCTATTAAGACTCTCCGTCTCAGAAAAAAGGTTCAGAAAAACAGAAATATTTTTCTATTTTTTTACATTTTTTTCAAAACATTGTATTCTTAGCATTTTTCCCATCCCTTTTCCTTACACTCACCTCCATGGCCAGCAGATCCGCAAGCAGGATCATCCCTCCCAGCACCGCCGCCAACGGTTCTCTCCACCATCCATATCCAAACAATACCACGGCACCGGTCATTCCTACCCAGTTCACCCGGGTTCCATGCATCTTCATTCCACCTCTTCTGCCTCTCTTTCTAATACGCATCCGCATGCTTTAACAACACTGTCACCGTCTTGCACAAAATCCGGATATCCTCCATCAGTGACCAGTTATCAATATATTCCACATCCAGCTCCACGATCTTTTCGAAATCCGTCACCAGACTCCTGCCGTTCACCTGCCACATGCCCGTCAAGCCCGGCTTGATACTGATCCGCCGCCACTGCCTTGTGCCGTATTTCTCCACCTCGTCCGGGGTCGGCGGTCTCGTTCCCACCAGACTCATGGAACCTCCCAACACATTAAAAAACTGTGGCAGCTCATCAATGCTTAAATTCCGCAGGATCCTGCCCACCCGGGTGATCCGGGGATCCTCCCGGATCTTGAACATTACGCCCCCGGCGATCTCATTTTGCGACAGCAGCTCTGACTTTCTCTCTTCCGCATCCACATACATGCTGCGGAATTTATAGATCTGAAATGTCCTGCCGTTTTTCCCGACCCGGATCTGCCGGAAGATCACAGGACCGGGGGAATCCAGCTTAATGGCCAGCGCCGCCAATAACATCACCGGAGAAAACAAAACGATCCCTGCCAGGCCTCCTGCCACATCCATGATCCGTTTTATCACCTGTTCTCCGGTATTCAACGTCACCGTATGGTAGGTGATGACCGGATAGGTTCCCACACAGCTTACATAGCTGTCGGCTCTGCGCCTCTTATAGAAATCCACCACCATCCGTACCGTCACCCCCATATCAATGCACAGATCCACATATTTCTGCATGGAAAAAAGCTGTTCCTCGCGCTTTTGCAGAATATAGATCTGATCCAGATGGTACCGGCGGATCAGCATTTCCAGATCTTCCAGACTTCCCAGATATTCTCCTGCATCTCCTTCTGAAATCTGTGCCAGTTCCTGTGCCGATGCCGCAATATACCCCACAAGCTCCAAGGGGATGCTGGTCTTCTTCAAAAAATACCGAAACTTGTTGTACTGCGCCCTTCTTCCCACAAATGCGGTACGCGGCACTTCCCCGCGATTTCTTTCCATGTCTCTGCAGCATCTGCCGTGTCGCAGCAACGGTACGCTTTCCAGACTGTACGCCAGGATCAGAAACAGAAAATATCCCCTCTGATCCTCTGTAATGTATGGCAGCAGGACCACGGTTGCCGCTGTTGCCACCAGAAACGATCCTGTTCTGCGCCGCTGTATCCTGTCCGGATAACCGAACAGGGTCACATTATACAGATATTGCTCTTCCTTTCCCAATACATAAAGCAGCACGAATATCGCTGCCAGTCCTGTCATACCCCCAAGTGTCCGAAGGCTCCATGCTCTTCCCATAAATAACACAGCCACTCCGTAAGCCGTCAGAAGCCGCAGCATATCCTTTACTATGTGTCCGATATCCTTATTTGCACTCGTATTTGACCGATTCATTTTTCTCCCCCTTCTCGTGTCACTTTTTCATCCGGTCTGTCGTTTTCCGCTGTCCTTTGTCTCTCTCTGTCGACCTTCCTTTGGTGACAATCGTTTTTCCCCCATGCTAAAATAGCACCAGCAAAGGAGGTAAGATAATACTATGTTCAAGCTTGTACTGATCGATGATGATGCCGAAGTACTGGCGATCAATCAGAAATATCTCACCGGTGCGGGATTCACCGTGTATACTGCCATCTCCCCCCGGGAAGGTGTCTTATCCGTTCGAAAGAATCTTCCGGATTGTATCTTACTGGATGTTATGCTGCCCGAAGCCGACGGTTACCGGGTGTGCCGTTACATCCGCTCTTTTTCCTCTGTGCCGATCCTGTTTCTCACTGCCAGAAGTTCCGAGGAAGATGTGATCCGGGGACTTACCTGCGGCGGGGACGATTATCTGGTCAAACCCTACAGTCTCCGGGAGCTGAAAGCCCGGGTGGACCTCCTGATCCGCAGGCGCAGACAACTGGCGCAGGCTTCTTCCGATCTGGTACTGACGATCGGAAATCTTTCCATCGACAGGGTAGCCCACAAGGCCTTCTACCGGGAACAGGATCTGTGTCTCGCCAACCGGGAATATGAAGTCCTGCTGTATCTGGCAGAACACCCGGACCGGGACATCACCTTCGAGGAACTGGGAACGGCTCTCTTCGGTGTCTACCAGGAAAGTGACAGACGCAGCGTTATGGTCAATGTCAGCCGTCTCCGCAAACGTTTCGAGGGCAATTACGAATTGGAGAACCGCATCGAGACCGTCTGGTCCAAAGGGTATCGTTTTCTGAAAGGAGGTATCTGACCATGGCACAAAATTCCCGCCCCGCTTTCCGTTCTCCCTCTCTCGAACAGGAGACCGTGGAAGAACTGTCCCGCAGGCTGCTGGAAATCACCGCGCAGTTAAATGCCAGCAATCGCTCCCTGCAACACCTGCAACAGGAACGTACGGAAATGCTGGCCAATCTCTCCCATGATCTGCGGGCTCCCCTCACTGCCATCCGCAGTGCCGTGGATTATCTTACTTCCGGACAGTCTCTGTCTGCACAGGATATCGAAGGTGCCCTCACCCTGATCGATCACCGGACTGCGACACTGGAACATCTGATCCGGGATATGTACGAGTTGTTCACTCTGGAGGATCCTTCCCACGCCTTTTCCTTTCAGGAACTGGATGCCCCGGCCTTTCTGGAAGAATATTTCTATACCGCACTTCCGGACAGCCACTATGCCGGTCATCTTCTCTGTTTATCTGTACCGCAGGATCTCCATGCCACCCTTTTTGCAGATTCCGGAAAACTGGTACGGATTCTGGACAATCTGCTCGGCAATGCCGCAAAATATGCTCCCGCCGGAACGAAAATCACTCTGTCTGCCGCACCTTCCGCTGACCTTACTTCTCTCCGGATCTCCGTGACCGATGAGGGACCCGGCATTCCGCCGGAGGACCTCGAGCGGATCTTTAACCGCACCTACACCGTCTCCTCCGCCAGAACTCCCGGTTCTGCCACCGGCAGTGGTCTGGGACTGGCCATTGTAAAGACGATCACAGAACGTCACGGCGGAACCGTGTCCTGCGAAAATGCCCCCGGTGCAGGCAGTATCTTTTCTGTGACACTTCCTGCAAAATTCTTACAATCATGATACATTTCTTTACTTCCGCCCCTGTGTTCCCTATGCTGTAGTCACACAGGGACTTTCCCCGTGTACATCTCTGCATAAGGCAGACGGAAAGGAGAATTCTTATGAAGCATTGGACACAACCTGAACTGATGGAACTGAAGGTATCCGAGACCGCCTGTGGATGGTTTCCCTGGTACCCCGGACATCCCGGCGGAGGAGGACATCATCCCGGTGGCGGCGACTGTCAGCCCCCGCAGCCTTCTGAGGAACCGGAAGAGTTCTTAAGCTGACACGACGTTTCGCAGTGCGTGTACTTCCGCTGCCACCTCGGCAGTGGAATCACCTGCTGCCGGTCTCCTTATCCAAAAGACCGGTATCTGCTCCGCTATTTTCAGGCAGTTCTGCCAGATTTCCATTCCCGGATCCTGTTTTTTCCACAGATGTCTTAAGAACAGATTGTCTTTATACACGATCATGCTGTCGGGGCCTGTGATTTTTTCTGCTTTTATCTTCCCGGACTTATCTTCCGCCTCTTTTTTCCATCGGATTCCCAGAAAAACAAATCGTTCCAGTCTGGCCTTTTCCCTTTGAAATACCCCGGTACAGGGCACCAGAAATTTGTCCTTTTTTTCATCAATATACAAAAGTTCTTCCGGGGGATATCCCTGCCTCAGCACCACATCCCTGCACAGCTTCATATAAGGAAAAGCCGGATACACCCACACCCCTTCTTTTCCGGAAATGTCCACCACTGCCATATCGTCTGCCAGAAAACGATACCCCCGTTTCAGCAGTTCTGCCGTCAGTGTGGACTTGCCCGCGCCACTCTCTCCGGCGATCAGGATCGCACCACCTTCCGGAGTTGCCAGCGCACTGCAATGGATGGGAAGTTTTCCCTGCTGAAGGCTGAGCATTGCTATTCCAAAGCCCAGCAGATAGGTTCGTACCGCTCCGGGATCTCCTCCCTTCCGGATGTGATACCGGATCACCTGTCCCCGCTCCACACTCATGGCCAGCGTACGATTACACAACCAGCCTTTTTCTGTACCCAAAAAACTTCCGCAGACGCAGTCTCCGTGTTCTTTCCGAAACTGTGTTTCCTCCTCTTCGTCCATCGCCCGGATCCGGACCTTTTCCCGTCCGAAGTCCCTGTCATCCTCCGGTAAACGTACCGGATCCAGCTGTACAAAGTCCAGATCCGCTGTTACCCTCATGCCGTACAGATAGTAGTGGTACTGCATTCTTCCGTCACACTCCCTTCCCGGATGCAAAGTTCTCTGTCACAATATTTTAAAACACCCTTCCTGTGGGTGATAAGCAGGCAGGTGGGTCTCGGTTCTAATGCCCGGAGCCCCTGCAATACAGCGACCTCCGTAGCTTCATCCAGCGCCGAGGTGGCCTCATCCAGGATCAGAAACGGTGCTCTCCGCAAAAAGGCTCTGGCAATGGCGATCCGCTGCGCCTGTCCTTCCGACAGGCCATGCCCTCTTTCCCCGATGACGGTATCCAGCCCCTCCGGCAGTGACCGGACAAAATTTTCTCCGGAAGCCAGTTTCAGGGCCGCCCACAATTCTTCCTCCGAAGCATCTTCTCTGCCCATCTGCAGATTTTCTCTCACGGTTCCGCTGAACAGAGTATTCCCCTGGGGGACATAGGCAATAAACTTCCGGACGAAAGCTCCGGTCTCCTGCCTCTGTCCGCTGCCATTGTAGAAATCCACCGTTCCCGCTCCCGTTTCCAGAAAGGCCATCAGAATGCGGATCAGTGTTGTCTTGCCGATACCGGACTCTCCTACAATGGCGACAAATTCTCCCGGACAGATCTTCAGATTCACCCGTTTCAGCACCGGTTCCCTGGTATATCCGAAGCATACATTTCGAAGCTCCACTCCGATCTCCCATCCACGGATCTCTCCGGCTGCCCTTTGCTCCCCGGGAATTCTCTGTAACTCCATGATCCTCCCGGCGGAAGTCAACAGGGCAATGATCCGGGGAATCTGCTGGGCCAGTCCCAGGATCGGCGCCTGTACCCGGTTCACCAGTGTCAGAAATACCGACATAGTACCGTAGGTGATCCGTTGTCTCGACAGCTGCCATGCCCCGTAGGAAAATGCTGTCAGATATCCTCCCTGAAAAGCCAGTGACATCACCGTGGAACTGGCGGTTCCCAGTCCGGTCTTGCGGTATACCCAGTAGAACCGTTCCTCCCGTAGCTTTGTCAGGCGCTCCACCGCCCGGTCCTCTCCGGTAAAAGCCTTTACGATCAGAAGGTTGGCCAGACTTTCCTGCAAAAAGGAACGGTATTCCGACTCACTCTCCTGCACTTTCCGCTGTAACCGTTTCAGGCGTTTTCCCAGCCACCAGGAGCACAGGGCTGCCACCGGTGCCACCAGCAGGGCAAACACCGCAAGGAGCGGGGAATAATAAAACAACATACAAAACACCAGTACCAACTCGATCCCCAGCTGTAAGATATTGGGGATCGTCCCCACAATACCGTCCGCCACATTTCCCGCATCGCTGGTCAGTCTTGTCATGAGATCACCGGTATGATAGGCCGTCACTTCCCGCCAGTCAGAATGCAGGATCTTCTCATAGATCTGCCGTCGGATCCCGAAGGAAAACCGCTCCGTTACCAGTGCAGTAAGCAGTGTCGACAACACCGAGATTCCCTGCATTCCCAATAACAGCAGCACATAACCCGTAAGCAGCCGTCCGAAACCGCTTCCCACTGTGGCATGATCAATGATCTCCTTGGTGATCTGCACCATGGCCAGCGAGGCAAAAGTCTCCAACAGCCCAAACAATAACAGCAGACCAATCCTGCCCGCATAGGGAGCGGTATATTGCCACAACCAGGAAATATAATCTCTTCCTCTTATTTTTCCCATATGTGTCTACACCTCTTCCAGGATCCCCGCCTGTTCCAGTTTGTCCAGAAATGCCAGCACCTCTTTTTCACACACCTCTTCCATCACTTCATATTCTTCCATCAGTTTATGTAAGATAGCCTCCACCGTTATGCCGTCTTCGCCTTCCTGCCCGTCCAGCATATCCCAGATGTCGTTTCCCACACCTTTGATGCAGAAATATTTCCCCTGTTCGAAATCCACCATGACCTTTTCTCCCGCCAGATCCGTCACATTCCTTTTCGCTTTCATTCGGATTTTTGCCGTTTTGTCCATTTTCTGTTCTCCCTTCTTTTACACGCTCTGTCTCCGTCTGTTAATCGAGCAGGCGGACTCATCATATACACCAAAAAAGCCCATGTAACCATGAGCTTCCCTGATCCATTCTGGCTTTTTCCTCTCATACAGTCCAAAAACTACTGTACGTCTACGGTAGGTTCTCCGGAATTGCCGGAAGAAGGACCGTAAGTGGGGATAGTATACTTACCGTCATCGGACTGGTAAACGCCGTCCTCGATCAGACCTCCCTTAGGGCTGTAAGCCGTTGCTCTTACGTTCAGTTCCTCCATTTCGGGCTGACTCCATGCTTTCATTTTCCATTCCTCCTTATTACATTTTTATGATTTCTTACATTTCTGATTATAATAATTTCCCTGTAAAAATACCCTCTTTCTAACAAAACTGTAAGATTTTCGTTACGACCTCGTGGAGTGTATCCTTGTCCGACTGCCTGATCACTTCATAGATTCCGGCCTGCCCTGCGATCCGGACCAACTGTTCCATCAAAGGATACGGAATCCCGGTACTGTACCGGTAGGTATCCGCCAGATACAACTGGCTGCTCAAAGTCTCCAGTGCTTTCTGCCCGGTGAGCTTTTGGATACTCACTGCCTCTTCCCCGGTATTCTGCACCGCATCCTGCCACCCGGCCACAGCATCCTTTCGCAGCAAAAAAATCTTCCCGAGGAGCGCCGCCTCTTTCCGATAGCAATCCTGTCTGCGCCAGGCATATTTGTCCCTCTCTTCGTCAATATAGATCAGTTCTTCCAGCGGCTTCCCGCATTTCAGCGCCATATCACGACAAAGCTTCTGCTGCGGGTAGGAAGGCTCCGCCAGCATCCCCATAGTTCCCGGATGCACCCTCACTGTGTCATCCGCCAGAAATCCAAGCTTTCTTTGCAACAATTCCATGGCCACCGTAGACTTCCCGGCCCCGCTCTCCCCACAGAGTAAAATGGCCTGTTCCCCGGTATACAATGCACTTCCGTGAAAAAAGGGTTCCCCCCTCTGCAGACAGACCAGTGCCATCCCGGCACTGAGCAACAGGGAAGTGATCACAAGCAGTTGCGGTTCCTCCGAAAGCTCCACGGTGATCCTGCTGCCCCCTTCCACATAGACCTGTGTTCCATCGCGGATGCGGAACCAGGCCGATACAAAGCCGTTTGTCCAGGTCCCGTAGCCCTTCTGTCCCGCTTCCAGCAGGAAATCCGGCATCCTTCCGAATACAATTTTTACCTCTGCCTCTCCCGCCGTCTCCGGTACTGCCTCCGAAAAGGGGATCTGCGACTGCACCCGCAGTCCGTAGATTCTGTAAAAATATTCCATCATACCTCAAACCTTCTCCGATATTCCTGTGCCAGGCCCACATAAAAGCCACGCACCATGTCTGCTTTTGAGTGCCCGTTTTCCCCGGACATCGTCTCACCCGGAATCCCCGACAGTTCCTCACAGATCCGTTCCCACTGCAAGGCGAGCAGTTCCCCGCTTCCCACGCCCTGTCTTCCCTTGTGGAATTCATCCGCCAGGATCTCTTCCGGGATCTTCCCCTGTAAATACTGCCGAACCAGGCGTCTCTCCTGCCCGGCATGGGTGAACTGTTCCACCGGGAGACTTAGCACCAGTGCGATCAGCCGCTTGTCTCTGGTGGGATCTCTGGGCACCACTCCTGTGGCCAGAGACAGCTTTACTTCATATTCTCCGATCTGCCGCAAGGCACTTTTGTCATACATATACCGGGACACCGCTTCATGATCCCCACCGGCTTCCGCCGTGAGAAGATCCCGCCAGATCCACTTGCGGCTCCTGCGGTATTTTCTGCTGTAGACATTGATCTCCCGCACCAGTTCTTTGATTCTTCCCTGATGTAGCAGTGTCAGGAACAGGCTTCGAAAATCCCCATAGGATATGGTAATATTTCCGTACTGTCCCGACAGCAGGATCCCACAGTCTTTCTGAGCTGCCAGACGATAACTTTCATACATCCAGGGCAGATTCAGTACCGCTTTACAGGGAACTTCCAGAACTTCCCGCAGCCTCCGGTTCTCCGCCAGCAGATCTCCCCGGTTGGTCACCAGATACTCCGGTTCCAGATTCCCGTGAAATCTCCGCACCAGTTCCACACTGCTTCTCTCATCCTCCACAGCATACTGTCCCGGGATCCGTGCTCTTTCCTTCTCCCCCGGCACCGCAGTAAAGGAATACAGTTTCTTTCCTCTGGCGGCAAGGTAAGGTGCTGCATAAGCCGCCACCGCATTGGAGTCCAGCCCGCCGCTTAACAGAATTCCTGTTTCTTTTCCACCCCGGCCTTCCCGGATCACATCCTCCACGCAGTGCCGGAACACCGTGGTCACCAGCTCCCGGTACCCTGCTTCCGTCTTCCCCCGCAGGATCCTCCTTCCCGCAAAGGGATCCCAGTAATCCCTTCTGTGCACCCCTTCTTCAGTAAATACCACAATTTCTCCCGGAGCCAGTCGCAGGATCCCCGCATAGGGTGTCTCTCTGGGTTCCGACACCGCCCGCAGATCCCGGATGGTATAGAACCGGTCAAACCAGCCCGTATTTTCCTTCCAGTTCTCCCGTTCGCAGGTGATCCCCGCAAGCAGCGTGGAAAAATAGACCCTTTTTTCCTCCTGAAAATAATAGACCGAACGGTTTCCCACCGCATCATTGAACAAAGTCAGGGTCCGCTTCCCCGGCTCCAGATACGCACAGGCATAGGCTCCTCTGGCCACGGCAAGCGTTTCCTCCGGATGGCTGCAAAAGCTTTCATACAGAATTTCCCCGTCCGGATGGCTGCACAGATCCCGGATGCCTCCAAACCGCTGCACCAGTTCTCCGCGGTTATCCAGGATCACATCCGCCACGAACAGACTTCTGCGCTCTCCCTTTCTTTCATAAGGGAATCTTTCTTCCACAGCTTCCCTTGTGACATTCTGTACCCCGCAGGCCAGATAATAGGTTGCCTCCCTTTTTTCCTGTATCCGGTCCAGGCAGCTCGTCCTATAGGCCTGCCGCATCCGCAGAGCCTCTTCCCACAGGTTCCCTGCACGATTTTTTCTTTGTGCCTCTGACTGCGCCACACTCAGATCCACAATTCCCCAGATTGCCGACATACTTATCCCCTCTTTCCGGAAGCCTCCTTACAGAACCGGGCCACGGTAGTATATCCGCCGCCGTCCCCTCCGGTCACATACATTTCCCCAAAACGCAGCCAGGCATGGGCCACCATTTTACCTTCTTCCATGCCACACCCCAGATACAGAGTGGAAGAAAGTCCCCGCCGGCACAACAGTCTCTGGGCCGCCAGCGCCCGCACCAGACATTTACTCTCCCAGGGAGTCTTATCACAGACCTTTCCCACGATCCGGGCGATACGCGCCGCCTGCCGGTATCCTTCCCGGGATGCCGTTCCTGCGGATTCTTCGTTTTCTCTGCCCCAGCCCTTCCGCAGTTTCCCCGGCGGCAGGAGCAGCAGCTGCATGCGGAAGATCGCCGAATAATAATAGGTAAGTAAGGTTTCTTTTTTCCATGGGTTCTTCCAAAGAAACCCTGACGGACTTTTCATGGCTTTCTTACACTCCTTATAAATATTTCAATGGAACAGACTAATGAAAACGTAACTGCAGTCTGCGGTAGATATCCTGTCTTACACCGATCTGTGATGCATCGATCTGCCGCAGCATTTCCCGCTTGTATTTTCCCCGGCCGCAGACCACACCCCGGACGGCCCGGATTCCCCAGGCTGCCGGAAGCAGAAATTTTCCCGCAACGGGATTTCTCGAAAGCCACGGGTAATACAACACCATATATTCATAAGGAGGGAACCAGTACCAGCGTTTCAGGACATCTCGGCCCTTTTCTCCCTTCTCCGGCTGCGCATCGCAGAACCGGTTCCAGATACCGTTTTCATCCTTGCCATAGATTCCACACCCCTGCATATAGTCAAACAGTTGCTGATAAAACGCTTCACCGGGCTCTCCCTGCAGCCAGATCCGGGCCAGCTTCTCCATATGCTCCGTAAATGCCGTCAGTCCCAATCCCGCAAACTGCTTTTGCAGATAGTCTGCGTTCATTTCCCCACCGAATTTTTCCAGAAACACATAAATGTCCACCAGATTCCGGATACCACAGCCTCTCTTGTAAAAATGCTTTGCCATATGAGCCATCATGTAAATATAGAAATCTTCCGCCTCAAAATCATACACATACAGAAAACCCTTTCTGCGCACCGCCCGGGACAGATCCGAGAAATAGGCATACTGCCTCTCGTCCACTGTCCGGTCATACATGGCTCTGTGCGCCTCCACCACGATTCCCGGTGCTTTCCGATAGATATCATGATGCTTGATCTTCTGTTGCAGGACATACCCCATGGCTTCCAGTTCCACTGCCGCCTGCTCCATGAAATCTCCGTGGATCAGAATGTCAATATCACTCATTTCCCGCAGAAACGAAGACGGATAATAGAATTTCATCCGGGCTCCTTTCATGGGTTGACAGGGAATCTTTGCCTGTTCCATCCGTTCCTCCAGCTTCTTCAATTCCTGCAGCTGCATACCGGTAAAAAGCATGCTTCCCAGTACTTTTTCCCGCAAAAGCTCTTTTTCTTCCTCCGAAAGCCCATCTGTTTTTAACAAGGCTCCCAAAAGCAGATAATCCATATGGTTCTCCTCTGAAATCTTTACGATCTCCCTTACAGAGACTCCCTCCGGCAGAGACGCCGCCTTTCTGTCCTCCAATCCGGCCTTTACCAGTTCCGCCAGATATTCTGCCATTGTTTCCATACGTGGTCCCCTTTCCCTTTATTCTTCAGGTACGCTTTCCGTGACCGTTTCCTGTACTCCGTCAGGAGCCTCCGTCTGATCCACAAGCGTTATAAACTCTTCCGTATATCGCAGAATATATTCTCCCCGTGAGGCAAAATATTCCTGAATCGTATCCCCGTCAGCCAGATATCCTTCCTCTGTCTGTCGCAGGCCGTAGCGCTCCGCCGTGGCTGTCACTGCCACCCGGTAAGTTTCCAGAAGCGGTGTCAGATACTCTTCTGCCTTTTCCTTCGTCAGTTCTTCCACGTATTCCCGCATTCTCTTCCGGAACGCTGTCTGAAAGTCCTTATTTTTCAACAATCCCTGTAAAAACGGATCTTCTGCCACCCCCGGACACAGATAGGTATTCACACTGTAATTACTGACCTTATTCCGTCCCAGAGTATCCGTGGCATCCGAGAATTCCCAGTGCCATTTTCCCGTCTCTCCTTCTCCTGCCCGTCGCCACAAAGTGGTGGAAAAAGAGTCAAACTGCGAATTACCGAAATAGAGATTGGCACAGTAATAATCCAGATAGCTTTCCAGATCCATCTGCTCCAGGATCTTCTGATACGTTCCGTGTCCGGAAGTATTCCCCTCGGTCACCAGCCGGTACAGTTCTCCGTATTCCGGAGCGATCTGGGAGGGATAGCGGTTCTCTATGACCTGAATTTCTTCCGGGGAACCGCCGGCTCTTCGGGCAAAGGTTTCCGCCGTATTTACCCTGCCCACCAGATACAATCCCCAGAACTCCCCGTCCACAAACACCAGACAGCCCTTCCGCTCTTCCAGCGTAAAATCCGTGATTTCTTTTAACAGCAGTTCCTCTAAAACCTGTCTGTTCTTGGCCACATGATCCGTGCCGCCCCCGTACAGAAGAAACGTGCCGTCCCGGAAAAGCTCATACAGCTCACAACTGCTCTCCGGCACCGGATCCGCTCCCGTCATAAGAAAACTTTTCTGCCCGTAATCCAGATTTCCGTCCTTCCGCAAACTTAAAATTACCTCCCCCTCATAAGTCAGATATCTGTCCGCTTCGAAGTATTCCACATGGGCATTCATCTCTCCACCCCGGTAATAATTGGCAGAATCAAACCGCAGGTCATCCGCCGCCAGCGCATTCTCATAATCCACACCTGTGACATAATTGCCGCCAAAATAATCAAACAGCTCCACAGGATCCACAGTCAGCGACAACACCGGCAGATCCCGGTACATTGCTCTGGCCTCCATAGCCACAAAATAGCTGGCGCAGGTGACATTACTTGTCCTGCCTCCGGCATCTACTGCCACTGCCTGTAACACCACTGCTTTGTCCACGTCATTAAACGGCGCATAGTCCTGGTAGGCTGACACTGTGGAAATGGCGGAGTAGACATTGGGACTGCCGCAGACATTCGTTATCTCCACCGGTGCCTCATAGAGAATTCCGTTCTCCGGATCCGGCACCGTGCCATCCAGTGTATAATAGATACTGCTTCCCGCCGGTGCAGCGATCTCTACCGTAATATCCTCCGGATAAAACCCTCCCGGCAGGGAAAATACCGGCTGATCCCCTGTTTTGCTCCGGGTAACACGACTCCGGATCTCGATCTGCCCGCTTCCTTCCGTCTGTTCTTCCCGCTGCCCGCTGTCCTGTGCCTGTTGTGTCAGCTGCTGTCTGTCATTCTCTTGGCTTTGCTGCAGCCAGATCAGAAAAGCGGAAAATCCCACACATGCTAACAGTGCCAGCGTGATTCCTATTCGTTCCCCCGTTTTTTTCTCTGTATCCATTTCTTCCCTCACTCAGTCCCTGTAGTAAATATCTCTGGTGTATACCTTCTCCCGGACATTCTCCAGATCTCTGTGATAACGATTGGCCACGATCACATCCGACTGCCGCTGAAAGGCTTCCAGATCCCGTATGACCGGGCTTCCGAAAAAATCATCCTCCGAAAGTTCCGGCTCGTACAACAAAATCTGTGCCCCTTTGGCCCGGATCCGTTTCATGACGCCCTGGATACTGGACTGACGGAAATTATCGGAGCCGGACTTCATGATAAGCCGATAGATTCCTATGACCACCTTTTGCCCCGGTACACCGCCTCTACCCTGACTTCCCTGATAAAATCCCGCCTTCTCCAGAATACTGTCCGCGATATGATCCTTGCGGGTACTGTTGGCGGACACGATGGCCTGGATCAGATTCTGGGGAATGTTCTCATAATTGGCCAGTAGCTGCTTCGTATCCTTCGGCAGACAGTAGCCTCCGTAGCCAAAAGAGGGATTGTTGTACTGCATCCCGATCCGGGGATCCAGGCAGACACCCTCGATAATATTGCGGCTGCTTAAGTTCCGCATCTCCGCATAAGTGTCCAGTTCGTTAAAAAAACTGACCCGGAGCGCCAGATAGGTATTGGCAAACAGTTTTACCGCCTCCGCTTCCGTAGGGTCCATGATCCGTATGGGGATCTCCTGTTTTTTTGCACCCTCACGCAAAAGCTCTGCAAACCGTCTTGCATACTCCGCCATTTCAACGGACTTTGTGTCTGCTCCCACAATGATCCGGGAAGGATACAGATTGTCATACAGTGCATGCCCTTCCCGCAAAAATTCCGGAGAAAACAGGATCCTGTCCGTGTGATATTTTTCCATCAGAGACACTGTATATCCCACCGGCACCGTACTCTTGATCACGATCACCGCGTCAGGATTCACCCTCCGTACTGTCTCCACCACCGTTTCCACAGAACCGGTATCAAAAAAGTGAATTCCGGGATCATAGTTCGTCGGTGTGGAGACGATCACAAGCTCCGCATCCCGGTAAGCCACCTCTCCGTCCAGGGTAGCCTGCAAATGCAGCCTGCCGCCTGCCAGATATTCTTTGATCTCTTTATCCCGGATAGGTGATCTCCCTTTTTGTAACAACTCTACCTTCTCCGGTATCACATCCACCGCCGTTACTTCATGATTCTGGGCCAGCAGAACTGCCATGGACAATCCCACATACCCGGTTCCCGCTACTGCAATCTTCATAGAAAGCTCCCACCTTTCCGTAATCTGCAAACTTTGTGGTTTCCTCTGCGGATCGGTCATTTCCCGAAGCCGCTTTATCATGAGGTATTTCAGGCAGAAATCTCTTCCCCATTGCCAACAGGGCCCGGAAATCCTTCCGGCCTCCGTAACACAACAGAAAAATGCCGTTGGACACAAGCAGACATACCAGTGCCCGCTCCAATAATTCCCGGATTCCTTCTACCGGTATCTGACTGCATACCCGGTCGGTCAGCATACAGTTTAAAAATGTTACGCTTCCATAGAAGACCAGTGTCCCCAGATAGCTTTGCCGGTCCTCTCCGTCAAACAACGTCGTAAACAGATTATGTATCAGCCACGGCATTCCTACGATGACCGTAGCAACTACCGTAGACAGGATCACTCCGTACAGCCCCATAGGTTTCACCAGCAGAAGATTCAGGACCAGATTCACTCCTGCCGTTGTCAGTGTCCGGAACCGGTCTCTGTGCCAGATCCCGGCGGCATCCTTGTAGGCATTGAACAGCTGGTTGAACTCGTAGATAAAATAATATACACACAGACAGATCACGATCTGTCCGGGCAAAATGCCTGCCTCTCCGATCCACAGTTTCATAAAGGGCTGCAACAGACACAGCAGGCAGCAGGTGCAAAGTCCTGCGATCCAGGCGATCAACAGTGTAAATTTACAGAAGTCCGCATAATTTTTTCCCCGGCTCTCGGTCAGAAGACTATTGCCGATCCCGGCTAGAGTGGAGGTGAAAAGCACCCCTACCAGACCAATGACGGAAGTAACGATGTAATAATAATTCTGATAGACTGCCAGCACCGTCAGTCCCAAAAATGTCGAAATGACCAGAGTATCCGCGGAATTCACAATGACCACCCCCACCCGGGAGGTAAACAGGTCCTTGATCTTGCCCCGGATTTTTTGCCTGGTCTGCTCTTCCACCTGTCCCTTTGGGACATAATCCGGATAATTTTTCTGTGCCACCAGTGCGGTACACAGATTCGTCAGGATCTGTGCTCCCAGTGCCGCCAGCAGATACCAGTAATAATTCCGAAAGCCCACCAGCAGCCCGGCCTGTATAAGATACTGCAGCGTCCGTACCGCCAGATCCGCCTTATTTGCCAGGTCACTTCGCTGATGAGCTGCCAGCAGACTGTTTTTATACGCAAACAGCCAGTAACTGATGACACAGGCTCCCAGATGCAGCAGATACAATACATACAAATCCACATCCGGCGGAATACTGTCCGTTTTCACCAGCGAGGGCAGAAACGGCAGCAGCACTATTCCGGCCAGAAAGATCCCCAGACCGATCAGGCGGTAATATCTGCGATACAATGACAACAGAGCACAGATCTCGTCCTTCTTTCCTTCCGCGATGGGAGCATACATACTGTAGCCCAGTGCACTCCCTACTCCCAGCTCCGCCAGATTCAGGATCTGCAGTATGGAAGTAAACAGACTGTTCAGCCCCAGATATTCCATTCCCAGATACCGGATCAGCAGCGTGCGCATGATAAAAGGAACCAGAATCTGATACCCCTTCAGGAGTCCTCCGAAGATCACATTTCTGACGGCATTTCGGGTCCTTTTCATTCACACTTTCTCCTTCCGGCTTTCTGGCCGATCCACAGATCATAGGGAAAGCTCTGTAGCAGTCCCTCCCTCAGTTCTTCCAGTTCGGGCAATTTCATGGGTTCTGTTTCCTTTGCTTCCGCAAGGGATGTTGCCGAGCGCACCTCATATCTGCCGGTGGCAAAGTACCAGTCATAATATTTCAGCATCTCTTCCTCCATCCCCTGCCGAAGGAATACCGACGGGACCCCATAGCTCTCCGCCAGAATGATCCCATGTAACGAAGACGAGTATACCACCTCCGCCTCCAGAATTTTGTCGAGGAAGGTCCGGTAATCTCCGGTTCGTATGGAAAGTCTGTCATCTCCTGTCGTTTTCCGCTTCATGTAATGGTCGATCACCACATATTTTTTCTTTTTCTCCGGTCGTCTGCCGGGATAAATCAGAGGCAGTAGGATCGCCGGGTCTCCGTAGATCTGCGGACAGGTATATCCGTTCTCCCGGAGCACCTGTGCGGTGATCGGACCTCTGACTGCCCGGATATCCAGCTTCCGGTATCCCTTTTGTGTAGTCACCCGTCCCACATGGGCGAAGGAATTGACCCCGCTGCCCCAGATCACCGCATCGAAAACTCCCAGTCCCAACACGGAACCAATGGTCATCAGATGGCAGGGCTTTGCCGCCTCTCTGGACAGATCCAGTCCCAGACGGTGCAACATCCACTGCGTCACCACCGGTGCCAGCAGATCCCCAAGATTCTCATTAAAATTCCAGTACTCCAGATTTACTTTGTTCCTGTCTGCTTTTCTTCCGTCCAAGGTTTTTCGATTGCGCAATACGCCGATCTGTTTTGTCAGTTCCAATCCTCTCTCCTTCCCCTGTCCTACCGCCACCGGTACAGACTGTCCAATATCCGGAATCTCTTATGCAGGAGCAACTCCCGCAGCAAGCGCCTCTTTCCCGTGGCCCGGTATTCCCGCAGGGCATTCTGCAGCGGCAGGGAACCACCGATCCGTTTCAGTTCCGCATATTTCCTGGTTTCCTCATAGCCGGAATCTCTATAGATCTTATGCAGATACATCAGACTCTTCCCCACGAAACAGGCATTGACCTCCGCATACAGTTCCTGCTTTGCCTGAAGCGTTCGGAAGCACTGCCAGGTGCGGTCCCGGAAATACAATAAAGCCTCATAATAGTTCTCATGAAAACGGTTCACCAGATTCTCCGCTTCCTTATAGTGATAACAATACAACGACTCCGGAACCACACAGATCCCTTTGCTCTTTTCCAGCACCTGCATGGAAAAAGCCATATCCTCACAGATGGCAAATTCCTCTCCGAAGCGGATATCATTTTCCAGAAGCAATTCCCTGCGGATCAGCTTATTCCATGGAGGATTGAAAAATTCCCGCCGGAAGTCCGATAAAAACCGCTCCTCCAGATATTCTTTTCCTCCACCGCAGAAAGCTTTTTCCGGAAGGTTATCCACACATTCTTTCGTCTGTTCCACCAGATATGTAAAACCGCACACCGAAAGATCCGCACCGGATACTTTTGCCTTTTGATATAAAGTTGCCAGGGTATCCGGGAACAGGGTATCATCACTGTCCGTAAAAAAAAGATACTCTCCTTCAGCCTTACAGATCCCCAGATTTCTGGCACTGCTGACACCGCCGTTTTCCTTGTGCCAGACCCGGACCCTTGTGTCCTGCGCCCCCAGCCTGTCACACAAGGCCGAAGAGCTATCCCTGCTGCCGTCATCGATAAGCAGCAGTTCCCAGTTGGAAAAGCTCTGCTGGAAAATACTGTCTACACAGCGCTGTAATTCTTTTTCCGCGTTATACACCGGCACTACGATACTGATCTTTGTCTCTCTCATTTTTCTCCATCACACTGCATATTCTCTGCGCCACCTTGTCCCAGGAATACTCTCTCAGATACCATTCCCTCCGCCGTTCCACTTCCTCCCGGTATTTCGGATCCTGAAGTACTTCCCACAGATCCAGTGCCAGTTCCTCCGCATCCTCCCCGGAAATAAGCCTGCCGGTGCATCCGTCCTCAATGAACTCCGACATAGCGAATTTATCTCTGCCGATACAGGGCAGACCATAAGTAAGTGCCTCTGCAAATACCAGTCCATAGGCTTCAAAATAAGACGGCATACAGAAGACATCACACAGGTTATAATAGTCTGTCAGTTTTTCAGACCCCAGATCTCCCAGCAGGTGGATCTTCTGCCAGTCCACCTCTTCTACCCTGATCTGCCTCTCCCGCAGAGCGTCCCGGATGTCCGACTCCTTTGCCCCCGCCAGATACAGCTCCGCTGACCACAGATATTTTTTCCGCAGGATTGTGAAAGCCTGTACCACCAACGGACCACCTTTTCTCACAAAATTCCTTCCCACAAACAGGATACGCCGCCCCTCCTTTGATCCCGGACGGATCCCTGCAGCATCCACATTGATGCCGCCTCCCACCGCATGGACCTTTTCCCGGGGGAGCCCGCATTCCCGGATCAGGAACTCCGAAAGCCACCTGCTCATAGTAAATACCCCTTCACTTTGCCGGTATTGCTCCAATTGTCTCGCCGCTCTGCGTTCCAACGTCTTTTGCGGCACCTGATCATACTCGCAGTACCGATAGCCCACCGGATCTTCCCTCTGCAGCCACAGAATCGCGGAAATGGAAAGGTCCTGATAGAGATAGGATGCCAAATGCGCTCCCGACGGCCAGCCGCCAAACTGAAACACAGGCATTTTTTCGTCTGTCCTGTGCCGATGTCTCCACGCAGCATATCTCCCCGACAGCCGCAGCCGGTCCCGCAGGACCGGCCCGGGGTTCAGTCCCTTCTTCCTCTGCAGTCTCCGGAGTATTTTGCGGTACAGAGGATCCGAAAGTGCCAGATCCTGCACCTGCAGATAAGGCTCCATGGCCTGTCGCAGGGACCAGGCCGTTCCGGACCAGGTTCTCTTTCTATCTTTGTACCACAGGCATATATACAGTACTTCCGTCATAATCATCTCTTCCTTTCCGCATACAGTGCAATCTGTGTGCACCCGTCCGTGATGTCATAGCATACCGCCCACTGTGCCCCCGGCACCACCACATCGATATCAAAGGGAAACTCCTCAAAGGTCATATCCGCCGTTCTGTCCTCATAGGGCGGACACGCCTTAACAGGCAGTATTATGGTCTGTCTGGGCGTCACGATCATCAGCTTCCGTTCCTGCGCCGTATCGTTGGTCACGCTGAAATGGATCCTGCCCTCTTCATCCACGAATCTGCTGCCTACATACAAAGTATCCGTCGTATAAATATTCTCCATGGTGACCCCCGCCGTGACATTGCGATGGTAGAAGGTTCCATAACGGGCCGCATCCCCTACCAAGATATTACACAGCACCACATTCTCCAGAGAAAAACCGTCTTTTACCAGTGTGTAGATGGCATAACCGCCTCCGTTGAGAATGCAGTTTGTGAAATAGATTCCTTTGGCACCGCTCTTCTCCGGGGCAATCATGAGGCAGGCATTCACATAGCTCCCCCCTCCGGGGATCGCCGGTACTTCGAATCTGCAGTTGTCGAAGGAAATATTCTCCGCCGTAAGAGAAGGATATCCGAAGATCTGTACCCCGTCAGAATGTACTGTATCCCCGCTGTCCGGATGTGCCAGATCCGCAATGTAGCAATCTCTCAGTGTCACATTGCGATAGGGATTCAACGCATCTCCGCTGCTGCCACCCAGACGGCACCGGGTAAACGTGGCATTGCTTCCCTGAAAATTACGCAGGGTGCAGTCTTCGAACACATAGGATATCCGGGCATCCTCCCGCCCGGTAGTGACTGCATCGAATTTACAGTTCCGGAAAGTCACCGTGGTCTCCACGGCAATTTTGCCCTCATTGACCATCAACAGTGCATACCGGGAAAAATCCATATTCCGGATCTCTATCTCATTCCCCGCCTGTCTGTTGCTGTAGACCAGATCCAGTGCCAGCTGTCCTCCGGCTCCGGTCTTGTACTGGATTCCACCGTAAATCCCCGGTTCCGGGATCTCCGTCAGCTCTGTATCTGTATCCACACCGGTATTGAAACGGTCCGGGATCTCTCTGGGTGCCGCCTGCGCCCGTATCCCCAGACTCATACTCAGAACTATTGCAAACAGCCAAAAACTTTTTCGCATTTTCGTTTCCTTTTTTCGTTTCTTCTCTCTATTTACCTTATGTATCTGTGCACCGCTTTGTGTTGCAAATCCGACATATTTTCCCATTTTTCCCGGGAGATCACCTGGAACAGTGCGATGGGAAGATACGCATACTTGATGGTCTGCAGCGTATCCATCCACCACAGATTTAAGAAGTACCCGCAGACCGCAAGCGCCAGACTTAACATTGTTCTGTCCTTCTTTTGAATCCCGCATCGCACCATCTCCCCCACCGCCTGCAGGATCAACAGTCCGTAGACCACCAGTCCCGGATACCCGTAGCGGATATAATTGGCCACATAGAAATTGTCAATGGAGTGGATCGTGGCCCCTCCCGGAATATACCAGGAGAAATGATATCCGGAGCCCTGCCCCAGCCAGGGGTTCAGCCAGTCCACCGTGAAAATATCCAGCAGGGCATCCCTGTAGGAAGCGCTGTTGGCAAGGGAGGTGCTGTCCACCCCGTAACGGATGGCATAGGAGGTTCCAAACATCTCATCCACCACCGTACTAAGCTGCAACAGAATATAATGTCCCGGCGGAGAATTGGGGAATAAAAATGCAAGAAGCAGAATCAAAAGCCCGGCCGGTACTATGGTAAATAACAGTTTCTTCCTCTGCTCTCCCGGTGCCAGCACGGTCAACAGCAAAAGCTCCAGTCCCATGACCGCCAGCGTGGAACGGGATCCCGTAAGAAATACATTAACCACCACCAATAGCAGGAGAGGCAGATGCCGAAACAGCGTGAAGCAATGTTTCTCCTCATCAATGCACAATAATGGTAACCCGGAGATCAGGATCAGCCCATACGCCAGAGAATGATTGGCCGGTCCCATGATCCGGTAGGAACCGGAGCGGATCATGCCTCCGGTATAAAGTCCCCTGATGGTCTCCAGATAGGCAAAGGGTGTCTTTCTCATGACCGCCTCCACGAGTCCCAGCACACACAGAAACAAAAGCATCCGCCGGAAAAGCACCAGAAATCCATCACTTCCCAGATACTCCCGCAGTACGTAGATCACCAGAAAAGCTCCCAATAATTCAATGAACGGATAAAGAAAAGTACCTATGTGAAAACGCAGTACCGCCGTATAGAAACAGATTCCCAGATATCCTGCCATAAAAAGCCACAATCTGCAGCTTCTCACCCCTTCCCAGAACATCTTTTTCCGGGATTCTTTGCTCAGCAGAAAGAGACACAGAATCGTTATGAGCATTCGCTGTGCCGTCAGATCAAAGCCCGGCAGCCGGATTCCGAAATACTGTGGTAAAATATAATAGGCCACAAGAAAAGAAACCGACAAAAACTGTCCAAGACTCCGCTCCCCACAATTTTCAAAATAGCGATTGCTGCTCTGCCAGCCCTGCCCCGTTGTCTTCGTTTTTTCCACCAGATATCTGCTCATTGCCTCATCCTCTGACTGCCATGGCAAATTCCACAGGCAGAGATTTTTTGCTGTGATAACAATCCCGGTATTTCCATAAAAGCGGCACAATATTCCACAATTTTCGCTGTTCCATCAGCTCGATCCGAAGGGTGGTGGCCCGGATATTGCGTCTTAACAGTTCCTTCGCTTCCTCCGGCATTCCAAAGTCCTCGGCGAACCGCAGAGTGGTTTCATGACTCTTCTGCAATTCCCTGAAAAAAGCGATCCGTCTGTCCAGATCCCGCATCTTGCGTTTGGATACATTACCCGAGTGCATTCGCCGCCGTAACGTAACACTGTGCAGAATGTAACAGCCGTCCATGCACAGGGACAACTTCCAGGCATATTCATCATGCGCCCACCCGGGATACCAGTACTTCTTCGTCTCTTCCAGGAACTCTCTGCGCAGACACATGGTACAGCCCTCACTGCCGATGAAAATATGGGCCGGACTCCATGCAACATGCTCCATGCTTCCGTCCCCCCGGAAGCTTTTCAATACGCTCCGGCTGACAGAAGGAGCATCGGGATCCACTGTAAACGGTACGAATTCCGATCCCAGCACCAGTATCTCTCTCCGTTTTTCCATCTCGCTCACCATATCTTCCACCCGGTCCGGCTCCCAGATATCGTCCTGATCGCAGAAAAAGACATAATCACCGTCCGTCTCTTCCACCGCTGCACGGAAATTCTCCGCATACCCCAGTCGTTTTCCGTTCTGTGTGATCCTCCATGCCGGTGCCAGCTCGTAAGTCTCCAGATATTCCCGTACGATCTCCAGCGTCTGATCCGAGGAACCGTCATCCCGCAGGATCACCTGATCCACCGGAAGGCTCTGAAGCCGGATGGAATCCAGCTGTTCTGTGATAAATCTGGCCCCGTTATAAGTGGCCATTGCTACCGATATCCGCATATTTTTCCCCTTTTCTCTGTCCGCCATTTTCTATCCCGGTAACCCTCCCGGCCTGCATCTGCCGATGGTTCCCCCACAGATCCCGCACAATGCCGGTGTGGCGATCCGCAGATAACGCCCTTTCAGTCCACTGCCCAGATAGGGGTTCTTCCGATACTCCGGAAAATTTTCCCGAAGGAACACAAAAGTCTCTTCCCGCAGAGATTTCCGCAGCTTCCGGTCCCGCACTCTGGAGATCCGCCCCATGGAACTGCACAACAGGATCCTCGTACAGAAATATTCCAGTTCTTTCCCATAAGTATCCATCAGTTCTTTTTCCCGGTAAAACCGACAGGCATCCTGCAATACCGGAAAAATATTTCCCACCCGTCTGCTTTTATTGTCATTCATGGTAGAATCCCCTCTGTCCCGGTGATAGACATAGACTCCCAGCATTTTCGCCTGTTTTTTCACAAAGGGACGTAACTTCAGGTAGAAAGAGGTGTCCTCATAGATATACCCCTCCGGGAACCATATATCGTTGTCCGTAAGCAGTCTCCTGCGGATCAGCTTGTTCCAGGGAGCCGCCGAACCGTAAGAGCGCTTCTCTCTGCCGTCGTCCTCCAGATAATGAAAATCACATTCCACCAGATCCAGTTCTTCGGAACCGGCCCTGGTGTACATGGCCGCGTACATACGCCTGTCCACATAATCATCCGAATCCACGAATCCCACATATTCTCCCGTGGCAGCCGCAAGTCCTACATTTCTTGCCTTTCCCTGCCCTGCGTTCTTCTGGGTGATGACCCGGATGTGTTCGGGATCCCTGGCACGATATCTTTCCAGAATCTTGGGAGAAGCATCCGTGGAACCGTCATCCACGAAGATCAGTTCCAGTGAAGACAACGTCTGCTCTGTCAGGGAACGAATGCATTCCTCCAGATATTTTTCCGTATTGTATACCGGAACGATCACGCTGACTGCCGGCATAAGATTTCCTCCACACTATGTAATAAAAATTCCGGAAAATACAGACTGATCTCCCCGTGTTCCTTGTAATGTGCCACGTCCTCGCTGCAGCGGTATCCCTTTTTCGCCAGATCCCGGCGCAGATAGCGGATATGTTCCTCATAGGTGTGTTCGCTGTCGGAATAATGCAGATAGATCCTCTGGGAGGGCGCATAACGGTTGGCTGCCACCTTTTTCGGAAGATACTCATTGAGGAATTCGACCTTTTCCTTACAGACCTGTCCGGCAATATGCTTCAACGCCTCAATATTCCCGGTGTCCAGCAGGCTTTGTCCCAGAAAATACTGGGGCCCCCCCACCACCATATAGCTTCCGGGATAGTCCAGTCCGAAATTCAGTGCCGTGTAACCGCCCTTGCTGGAACCGCAGAAGATCAGGCGTTTTGCTCCGGTCTGCTCCCGTACCCGGTCGATCAGTTCCCTTACAACGACCGCCTCCTCGAATTTCATATTGCTGCCCAGATAAAAGGAACCTCTGTGATCTGACGCAAAATCATCCAACAGAAACAACTTGTTACAGGGAACTTCCTTTAACGTCCGGACATAATTGTATCTGGCCCGGATCCCTTTTCTGGTGCAGGAGCTGAAAACGATGATCAGATCCCGGGAATCCACCCGGTCCAGCATATATTTTAATGTCACTCCCCGGGAGCGATATTTTTTCTGATCCCGCAAAAGGCGCAGCTTCGTCATCATATACTCTCCCAGTTTTTTCCCTTTTTTACGAAATTTTTGAATGTTTTCCATGGTTTTCCCCCTCTTCCGCAATTAAAAAATTCTCAATATCCTTAAGGATCCTCCGGGTATTGGAATGGTATCCGGCAAAGTCCCTGCTGCCGGTATCCCGGATGCAATCCCCCAGTTTCTCACTGTCATAACAGGCACAGATCAGGTTCATTCCGTCAAATTCCCGAAGCAGCTGTACCTGATGATCGTCCACATGCTCCCCGTAGCTGGCAAGTCTCGGCACTGCGATCACTTTTTTCCCTTGTTTTACGGCGCCGATGATCACACCGGTTCCACCATGGGTAATGACCATCCGGCATTCCCGCAGCTTCCCGGTGAAGCCTTCTCTGTCCAGAAACCTGCAGTATTCATAATGCTTTGGCTGATAATCGCTGACTCCGATCTGGGCAAACACCTCCTCTCTTATCATGCCTTCCTCGATCAGCAGATCTATCTTTTGTAACAATCGATTGAACTGGAACTTCTGAGATCCGGTCGTTACAAATATCATCCTAATAAATTCCCCCCAGGCAGATCGCATCCGGATAGATTTCCTTCATCTGTGTCCATTGGACATAAAAACGATCCGCATAATGATATAACAGTTTTCCCGTCAGTGTGGCCGAAGTCACTTTGGCAAATGACTCGATGTAGATCAGCTTCCTGCCGGAGAGCTTGGCTTCCATGCACAGCGGGATCATGGCCAGCACTCCGGTGCAGACCACCACATCCGGCTGTTCTTTATACAACAGCCGCAACGAATCCACGGTATTTTTCAACAGATAAAAAAGGCATCTCCACTGTCTCCGGTTCACCTGCTGCAGATAGTAACATTTCACCGGTGTCTTCACCTCATAGCCTGTTTTCTCCGTTACTACAAAACTTTCGTATTTTTCCATTAGCGGTTTTAACATCATCAGTTGTTCAAAGTGGCCGCCCGACGATGCGGCAAAACATATTTTCATAAAGACCTCCCGGTTTTTTTCAAACTGCTTCCCCATTTTGCTGTTTATATTCCTGCCAGTATTGCTGCAGTCTGTAGTTACAGTCCTTAGATCTTGGCGGCAGGCCGTTGAACAGGATGCCGCAGATATCCGCATCCACCTGCTCTAACAGTGTCACCGCCGACTTTTCCCGGCTCATATGGCTGACGCCGGCCCGCACCACCAGAAGATAGGCGGTGACTTCATGGGACAATAGCAGGGCATCCGTCACAATTCCTACCGGCGGCAGATCAATAATGATGCAGTCGTACCGGCTACGCAACGTCGTAAGCAGCTCCTTCATCCGCTCTCCGCCCAACAGTTCGGAAGGATTCGGTGGATTTTCTCCTCCCACCAGCACATCCAGATTCTGCCGGTATTCCACGATCTGCGGTGTCTCCCGCAGTCCCGCCAGATACTGGCTCAGTCCCAGTCTGCCCCGGAGCTTTAGCAGAGATGCCACCGCCATATTCCGCATGTCTCCGTCGATGAGCAATACTTTTTTGCCCAGCTGTGCGTAACTGATGGCGATGTTGACACTGTTCAAAGTCTTGCCTTCATCCTTATCCGCACTGGTGACGGCATAGACCGGACAACGTTCTCCTTTTCCCGTGAACAGCAGGTTTGCCCGGATGGTATTATAGGATTCCTTCACGGCAAAGGAGCTGTTCTCCCCCAATACTAACACGGGCTTACTCTTCCGGTCCGGCGCCTGGATCTGCGGAATATCTCCCAGCACCGGAATCCGGAATGCCAGCTTCAGTTCGTACCGCCTGCGGATCGTGGTATCCATCAGTCCTGCCAGCAGAAACAATACAAAGGATGCCCCAAAGCATCCGGCAAAGCCCACCAGTGCATATTTGACCAGACTGGTGGAACTGTAGGGTGCTTCCGGCAGTGTGGCATAATCGATCACCTCAATGCCACCGGACTTCACGATCCGGCTGATCTCCTTCGGAGCCACCCTGCCGATAGCATTGGCCAGCTCCATGGCCCGGTAAGGATCACTGTCATAAGTGTAGACATAGAACACTGCCGTGTTTTCCACCACACTGGTACCGATTCTTCCCGACAAAGCTTCCGTTCCGTAATCCAGCCCGGCTTCCTCCAGCACCTTCTGAAGGATCGTGTTACTCTTCAGGATTAATATGTAACTCTGTACCAGATTCTTGGCCTGGGTAAATTCGGAATTTGAGATATTGACCGAAGAATCATACACGTAGTCCGGATCACTGTATACATAGAAGGATACCTCCGCCCGGTAAAGTGTACTGTTGGTCAGATATGCATAAGCGCCTCCCGCCATTCCTCCCAGTACCCCCAGGATCATAATGTATGCAATCCTTTTTTGCAGGATCCACAGGATCTTCTCCAGATGAAAATTATTCAAGATCGTTTCCAACATTGTCCTCTCCTCTTCGACAAATTCTGCTTTTCCCTAAAATGAAAATATCCACCAGGGAATTCCCTGATGGATATCTTACGCCAGACATTGGCCTGTCCGTTTTCTTCTTATGTAAACCGTATAAATAATACGTTCCATATATGTAGCCACGCCTCCGCTCATACACTCCGGAAGCACTTCTGTATATAAAGACGGCGCTAAGAAGCGGAATGGCTCAATATTTCTTTTCTTTTTTTTAAGTGCCTGTTATGATATAATGAGCGCAAGAGAGCCAACATGCTTGCATGATTGGCGAACGGCGAAGTGATTTCCCGATGTACACCTCACCACCAGCGCAATCAAAGGAGTGAACCTATATGATACAGAAAAAGAAATTCGTAAAAACCTTCCGTAACACCAAAACCGTGCAGTTAATTCTTCTTCTGCTGTTGGAAACCGCCTATGTTCTGGTCCTGACTCTGAACCCTGCACTGGGCACAAAGCTTTTCGAAGACCGGACTCTGTTTATCTTATGCACACTTTCATGGATCCTTGCATTATTTAATCTGATATGGTTATTATACGATTTCTATAAATTACGCACTTTTGCCGAAGAAAGCCATGCTCTGAACCGTGCGGCCTTCCTGGATCATCTGACCGGTATCCCCAACCGGCACGGTCTGGACGTGGTCTTCGAGACCTATGACTCTCCGGAATCTCTGGCTCATGTAGCCTGCTATATGGTGACCATCACCAACCTGAAAGAGATCAACCAGACCATGGGCCATGTCGTAGGTGACCAGATGTTAAAAGACTTCTCCGGTATTCTGGAAAGCGTTGGTGATGCTTTCGGTGTGGTGGGCCGTAACGGAGGCAACGAATTCCTGATGATCGTCAACCACGGCTCTCATGACACCATGGAATATTTCATCGAAAGTCTGAACCAGCAGTTAAAAGAATACAACGAGGAGCACAGTAACGCTCCCATTCAGATCCAATACGCATATATTTTAAATGAAGAGGCGCATGCCGAATATTTTTCCACCCTGCTCACAGAGACCTACAACAAGCTGCACCCCTAAGGAACCCGTTAACACAACAGTGAGACGAACGCATGAAAGACTTGAACATTCCTTACATTGCCGGTCTTGTGATCCGTGCCCAGCATAGCGACTCGGATGCCTTCGCAGAATTGTATGCTCTTACCTATAATAAAGTATACAACTACACCAGGCATTATCTGAGAGATGACTTTCTCGCTCAGGATGCCATGCAGGAGGTTTACATACTGGCTTTGAAAAACATCGGAAAACTGAATGATCCCACCGTTTTTATCGCCTGGCTGAACCGCATCTGTTTCCATGTCTGTTATGACATGACCCAGAAGAATCGTCCGCAGAATGACTGTCAGGTCTTAAGTCAGGAAATTCTGGATATTCTTCAGGACCCTCATCTGGATGCCAATCCGGAACTGCACTACCAGCAGAAGGATGAGTATTCCCGCCTGACGGAAGCTTTAGAGCAGTTACCCTTTAATGAAAAACAGGTGCTGATCATGCGTTATTATAACGACATGAAGCTGGAAGAGATTGCTGCCGCCATGGAGATCAGCCGCAGCAGCGTCAAACGCTACATTGCCTCCGGACAGGAACATTTGAAAGAAAGTATGAAAGGATAACAGAATGATGTTTTTTCATAAAAAAAACAGATATGAACTGGACATGACAACTGCCAACAATGCTTTGCAGAATATCCTGTCCAGTTGCAACCAGCCGGTCAATACGATCCCTTTTGACAAGCTGGTGCTTCGCAAAAAAGTGAATGCTGCCTCCTACAACCGGCTGATCGTTGCCACGACACTGATCTTCGTGCTGACCTTTTTGTCGCCGCTCGCCATCGTTCCTCTCTCTGAGATGACTGAAAAACTGTTGGCCCCCACACCTGCGGTGCTTACACTGGATTATGTGGAAAATAATATTTTAAGTCTGAAGTTCACCGGTGACAACATTCTTTACGAGGAGGCTTTTATGGAGACTGTGTCCGGGGAGATCATCGAACCGCTCTCTGTGGATTCCTCCAAGGGTGTGATCAATTTTCCGTTTTTGTCCGAGGAAGCCAATATTTATGTCCCCGTCAAAAACGGTGAGACTCTCCACCTGCTTTTTACTCCCGATAATGTAACGGGCCTGGAACAATAACAACAGGATGTAACGATTTTTATGCGGATGCCAAAATTATCTGCGCGACTGCGCATTTTGCTAATTACATATTCCATGACAATCGGCTTATGTGCCTGCGGATCCGGCTCTGACAATCTGCCTGTGGATGCCCCCGTCGCAGACACTTACGGCGAACCATCACAATCCTCCGCAGTTCCTTCTTCTGCGGATACGAATATCAGCTCTGCGGATGCCTCTTCTCCTGAAACGGAAGCCGTAGCTGACGCAGAGCCTCTCCGGGATGCCACGCCTGTCTGTCTTGTGCCCCGGGCCGACGGAACAGCAACAGCTTCCAATGATGTGGCTGTCATTGACTATTCTCATATGTCTGACGGCTATGTCTGTGCCAATTACACCGGCACCTGTCCCAAGGTCAAACTGCGCATTACCGGGCCGGATACCGTTGTCTATACTTACGATCTGCACGGTGGCGGCTATGAGACTTTCCCCTTGTCTTCCGGAGACGGATATTATGACGTGACGATCTATGAAAATATCTCCGGTACCAATTATGCCACCTGCCTGTATGCAGACCTGGATGTACAGATTACGGATGCATTCAGCCCTTTTCTCTACCCCAACCAGTACGTGAATTTTACTGCGGACAGCAAAGTGGTGGCCAAGGGACAGGAACTTGCCGAGGGTGCTTCCTCGGATCTGGAAGTGATCACCCGGATCTATGATTATATTACCCAGAATATTACTTACGACTACGACAAAGCCTCCGATCCTCCTACGGGCTATACCTCCGATGTGGATGCCATTCTTGCTTCCGGCACCGGTATCTGTCTGGATTATGCCGCGGTAATGGCAAGCATGCTGCGAAGCCAGCGGATCCCGACCCGGCTGGAGGTCGGCTATGCCCAGGATGCCTACCATGCCTGGATCAGTGTCTACACCGCTGATACCGGATGGCTGAACGGCATCATAGAATTTGACGGCAATGTCTGGACCCTGGTGGATCCTACGTTCGGTGCCAACACGGATGACAAGACTCTGAAAAAGTTCATCGGTGACGGCAGTAATTATATCCTGCAGAAAATGTATTAGTGAAAGGGAACAAAACGCCATGAAGACCACAGAGAAAAAACTACTTTCTAATGAAGAGATCGCTTCTTTTTGCAGTCAGGCTGCCATGCTGTTTCAGGCAGGCATTCCGCCCGTGGAGGGCATGGCCATCCTGCAAAGTGATGCCCAGTCTCCCGAAGGCAAGGCGATCTTCGAGGAGATCCTTACCGTATGCCGACAGGGAGAAAGCTTTCACAAAGCACTGGAAGCCACCAAGGTCTTCCCCGATTACTGTCTGCATATGATCGCTCTGGGTGAAGAATCCGGTAATCTCGATGTGTGTATGAGCTCTCTGGCGGATTATTATGAAAAAGAGGATGCCATCGCAGGCAGTATCCGGGATGCTGTAACATATCCCTTTATCATGATCGCCATGATGGCCGCTGTCATCGTGGTACTGGTCAGCCGCGTCATGCCGATCTTCGAGCAGGTCTATATAGAGCTGGGCAGTGAGATGACCGGGTTTGCTGCATCACTTTTGCGTCTCGGCAACCATCTGAACCGGTATTCCTTTATTTTCGTAAGTATTCTGTGCATATTGTTGTTACTGTACCTTTTTGCTACCAGAACCCAGACCGGCAAACGTGTCACCGCCCGGTTCCTGAACTGGTTCCCCCTCACCAGACGTTTTTATGAAAGTGTGGCCTGCGAACGTTTTTCCAGCGGTATGGCACTGACCTTAAGCAGCGGTATGGATACCTATTCCAGCCTGGATATGGTGGCCGCTCTGGTAGGCAACGAGAAAATGAAACAGAAGATCCTGAGCTGTAAGGAAGCCATTAATGCCGGTGCCAATTTTGCCGAGGCTCTGACCGGTGCTGGCATTTTCAACCATCTGTATTCCCAGATGGTATCTGTCGGTTTCCGCAGCGGTAACGTAGATGTGGTGCTCAAAAAAATAGCGGATCGTTATGAGGAAACTACCAACCGCAGACTACAATCCATCATTGCCATTCTGGAGCCGACCCTTGTCATTATTCTGTCGGTGATCGTGGGCTTGATCCTGTTATCGGTCATCCTGCCTCTTATGGGTATTATGACCAGCATCGGATAGGAGTACGATACTATGAACCGTTTTGAGCAAAAAAGTATGTCCCTCGGGCGTAAGCTGATCTATTTACTTCCCATTCTGGCCTTTGTGATATTGTTTGTTCTTTTTCTGCGGGGCATCGGCTCCGTCGGTGAATCTACTCTGAGCAAGCAGCAGGAAAGTCTGGAAACCGCATTGGAACGCAGCATTTCCCAGTGCTATGCCGTAGAAGGCTGTTATCCTCCTTCTCTGGAATATCTGGAGCAGCATTACGGACTGTTGTATGACGAGGACAGCTTCTTCATTGACTATGAATATTATGGCAGCAACCTTCTTCCGGAAGTCACTGTACTTCGCCGGACCGGTGCTCACTAAAGGAGTTTCTGACATATGAACAATAGAAATCATCAGAAGCAGGAAAAACATTTTATTGTGGATATCTTGTTCGTTCTGGCGTTGTTCGGTGTATTCGCTGTCTCCTCACTTGCCCTTGTTACCATCGGAGCAGATGTATACCAGCACACTGTAGAAGATATGGGCGTCAATTACGAAAGCCGGACGGCGGTGTCTTATATCATGGAAAAGGTGCGGCAGAACGATACCACTGACAGTATTTTCCTGACCGATCTGGAAAATGTTCCGGCGCTCTGCATGCTTTCCGAAATTGACGAAGAAACCTACTGTACTTACCTCTATCTGTATGACGGACATTTAAAAGAACTTTTTATGCGGGAAGGAGCTTCTCTCGGCGGACAGGTATTGCCTGCCGGTACGGATATTATGGACTTGCAGGAGTTCTCCTTATCCTATGCGTCGGACGATCTGATCCGGATATCCCTGAGAACCGCCTCCGGAGAGGACCATACTTTTTATATCCACGTGCACTGTAATACTACCACAGAATAGAAACCGAACAGAAAGGATTCCGAACTTATTATGAAACATTCCAGATCCAGTTTATTTTTAATGGAAATGATCATAGCGATCCTGTTTTTTTCACTGGCCAGTGCCGTCTGTATCCAGTTGTTTGCCCGCTCACATCTTTTGAGCACACAGACGGTAAACCAGAATCATGCTGTCATTCAGGCACAGAATCTGGCAGAGTCCTATCTCTCTCTGGAGGGCAATGTGGCTGCCATGCAGGATTTGTTCTCCCCATCGGAGCTGACCGATGAAAACACTCTCCGCCTTGCCTTTGACAGCAGCTGGAATCTGTGCACTGCCGAAGATAACGCCGGCTTTTATGCAGAACTAAAAAGCACTCCGGCAGAAGAGACCGGAATCATGAAAGGCGAGATCACCGTCTATGATGTATCTACACCGGAATCTCCCATTTACACACTCTCTGTCATGCATCACACCGCAGAAAGGAGGGGATCCCATGAATAATTCCTCCAGAAAAAAACAATTCGGCATGAATATCGGATCCGCCTCGATCCTTCTGGTATTCGTGATCCTCTGCCTGGTGTCTTTTGCCGTACTGTCCATCGTCAGTGCCAACGCTGATAGCAAACTCAGCGCCCGTGTGCTGGAACGTACCACCGCTTATTATGCCGCCTGCAATCAGGCAGAACAATCCCTGGCAGGTATGGATAAGACGTTGCAACGCATGTATGCATCCAGTGACAGCGAAGAAGCCTATTTTGTGGCGGTAGGTCACGGAAAATCTTACGTGATTCCAATCTCCGACTTACAGACCCTGCAGGTGACCATTGAGATCCTCTATCCGGAATCTGATGAAGATACCTTTTACCGGATCACTGCCTGGCAGGTTCTGAATACAGAAGAATTGCAATAATTGTTCCGATTCTAAAAGGCTCCCCGGGAAAATCCCGGAGAGCCTTTCTTAATAAAGTCTTTTTATTTTACTGATTATCAGCGTCTGTTCCCACTTCCACAGTTTCTGCTTCTGTGTTCACATCTTCATTCAGTTCTGCACCTTCTGCATCCAGTTCGCTTCCGTCGCTCAGGTTCAGTTCTGCATCGTCACCGTACATATCACCACCGAAGTCAATGGTCTCTACGGCATCGGTGCTCAGTCTGGTATTGCGATATCTCTTCATACCGGTTCCTACAGGAATCAGCTTACCGATGATAACGTTCTCCTTCAGACCGATCAGATTATCTACCTTACCCTTGATGGCAGCTTCTGTCAGGACCTTGGTGGTCTCCTGGAAGGATGCTGCAGACAGGAAGGACTCGGTTGCCAGTGCTGCCTTGGTAATACCCAGGATGATACGCTTACCTTCTGCAGGCTCCTTGCCTTCAGCGGTCAGCTTCTCGTTCATTTCTTCGAAATCCAGAACATCTACCAAAGTTCCGGGCAGGAACTCGGTATCGCCGTTATTCTCGATACGAACCTTCTTCAGCATCTGACGTACCAGGACTTCGATATGCTTATCTGCGATATCTACACCCTGCAGACGATATACACGCTGTACTTCACGAAGCATGTAATCCTGTACGGCACGAATACCCTTGATCTTCAACAGATCGTGAGGGTTTACACTACCTTCGGTCAGTTCATCACCGGCCTCCAGCACCTGGCCGTCGATAACCTTGATACGGGAACCGTAAGGAATCAGATATGCCTTGGATTCACCGGTCTCTTCGTTGGTAATTACCACTTCACGCTTCTTCTTGGTATCACGGATCTCAGCCTTGCCGCCAAATTCAGCAATGATTGCAAGTCCCTTAGGCTTTCTGGCCTCGAACAACTCCTCGACACGGGGAAGACCCTGAGTGATATCGTCACCTGCGACACCACCACTGTGGAAGGTTCTCATGGTCAGCTGGGTACCGGGCTCACCGATAGACTGTGCAGCGATGATACCAACTGCTTCACCTACCTGCACGGCTTCACCGGTTGCCATGTTGGCACCGTAACATTTTGCACAGATACCAACGTGTGAACGGCAGGTCAGGATCGTACGGATCTTCACTTCCTCAATGGGCTCACCCTGTGCATTGACACCAACACTTAAGATCTTGGCAGCACGGCTGGGGGTGATCATGTGGTTGTGCTTAACGATCAACTGTCCGTCTTTATCATAAATATCCTCGCAGGAATATCTTCCTGTGATTCTGTCTTTCAGGCCTTCAATGGTCTCTTTGCCATCCATGAATGCCTTGACTACCATACCAGGGATCTCAGCCTGACCCTCACAGCAGTCTACTTCACGGATAGAAAGTTCCTGAGATACGTCAACCATTCGTCTGGTCAGATAACCGGAGTCTGCGGTACGCAGAGCGGTATCGGACATACCTTTTCGTGCACCATGTGCGGACATGAAGTATTCCAGTACGTCCAGACCTTCACGGAAGTTTGACTTAATGGGCAGCTCGATGGTTCTACCTGTAGTATCAGCCATCAGTCCACGCATACCTGCCAGCTGTTTGATCTGCTGACTGGAACCACGCGCACCGGAGTCTGCCATCATGAAAATGTTGTTGTATTTATCCAGACCGGACAGCAGTACGTCGGTCAGCTCTTTATCGGTCTCGTTCCAGGTCTCTACAACGGCACGATAACGCTCTTCCTCGGTGATCAGACCACGTCTGAAGTTGCTTGCGATCTTGTCTACGGTAGCCTGTGCAGCTGCCAGCATTTCACCCTTCTTCTCAGGGACGGTCATATCGGAAATGGATACGGTCATAGCAGCTCTGGTAGAGTACTTGTAACCGATAGCCTTAACATCATCCAGTACCTCTGCGGTCTTGGATGCTCCGTGGGTATTGATGACCTTCTCCAGGATCTGCTTCAACTGCTTCTTGCCTACGTGGAAGTCTACTTCCAGCTTCAGGAAGTTCTCGGGATCGCTTCTGTCTACGAATCCCAGATCCTGAGGCAGGATCTCATTGAAGATGAAACGTCCCAGAGTGGACTCTACCGTACCGGTAATGGTCTCGCCCTCTGCATTTACCTTGTGCATACGCACATGGATGCGGGAATGTAAGGTCAGCGCCTGGTTCTCATATGCCAGGATTGCTTCGTTTACGCTCTTGAAATACTTACCTTCGCCGATCGCACCGGGTCTCTCCTGGGTCAGATAGTAGATACCAAGTACCATATCCTGGGAAGGAACGGCTACGGGTCCACCATCGGAAGGCTTCAGTAAGTTGTTGGGAGACAGCAGCAGGAAACGACACTCTGCCTGTGCCTCCTGGGACAGAGGAAGATGTACAGCCATCTGGTCTCCATCGAAGTCCGCGTTGAATGCGGTACATACCAGGGGATGCAGCTTGATTGCCTTACCTTCTACCAGGATCGGCTCAAATGCCTGAATGCCCAGTCTGTGCAGTGTCGGCGCACGGTTCAGCATAACAGGATGTTCCTTGATAACCTCTTCCAGCACATCCCATACCTGTGTATCCAGCTTTTCTACCAGCTTCTTCGCATTCTTGATGTTCTGGCTGATTCCCTTGGCTACCAGTTCTTTCATTACGAAAGGCTTGAACAGTTCGATTGCCATTTCCTTCGGCAGACCACACTGATAGATCTTCAGTTCCGGTCCAACGACGATAACGGAACGTCCGGAGTAATCTACACGCTTACCTAACAGGTTCTGACGGAAACGACCGGTCTTACCCTTTAACATATCGGACAGAGACTTCAGTGCTCTGTTACCGGGGCCGGTAACAGGACGTCCGCGTCTGCCGTTATCGATCAGAGCATCTACCGCTTCCTGCAGCATTCTCTTCTCGTTACGAACAATGATATCAGGAGCACCAAGCTCTAACAGTCTCTTCAGACGGTTATTACGGTTGATGATCCTTCTGTACAGATCATTCAGATCGGAGGTAGCAAAACGTCCGCCATCCAGCTGTACCATAGGACGCAGATCGGGAGGAATGACAGGAACCACATCCATGATCATCCACTCCGGCTTATTACCGGACTCACGGAAAGCTTCTACAACTTCCAGTCTCTTAATGATACGTGCACGCTTCTGACCGGAGGACTCCTTCAGACCGGTCTTCAGCTCTACTGCCTCTTTTTCCAGGTCAATGGCCTGCAGCAGCTCTTTGATAGCCTCTGCACCCATGCCTACACGGAACTTGTTGCCCCAGGTCTCTCTTGCATCCTGATATTCCTTCTCGGACAGCACTGCCTTGTATTCAAGGTTCGTGGTTCCCGGATCCAGAACGATATAGGAAGCGAAGTACAGAACCTTCTCCAGGATTCTGGGAGACAGATCCAGGATCAGGCCCATACGGCTGGGGATACCTTTGAAATACCAGATATGGGATACGGGAGCTGCAAGCTCGATATGTCCCATACGCTCTCTACGTACGCTGGCTTTGGTAACTTCTACACCACAACGGTCGCAGACAACGCCCTTATATCTGATCTTTTTATATTTACCGCAATGACATTCCCAGTCTTTGCTGGGTCCAAAGATTCTCTCACAGAACAGACCGTCTCTTTCAGGCTTCAGTGTTCTATAGTTGATCGTCTCGGGCTTTAATACCTCACCATGGGACCACTCCCGGATTTTCTCCGGGGAAGCTAATCCAATCTTGATGGCATCAAATGTCATAGGCTGATAGGTTGTTTCATTTTTTGTTTCTGACATTAATGGCACTCCCTTCTATACAAAGCATTAAAATTCATCATCACTGCCGTCAAAGCTATCATCGGTGTAATCATCGTCAACGTAATCGTCGTCCTCAGAGTTCACCAGCTCACCATTGTCATCAAATTCCTGTGACTGATAGCCCATCTCGCCAAGGGAGCTCTTGTCGTAATCGTCATCGTACTTACGATCACCTTCCATCTCATAACGGTAATCGGTATCGCCGTAATCGACAGTCTCCATGATCTCAACCTCGGTCTGATCCTCACGCAGCACTCTGACATCCAGCCCCAGTGCCTGCAGTTCCTTTAACAGAACCTTGAAGGACTCGGGAATACCGGGCTCAGGGATATTGTCTCCCTTGATGATTGCTTCGTAAGTCTTCACACGTCCGATCACATCATCGGACTTCACAGTCAGAATCTCCTGCAGGGTGTAGGATGCGCCATACGCCTCCAGAGCCCATACTTCCATCTCTCCGAAACGCTGGCCGCCGAACTGGGCTTTACCACCCAGAGGCTGCTGTGTTACCAGGGAGTACGGTCCGGTAGAACGCGCATGGATCTTATCATCTACCAGATGATGCAGTTTCAGGTAATGCATGTGTCCGATCGTTACAGGGCCATCAAAGTATTCACCGGTTCTACCGTCACGAAGACGTACCTTACCGTCTCTGGAAATGGGAACACCCTTCCATACTCCTCTGTGATCTCTGTTCTCAGACAGATACTGCATAACCTCAGGAAGAAGCTCTTCACCATGCTTGCTGGTAAAGGTCTCTCCTGCCCAGGGCTTACCGTCTGCGGTAGTTTCCTGTCCCTTTTCTTTCCACTCTGCACTTTCTGCATCGTCGAAAGGAAGGTTTACATAATCGTTGGCAAGATCCAACGTATCCATAATATCTTTCTCGTTCGCACCATCGAAGACAGGTGTTGCCACATTGAATCCCAGAGCCTTGGCAGCCAGGGAAAGGTGGATCTCCAGGACCTGTCCGATATTCATACGGGAAGGCACGCCCAGAGGGTTCAGCACGATGTCCAAAGGACGTCCGTTGGGCAGATAAGGCATATCTTCTACAGGAAGCACGCGGGAAACGACACCCTTGTTACCATGACGACCTGCCATCTTATCGCCTACGGAGATTTTTCTCTTCTGTGCGATATAAATGCGGACTGCCTGATTTACTCCGGGTGCCAGCTCATCGCTGTTCTCACGGGTAAATACCTTGGCATCCACTACAATACCATATTCGCCATGAGGTACCTTTAAGGAGGTATCTCTTACTTCTCTTGCCTTCTCACCGAAGATGGCACGCAGCAGTCTCTCTTCTGCGGTCAGTTCAGTCTCTCCCTTAGGAGTAACCTTACCTACCAGAATATCACCGGCACGAACCTCTGCGCCGATACGAATGATACCTCTGTCATCCAGATCCTTCAGTGCATCGTCACCGACACCGGGAACATCACGGGTGATCTCTTCCGGTCCCAGCTTGGTGTCACGGGCTTCTGCCTCATACTCCTCGATATGAACGGAAGTATAAACATCGTCACGTACCAGTCTCTCACTTAACAGAACCGCATCCTCGTAGTTGTAACCTTCCCAGGTCATGAAACCGATCAGAGGGTTCTTACCCAGTGCCAGCTCACCCTGAGAGGTGGAAGGACCGTCTGCAATGACCTGACCTGCCGCTACATGGTCACCCTTGAATACGATAGGCTTCTGGTTGTAGCAGTTGGACTGGTTACTGCGGGAGAACTTGGTCAGATGGATCTCTGCCTTTTCTCCGTCATCATAAGCAATGCGAATGATCTTGGAAGATACATAGGTAATGGTTCCGGGCTTCTTGGCCACTACGCAGACACCGGAGTCAACCGCTGTCTTTACTTCCATACCGGTACCAACCACAGGAGCCTCAGTACTTAACAGAGGCACAGCCTGACGCTGCATGTTGGATCCCATCAGCGCACGGTTCGCATCATCGTTCTGCAGGAAAGGAATCAGTGCAGTAGCCACAGAGAATACCATTCTCGGGGATACATCCATGTAATCAAACATTTCCTTAGGATATTCCTGTGTCTCATCCAGATAACGTCCGGAAACAGATTTTCTCACGAAATGTCCCTCTGCATCCAGTGCTTCGTTTGCCTGTGCCACATGGTAATTATCCTCTTCGTCCGCAGTCATGTAGACTACTTCATCGGTAACGCGGGGGTTCTTAGGATCGGACTTGTCGATCTTGCGATAAGGAGCCTCTACGAAACCATATTCATTAATTCTTGCATAGCTTGCAAGAGAGTTGATCAGACCGATGTTAGGACCTTCGGGTGTCTCGATAGGGCACATTCTTCCATAATGGGAGTAATGTACATCTCGAACCTCGAATCCGGCACGGTCTCTGGACAGACCGCCGGGGCCCAGTGCAGACAGACGTCTCTTGTGGGTCAGCTCACCCAGAGGGTTATTCTGATCCATGAACTGAGACAGCTGGGAAGATCCGAAGAACTCCTTCACCGCAGCGGTTACAGGCTTGATATTGATCAGAGACTGGGGAGAAATATCCTCAGCATCATGTGTTGTCATACGCTCACGTACCACTCTCTCCATTCTGGACAGACCGATACGATACTGGTTCTGCAGCAGCTCACCTACTGCGCGGATACGTCTGTTGCCCAGATGGTCGATATCATCATCGTTGCCCAGGCCATACTCCAGATGCATATTATAGTTGATGGAAGCCAGGATATCTTCCTTGGTAATATGCTTGGGTACCAGTTCATGTACGTTCTTCTTGATTGCTTCTGCCAGCTTCTCGGGATCATCGCCGAACTCTTCCAGGATCTGTGCCAGAACCGGATAGTATACCAGTTCATGGATACCGAAATCCTTGGGATCGCAATCTACATAGTGGGTCAGATCTACCATCAGATTAGACAGTACTTTTACAGTTCTCTCTTCGGTCTGGATATATACGAAGGGAACTGCGCTGTTCTGGATGGTATCTGCCAGCTCTGCGGTCACCTTGTCTCCTGCGGATGCGATCACTTCACCGGTGGAAGGATCCACTACATCTGCAGCCAGGATCTGATGACGGATACGATTCTTCAGAGCTAACTTCTTATTGAATTTATATCTGCCGACTTTGGCTAAATCATATCTTCTGGGGTCGAAGAACATAGCATTGATCAGGCTCTCAGCACTCTCAACGCTTAAAGGCTCACCGGGACGGATCTTTTTGTATAACTCTAACAGACCCTCCTGATAATTCTCAGCAGTGTCCTTGGTAAAGCTTGCCTCGATCTTGGGCTCGTCACCGAAGAGTTCACGGATCTCATCATTGGTACCGATACCCAGGGCTCTGATCAGTACGGTAATGGGAACCTTACGGGTTCTGTCCACACGTACATAGAAGACATCGTTAGAGTCGGTCTCATACTCCAGCCATGCACCACGGTTCGGGATCACGGTACAGGAGAAGAGCTTCTTACCAATCTTATCATGTCCGATTCCGTAGTAGATACCGGGAGAACGAACCAACTGGCTGACGATAACACGTTCTGCGCCATTGATTACGAAAGTACCGGTCTCAGTCATCAGCGGAAGATCACCCATGAAGATCTCATGCTCACTGATTTCTTCCTTCTCCTTGTTATAAAGGCGAACCTTAACCTTAAGAGGTGCTGCAAAGGTAGCATCTCTCTCTTTACACTCTTCGATAGAATACTTCACGTCGTCCCTGCAGAGTTCAAAATCCACAAATTCCAGACTCAAGGAACCGCTGTAGTCAGCGATCGGAGAGATGTCGTCAAAGACTTCCTTCAAGCCTTCGTCTAAAAACCACTGATAGGAGTCCTTCTGGACCTCGATCAGATTGGGCATCTCTAAAACCTCTTCTTGTCTTGAATAACTCATACGCATAACCTTGGTACCGGCAATCGGACGTATTCTGTTCTTTTCCATTGACATTTCACCCCGTTCTTTCAGATTTAAAGCCTATTTTGCGTCGGCAACAATGCAGTATATATAAACGCCAGTTTTTTGGCATGACAAATAAGCATGGTACCGCACAATAGTGCACTATCCATAATAGCACAATGTTAGAAATACGTCAAGGAAATATTTTGAATTATTTAAAAAGAATAGATATTTTTAAAAATTAATAACTGACAGATGCGAATAAGAAAAACCATGCACCGGCAGGTGCCGGCACATGGTCCGTCATATACTGGTTAAAAATTACTTCAGAGTAACCTTTGCGCCAACTTCCTCAAGCTTCTTCTTGATGTCCTCAGCCTCTTCCTTAGAAGCGCCTTCCTTAACAACCTTAGGAGCTCCGTCAACTACGTCCTTAGCTTCCTTCAGGCCCAGACCGGTTACTTCACGAACAACCTTGATAACCTTAACCTTCTCAGCGCCAACCTCGGTCAGCTCTACGTCGAACTCAGTCTTCTCTTCTGCTGCTTCAGCAGGGCCAGCTGCTGCTACAACAACGCCAGCTGCTGCAGATACGCCGAACTCCTCCTCGCAAGCCTTTACGAGATCATTTAACTCTAATACAGATAACTCTTTGATAGCATCGATTAATTCCTGTGCTGTTAATTTAGCCATTTTAATTTCCTCCATTTGAAATATTTTGATTGATTGTCAATTAGCTGCAATTATTATTCAGCTGTGGGTGCTGCTTCGCAAGCTGCTGCGCCGCCTTTTTCAGCCAGCTGATTCATAACACGTGCAAAATTGGTGATAGGACTCTGTAAGCTGCCAAGCAGTTTGGAAATGAGTACGTCTCTGGAAGGGATGTTAGCGATTGCAGCCATACCCTTAGCATCATAAACAGTACCTTCTACCACACCGGCCTTGATCTCAAGCTTATCAGCAGTCTTAGCGAACTGAGCCAGTACTCTTGCAGGAGCGGTTGCATCCTCGGTAGAGTAAGCCATTGCGCTGGGTCCTTCCAGATACTCGGACAGACCTTCGAACTGTGTACCCTTGAACGCGAAGTTCATCATGGTGTTCTTGTAAACCTTGTAGCTAACTCCTGCCTCACGTAAGCTCTTACGTAACTGGGTATCCTGCTCAACAGTAAGTCCACGGTAGTCTACCAGAACTACAGACTGGGCATCTTTGATACCAGCAGAAATCTCTTCTACTACAGGCTGTTTTAATTCAACTTTTGCCATTTCTTTACCTCCTTATAGATTTTGTGCCGATAAGAAGAATATAAATAGAATCCTGCTCGCAGGATTCTACGCCTGCGGCGAATCGCTTTAGCGATATATTCCACTTCGCCGCAGTGCGATCCTCGCGGAGCGTTTTGCTTTATAGGATAAAATCCTATAAAGTAAAAAAAACTCTCTGTGAAGACACAGAGAGATGATATCATCATACTTATCTCCTCGGCAGGACTTACGCTCGGTCTCCCTTGCACCTGCTGTCTTCGGCATGGTTTTACAACCTCAGATAGAATAGCATGGGAGACCGTGTTTGTCAAGGATTATTTCGTATTTTTTGGAAAATGTTTTTTTTACAAAAACCGCCTCACTGTAAACAGTGAAGCGGCTCTTTTGCATTCGTTATCTAATTAGATTAGAGATCAGATTAGAACTTTGCTACGCTAACCTTAACGCCAGGTCCCATAGTGCTGGTCAGAGTGATGCTTCTCAGATACTGACCCTTTAATGCGCTGGGCTTAGCCTTTACGATAGCGTCCATAAGTGCATTGAAGTTCTCCTGCAGAGCTTCCTCAGAGAAAGAAGCCTTACCAACGGGAACATGCACGATGTTGGTCTTATCAAGTCTGTATTCAATCTTACCGGCTTTGATATCGTTAACTGCCTTGGTTACATCCATGGTTACGGTACCAGCCTTAGGGTTAGGCATTAAGCCCTTAGGTCCGAGAACCTTACCCAGACGACCTACAACACCCATCATATCAGGGGTTGCTACTACAACGTCGAAGTCCAGCCATCCTTCGTTCTGGATCTTCGGGATCAGCTCCTCGCCACCAACATAGTCAGCGCCTGCAGCCTCAGCCTCATTGATCTTATCGCCCTTTGCGAATACCAGAACTTTTACAGTCTTACCAGTTCCGTTAGGCAGTACAACTGCGCCACGGATCTGCTGCTCAGCGTGACGTCCGTCACAACCGGTTCTGATGTGAACTTCGATGGTCTCATCGAATTTAGCAGTTGCAGTTTTCTTAACCAGAGCGATAGCATCGTTGGGCTCATAGAATGTAGCACGATCTACCAGCTTGGCAGCTTCGGTATATTTCTTACCATGTTTCATTATTTTACCTCCTAGGTTCCAGCGGCAATATTTTATTCATTGCCTCCCAAATATTTATAAGTTACTCCTCAACAACAATACCCATGCTGCGTGCAGTACCAGCGATCATGCTCATAGCTGCTTCCAGGCTTGCTGCATTCAGATCCGGCATCTTCATCTCAGCGATTTCCTGAACCTTAGCCTTGGAAATGGTAGCTACCTTGGTCTTGTTAGGAACGCCGGAACCGGACTTAATGTTGCAGGCTTTCTTTAACAGTACTGCTGCAGGGGGAGTCTTTGTAACGAAACTAAAGCTTCTGTCTGCATATACAGTAATAACTACGGGGATGATAAGATCTCCCTTGTCTGCTGTTCTTGCGTTGAACTGCTTGGTAAATTCAACGATGTTAACCCCGTGCTGTCCAAGTGCAGGACCAACAGGGGGAGCCGGTGTTGCTTTGCCGGCAGGGATCTGTAACTTGATATATCCTTCTACTTTCTTTGCCATTGTGGCACCTCCTATAATGTGGTAATTCGGCGCAGGCTGCCTTGTTGCTTGCCTCCTGCTCCCACTGGAACGACTTCTCGTTCCTTTCATGCTGCCACTCTCTTCACCTTGCGGTTTCTGAGAGTTTTATATTTTATCTCCGGAATTGCCCGTGAGAAAAAATATCCTTGTAAGCTTATTAAAGCTTTCTGACCTCTGCAAAGCTGATTTCCACAGGGGTCTCTCTTCCAAACATTTCTACATTGATCGTAGCTGTCTGTTTGCCATAGTCCAGTTTCTGCACCACACCGACGGTATCCTTCCATACTCCGGCCACAACAGCAATGCTGTCGCCTTCACCAAAGTCGATGGATACATTCTCGGTCTTAATGCCCAAAGGCTTCATCTCAGCTTCTGTAAGAGGTACAGGTTTACTTCCGGGACCTACGAAACCGGTCACACCACGGGTATTACGAACGACATACCAGGTATCATCGTTCATCTCCATGTTGAGAAGCACATAACCGGGGAACATTTTCTTGGAGACCGTCTTGCGGGCGCCGTCTTTCAGTTCTACGACATCCTGCATGGGAACTCTTACTTCAAGGATCTGTTCTGCCAGACTCTTGTTGTTCTCTATGGTCTTCTCAATATTGGCTTTGACCTTGTTCTCATATCCTGAATAGGTATGGACTACATACCATTTTGCCTCTGCCATACAATCACCCTCGCTCTATAATGATGTTAAGAAGTTTACGCCGTACTGGATAAAATAATCCAGAACCGCAATAATCACACCCACTACAACTGATATTGCAACAACCGCTACGGATTGCTTCAATGTTGATTGTCTGTCCGGCCATGAAATTTTCTTAAATTCAGCTTTTGCGCCTTTAAAGAAACTGAGGCGCTTCTGTTTTTCTGCGGAATCTCCCATTTCGACCTCCCATACTAGAACGGCTGACTATTTGGTTTCTTTGTGCAATGTATGTGTCTTACAGAATCTACAATACTTCTTGGTTTCCATTCTATCAGGATGAGTCTTCTTATCCTTGGTAGTATTGTAGTTACGCTGCTTGCACTCGGTACATGCTAAAGTAATTTTTGTACGCATTTTTCTACCTCCACGTGTTTTCTGATCTCTAAATTTAAGCATAAAAAAAAGACCTAAATCTCATCTTGCTTGGATACTATAACATAATCTGCGGTCTTCGTCAACTGTTTTCCCAAAAATCCCACTATTTTTCTTGTTTCTTCTTATTTATTATGCTATAATGATCGCATAAAAGTGGGGTATTTGATTTCCCCGTCCCAATTCATCCGCAGGGAAGAAAGGAGATGCCTATGAGTGCTATCATGAACACTGTCTATAATAACTACCTGACCACCTATGCATCAAGACAGATTACAAAATATGACACCCATAAAAAGAGTGAGCTTCGCAGTGTATACAACTCTATCATAAAGCTGAACAAGGACACTCCCTGGTATCTTCCCACCACCAATAAAGACACACAGCATTATGCCGTGGATCTGAAGGAAAACGCCCGCGAACTGCACAACACCATCGCACAGATCGGCGGACTGGAGACGGATGGACTGTTCCGGAAAAAGAGTGCCTACTCCACAGACGATGATATCGTGGAGGCTTCCTACATAGGCTCCGATACCACCACAGGAGCTTCTCCGGAATTTGATATCGAAGTAAAACAGCTGGCCACGCCGCAGGAGAATCTGGGTTATTTTCTTCCGGATCTGGCAACCACGCTTGCTCCTGCCACCTATTCTTTTGATATTGCGATCAACGATATGAACTATGAATTCCAGTTCAATATTGGCGAGGGTGATACGAACCGGCAGATCACGGAACGTCTGTCCCGTCTGATCAACAACGCGGATATCGGTATCACAGCAGATGTGACGGAATCCGATTCCCGTTACGCACTTCGTCTGACCTCGGATGCTACCGGTGTACCGAACGGCAAGGCCTATCATTTTCAGGTCAGCGATGATCATACCAGCAAGACCTCCGGTGTTGTGGATTACCTCGGACTGAATTATGTCAGTCGTCCTGCCGGCAACGCAAGATTTTTTCTCAATGGTGAAGAACGAACCGCTTCTTCCAACCACTTTACAATAGGAAAACTGTTCGATGTACAGTTAAAAGCCGTCAGTCCGGAGGATCAGCCCACACATGTCGGTCTGAAAACAGATACCGAATCCATCACAGACAATATCATCCAGCTGGTAGGCAGTTATAATGAATTTATTAAAACAGCTTCCTCCTACCTGGAGACACAGTCCAGAAGCAAACAGCTGATTCACGAATTCTCCTCCATAGCTTCCCACTACGGTACTTCTCTGGAAAACATGGGAATGCACCTGCAGGAGGATGGTATTCTATCTGTCAATGATGAAAAGCTGCGGCAGACCGCCGCGGAATCCGGGAATGACCTGTCCGGCTTCAATGTACTAAAAGAATTCAGCAGTTCGCTTTTACACAAGAGTGATCAGGTTGCTCTGAATCCTATGAATTATGTAGACAAAAAAATTGTGGCCTACAAAAATCCCGGTCACAATTTTGCCAGTCCTTACATTACCAGCGCTTACAGCGGTATGATGTTTAACAGCTACTGTTGATTCCCTTCCGGGGAATTAACAGTAGCTGTTATTTCATTTTCTGCTTCTGTTTTCTTATTTTGCCTTTTTGGATTTGGCCTTGTACTTATCAATCTGTACAAAATCATCCATCAGCTCCAGAATCTTGTCTCTACCTGTCTGGTTCAGCTTCACGTAGTTCTGCATAACACGGTTTTCCAGAAGCTGTGCTCCCAGAGAAGCATCTCTCTCCAGAGAAGAGAAATCCACCGGGTTCAGGCTCAGCTTGTCACACATCTTGATCACTGTTCCGTACGCCATCCCTTCAATCCCGCGCTCCAATGCAGTCACCAGTGTGCTGTAGGGAATGTTCATCTCCATGGCAAACTGTCTGACACTACGATACTGTCTCAAAATTTCTTTCTTTAAAATCTCCGCCTTAGTCATATTTATTCCTCCACGTGTCCTCCAAAATTGGTACAGCTATAATATACGATTTCCCGTTTTCCATTTCAAGTAAAAAACAGAAAATTAAGAATTTCGACGAATTTTTAACAATATTTTTATATTTCTTCCAATTGATCCAGCCAGATCCTGGCACAGGCATCGGACGGCATCCGCAGATCACCTCTGGGTGACAATGCCACACTTCCCACTTTCGGTCCGTCCGGCAGGCAGGAACGCTTAAACTGCTGTGTGAAAAATCTCCGGTAAAAATTCTTCAGCCACTTGCGGATCGTCGGATCGTCATATTTTCCTTCAAAGGTCTCTCTCGCGATCCGGTAGACCTTGTCCGGTGCATAACCGCACCGCAGCATATAATACAGGAAAAAGTCATGCAGTTCGTAAGGACCTACCAGATCTTCCGTCTTCTGTGCAATGTTCCCCTCCACCGGTGGAAGCAGTTCCGGACTCACCGGCGTATCCAGCACGTCCTTTAGGACTGCGGTAAGCTCTGCATTATTACAGGTATCGGCATAATAGGCCACCAGATGTCTCACCAGTGTTTTGGGCACTCCGGCATTGACGCCATACATGGACATATGATCTCCGTTATAGGTAGCCCACCCTAAGGCCAGTTCCGACATATCTCCCGTGCCGATGACCAGAGCATTTTCCTTGTTGGCAATATCCATGAGCACCTGGGTACGCTCTCTGGCCTGTCCGTTCTCATAGGTGACATCATGGCACTCCATATCCTGACCGATATCCGTAAAATGTCTGGTGACCGATTCCCGGATATCCACCTCCCGCAATGTAGTTCCCAGCGTCTTCGCCAGCAGACAGGCATTCTCATAAGTCCGGTCTGTTGTTCCGAAACAGGGCATGGTCACTGCAATGATCCCCGACCTCGGAAGTCCCAACAGATCAAAAGTGCGCACTGTCACTAAAAGTGCCAGTGTGGAATCCAGTCCTCCTGAAATCCCCAGGACCGCTGTCTTACATCCGATATGCTCATATCTCTTTTTCAGGCCGAAAGCCTGAATGGATAAAATATCTTCACATCTGCGGTTGCGTTCTACCATGTCCTCCGGTACAAACGGGTGTGCAGCGAACTTCCGGTCCAGTTTTGTCCCAGTCAGCTGCATGGAAAAAGGAACTGTAAGATAGGGCTTCATCGGTCTCTTTCCGAAGGTACCCATTCGCCTGCGCTCACTGCTTATTTTTAATACATCCAGATCTGTGTAAAGAATTCCCGTAGTAAAGCGGGCGGACTGCGCCAGCAGTGTTCCGTTTTCCGCGATCAGATCATGTCCTCCGAATACCAGATCCTGCGTGGATTCCCCTTCTCCGGCAGAGGTATAGATATACCCGCACAAAAGTCTTGCGCTGGAAGCTTTTACCAGAAGGGTACGATAATCATCCTTGGAAACCGTCTCATTGGAGGCCGACAGATTCGCAATGACTGTAGCTCCCATCAGTGCATGCGAGGTAGAAGGCGGCTCTGCCACCCACAGATCTTCGCAGAGTTCACATCCCAATATCAGTTCCGGAAGTTCTTCACACCGGAACAACAGGTTGGTACCGAAAGGAATCTCCTGTTTTCCCAGACGATACTCCGTCACTGTTTCCTCTCCCGGTGTGAAATGTCTGCCTTCATAGAACTCCGCATACATAGGGATATTTTTCTTAGGAATCATTCCCAGTATCCTACCCCGGTACAACACCGCAGCCACATTGTACAGACGGCCGTCCTTGTCCACGGGAAGTCCCACCAGAAATAATGCTTCCAACTGTCCGGTCTCCTCTACAATCGTAAGCAATGCTTCTTTTGCTTTTTCCAACAAAAGTTCTTGCAAAAAAAGATCGTTACAGGTGTATCCGGTAATACATAATTCCGGAAACACTACGATCTTTGCTCCATGCTCCGCCGCTTCTTTTGCCTGTTCGCAGATTACCTGCGCATTATAGACCGGATCCGCCACCCGGATCCTGGGTGTGGCGGATGCTACCTTGACAAATCCCTGTTTCATAAGCTTCCTCGCTTTACTGTATACATTACTGGATCATCTGTTTCAATTCATCCACGGTAAAGTTATAGTTTTTATTACAGAAGTGACAATTCACTTCGATGGTCTCTCCATCATCGATCATGGACTGCAATTCTTCCCTGCCAATGCTGATCAGTGCTTTTCTCACTCTGTCCTTGCTGCAATTGCAGGCAAATTCCACAGGAAGTGTATCGGTGATCTCCAGATCCATTCCGGAAAGCAGTACTTCCAGCATTCCCTCCGGAGTCTTGCCGGCATCCAGCATGGTAGTAACGGAAGAGAGATTCTTGATATTCTCTTCCAGTTTGCTGATCATTTCCTCTTCCGCAAAGGGCATCAGCTGTACAATGAATCCGCCTGCCTGTCTCACGGTATTGTCTCTGTTCATCAATACCCCAAGTCCTACCACGGAAGGTACCTGTTCGGATACCGCAAAATAATAGGTCAGGTCCTCTGCGATCTCGCCGGTCTGCAGCTCTGTCTGTCCCACGTAAGGATCCTTCAGTCCCATATCGCGGATCACGCTTAAAGCACCTGCACCTACGGCACCGCCCACATCCAGTTTTCCCTGGGCATTGGCTGGCAGGATCACATCGGGCACATTGGCATAGCCCTTTACATGACCGTTCATATCTGCTGTAACTGTCAGGCCCCCAATGGGACCATCTCCTTTGATCTGCAGTGTGATCAGTTCATCGTCACCCTTTAACATGCTTCCCATCATGGCGCCCGCGCTGAGTAATCTTCCCAGTGCCGCCGTTACCACAGGGCTGGTATTGTGAGACGCTCTTGCGGTCTCCACCGTCTCTCTTGTCGTGCAGGCGAACGCTCGGATCTGCGCATTTGCCGCGGTTGCACGTACCATATAATCCTTCATTTATTCCACGTACCTTTCTGTCTACAGCTCTTTCTGCTGCTCTTTTGCTACGATATATACTCTTTCACTGGTCTCCGATACCGCCTCACCGGTATCGGAATCCATGATCTCCAGAATCTTCAGTCCGGCCTGTTCCACCAGTGTCCTCATCTGTCCTACGGTATAACCCCTCTGCAAATGGGTCTCGGTAAATCTGTGGAAGGTATCACCCTCTTCCTGGACGAAGATTGTCAGATCATACTCGTTGATCTCTTCTTCCGGATCATAATAATTTTCCCAGATAAAACTGCAATCCTCCCGGTTCTCCGCAATCGTCGTATTGCCGATGACTTCCCGGTATTTATAATCTGTATTAAAATCAAAGATAAAAATGCCACCGGGGTAGAGATAATTGTTCACCAGCCGGAATACCTGCAAAAGTTCCTCTTCTTCCAAAATATAATTGACGGAATCACAGACGCTGATCACCGTACCAACAGTAGAATACAGATCCAGTTCCCGCATATCCTGATGCAGATAGAGGATCTCCGAACCGCTCTCCACCTTTTTCTCCATGGCAATGCCCAGCATCTCTTCAGAATTGTCCACGCCGATGCAATCATACCCTTTTTGGTATAACAGTTCTGTCAAAGTGCCGGTGCCGCAGCCCAGATCCACCACCAGATTCCGCTCGGAATCCAGAATTCCTTCCGCGTCCCGCGTAGGTCTGGATACACCATAGGACGCAATCAGCTGATCCAGACGATTGCACCACATTTCATAGGGTGTATTATCCATCAGTTCGTCATATACTCTTGCAAAGTCTGTATAGATTTCTTCCGTATTCTCCATAATTGCAGCATCTCCATTTTTTTTTAGAAAATAGTCCCCAATGCGCCGAATACTCCCATGCTGAGCAATCCCATGATCACGCCTGCCAGAACCACACCGCACATTACTGCAATGACACTGGACTTGAAATCCATGTCTAACAGACTTGCTGCCAGTGTTCCGGTCCACGCACCGGTTCCGGGAAGGGGAATACCCACGAACAACAACAGCGCCACGAACAGGCCTCTGCCCGCTTTTTCCTGCAGCTTTTGTCCGCCTTTATGTCCTTTTTCCAGGCAGAAGGTAAAGAACTTGCCGATGACCGGCTTGTCCGCACCCCATTCCAGTACTTTTCTTGCAAAAAAGAAGATAATAGGTACCGGCAGCATATTTCCCAGAATACAGATAATATAGCTGGGAAGCAAAGGAAGATTCATTCCAACCGCAATAGGGACAGCACCTCTCAGCTCGATCAGAGGAACCATAGATACCAGGAAAATCATCAAATATTTTTTTAACATGTGTTTACTCCAATTCTTTTAATTTATTTATGCCCGCTTTTCCAGATAATTTTTCAAAAAAGCGATCAATCGGTCCATTTCCTCATCCGTGCCGACTGTAATACGCAGGGAGTTGGCAATTCTCGGTTTATTCCAGTGTCTGACATAGATGTCAGCCTCACGGAGAGCCCGGAACAGTTCTTCCGCGGGAACTTCCTTATGAGAAGCAAATATAAAGTTTGCTTTCGAATCCGGGAAAGTAAAGCCCAGCTCGTTCAGTTCCTTCTTGATCCGCTCTCTGGTAGCTGCGATCTTTGCCGTGGTGGCCTTGAAATAAGCATCATCCTTTACCGCTTCCACGCCCATGACCTGAGAAGGCAGGTTCATGGTATAGGAGTTGAAGGAAAACTTCACATCGTTCAGATAGTGTATCAGCTTCTCATTACCGATACAGAAGCCGATACGCATTCCCGCCATGGCTCTGGATTTGGAAAAAGTCTGTACTACCAGAAGATTCTCATATTTTTTAAGCAAGGGCAGTGCACTTGTGCCACCGAAGTCCACATAAGCCTCATCCACGATCACTACCACATCCGGATTGGCCTGCAGGATCTCTTCGATCAGTTCCTGCGATTCCTCCACACCGGTGGGGGCATTGGGATTCGGGAAGATCACACCGCCGTTGGGCTGCTTGTAATCCTCCGGGTTAATGTGCCAGTTCTCATCCAGTGCACAGGTATGATACGGAATGCGATACAGATCCGCCCATACATCATAGAAGGAATAAGTCACATCCGGGAACAGGATCGGCTTTCCGCTGTTGAAAAATGTCAGAAATGCCATGGACAATACATCATCAGATCCCACACCTACAAATACCTGTTCCGGTTTCACACCGTAATATGCCGCCAGCTCGTCCACCAGGGGCTGCGCATTTGAATTCGGATATAAGCGCAGTGCCGCACTCTCCATACTTTCTGCCGCCCTGCGTACTCCGGGGGCGGGAGGATAAGGGCACTCATTCGTATTCAGCTTGATCATGTTCGGGCGGTTCGGCTGCTCTCCTGCCACATAGGGAACCACCTTACGTACGTTTTCTTCCCACTTCATGTTAATAACCATGCCTTTCTCAAAACCTGCAAGCTTTCAGAGACTTTCGTCCCTTGCGCATGCACAAATTTGCGTGTGAAAAATTTATTTTCAGTTATCTGTTTTTTCATTCTGTCGATGTTTTAATTCTTCCGCATAGCTCCTCACCTGCGCAGGAAGTCCCAGCTGTTCGTAACACCGGATCAGTCCCTGTAAAGGTTCTTCTTCCGAACTCCTCAGCGCCAGTACCGGTTGTGTCTCATAAGCAGCATTATAATACCAGACAGCCGCTTCCTCGAAGTCTCCCGTCTCTTCATAGAAATGCCCCAGTTCACAGCAGATCTCCGAACAGCCGTCCCCCGTGATCGCCTTGGAAGTGTACTTGAAAAATGTCACAGCAGCTCCCCGCAGTCTGGCGGCTCTGGCCACCACACAACAGCCTTCCGTAATCTCATCCGCACTTCTGTCCGGGGACGAAACTTCCGCCCGGAAATAATTTTCCGCTTCCAGAAAATCCTGTGCCTCTCCCGCCAGGAACAGTTCTCTCGCATACATTCCGTACAGTCTTCTGGAAAGTCGTCTTCCCTGCGCGATCTGTTTGCGGAAATTTGCCAGATCCCTGCCCGCATGATTCTGTTCCGGCATGTGGGTGATGACTATATCGCTGTCATAGACTACCGGTTCCAGCCGTACAGTTTCATGGATTGGTTCTTCCCACACGAAGCTTCGCAGTCTGCGGAATAATTTGGGACGATATTCTTCATCAAAATTATACACTGTGCCGTTCTGTAGCTGATTGCCGTATTTCATCTGGACGATCTCGATCTCCGGAAGCAGTGTCTCCTTTAACAGTCGGAACCTTCTCCGGTTCTCTTCCGAAAGCACCTCATCCGCATCTGCGGAGTAAATATATTCCTTCGTAGCTTTGGAAAATGCAAAATTTCTCGCCGCACTGAAGTCATCGTTCCATGTGAGATCATATATTTTATCGGTGTATCCGGCTGCAATCCGCTTTGTGGCATCCGTGGATCCTGTATCCACAATAATGATCTCATCCACCAGATCCCTGACACTGTCCAGACACCTTTTCAGAACCCGTTCTTCATTTTTTACAATCATACACAAAGATATTGTGATCATTCCGGATCTCCGTTCCCGCATTTTTTGCATGCGATGCTGTTCCTACAGCACTTTGGATAAGAATTCCTGTAATCTTGGGCTCTTAGGATTGGTGAAGAACTCCTGGGGAGTATTCTCCTCCACGATATTACCACCGTCCATGAAAAGCACCTTCGTACCCACTTCTCTGGCAAATCCCATCTCATGTGTCACGACCACCATGGTCATACCGCTCTCTGCCAGTTCTTTCATAACTTCAAGTACCTCTCCCACCATTTCGGGATCCAGTGCGGAAGTAGGCTCATCAAACAGCATTACTCTGGGATTCATTGCCAGAGATCTGACAATTGCAATTCTCTGCTTCTGACCGCCGCTTAAAGATGCCGGATAAGCATCTGCCTTTTCCTCCAGTCCAACTCTCTTTAACAGCTTCAAGGCATTTTCTTTTGCCTCTTCCTCGCTCATCAGTTTCAGTTTCACAGGAGCAAGGGTTATATTGTTCATGATCGTCAGATTGTTGAACAGGTTAAAATGCTGAAACACCATGCCCATATGCTGACGAACCTTGTTAATGTCAATCTTGGGATCCGTGATGTTCTGTCCATCGAACCAGATTTCACCGCTGGTGGGTCTCTCCAAAAGGTTCAGGCAGCGTAAAAATGTACTCTTACCGGAGCCGGAAGGACCTACCACCACGATCTTCTCACCGGGGTGAATATGATAATTTACCCCTTTTAATACCTGATTATCTTCAAAGCTTTTATGCAGATCTTTAACGATTATCACTCTTACGCAGTCTCCTTTCCAGTTTTGCAAGCAGAATGGACAATACCTTGGTCAGTACAAAATAGATGAAGGCAATACCAAGCAGCGGTGTAAATACATCAAACAGCTTGGAGGTCATCTGGTTGGCCACACGGGTAAGGTCACTCATTCCTACGTAACCTACAATAGAGGTCTCCTTGATCAGCACGATAAATTCATTGCCCAGAGGCGGCAGAATGCTCTTGAATGCCTGAGGAATGATAATATATCGCATCGTCTGGAATTTGTTCAGTCCCAGTGATCTGCCCGCTTCCATTTGTCCCTTGTCCACAGCCAGGATACCTGCTCTGACGATCTCCGCCACATAAGCACCGGAATTGATGCCGAATGTCAGACTGGCGATCAGCACACTGTTCTTACAGGCAGCCAGAATGCCGGACCACATGATCAACAGCTGTACCGTAGTAGGAGTTCCGCGGATAATATCAATATAAGCGCTTGCAATCCGGGACGCTATGGTCTTCGATCCGTTCTTTCTCGTGGATAATTTCAAAAATGCCGCTATGGTTCCAATCAGGATACCAAGCAGTGCCGCAAAAAAAGAAACCTCTAAGGTTACTCCCAGTCCTTTCAGATAAAGCTTCCATCTGTCCGCTTCAATGAAGGCTGCATAAATATGTTGCCAGATATTTTGCATGTTATTTCCTATGCCTTTCTTGTGAATGTATAAGTGTACGATTAGCCAAACTGTATATGTTGCCTACCTTAATATAGCAAAAAGAAGAGAATGGTACAAGCCATTCTCTTCTTTTTCGTGTATATTTTGTATAAAAATTACTCTCCGATGTACTGAGCTACCAGAGCATCAAAGGTACCGTCTGCCTTAAGGTCTTCCAATGCCTGATTGATCTGATCTACCAGTTCGCTTCCCTTGGGAAGTGCGATCGCATATTCCTCGGTCTCGAAGCCGAACTCTGCGCCATCGATGATCTTAACTTTGCCTTCGAACTTGGTGTTGAATACTTCTGCAGGGTTTTTGTCGATAATAACAGCATCTACTCTGCCATTTACCAGATCGTTGACAGCATCGATGGCTCTATTATAGGTCTGTGCGGTAGCTCCTTCAATGTCCTCGGAAAGGAACATTCCGGTGGTACCAAGCTGGCTGCCGATGGTCTTGTTCTTCAGGTCATCAGCGGTTGCAATATCGGAATCTGCCGATACGATCACGAACTGTACAGCCTCGTAATAAGGATTGGAGAAATCCACCTGTTCCTTACGTTCGTCGGTGACAGTCATACCCGCGATAGCGCCATCAATTCTGTTGCCGATAGAGCTTACCAGAGAGTCGAACTCCATGTTTTCTACCTGAACTTCCATGCCCAGCTTCTCACCTACTGCCTTGATCAGAGCGACATCAAATCCATCGGGTTCTCCGTCATCACCAACATACTCAAAGGGAGGGAACTCAGCGTTGGTACCGAATACCAGTACTCCGCCCTCGGTCTTATCGGCTGCTTCCGTTGTTGCGGCAGCTTCCGTTGTTGCAGTAGCAGTCTCTGCCACACTGCTTTCAGCAGCCTGAGAACTCTCATTGGTTGCGGAATCGGAACCACAACCTGTCAGCATTGCTGTGCACATTACAGTTGCAAGTAACATTGCGATTGCTTTTTTCATAATATTTTCCTCCTGTCTGTTTTCTACGGACGACAGTCGTCCTTAAACGTTGATTACTATAGCACCTTTTTGAAAATTGTGCAACTGTTTATGCATAAATATACACAGATCCACTCTGCAAATACAACATTACCGGGATCTGCACCCAGAAGGTTACCACTATATATGGAATAAACGGCTTCGGTACACGAAGTTTTCCATCCGGTGTCACATTTCTTCTGCAAAACTGTACTGCAGCCAGCAATGTCAACGCCGATAACATATGGATCAGAAACCACAACAGATTCCCCTGCCAGGCGCAGCCTGCCAACGCACATACAGAAAATGCATGACAGTCAGCTCTTCCGTACATTTGGGCAAACAATATCTGCTGCAGGAGTACAAACAATGCCACTGCTGCCGCCTGCTGTATGCTAAACCTGTCAGTAATCCTGCACACTCCATCCTCCATATAAGCTTCCGACACCGGAAGCCCCAGCAGTATTCCTGTCCATGGCAGGCACCACCACCATACATAATTATACACATAACTGTGTACAGCATCCATGCAGGCCGCCGCTAACAAACCTCCCGCCAGCAGGGAGCACAGGATCTCCTGTACCCCCAGGATCACCAGTCTGTTTTCTTCCGGAAGTCTTCCATCCATTCCCCCTATAACAAGAATCACAACTGCATTGATCCAGGCCAGTCCCCCGAGAAGCCACGCTTTTCCGGGTTCCATCCTCTCGATGTCTCCCGATAGTTCCACACGCAGCAGCCAGATTGTACTGCCATAGATAAGGCCTCCCAGAGCCACCGACCACAGTATCCGGAACACGATTTCCAAAGCTCTCATACCTCCTTACCGTAACCGGGTACGCAGTTCATCCAACACATTTCCCGACACTCCGATCACGCTGATCGTCGGATGATCTTCCAGCCTCTTGTCACCTTTATAGGCCCGCACTGTGATTTCCTGTGTCTGGTTCTCCGGAGTATATAAAGGCACCATAAATTCCAGTTCTTCCGTCTTACGATACCCCTGACTTTCGGTATAATCATAGACTTTATTCAATGTCGGATCCAGTGCTGTCATACATTCCGGGAAAATGACCTCCACCCGGTCCGCATATCCCCATGTGGTAAAGGTAAGAATTCCGCTTTCGCCGCATTTGAAGACCGGCTCCTGCGGCTCCAAAATACGTTTCACACTGCTTTCAAGTGCAAATTCCGTCGTACCGTAACAGATACGGCTCTCATTCCCCACATGATCCGAAGCATATCCCAGTACCGTAAAATCCCCGCTGAACAGCGGTTCGTCCTCTGTGATTGTAATCACGATACAGCCATCTTCTCCGGGAAGGTAGGTCTTAGAAACAGCATTGTCCGTATTACTGATAACAATTGTAAAATGATCCACACCACTTAGAGCATCTGTGGCAGTAACACGTATGGTAACAGCTCCGTCTCTGCGATCGATCAGTGCCCGGTTCTCCAGTAGTTCCATCCCCCGGATGACCGGAGCTTCTCCGTCAGCGATCAGAGCGATCCCGTTTTTCTGATCCTGCGTAGATACAGAATATATTTTATCTGTTCCGTGATCCGCTTCCGCTACCGGAATCACCCGAATCGTTTGTCCGTTCCGGTCTCCACTTATGACAAATTGCTGTACTCCGGTAAGTTCCTGATTCCGGTGTGACCGCAAAGTATAGGAATAGGAATGTTGCTGCAGCACATTGGTCCCCTCAGTCGCATAAGACAGTCCCTCCGCATCTGTCCGGATCACATCATCCGTTATCTCCGCAGACGGTGTGCCAATGATATTTCTCGCCCTGCCACCGTCCTCCGTCACCGTTTCATATATTGTCCCATTCAGTTGATAGTCCGGTCTGGCTGTACCTTCCATATAAGATGCATTCGTTAACGTGAACGGTGTCTTTCCGTCCGCCCGGACATACCAGGTTTTGTCCGCTGCCGCCGGATATACATTGCCCTCTGCCTCGTTTATCTTAAGCTGTTTTGTATGAAGCTTCCACAGAATCTGTTTTCCATCCACACAAATATGTGTGGTCTCGCTTACATTTCCCGCCACATCCACAGCGGCAACATGCAGATACTGCACCCCATCCTTTACCTCCAGTTCCATATGGGGTTCTTTACAATAACCGGCATCGTCCGTTACGACGGTATCCCTGTTTTGATCCACAAGATAATAATATCCCCTGATACCGCTAAGCAGTGTGTTTTTTGTGATATTGGAGTCACATAGTTTGGAAGTACTGCCCGTCAGATAAGATTCCGCTCTATGATAATATACCGTCCCGTAATCCTCCGGCTCTGTCCACGAGATTCTTATTCTTTCACTGTCCAGTGCTTCTCTTACGACGTTCTCCGGAATTTTCCCGGGAGCCGCAAGATCAGTTGCCCTGACTCCCTTCAGCTGTAAAGTCTCCTGGTAACCTATTGCTTTTGACTGCAGACACAACAGCCCGTCTCCACTCCGTACTCCACTTTCACTTTCATATAGCAGTGCACATTCCGGATTTACATAACTGCTTCCGCCATATGCCGGCTTCGAGAATAGGACCTGGCCTTCCGTATAACCGCATACAAGAGTTCTCCCACCACTGAAACTAAGTGAGCTGATTCCCGCGGTAAACCAGACATTTCCTCTTAAATGAAAATTCAGATGCACGTAGATATGTGTCGTTCCTTCCGGTAATGAGATATGCAGGGACTGCCGGAAATCACTGGCTGCCGGGTCTCCGCCGCCATGTTTATCATAAAAAGGATAATCCCGAAATTTTCCCTGTGCAATTTTTGTTCCTTTTTGATCCAGGATTACAAATTCCGACGGCTGCTTCTCATCCGGCAGCCAGTCGGTATTCACAATATTTCCACCCAGAGATCCCCATCCATCGCAAAAATATGAAAGATTCAATGTCGTATTGCCATTGGTGGGAATCCCCCGATAACCGGAAACATTCCACATCTGTTCCTTAGGATAATTCCCGTTTCTGGCCCATCCGACCCGGACTATGGCACGGCTCCACTCATCATCGTCCGTACTTGTGGTATGTCCGTTATACTGATAAGAATTTGTGCCTGAGGAATCAAAGCAATTCGATCCCCACATAAAATATTCCCAATCTCCGAATGTTGGTGTATAAGAAGCATTTCTATAGCAGTCATTCGTATGGTGATGCACAATCTTCTCTCCGGCGGTTCCTCCATAATATCCGGCTCCGCCTCCGGCCATACCCGCTTCTCCTTCCTGCTGCCCTAGGACACTTTCCATGCTGCCACCCTTGCCGCCTGCACCGCCCGGTGATGCTCCACCGCCTCCTCCTGCGATCAGCAGGATTCCCTTCCGGTCGGATACCACGGATGTCATTCCTCCTCCGTTTCCATAATTTGAAGCTCTGCCGCCTTTGTTATACCCGTTTTGACCACCCACGGCATAGGTCAGTTGTTCCCCCCTCTGCAGCCAGAATGTTCCGGAGGCACTTCCCCCACATCCTCCCCGAAAGGAACCGTAGCCCTGTCCCTGCGCCCCCATCGCCTTTATGACGTAGAGTCCAGTATACGGCACGTTATATGTCCTCGTCTTTGCTTCATAAATACCGGTCAGTTCAACGGCCGCTCCGCTGTTGATATCCGTTGCACTATTAATCCGCATCCAGGCACCGTCTTCCAGTCTCTGATAAATAAGGTACGTTTTGTTGTTGTGATCCGTCTGCTCCCAGGACAGATCCACTGCTCCTTTTCCTTCGTTTTCCTTGTAGTTATCTTTCGCCAGCAGGGTAAGATCCACCCATTGCGCGTACAATGTCGTATTTTCGGACGGTATGATGCTGTCGCCCGCTCCTCCTGCCGGCCGTCGGAATTCCGAGTCATAATACCAGCCTCCAAAGGACCACCCGGGTCTGGTGGTCTCCGGTAATGTGACAGGTTCCGGCTGATAGACTGCCGTCAGCCTGTCCACATTACCGTCCGGAGCATCAAAGATATATTGCTTTCCATCCAGACTCCCCCGGAACGGATGCACCTTTTTCCATTCGACAAACCGATTTTTCCCCTGCACCGGAGTGATCTCCGATCCGCCATTGGCACGAAAACAGACTGTATACCCATCTGGTGCGCAGACCAGTTCTTCCTGCAACAGATATCTTTCAAGATATGGCTGCGTTACAGAAAATATCTCCCGGTCATCATACTTTCCTCCATTGGCATAAAGCACAAGGGTGCTTTCACTCCGCACCCATTGTGCATATAAATTGACTACACCATGATCGTTATCTGTCCAGGTTGTCCGGTCTCTCCAATCCGCCTGCCTGAGATTTTCGATTGCAGCTTTATCCGCATAAGCGGTTCCTGAACCATCTGGCTCTGTGTTCCAGCCCGCGAACAAATATCCGGTCCTGCTGTAATTGTTCTCTGTCAGGTGTGTCACCGGAGTGACCGTCTTGCCTTCGTAGACTATGGCATCGTTGTACATATGGATACTGTCATCCATATAACCGTTATAAGATGCACCTCCCGTATTGGCCTGATAACAGACCTTATACTGATTCCAGGAAATATTTTTACATTTATGTGCCGGCAGATCCACCCCCTGCTCCAGATTGTCGCAGAACGGACAGAGATAATAGTAGCTCATCGGTTTTCTTTCGTTGCCCAGATCCAGGTACTGTATCGAGGCCGCCGCTTCTCTGCTCATATAGATATTGTACTCTTCAATGGCTTCTCCACAATCCGCACAATAGGCTTTCCAGCCGGAATAATAATACTGCATGCATTTTTGTCTGCCAAAAGATACCCCGTGCCAGTTTTTTCCGGTATATCCATTATGAATACACTGTCCCGGCCGGTGGACCACTTTCCAATATCTCACTGGGATTTCTCCATACCGTTTCTCTGTATAAATATGTTCTCCCACTACCGGATCTCTCAGCGAAGAAGGAATCTGCGTATACACAGTGGTGCTGTCATCCCGGGCATACCACACATAATTCCGGTCTCCTGCGCAGGTTGTAAATGCACGTCCATCCGGACTGAAAGAAACATAAGGACTGTTGTAAATGGTCTTTTTCGCTGCCGCTTCCGACTGTATCGAAAACAGGAGCGCAATTCCCAGCACGAGTAATCCTGCCAGATATCTCCCATACCGCATTCTCATTCCTCCTGCCTATCCGCATCCTCTGCCTTGACCACACGCAAGGAGCCCTGTGCCAGTGCAGCATAAAAGTCCGCCACCCTTTCTTTTTCCATATAGATATTTACTCTCTGTGCCGGAGTTGTCCCATCATCACCGCCGATTGCAGCTCCATTCCGGTCAAACACCTGTTGGACAAACACATTTTCCCACAACAGTTTCCCGTTTTGTTCCTCTTCCTCCTGTTCCACACAATAAATATGGATCCTGTCTCCGGCACGCAGGACACCGCCCACTACCTGGTACAGATCTTCGGCGCGGAATCCGGCTATAACAGGTTCCCGCATCTGTTCTGTGATCTCCGACAGTTCCCGCAGCATGCCTGTAGTCAGTACCATCCCCTGTTCCACTCCATATGCCGCTATTCTTCCGCTTGCCGCCTCTGTGCTTTTCAGTGCAGTCTCCGGCACAATTCTTTTGTCGATTTCCATGACTGTCATATACTGCTCTGCATTTTCCGCGGAGATTTTTTCTCCCCTGGGAATTGCCGCCGTTACCACGCATACCTGTTCTTTTTCGTATTCCGTAAGCACTCTCTTTTCTGTCTGCAGCAAAAAAACAAATACTGCCATAGCCGCCACAAACGCTGCCAGGATACTTCCGTTCCAGATTCTATTCTTCCACGCCTGACTCATCTTCCGTTTTTTCATTCGTTTCCTCTCCCATATATTCACTGACCACATCTACCAGCTTACTTTTTTCAGCAGTTACTGTAATTCCCAGAAAACCTTCCACCGGATATGTGATCTCACTGTACACACCGGTATTCTCAATGGTCTGTCCCCCCGGAGTCCTCACTTCTCCCAGGGTTCCTTCCCATTCCAGGATCCTTCCGTCACCGTTTCGTTCCCACACCTGCACTTTTGTTCCCGTGACATTATAGATAATATAATTTCGTATCTCTACCTTTCCGGAAATCAGCTTGTGACCTACTGCTTCATAATTTTCATTTAACCCCAGATTTTCACGGACAGCAGAACAATATCCCGCATACGCCTGTTCCTGATCTGTGATATGTACCTTATGTGTGCTGCCATACTCCCGGATATCAATGACTGCCGATGCCAGATTGGACAGTGCCAATGCATCTTCCAGATACCGTGCGGATGCCTTGTACATTGCCAGTTGCAGCTGCATATACAACAAAATTACCAGAAACAGTATCAGAAACAATCCCAGCACCCAGGAAACCTGTCCACTTTCTGCTTTTCCTGTCTCCTGCCGGTTCTCAGTTTTTGGCAGTCGATACTCTCTTTTCCCGTATTTCATAATGTCCGCCCAGCTTTCCGTGAATCTGCAGGATAATGCGTTCCCCATATCCTGCAGGTTCCAAAGTACTTCCCTCATAATCGATCTCTGTCAGTCCTGCCGTCTCCAGTTCTGCCGTGAGGTGTGCCTGCTCCGCCGGTTCCAGGTACCCTACCGTTTCCATTTTCAGCAGATAGGCCCTCGCCAGCTGTCCTACATTCTCTTTTGCCTGGAGCAGCTGCACATTCTGCAGGTAGTTCAGCATCACTACCGTCAGTGCCAGCACACACATACCCATCGTCAGCAGTTCTCCTATGTTCCCTGGCTGTTTCCCTCGTTCCGTCATCTTCTCTCCTATCCTATACCCCTGTCAGGATATCTGCCGCTTTGGTCTGCATCGCTGTTACAATGGTCTGTATAAACGTTGTCAGACTGTCCTTCATGACCACGCACAATAACAGTGCAATAATACACAGACCTACAGTGACCAGGATCCCGTCGATCCCCTGCTCCTGCCGTAAGGCATGTTCTTTTACTTTTCCCCAGATTCTCTGTAAATTCTTCATGTTTTGTCCCTTTCTTGTTTTGTTTTATTGGTATTTCAGAATTGCACCACTGCCCGGAACATATATCCCACACAGGCATATAAAATGATTCCCAGTACCGCCCCCAGCATTCCCAGCTGATAAAAAGTAATACTACGGTCCAGAGCACTTTTTTGCTGTTGAAGCACCGTAAGTTCCATATCCTTCAACTGCTCTCCCATGTCCTTCAACAGATCTACCGCCTGCCCCGACTCTCCTGCCTGGATCAGGGTAATGCACAATGCATCGATCTGACGGTTGTCAAATTTCTGTTGGAAGTCAGACAAAGCCGTAACCAGATCCGACTGTATGACCAGATCTCCGGACAGTTCCATCAATGCCTGCTGTAATCTCTGCGTCCGTACGCTCTGGCAGCATTCCGTCAAGGCATCCGTTACATAGACTCCGGCACAGGTCTGTACCTCCAGTGCCTGATAGATCAGCTGCAGATCCGGCATCATCTTACGATTGTCCTGTCGGTTCAGGTACAGCAATAACAGTTCCGGCACATAATACAGTCCCATTGCCGCAAGCAGTGCATATCCCCAGCCGATAGTTCCCAGTGTCAGTACTGCGCCAAGAGAAAGAAACAGGCGCATCAGCAGGTATTTTACCGGTGTAATTTTCTTCCCATAGTGAAATTTTGCACCGTTTTTCCTTAATTTCTTTTCTGTTCCGGTGACCCAGTTTTCATACCTTCGGCTCTCCCGCAGCATTCCGGTAAATTCCTCGCAGGCATGCAACACCGTTTTCGGCATTGTTCCCATACCCAGCCGGAACACAAAAATTCCTCCCAGCACCGCTCCCAACAGTTCGGGAATCCAGATAACTCTCCAGCTCATTCTCCACACCTCCCTGACTAGCGGCGAAAACCATACAGTTTTCGCAAAAACAGAAACAATATCAGTCCATAGATACCTGCTGCCAGATGCCCCGGTAAAGTCCCGGATACTATTTTCCAGACCGACACATCGATCAGCCGGTCCACCGTCAGCAGGGCGAATACCGACATTCCCAGAAGCAATGCCATATTGATACCTGCCTCTCGAAGCATCCCTTTGCGTTCCTCTTCCATGCGCAGATACTCCCTCGCGGAACGTCTGCTGCTGTCTACCAGTGTGGTCAGATCTGCCATGTAACGGATGCTGATCTCCAGATTTCTGGCCAGTTCCTTTATCTTGGGATGTTCTATTCGTTCCGCCATGGACAAAAGTGCCAGCGAACTGTCTCCGGTCGTCTGTGCTTCATAGGCGCATTCCTCCAGTGCTCCTTTTAACGGCTCCTCCACATAACGGCTCACCTGACCCAGAACCATGGTGATCTCTCCCGCTGTCAGACTGTAATTCCCCAGAAAATTCAGACATTTCAGCAGATTTTCATTGGTCACCCGCAATTCTTCTGCCCGCAGTGTGCTCAGGAACAGATATTCCATGGCTCCGCATATCATTATTCCCAATAAAGCTACCTGGAATTTCCCGCTGCTTCCAAGCAACACTCCAAAGATCACCGTCATTCCCAGAAGATTTCCTGCGATCCATTTCTCCGGGGTGCACGCCGGAAATCTGCGCCGCATACCGCAATAACAGAGAAATTCTTCCACCCGGCAGATCCAGGTATTGTTACGCTGTAGCTCCTGCAGCTTGTGCCGGTTTTCCAACACCCGCAGTCTTGCCGACTGATCCATCCCTTTTTTCGTCCGGGACAGCAGGCTTTTTGCTGTCTCCACCCACCGTATCCTTCCAAACAGAAGCAGAAAACCCGTAAATATTAAACAAAAGATCCATACGTATATGATCATAAGTTTCTCCTCTCATGTAATGGTCAAAACAATCTCTCATACTCCAGATTCTCTTTCTCCGCATTCCACCCCAGACAGGCGAAGATTTCCTTCACCTGGTAATGTTCCATAAACACCAGGGTCTGAAAGCAGTCCATCATTTTCATTAATTCGTTGCGGGAATAACGACTGTCATACATTGCATAGTCCACGATCTTCTCCGGCGCCCTGTCCGCAGAGGGTGCATGTACCGTAGCCGCACAGATCTGTCCTGTATACGCTGCATTCAACAGATACAATGCTTCTCCTCCCTTCACCTCACCTATGATAAAAAAATCCACGTCCATCGTCAGTCCCGCTATGCTGATATGTTTTAAATCATAATTCACACTGCTTTCCGAGGTTCCCGGAAGCGAATGAAGGAACATCATATCCGGATGAAACAGTGTGGTCAGCTCATCCGCCTGCTGTGCCACCAGAATTGCCATATCATCCGGAAGCGTCTCCTTCAACGCATTTAACAGTGTGGTTTTACCGGAAGAATTTCCTCCGCAGATCAGGGTCGATCCCTGTCGGAACCTCTGCACCAGCAGTTCTGCCGTATTCCTGTCCAGCATCTCTTTCTCCACCAGTTCTGTCATCATGGGAAAACTCTTCGGCACCTTCCGGATACACAGATAAGGTTCGCTGTAGGTATTGACAATGGGCATGGATAAGGTAAAACGAAAGATAAAGTCCGGATGACTTTCTGTATCCGTAAACCGTTGGATCGCATTCAGGTTAGAAATATTCACCTGATTTCTGGTTGCCACATAATCAATAAACTGCCGGTACTCCTTCTCCGAAGCAAAGGCAATTCCGGCATCCATACGTTTTCCTTCTCTCTTGATCCGGATACAGTCATGACTCACCACCCGGATATCCGAAATGCTTTTGTCATCCATGAGCGGTGACAGTCTGGAATAACCGAAAATATATTGTTCAAATGATTTTAAAAGTCTTTTCCTTTTCGTTGCCGGGAAATGATAATATTGATCGATATGTTTTCCTGCCTCCTGCAGAAATTCCTCCTTGCCCAACACACCCTTTTTTACCTGGATCAAAAGCACCTGTTTCTGTGTGATAAAATCTTCTACCAGCCTCTGCAATTCTGCATCAGAGGCGGTTTCTTCCCTTTTGTTTTCTCTTTCCTCCATACATCCTCCTGTTGGTTTTTCTCAAAATAATCCATTTTGCACTAATTAATACATTATGTGATTCCTGGTCGAATATGACCTGATATTTAGAATTTTGACCTCGACTGACCTGTCGGGTAATATGCAGATTACTCCCTTCCGTGGCATCTGTCAACGCCTCCGGAACTATTTTCTCATTTTTGGAAGAATGGCCAAAGAAAAACCGCATTCTGTCAGGTTAATTTCAAAAAGCCCGTCAGAATGCGGTCTGCGCATTTGTCTATTTTGTCTTTGTCTATTTTGCCATATCCGGCTCCCGTTCCTGCTGCCAAAGCAGTTTGTCGAACTCCTCCACCGGCATCGGCCGGTAGAATAAAAAGCCCTGTACATCGGTACAATTACAGCCTAACAGGAACTCCTTCTGTTCTTCCGTCTCCACGCCTTCGATGACGATATGCACTCCCAGCTGCTGCAGCATGGCAATGGTATTGCGGATAATGATCTGACTCTTATCTTTCTCCAGATCCCGGATGAATTCCCGATCGATCTTAATCTCATCCAATGTCTGATTCTTTAACATGTTCATAGTAGAATATCCGGTACCGAAATCATCCATGGACACCAGGAACCCTCGCTCCCGCAGGCTTTCCATGCGGCGATACATACCAACCTCGTCCTCCAGGAATGCGCTCTCTGTCAGTTCCAGCGGAACATACTCCGGCAGAACATCATATTCCTCCCTGAGACGGAGCAGTGTCTCTGTCAGTTTCTCATCATACGCATGCAATCGGGATACATTGATGGAAACGGGAATAAGTGTCCGGCCTTCCTTACGCAGCTTTCCAAGATAAGCAAACACTTTCTCCCAGATATATTCATCTACATTGATGATAAATCCGTTTTTCTCCAGTACGGGAATAAACTCTCCCGGTGGCACCAGCCCCTTTTCCGGATGCTTCCAGCGCACAAGCGCCTCACCTCCGATCACTCTTCCGGCCCTCATATCGACCTTGGGCTGCACATACAGCTGTAGTTCTCCGTTCTCCAGTGCGGACACGATATCATTTTCCACCTGGCGTTCTCGCATCTTCTGACTACGCATTTTTTCATCAAATACTGCATATGTCCGATATACTTTGCCTTTGATACTGTTCATAGCCATCGTGGCGCAATCTTTCAGATAGCTGATGGCAGGGGCTCTCTCCGGTGAGATTCCGATTCCGAAGGATGGTTGTACACGGTAAGCGAACGGAAAGTCAGTTATCTTTTTTCTGATCTCCCGCACAATAATTTCCAGTTCCTCTACTTCCTCATAGCTTGTGCATAAGCAAAAGATATCTGCTCTGATATGGCAGGCATAGCTATCCGGCCTGTTATTCTCATACCAGTCAAAGCAAGACGCAATATATCTTAGCAATCTGTCTCCTTCGTCTCTGCCGCAGAACTCATTCACAGCCTTAAACTGTACAATATCCATAATTATGACGCTGTATTTTTTATCCGGCTGCTGCCTGATCATTTCACCGCACAGATAGAAAAAAGAATTGATATTATGCAGATTTGTCAGCCCTGTTCTGTTATTTTCTACATTTTCTTCCGCCATTTTTCTAAGAGAATACAGATATAATTCTTCTTTTCCGGCATCTGTTTTCTGCGGAGAAGATTCAACGATTTCCTCTTTTGCTTTCTGATACGTCATGGGCACCCTCCTCAAAACATAAATCAGTCCCGATGAATGCTTTTATTATACTTCATTTTGGTGATTTTTTCTACTATATGCCGATTTTTATTGTTTTTTTTAGGAAAAATGATATAATATGGGTGTCTGTAAAGTTATTTCAGAGAGGAGCGTACTTTATGTTTTTACTTTTAGCCGGCGGACTTTTGATCATTCTTTTGGCAGTAGTGATCGCCGTAGTATCCTCCGTGGTATCCGCAGTTGCGGCAGCTACCGACGATGCAGAAGACTGACATTCCGGACTTCGGACTGTCAGTTTTCTTCTCCCCGTTCGATTCTCGCCGCCAGGTCTTCTAAGTACATCCAGCGTTCCATTTTTTCTTCCAGCTGCTGTTCCGCAGCCTCTTTTTCCTGTGTTAATTCATTGAGTTTCACGAAATCACTGGCATATTTTGAAAAATCTGCTTCCAAAGTTGCAATTTTATCCTCTAATGCTGCCATTTCGCCTTCAATGGATTCATAGTCTTTCTGTTCCTGGTAGGTGAATTTTAATTTGCGTTTCTGTCCGCTTTTCCAGTTTTTGGAGGTATTTTCCTCTTCTGAACTCTTCGCCTGTGACGTTACCGCCGCTCCCGTGCTCTCCGTGGTTCCTTCTGTAGCTTTTCTATTGGCATAATCCGTGTAGCCACCCTCGTACTGCACCATGCGGGTATCCTCCAGGGCGAAGATCCTGCGGACTACACGATCCAGAAAATAGCGGTCATGGGACACGACGATGACGATGCCCGGAAATGTATCCAGATAATCCTCCAGTACCTGCAGGGTGGCAATGTCGAGGTCGTTGGTCGGCTCATCCAGGATCAAAACATTCGGTGCCCCCATCAGGACCTTGCATAATTGCAGTCTGCGCCGCTCTCCGCCGGACAGTTTTCCCAGCTGTCCGTACTGGTCTTCCCCGGAAAACAGGAACCGCTCCAGCATTCTCGCTGCCGTGATCTGTCCATCCTCCGTGGTGATATATTCTGCCACATCCCGGATATAATCAATGACTCTCTGCTCCGGATGCATCATGGTGTCATCGATCTCCTGGGCATAATATCCCAGCTTCACGGTCTGCCCAATCTCAATATGTCCGCTGTCCGGAGCCACTTCACCCAGGATCATTTTCATCAGCGTGGTCTTACCACTGCCGTTAGGGCCGATAAATCCCACCCGGTCGTCCTTGCCGAACAGATAGGTAAAATCACGGATCAACACTTTATCGCCATAGCTTTTGGATACATTCTCGATCTCTACTGTGGTACGGCCCAGTCTGGATGCTGCGGAAGTCAGTTCCACTTTGCCGTCCATCACGGGTCCCTTCACATTTTTCAATTCCTCAAAACGCTGCAATCTGGCCTTCTGCTTCGTAGAGCGGGCTCTGGCGCCCCGCTGTACCCAGGCAAGCTCATTGCGTAGGATATTCAGGCGCTTTTTCTCACTGGCCTGTGCCATCTCCTCCCGTTGCATTTTCAGTTCCAGATAGCCGGAATAATTGGCATCATAGGAATAAATCTTCCCTTTGTCCAGTTCCAGGATCCGGTCAGTGACACTGTCCAGAAAATAGCGGTCGTGAGTGACCATGATCATAGCGCCTTTGCGGCGGCGCAGCTGATCCTCCAGCCAGTCAGACATGGAATTGTCCAGATGGTTGGTAGGCTCGTCCAATAACAGGATCTCTGCCGGGGACAACAGTACCGATACCAGTGCCAGACGCTTGCGCTGTCCGCCGGACAGCTGCCCGCAGGGCTGATCAAATTCCGTAACCCCCAGTTTCGTCAGCATGCTTTTGGCATCCGCCTCGATGGTTCCGGCGTTTTCCTCCACACGATTGCCACGCAGCACTGCCTCCAGCACCGTCTCCTCCGGAGCAAACTCCGGATTCTGCGGCAGATAACGCACCAGACAATGATTTGCCTTAATCACGGTGCCATCATCGGCTTCTTCCAACCCGGCAATCATTTTTAACAAAGTAGATTTTCCGGTTCCGTTAATACCAATGATTCCAGCCTTTTCCCCTTCCTGCAGGAAAAAGGAGGCTCCATCAAAAATCTTGCGTACCCCATAACTTTTGCTAATATTATCAACAGTCAATATATTCATCTGTACTACCTCATATTTTCAGAATTAATTCTCTGGATGGCTTATCTAAACTTTTTTCTCAAAGAATCGTATCATTTTTCATGTGCTATGCTTTCTAAATGTAGTATACTATAAATAATCTATTTTAGGAAAGAAGGTTTTCGCATGAACTTAAAAGATGCTGCTGCGAATCTGAATCAAGCGCACCCGGAAGACATCCTTCATCCCCTCTATACTCCTTGGGGTGAAATGATGATGCGCTCCGGTTCCTATGACGATATCCTGTCGGAATATCCCCGTCCGCAAATGAAACGAACGGATTACCATACGCTGAACGGTCTCTGGGAATATGCTTTTGTGCCCGCAGATGGGAGCAGTTCTTCGGAGGATCCTGCGTATTTTACCGCTCAAGGTTCCATCCGGGTGCCTTTTTCTCCGGAAGCCCTGCTTTCCGGAGTTCACAGACGGCTGGAGCCCACGGAGTACCTGTGGTACCACCGGGAACTCTCTTTTACCACGGAAGAGCTTTCCCAAAAAGAGGAAACTATGCGCTGCATTCTGCATTTTGATGCGGTAGATCAGGAAGCAACCGTCTTCCTCGGCACAAAGCGGCTTGGCACTCACAGCGGGGGCTACCTTCCTTTTTCCTTAGACATCACAGAATATGTAAACGCAGATCCGGTATCTCTCTATGTAAAAGTCCGGGATCTGACCGACACCGGTTACGCCACCAGAGGCAAGCAGACCCTGAACCGCGGCGGCATGTTCTACACCGCCCAGAGCGGCATCTGGCAGAGTGTCTGGTACGAATGGGTTCCGGAAAACTATGTGATCAATTATAAGATCACCCCGGAGTACAACAAGGCTTCCGTAACCTTCGTTCTGTGTTCTCCGAAGCTGTTCAACCATTTGGAATTCCGGGTGAACATTCCCTCCTGCGACGGAACCCTCGCGCAGGAAAATACCGGTTCACTCACGCGGATGCGTGTACGTAAAATTTCCGAGCAACAGGATTCCTTTGGGCTCACGCATACCACGGTAGTACTTTCTTTTCCCGCCAGCGTCACCTATTCCGCTACAGCTCCCGCGGATGTGCCGGAGCCGGTGAATTTCAAGCCCTGGAGCCCGGAACACCCCTGGCTGTATCCCTTTACTCTGACTGCCGATGGTGATACCGTGGAAGGGTATTTTGCCATGCGCTGCTACTCCGTAGAGCCAGATTCTAAAGGCATCCCTCGCTTCTGCCTGAATCACAGACCTTATTTTCTCCACGGGATCCTGGATCAGGGCTACTGGTCCGACGGGCTAATGACTGCTCCCTGCGATGAGGCTTTTGTCTATGATATTAACCTTGCAAAAGGCCTGGGATTCAACATGCTCCGGAAACATATCAAAATTGAGTCTCTGCGCTGGTATTACCACTGCGATCGTCTGGGTATGATCGTATGGCAGGATATGGTCAGCGGCGGCTCTACCTATCATATGCCCTGGGTGTGCTATATGCCCACTCTGTTCCCCCACATGTCCGCCCACACGAAGGACAATCATTACGAACTGTTCTCCCGTAGCTCCGAGGAAGGCCGGAAAATCTGGGAACAGGAATGTCTTGACACCATAGATCATCTGTACAATGTGCCTTCCATTGCCGTGTGGGTGCCCTTCAACGAGGGCTGGGGGCAGTTCGATGCCGCCCGTATCGCGAAAATGGTGGCAAAAAAAGACCCCACCCGTCCGGTAGACCATGCCAGCGGCTGGTTCGACCAGAAAGGCGGGGATTTCCGCAGTATTCATAACTACTTCCGTCCGTTACAGGTAAAATTGGATGGAAAAAGGGCTTTCGTTATCTCGGAATATGGTGGCTACTCCTGCCATATCGCTGGGCATTCCAGTGTGGACCGGGTCTACGGATATCAGAAATATGACACCCCGGAGGAGATGGCTGCTGCCTTGAAGCAGTTATTTTCCAGACAATTATTTCCTCTGATCTCAAAGGGCTTGAGCGGTGCGGTATACACGCAGTTCTCCGATGTAGAGGAAGAGGTGAACGGTCTGGTGACTTACGACCGTCGTGTTGTCAAACTGCCTGTGGGACATCCGTTTGCGGCACCATCCTCTTTTGCAGCACCTTACTCACATGGAAATAAGCCGGAATAAGGAAGGCATCCGCCATGATCCATGCAATGGGACTGCCCAGGCATACCCCGGTGAAGCCGATGATGGGCACCAGTCCGAAGCCTGCTAATGATCTTGCTATCATTTCGAAGACACCCGCTAAAATGGCGAATTTCGGGAAACCCATACCCTGGATCAGGAAACGGACAATGTTCACCAGTGCAAGCGGAATATAGAATGCCGTATTCCATAACAGGAAAGCACGCACGTTGGCAATGATCTCTGCCTCGCCGCCGTCCACGAACAGCTGCGCCAGCGGCCCGCCGAAAAATACAGCGATCAAAAATGCGATCACAGAGTATCCTACCCCCAACAGCACACAGGATTTAAGTCCCCTGCCAAGGCGATCCAGTTTGCCGGCTCCCACGTTCTGTCCACCGTAGGTTGCCATAGTGGAACCCATGGCATCAAAAGGACAGGCTAAGAAGTTACCGATCTTGCCGCCTGCAGTCATGGCCGCAACTGCCGCAGAACCTAAGGTATTGGCTGCAGTCTGTAAGATTACGCTGCCAATGGCGGTAATGGAATACTGTAGCCCCATAGGAACTCCCATGCCGCACAACACCATCATCATATGTCCGTCCACTTTCCATTCTTCCCTGTGGATTCGCAGGATCTCGAATTTTTTCACCATATAGACCAGACATGCCACACCTGAGACTCCCTGGGAGATCACCGTTGCCCAGGCTGCCCCCGCCACGCCCATGTGCAGGGATATGATAAAATACAGATCCAGCACAATATTAATAATGGAAGACAGCACTAAGAATACCACAGGAGTCTTGCTGTCGCCGGTTGCACGGATCACGCCTGCCACGATGTTGTACAGGAATACCGTGGGAATACCGATAAATATAATGAAAATATAGTTATGCGCCCCGTCAATGATGTTGGCGGGCGTCTTCATCCATACCAGAATGTCCCGGCACAGGATCGCCGTCACCACGGTCATGATGACGGAAAAGGCAAGTCCCAGCCAGGCACAGTTGGCCACATATTTGCGCATGCCCACATAATCTCCGGCACCGAATTTATGGGACACGGGGATGGCAAATCCATTGCAGACACCCATGCAGAAACCGATGACCAGGAAGTTGATGGAGCCGGTAGAGCCTACTGCTGCCAGATCATCCACACCAAGAAACCGTCCTACGATCATGGTATCTACCAGATTATAGAACTGCTGGAATAAAAATCCAAATAATAACGGCACAGCAAAGCTGATGATAAGTTTCATAGGGCTGCCTTTTGTCAGGTCTTTTGTCATGGTAATAACCTCTCCATTTTTCAAATCAACCGCAAGCACTGAATTTATCAGTGTTTCCTGTTATTTCTATCGTTGAGAGTATATACGCGGCGCTCCAAAAAAGCAATATCTTTTTTTGCACATTTTATGTTTTTTTGCTATACTCTTTTTGTCATTTTTTTACAAGCATTGTTATTATGAGAGGGGAATTGTCATGAACGAATTTTTGAAATATCTGAAAATGATACCTGTAATTATCTATCCTTATATTTATGTATTGATTCTTGCTGTCTTCTTCCTGTTTGTAGGCGTACTGCCAGAGGATACCACGGATATCTCCCTGCTTGTCCTGCTTATCATCGCAGTCATCTATAACCTGTATTCCTTTGTCATCGTAATCGTCAATGCGGTACAGACCGCCAGGGGAAAATTGACTGCAGGGCAGGCTGCCCGGATGAATCTGATCATCAAAGGAATTCAGATTCCTGCTTATATCATGCACTTTATCCTGGGTTTCATCGGACTTGCCATGAGTGTCTGGGGCATCGGCTTTCTCCTGTGGGCAGTACTCATTGATCTTTTGACGATCCTGCTCACCGGCATCAGTTCCATCGGCTGCAGTATTCGCATGCGCAAAGAAAGGCTTGTCTCCCTGCCGGGTGCCATCTTCATGGGGATCGGATGTTTTATCTACTGTGCGGATGTGGCGATCGCCATTGTGTATGTTGTGAAAGCCCGGAAGAAATCTCCTGCTAAATAGAAAGTTAGCATAGCTACGAGCCATGCAAAAATAGAGTGGAACACCTCGATGGGCGCTTGCGCACAAGCGAGGCTGGTTCACTCTATT
>ENA-UPWP01000100-UPWP01000100.1-human-gut-metagenome-genome-assembly--contig:-NODE-100-length-108279-cov-12.705061_pt1 | contig 108279 bp, 109 predicted proteins | sample MGYA00250052_ERZ773380 | MGnify/ENA primary metagenome ERZ773380 (study PRJEB29103, sample SAMN06112063) | human gut metagenome | biome: human gut; feature: ankylosing spondylitis patient... | reverse complement strand
TGAACCTTGAAAATTCAATATTTCAGCCAATAAAAAAGGCATAAACCTGTTCCGTTTGGTATAATGGAATTGACTAGTATAATGGTATCGTAATTTAAGACACTTTGAGAGACATTTTTTAATGAATCTGGTATACTGTAAGCACTATAGAAAGAAGGATCATTTTTATGTCTCGAACAAGAAGAAATTTCTCCGCAAAATTCAAATCCGAGTTAGTCATTGAACTGCTTAAAGGAGAAAAGGACTTAAATACAATTGCCAGCGAAAATAACATTCAGCCGAATCTTCTTCGCAACTGGAAAAAAGAATTCCTCGATAAAGCATCGGTTGTCTTCGATGATTCAACAGAAGACAACTTGAAAGAGAAACTCGCCTTAGAGCGCAAGGAAAAAGCCGAATACGCGAAAAAAGTTGGCCAGCTCACCATGCAGGTGGATTGGTTGAAAAAAAAATCTGAAGAAACACTTGGACCTGACTACGAGAGTAAATTTAGTCCGAAACCTTTTGAAGACTAAAGAATTCCCGATAAAAACAGGTGCTGAGCTTCTTGGAATCAACCGCACCAGCGTGTACTATAATGGAACACCCATATCTCAGGAAGAGTTAGAATGCAAGGCTATCATTGATCATCTGCATACCGATAATCCTGCCTGGGGAGCTCGTCAAATGTCTTTACAGCTGAAAATGCGTGGTCATCAGGTGGGACGCCGGAAAACGCGCCGCTATATGATTGAAATGGGGATTGATCCGATCTATCCAAAGATGAATCTTTCCAAACGTATGCAACAGGCAAAAGTCTGTCCGTATCTGCTTCGTAACGCCGTTATCGACCGTCCAAATCAGGCATGGTCAATCGACATCACCTATATCCCCATCAAGCACGGCTTCCTGTATCTGACAGCCATCATTGACTGGTATAGCCGTTGTATTGTTGGCTGGGAGATAGATGATACCTTGGACACCAGAATGGTCATAAACGCGCTGAAAAAAGCTTTCAAGGTGGCAAAACCCCTGATTCTGAACTCTGATCAAGGATGTCAGTTTACAAGCACCGAGTACATAGCATTTCTCAAAGAAAACCATATCCGTCAGAGCATGGATGGAAAAAGCCGCTGGGCAGACAACATCATGATTGAACGTTGGTTTCGTAGCTTCAAATATGAGGAAGCCTATCTTACACAGTATGCCAACATCCGGGAAGCGCGAGCGGCTATCAAAAGCTATGTACATACCTACAACTTTGAGCGCTGTCATTCAGCGATCAACGATCAGACACCCGCATCATATTATTATCCGGCACTGCTGATTGATCATGCTGCTTAACGGGGGCACCTCCCTAATTCAGCTACAGATATCGGTTCATTATAAAATGCTTGAATTTTTGTCTTGACAACTGAACCACTATAGCGCAAGAACTCAAGAGATTTTTTTCTAGCTTCTGCTATGCGACTATGAACTACTTCATAATTTATATCGTTCAAATTACCCTTATCTTCCGCTCCACTTACCAGCATATGGTCAGTCAAGCCAAACAGGGCAAGAAGCTCTTTTATTTTAGTATCACACTGTTCTCTAGAGAATACGCATAACGGCTTACTGTATTGAACAGCAAATATCGTTCCATGGAGCGAATTTGTCACAACACATTCTGCATATTTCGTAAGGGACAAAAACTCTTCAACCCCTGCCTCATAGAACATTCGGCGATTAGTTTTTTCAGCATTTTTTGCGCGCAAACTAATTTCAACGATCTTCCAGCCATTTTCTGCTGCAAGCTTCTCTGCATAAGCCTCCATATGAGGATTATATCTACGCGAGTAAAGTAACAGATACTTCTCATTTTCCAGCCGTTCGTCCGCTATTTTGTCGTACTCATTACTTGTCAGCAATAATGTTGGATCAATTACCCTTTGAACTGGAACATCTACATGAGAAGCGACATATGGTATCATTTGATTTTCTCTTAAGCCAATCGCATTAAAATTTTTCAGCCTTTCGTTCAACTTTTGATAATCGTCCTGCTCAAAATGTGAATCTGCAAAACTTGCGGCATACGCAACGCTATTCTTTTTCATACAATCATAATTTGCGAAATATCCATCATCGAAGCCTTCAAACTCATCAATGCAAAAGATCGTATCACTTCCACATACGAAGCCTGTAATGTTTTCATCCATAGAAATATCATCAAAACGCATGAATGATTATCCCCTGTCAATTCTTTTTTTACTATTTTTTAAGCTTCTAAAAGTTCTTCCAGATATTGAATCGGGCGCAAACTAACTACAAACCTTTTCTTTCTCATCGACAGCTTATGCCTTGTTATTTGTGCCGGTTTCAAACATCATGCGTAAAAGTAACATTGTGAGCTTAGATGCTCTATATGCTAGAGGCGACGTGGATACGCCTGTAAGAATAAGGATTGCATTTTAAAGTCTCGCAGATATTTGTAATTATTTCCGAATCAACATTCAAAAGAAACTCCGAATCAAACATTCGTAGATCGTCGATGCTATCAAATTCCAAAATTGCATTTGGGTTTTTCATATGTAAACGGAGCAAAACGATCAGATTTTCCTGCTGCTAGTATAATCGCATTTTTCATTTTACCTTCTCCCTATCAACGCTTTTACTTTGAACATTAAAGTTAAAACTAGATACAGGAGCATGGGGGGTTCTCTTTTCCTTTGGTGGCAATGTCATATAATCATTATAGAGATATTTCAAAAAAGCATCATAGTTCTTTGTTCCGTAAAATTTATGTCCCTCAAAATCATACTCCGCTCTATCCAAAAACCAACTCTTTGGCATTCCATATCGTATTTTTGCTGGATGTGCATTTTTCATATAGAATTTCCCAAATGCCGGAAACAACAAGGTTCTCACTCTGTTTGGTGTACTATTATTGCTTCTGCTCGCCATCTTTTCAACTCTTCCATATACCCACTTGACCGGAATCACCGAGAGAAAGCTATAAATTGCTTTTTTCATGCCTGTCTCATTAACTTTTCCTACACGAGAATACAATATTTTCCTTAAAAAGAAGCACCATAAATCTTGTAGTTCCATTCCGAGCACACTTTTGGGGCAATCATCAAGAACAAAAATGTCTACAAAGACGCCGGTTTTTCCTTTCATGTGTTCCTGTCCTGCTCGGACAAATGAAGTTCCGGTCCTACGCAATTTTCCATATTGCCAAAGATATTCTGGATCATTATAGTGATCTTGAAAGTAGCAAACAGAAGCATCCATTTCATCCGCAACTGCCCTGAATTTCTCATACTCTTCCCGAAGCATTGCAATATCTGAATCGTCATCCCATGGAATATAACCTTTGTGCCTAACAGCACCTAGTAATGTTCCGCTAGTAATGCAATATTTAATACCATGCTTTCTACAAACACGATCGAACTCAATTAGTAAATCTAATTCTAACAACTGCATTGTTCTAAATTCTTGTGGTGTAAGTTTCTTAGCAGCATCCATCATGTTCTCTCCTCTGCCATGTTATCCCCGCTCAAAAAAATAAAATATCCACTTCACAAATTAATCTCTTTTCAAAGAGGTGGTTATTAATTGATATTCATTTAATGTTTTCAGATACTCCATGAACTTTTCCTTATTTTCAATAGCTGTTGTTGTTGGTCTACCCAGATTTTGTCTTGATCCAATAGCACACTTCACCTCTATTAAACTCAACTTTTTTCGTTTTCTTGCTTTCTTAAGTTCTCTTTCCAAATCATCAAATGTATCAACACAAACTGCATGTGGATAGCCACAGGCTTTCGCAACTTTTGTAAAATTAACAGAAGCCGCTGTTGGCATGCCTCCAACTGTTTCATGCGCTTCATTGTTAATGATTACATGGATCATATTTGCGGGGGCAGTAGAACCTATTATCGCCATAGCTCCCATATGCATAAGGGCTGAACCATCACCATCAATACACCATATCTTTGTATCTGGCTCATTTAGTGCTATACCCAGAGCAATAGAAGACGTATGCCCCATTGATCCTACTGTCAGAAAATCATACTGGTGCCCCTGTTCATTTGCTGTCCTTATTTCAAAAAGTTCTCTGGATGCCTTCCCAGTAGTTGAAATAATTGGATCTTTTTTAGAATTTTTTACAATAAGCCGAATAACATCTTCTCGCAGCATTTTGTTATGATTTTTGTATGAAATCTTTGTATCCGTAGAAATAGCTCCTTTACTGACTACAAAAGCTACATCTTTTCCAACTGCCAATTTTTTCCTAAAGCATTCCATCTGCTGCTCTACTTCTTTATCCGTTGTTTCTTTGCGGATTACAAAAGCTTCTATCCCCATATCTTCGAGAAGTTTTAAAGTAATCTCTCCCTGATAAATATGTTGAGGTTCATCATGTATTCCCGGTTCACCTCTCCAGCCTATAATAAATATCATGGGTATCGCATAGACCTTATCATTTAACAACGATGCAACAGGATTAATAATATTTCCTTCTCCTGAATTCTGCATGTATACTACAGGTATCTTACCTGTGGACAGATAGTAACCAGCTGCTAAAGCTGTGCAATTTCCTTCATTTGCCGCTATTATATGATGGTTCTCATTGATTCCATATGTTGCCATCAGGTAATCACAAAGTGCTTTTAATTGTGAATCCGGCACGCCTGTATAAAAATCTGATCCTATAATCTGTACTAGCTTTTCTGCTTTCATAAGCTCTTTGCACTCCTTACTCTCTTTCCACACTTGTTATAGTGTATCGATTAATGTAATAATATCCTTAATCGGAAGTAGTCGGTCATCCACTTCTTTCGCTCTATGATATTTCAATATTTCTCTTGCTGTATCCTGCATGGCAGGAAATGCACTGCGAGTCAACTGATTCGCATAAATCACAAGGTTCACCCCATGAACTGCCAGTTCCTCTTCCGTAATCGTATTGAAAGAGGAGGGAACCACTACTAAAGGTGTTTCCGTATTTACCATCCTGAACTTATCACAAAATTCCAGTATCTCCGCTGGATCTTTTTTTCTGCTATGAATCATAATTCCATCTGCACCTGCTTTAACAAAAGCAGTTGCACGCTTTAAAGCATCTTCCATTCCGCGTTCCAGAATAAGACTTTCAATTCTTGCAATGATCATGAAATCATCTGTAAGCTGGGCATTTTTTCCTGCGCGTATCTTCTGGCTGAAATGTTCTATACTATCCTGGGTCTGTGCCACATCTGTCCCAAACAGCGAATTTTTCTTAAGCCCCGTTTTATCTTCAATGATCACAGCTGAAACTCCCATTTTCTCAAGAGACCTCACTGTATATACAAAATGTTCTGTCAGCCCACCTGTATCTCCATCAAAAATGATAGGTTTTGTTGTTACCTCTGTAACATCATCAATTGTTCTAAACCGGCTTGTCATATCAACAAGCTCAATATCAGGTTTCCCTTTAGCTGTGGAATCACAAAGAGAAGAAATCCACATGGCATCAAATTGATCCAATCTTCCCTCATGCTCAACCACTGTTTTCTCTGCAATAAGACCTGTAATTCCATTATGAACTTCCAGTGCCTTTACAATCGGTCTAATGCCAAGTAACTGCTTTAATCGCTTCCGTCTGTACTCTGGCATAGCAAGTCTCGCCCTCATTTTCCTACTGAGTTCTTTAATCTGTGGATCATATGTATATGGAATATCAATGATCTTACCACCGTAAGCTTCCACTGCTTTTTTTGCATTTTCGCGGATTGCTTTCATAGGTCCTTTACACCAATTATCTCCATGTATAACATAATCCGGCTTTATTTTCCTAATGACCGTATCATACATAATTGAATCCTGTTCGACTACTTCTGACACACCAGTAATTTCTTGCACCATTTTTTTTCTTTCATAAAAAGAAATTGTGGGAAAACGGTCAAACTGTACTAATGCCTTATCTGTCATAACACCAACCACTACGTCTCCATATTTTTGTGCCTCATGGATGATATTTAAATGCCCTGCATGGATCACATCTGTTGTAAAGCATGTATATACAATGCCCATATTTGAATCTCCTCTAATTTGTTCGTTTTATTTGTTTTTTTCTATTATTTCCCTGATAATAAACTCTGCTGTATTATCTATTTCATCAAAAGAAACCTGTTTTGTAAGATTCACGTCAAAAACTTTTTTTACTTTTTGTAACAATTCATTTGTATAAACAAGAACACCATCCTGGACATTCTCTATTCCGTCTAAATAAATAGATTCTTTGTTTTTTTTCCTCATTTCTTCCAAAGAAAAAACAGTTTCATCTATATACGCTCGTGGAGATTCACCACTTCCATCAATAATAACCGGGTATCCACCTATCTCACCAAATACCCCAGGACAATGAAGTTTTGTCTTTTTTCCAGTTCTTACCGCCCCAAGGATTGCCTGAATAATTTCAAAATTACTGGAAGCATTCATCATATTTCTTTTAGCATCAACTGGCATAGGGATATTGCAATTGGATATGATTTTATCAATCCCCAAAGGTAGTGGACTGTCATGGTATCTCATGTCGATCAGCATTGGTACTCCCTCTGTATGACCTTCTTTACTAATACATACATCATGAAAATGGGCAACTGCAAATGTAATATCTATATTCCAAAAGTCTCTAATCGAGAGAATATTGCCTGCCGCAAGCTTAAATCGGTATACCAGATGATTGATGTTACCACTTCCAAAGTCCGGATATGCCTTACCTGCCGATTTCAACCATGGTATCACCACATCTGAATAAGATGTATTAATAACAATCGCATCTGAACCAGTTCTTTCATAAGCCTCCATGATATTTTTTGTATATCGTATAGATAAAGGAGACCAGATTCCATAAGCCCGCACTGTTTTCCACGAAATGCTTCCATATTTCAACCCTGAGTAAGCACGGCTGCTATTGACAATGATATCCGGTACAAAACACTCTATAGCATGCTCAATCGTTTTTATATCGTTTAAATCAACAGTAGCATTTATTTTTACCTGACATTTGTTTTGTCCTCTGATCAACGACGCAACCTTAACGATATTTACATCCGAGTTCATTTTTTCTTCATTTCTTCCAACCACGCAGATTTCCATATTCTCATCCGCCATAGAAACCAGATAATCCAGCAAATAATTTCCTACACTTCCCAGGCCAATGATCATAATTCTGACTTTCCTGTTTTTCAATTCATTTTTCAATTTTTCCAGCTTTTCATTGATTGTTTTCATCTTTTAATACTCCTGAATTTGGTTGAAGTCATCTAATGTATTGCAGTTAACCCAATTTCCCAAGGTAATCAGTTCATACTTGTCTCTCCCAATAGTACGAAAATATTTTTCAACAAAAATCAGATTAGTTCCTTTCCATTCTTCTTTATCTATTTTGCTAAATACTTTTTTTGCTATTTCTTTATCTGAAAATTTCCAGACCTGTCCAGAATTATAAATCGCAAAAAAGGGCTCTTTTATGAGTAATTCATTGTGTCCTGTATCATATATGTATCGGATTTCACCAGCAATATCAAAATACAGCGCAACTGATTTGTCTGCCAGGATTGGATTTCTATTAACAGTAACCACACTTTTATCGGCACTACACACCCTTTGGTAATCGTCTTCATTAAAATATAAATCTCCTTCTGCAAAAACGATCTCATCTGCCCCTGTTTCAAAGGCTTTTTGCAGTCCTAAATAAAGACTATATCCTGAACCATAGGTTGAATAATATGGATTTTCAATCAGAAGAATCCTATCTGAAAACTTTTTAAATGATGCCCTGATTGTTTCGCATAACTCTTTATATCTGTATCCACCCACTATAATAAAATAGTCAAATTCTCTGCTGCGTTCTAACAAAATATACAACAAGCTGTCTTTTAATGACTTATTATGATATAAACACTTAATGACCGGCTTACCTACTGACCGGCTGAATCGTGTAGACATGCCCGCCACCGTTATGATTAAAACTTTCATTTGTTTAATTCCTTTACACACTCTTCAATACCTTGTTCAAGTGTTACTTTCGGCATCCATCCGGTTCTTTCCCGGATTTTATCTGTATTTAACAGTCTCCTTTCCGGATCTGACTTTCTAAATCCTGTAAATACAATCTGTGGATCTTTCTTCCCCATTTTATCCCCACACATTTTTACCAGATTTACAATGGATATTTCCTCATCCGTTGCCACATTATAAATAGAACCATCCAAAGCCTCCGGTGAATCAATCAATGCAATCACAGCCCTGCAAGAATCTTCATTGTAAAGAAATGTTCTCATATTTTTCTTACTATTTTCTAAAAGCTGCACCTTTCCTGTATCCTTTAACTGGTGAAGAATATAAGGGATAATATGTTTTGGATACAATTCATTTTTACTGTAAACATTAGCAAAGCGAATCGAACATCCTTTAATCTTACCTTCATCCACAGCATCTTTTATAAAAAATTCTGTCATAAGTTTTCCAGTAGCATAGCTCGTTCTCTGACTGTGTTCTGCATCAGACATAGTAATAAAATCCGACTCTTTCACTCCATCCGGTGTCCATGACTGCATAGAATATACTTCAGACGTTGAACAATTTATATAAATATCTGCACCATTCTCTATCGCCTGGTCAAGAAACATCTTCATTCCCAGTACATTGGTTGTAAACGTGCGATTTACATGATAAAAATGTTCCGTATGTACCACTGCAGCACAGTTTATGTATACAAGTAAACCATATTGACCCTTTTCTTTTTGTATTTCTTGTTTCAGGCTGTCCATCTGGGCATTATCATTAATATCGTATTGATAAAACGTAAAAAGTGAATTATTGACTATGTCTTCTACTGTATGAAGAGAAGACGCAAAAAAATTATCAAAACCTATCACCTTATGTCCCATTCTGACAAGCTGTCTTGCCAATTCATTTCCTGTCATTCCAGTTACTCCACTGATCACATACAAGTTTTTCATTATCATCATACTCCTGTTAATAACCTTTTTTTATAAAAAGAATCTATTTTATCAGAAAATGCTTTCTGCTCTCTTTCTATATCATAATCAACTGCACACATCTTAAATTCATCTGTTTCTGTATCCCATAGTACAAATTGTGCTCTGGGATTATGATTCCTTGGCTGTCCGACAGACCCTGGATTAATAAACATTGTACGTTTCTTATTTCTGTATTCTATATTATCTACATAATAATATTCACCAAATATATGCGGTAAATGGGAATGTCCAGAAAAAACATAGTCATATTTTTTATATTCTCTTAAATCCTGCCCAGGTCTGATAGCTGTCCACAAATGATCTTTAAGGCTTCCATGAACTGCTAAGCATTTTTTTCCTTCTATAACTACCTCTGTTAATGCTGTTGAATCCATTATGGTATTCAAATAATGCCAACTTTGTGCATTCAGCAATTTTCGCGTATTCTCTGCACATCTTTTCCCTCTTTCAGAAGAAAACATGTCATATTTTTGTTCTATGATTGCTTCCTCATGATTTCCACGAATATTACCGATTATTTCCCATGGAAGATCCATTAAGCAGGTAATCACCTCATTTGAGTGAGGACCATAATCAATAATATCTCCAAGAATGAGCACTTTTTTTATCTGTTCTTTTTCCAGATATTTTACAACTTCGCGAAAAGCTTCCATATTACCATGTATATCTGATAAAACTGCTATTTTCATTAATTTAAACATGCCGTCGCGACATGTCCTCCTTGTATCGCTCCTGCCTTCGGCACAAACAATGCATGAATCTTTTTTGACAGGTTACTTTTTATTTCAGTTCGTTTTAAAATCCAATTGGCGATATCAGAATAGTATGACTATTTCCCGTTTCCGTATTGGCTGTGTTCTCACAGATTCATTTATTATTTTGCATTTTTTCTTTTATATCCAGCTCTAACAGCTGCATCGTCCTGAATTCTTTCGGTGATAATTTTCTTGGCTCTGCCATTTTTCAGTTTCCTTTCCAACTTTAATCAAGCCCACAACAGAAAATAAAATCTGCTGTGGGCTCATACACACTATCTATTCTTTTTTAACCACAGCCTTAGTATTTGTCATTATCCTCATAAGAGATAGTGGATGACGGTTCTTTTTCTCCTGTTTCTCCTGTTGTCTTGCCTGGCTGTGCTGTATGTGATACAGGATCCGCAGAACCATCCTTCAATGTGAATTTCTCTACCAAATCCTTTAAGATCTGTGCCTGGCTGGAAAGTTCCTCACTGGCTGCAGCGCTTTCTTCTGCAGTTGCAGAATTGCTCTGTACAACGCTGGAGATCTGGCTGATGCCTTCATTTACCTGTTTTACTGAAACTGCCTGTGACTCGCTGGCAGAAGAGATCTCCTCAATGGTCTGTGCTACTCCCTGAACGCCTTCGGTCAGCTGCTGCAATGCCTTGGCCGTGTCATTTGCAATCTTTGTACCACGGTCAACTGCGTGAAGAGAACCTTCAATGAGAGCAGAAGTATTCTTTGAAGCTTCTGCTGATTTTCCTGCAAGATTACGAACCTCGTCTGCTACTACTGCAAATCCTTTTCCTGCTGCTCCTGCACGGGCTGCTTCTACGGCTGCGTTCAAAGCAAGAATATTAGTCTGGAATGCAATATCCTCAATCGTCTTGATGATCTTTCCAATCTCACTGGAGCTGTTGCTGATGTCCGTCATGGCAGAAAGCATCTCCTGCATACGCTGTCTGCTTTCTCCTGCCTGTTCTCTTACATTATCAGCCATGTCACTGGCTGCCTTTGCATTTTCAGCATTTTTTTCAACATTATTGGAAATCTCATTAATGGTAGCTGCCAGTTCTTCCACGGAAGAAGCCTGCTCGGTAGCACCCTGGGATAATGCCTGTGCTCCGGAGGATACCTGATCGGAGCCTGCTGCCACCTGATCAGCTGACTGGGTAACACTCGAAAGCGTACTGCTTAAATTATCTCTCAGAAGAACCATAGAGTTATAGATCGCAACAAAGCTTCCTACATAATCCTTTGACATAGAAGAATAAACATTAAAGTTTCCGCGGCTCATCTCTGTAAGGATATTTGTCTCATCTGCCACTACCGCGTTCAGGAACGCTGCTACAGACCGCAAATCATCGGAAAGCTTTCCAAGCTCATCTTCTGCCTTGTACTCGATATCAATATCCATATCGCCGCGTCTCATTTTTTCCATAGCTTCCTGCAACTGTTTTACCGGCTCTACTACGGAACGTATCAGGATCGTTGCCATAATAATGGTAAGGATCAGTGCAACGATAACAATTATGATCCCTACAATAAACAGGATGTTTCTGGTCTCCATGGAAGAATTGTAACTATTATCAACAAGGTCTGTCACCTGATCGCTAAACTGATCCAGAATTCCTTCCAGCTTGGACACTTCCGGGTCAAACTCATCGATAAACGTGAGCCTTGCCTGCTCTTTCGCACGGTCAGAACCAGTGGACAGATACTCTAAGATCTTGTTTGTGACCTCAGAAGTTACCTGAAGCTGTGTATGAAACTGGTTTACCAGTGTCATATCTCCATTATAACTCTCCAGGAACCAGCCTGCGTTCTCCTGAAGGCCGTCTCTATACGAATCAACGTTTGAAAGATATGTTTTTGTGGCGGTGGGGTCATCAGTAATCATAGCCTCCACCAGATTCTGGATTGTTGCCAGCATATAGATTTTTACCTTGTCTACACGTACGATCGCTTCGTGGCTATTTTTATAGAACTGGGTATATCTTGTACTGATATTAACCATTCCATAAAAAAGTGCACCAACTGTTACAAAAAAACAGATGACCACTGCTCCAAAAGCAATCGTGATTTTTTGCTTCATATTACGGTTCTTCATGTTCCTTCCCTCTCTTTGTTATTTCTTTCGTGGAATATTGTGGAATCTAATCCCTATATTTATTATTCGGCAAGTACCGAAAAATCATAAGGGATGTTTGGTTTTTCATTTTTCTCTTTTCATCCATTTGCAAGCTTGCTTTTTACATAGTCCTTGATCATTTTACCGCTGTGTCTATCATCTGGTACTGGCATCTGGATCCGGTCACAGAGAGAAAGCCATTTGTCCAGCGTAAGGACTTCATTTTCCTCCTCTACATAATACAGATCTATGGGAAGGATATCCTTATAAATTGCTGCTGACGGAGAATTCCATTCCTGATATTCCTGCTCTGTAAAACGGATATCACAGTTTTTTTCTCCTTCTGTAACTTTCCTAAATCTGCTGCCTAATACGGTCTTTTCTTCTTTCCGTTCCTTTCTCCAAACCACTGTTCCATCCAGACAAAACTTTAAATAGATTCCTGATCCCAGATCATCTGCGATCACTTCATTTTCGGATACTGCATATAGCTGTATTTCGTTGCTGTCAATATATAAAAGCTCTTCTATTTTTCCCTCTTCTCTGGTTTCTTTCAGGATGCATCCTGTTCTGGCATCGAAAAATACCAGAGTATCACCACAAACTGTAACCGAAGTGATTTCCCTTTCCGGATCTGCAAAACTGCACCAGGATACTTTTCCTGTATCCGTGTTCAGGATCAGCCATCGTTTTTTATAAGTCTGCGGACATAAAATGTTTCTGCCTATAGAAACAGCCCCGCCAAATACCCCCGGAATACCACGTACTTTATTCTTATCCACCATTGTATAGGTTACATGTCCGGAAGTAAGATCTATGCAAAGGATGCTGTTGTACCATGCAGGCATACAATATAGTACATTACCTCTCTGAAAGCCTTTCAGGAATAACGGCTGTTCTATAAAATGCTCTGCATCACGGATCTGTACGGACTCAAACTGATCCTTATCTATATGGTAAATGGCCAGGTTTCTGGCAAAATATGGGACAAGATACAGTCTGTCTTCTACCCGTACAACAGAACGGAACAGATCTCCCTTAAATGCCAATTCTCCCGGAATCTTTCCTATGCAGGAAAGTCTGTCCATTTGTTTATCATAATGAAACAGCAGGTTTACTTTTCCGTGAACAAACCACACTTCTTTTTCATCTTCCCAAAAAGCTCCCGGCCAGCATGGTATCTTACATTCCTTTTCTCTTACCAGGGAATCCTGATATAAAACCGGTTTTCCTGTTTCCCAGAACAACTGGGCTACAGAGCTGTAATCTCCGTAATAGCAGTCACAGGAAGCAATGGCAAGATCAAGATCGTATCCGCTGTCCAGGATTCCCCAGCCTTCTTCTTCATAAGAAGCCAGAAGTTCTCTATATTTCCGTAAAAGCTGGGGCCGCATCACCTCCAGTGTCTGTTCATACAGTGGATGAGGACGCAGCCATAAAGCGAGATCTTTTCTGTTTCTAAAATATTGAAGTACCGCTTCTATCTTCTGCATCATATCTGGCTGGGTCAGAAGTGCCTCTACAGACAGACTATAAAATACAGTCTTTTTCCTGGCTCCGTCAGGTCTGTAAAGACATTCCCTCCATTTTTCTGGAAGAGAACTGTCCTGTCTTTTCGTACTTCGGGCACGTTCAATCTTTGGTGATCCAAAGTTCTGTACCTTCTCTTCCCATTGCTCTGTTGGAACTCCTTTGAGTCCGGAACACAAAATATTGATAAACAGTTCTCTTTCCTGCTCTGTTGCTGTAACAAAGCAGTCTGCATTAATAGTTCCCGGCTCAATGACAAACCCGGTGCTTCTCGCCTGGCGTTTCGCAGATTCTACGTTTCCAGTACTTGCTGTAATATAATAAGGCAGATAGATCAGCTGGTCTGCATACTTTTTCAGCCTGCTGCTATAAAAATCCGGGTGGACGCTAGTCAATCTATTGTTCTGGTCATAGGGATTGTGGATAAACACCGCATCCGGTTTTTTATCTTCCAGGCGGAATGTGCGGTAATCTGTGACAGGAACATCTTGTGGATACTGATCTCCCTCGTAGTGTTCTACTGTCAGATTCCCATCCTGGTCTTTATCAAAATAGGGGATCGGTACAACATAGGCATCGCAATCCGGATCTTTATCTGCCGCTTTCCAGACGGTTTCCATAGAATCCCACATAGACACTTTATATGGAAGAAAGACAAAACAGAGACGGTCTGTTTCCATATCATTCTCCATACGTTCATATAAAAGTTTCAATTCTTTCTTTATTTTTTTATACCGCCTTGCAATCTGTTTTTTGCTGTGAAGATTCTGACTCATCTCATAAAGATCTTCACAATATACTTCCAGAAGGGGGACCAGATCTGCTTTTCCCACATTTTCCAGCTCTGTTCCCAACAAAAGTGCTGTTTCCTGAGATTGTGAAAGAGCATCAATCATCACTTCTTCTGTATTCTGGCCGAATCCCATGAACACTTTTTCATTTGCCCGCATTAAGAGGGCCGCTGTCTGCAAAAGCCTTCTTTTTTCTTTTCTTTTGATCGCCATTTTTACGGTTTCCTCCAAAAATGATCAGATATCCTATCTCTGATAATTTTATCGGCGTTTTCTTTTTTTTTATAACTGTTGTATCAACTTACTGTTTCTTTTTTGAAATCCCCTTATCCATTTTCAACCACCGCCGATAAAGTTAAAAGAAATACTATTCTGATTATTATGAAAAAAGGCGGTGTACAATATGAGCAGTGGTATGGACAGCAGTATTCTGGATACATACCTTTATGAAGAAAACAATCTTTTAGACCAGTTAGACGAAATGCTGGTTGCTGATGAGAAAAACGGTGATTTTTCCACCGATGACGTAAATGAGATCTTCCGTATCATGCATACGATCAAAGGCTCTTCTGCAATGATGGAATTTAATTCGATCTCCACGATCGCCCATCATATTGAAGATGTATTTTTTTATATCCGTGATAAAGGAATCGAAACTCTGGATCCTGAACATAAGAAAGAGCTTTTCAACCTGATGTTCCGTTCAGAGGATTATTTAAGAAGCGAAATCGAGAAAGTAGAACAGGGAGTACCTCTTTCTACTGATATTGATGCGTTCTCCAATGAGATCAATTCTTTTTTGAAGAAGATCAGCGGCGCTGCACCTGCACAGCCGGAAGCTTCACAGGCTGCACCTGCAGCTTCTGGTGCAGCAGCTTCTGCACCTGCAGCTCCTGCTTCTCTCCCTGATGATAAGGATGCAGCCTGCTTTTTCCATGTTTTTCTGGAAGAAGGCGTGGGAATGGAGAATCTGCGGGCTTATATGATCGTAAATGCAGTAAAGGAATGTGATGTAAACTTCCGTTTTTACCCCAGTGATATGGAAACAGATCAGGATACTTCCCAGACGATCGCAGAAAATGGTTTTTTCCTTGCTTTTGACTCCAGTGAAGACGCTTCTAAGGCTGAAGGGATTTTAAAAACCCAGAACCACATCCGATCTTATGAGCTTGTAAATGTCTCAAAAGCCGCTCCTCCTGCAAAAGCTGAGGAAAAAAAGGCATCTGTTTCCAAACCCACGGCACCAGCACCTGCATCCACAGATACAGCTGCCGGGAAAGCAGCTCCTATGCTTTCCCATGCCCCGGTCAAGCAGAATCTGATCAGCGTCAACCTGATGAAGCTGGACAGCCTGATGGATATTGTTGGTGAGATCGTGATCACTGAATCCATGGTCACATCTTCCCCTGAATTAAACCTGCTGCCAAGGGACAACAGGGATAATTTTATGAAATCTGCACGTCAGCTGCGTAAACTCACCAATGATCTGCAGGATATTGCCATGTCTTTACGCATGGTCCCGATTTCCGGCGTGTTCCAGAAAATGAACCGTATTGTGCGTGATATGAAGCAGAGTCTGGGAAAAGACGTCCGTCTGACCATTGTAGGTGAAGATACAGAGGTAGATAAGACGATCGTAGACAATATACAGGATCCTATCATGCATATCGTGCGTAACAGCATGGATCATGGGATTGAAGAAACAGCCCAGGAACGTATTGCTGCCGGTAAGGATCCCCAGGGCGAGATCGTACTTTCCGCTTCCCATACCAGCAGTGAGGTTGTTATCTCCGTTAAAGATGACGGATATGGCATGGATCCCCAGAAGATTCTTGAAAAAGCCCGGTCAAAGAACATGCTGACCAAGCCTGATTCTGAATACAGCCAGAAGGAGATCCTGGGGCTGATCATGCTTCCCGGATTTTCCACCAATACAGAGGTAACTGAATATTCCGGTCGTGGTGTTGGAATGGATGTTGTAAAGAAAAATGTAGAATCCTTAGGCGGTATCGTTTCTGTATCCAGTACCTACGGTGAAGGAACTACGATTTCCATGAAGATCCCGCTGACTCTGGCTATTGTAGATGGAATGAAAGTAACGGTAGGTGATTCTATTTTTACTATACCTATCGCCAATATCCGTCAGTCCTTTAAGGTGAAAGCGGATCAGGTGATCAAAGATGAATATGGCAATGAAATGGTAGAACGTGTTGACCATTTTTATCCTATCGTCCGCCTTCATTCCTTCTATCACCTTCCAACTGAGGTTACCCAGATGGAAGACGGTATCCTTTTATGGGTGGAAGCAAATGACCGTTCTTACTGCCTGTTTGTAGATGATCTGATCGGCGAGCAGCAGGTGGTAGTAAAGCCACTTCCTGCTTTTCTCAGTGAATTTAACCTGAAAGACCACGGCATCACCGGCTGTACCATTATGGGTGATGGCAATATCAGCATCATTCTGGATATCCTCAGCTTATATTCCATAGCTGTAGAGAACGCGTAAACAGGAGGTTTTAAAATGGCTGAAGTAACAGAAACAAATATCCGGACAGACGTACCGGCTGAAAACCAGTCCGTTGAACGCTGTCTTACCTTTGAGTCGGGAGACATGACTCTGTTTTTAAGTATCAATAACGTAACGGAGATCATCAATGACTGTGCGATCACTCATCTTCCACTGGTACCTGATTATATTAAAGGAATCATCAATCTGCGTGGTCAGATCCTTCCGGTAGTAGATATACGGCTCTATATGGGCAAGCCTGCTTTGGAATATAACAGTAAGACCTGCTTTATCGTTTTAAATGTAGACGATCTTCCTGTATGCATCGTTGTGGATTCTGTGCAGCAGGTGATCGATATTGATCTTCAGGATGTACGTCCGATCCCTATCAAACGCAGACAGAAGCTGTTAGATGGTATGATCACACTTGAAAATGGGACTGTGCTTATGTCTTTTGACTGCAAGTCCCTGGTCAGCTCTTAATGTACTCCCGGAATCTTTTTGTACTTGATTTTGCGAGAAGATTTTTTGTCAGCCGCAAAGGCAGGTGCAGGAAAGACTCCGAGAGTACATCCGATTCCTAAGGAGGTCATACAATGCTTACATTAAGTGACGGGGATTTTAACCGTCTTTACACTTATATCCAACAGCACTATGGCATCAATCTGAGCCACAAAAAACAGCTGATCACCAGCCGTCTTACTAATATGCTGCAGCAGAAAGGGTTTCATAGTTTTACAGAATACATAGATGAGATCATCTCAGGTAAAGATCCTGAGATGGTTTCTGTTATGTTAAACAAGCTGACTACCAACTATACCTATTTTATGCGGGAAAAAGAACATTTTGACTTTCTCCAGAAGCAGATTCTTCCTGAGCTTGCAAACAAGCATTCCCGGGACCGTTCTATTGCGATCTGGAGTGCCGGCTGCTCCTCCGGTGAAGAACCTTATAACATTTCTATGTATCTGAAAGAATATTTTTCCGCTATTCCCGGAAGCTGGGATACCCGTATCCTTGCTACGGACATTTCCCAGCGTGTTCTGGATTCTGCCATGGATCCCAGATATTCCCTTGAAAGCTTAAAAGAGCTTCCGCCTTCCTGGCAGGAACGCTATTTTGTTCCCATAGGAGATAAAACCTATACTGTTTCAGATGCTTTAAGGAAAAATGTGATCTTTCGTTCCTTTAACCTGATGGATCCCATCCATTTCCGCAAAAAGTTTGACCTGATCTTCTGCAGAAACGTGATGATCTATTTTGATCGTCCTACGAAGGCGGCACTGGTAAGGCGCTTTTATGATGCTACCGCTCCGGGGGGCTACTTATTTATCGGACATTCTGAAAGCCTGGATAAGGAAAGCTGCCCGTTTTCCTATATTGAACCGGCTATTTACCGAAAGATCTGATCCCGTAGGTTATCTCATACGTTGTTACACTTATCTTATTAAGGAGGCGTTATGATCATGGATCATAAATTAAAATTAATGGTAGTGGATGATTCACCCTTGTTCCGCACCTGGCTGATCCGTTCTCTCTCTGCGGATGACCGCTTCCAGGTTGTAGGATATGCAGTAAATGCCCTTGACGCCCAGGAAAAGATCCCGCTGCTGCAGCCGGATATGCTTACCCTGGATATTGAAATGCCGGGAATGTCCGGCATTGATTTTTTAAAGCAGCTGCTTCCCGTCCACCCTATCCCGGTGATCCTGGTATCTTCCCTGAACCTGAGGGTTTTTGATGCCCTGGAAGCCGGAGCTGTGGATTTTGTACGGAAACCGGATGAAGCCAATGGACTGTCTAAAGAGATCTTTCTTTCTATGCTCCGTTCCAAACTCATGGTAGCGGCTGCTTCCCACGTACACCTTCCTTCTGCTCCTGCAGACCCTCAGGCAGGTGGTATCCGCAAGGTTTCTTCTTTACCTCCTGCCAGAAATACTTTCCTGCAGAAACCAAAGATTCCTCTGGGTGCTTCCCCTGAAACCGTGATCGCTATCGGGGCATCTACCGGAGGTACAGAAGCCATTCTCGAGGTAGTAAAGAATTTTCCAGAAAACACCCCAGGTGTTGTGATCACCCAGCATATGCCTGCAGGTTTTACAGCCATGTATGCAGAGCGCTTAAACAGGATCTGCAAAATGGAAGTACGGGAGGCGAAAAATGGGGATCGGATCCGCAAAGGTCTCATGCTTTTAGCTCCCGGAGGTCTGCAGATGCGTGTGGTACCTCTTGGAAACTCCTATGCAGTCAGTGTACAGGAAGGAGAAAAGGTAAACGGACACAGACCTTCCGTGGATGTGCTTTTTGACTCAGTTGCATTACATGTGCGGGAACACGCCATCGGCGTTCTTCTCACAGGAATGGGAGCAGATGGAGCTGCCGGTCTTTTGCGCATGCGCAAAAACGGCGCCTATACGATTGGTCAGGACAAAAACAGCTGTGTTGTATACGGCATGCCTATGGAGGCACATAAGATCGGCGCCGTATGCCAGCAGTGTCCTTTAAATACCATTGGTCAGACTGTCCTGGCCCGTGTATCCCTTCGTTAACGGATAAGAAATAAATGGATAAAAAATGAAAGATAGAACTTTAAAGAACCAAAAGAAACATATAAATAAAACCTTGAAACAGTTCCGGCTTGCGAAAAGGCTGATCCAGCTTTCCATTACCGGTACAGTTTCAGTGATCACTGCCAGCCTGAGCTTTTATTTTTGCCCAGGCTTTTCTTCCCAGGTCATAAAAGACGCACGATCCGCTATTTCCTTTGTACAGACTGCCAGTGGCCAGAAATTTCATGAACTGGAAGACTTTCTTAAAAAGCAGACCCAGCCAGAACCAAAAATCCAAAGACAAACAGAGCTTTCAGAGGATACTTCCGGGACACAGGGAATCCCAGATACATCTTCTGTGACTGCAAATACATCTCCTGTGATCCTTGGAAAAGCAGAAAACCTGCATATGGAGGCTCAGACGGGATCAGATGGCAATTCTTATGATGCTGCCATCCTGGATACCAGTATGGGACCGATGTACTACTATAATCAGGGAGATACCCGCTGGAGCAGTTATCTCTACGGCGGTTCAGATCCCATGCAGCAGTATGGATGTGGTCCTACTGCTGCAGCCATGCTCATCTCCAGCTTCACAAATGACGGAGAAGCCATTACCCCGGTAACGATCGCAGACTGGTCTTCTGCCAATGGCTATTATGCCCCCCAGAGCGGCTCCTATCACAGTCTGATCCCATCTGTCCTTACTGCATATGGCTTTCAGGTGGAATCTGTAACAGACCATTCTCCCCAGAATGCAGCTTCCCTTCTTTCTTCCGGTCATATCCTGGTCGCCCTTATGGGTAAGGGAAGCCTGACTCAAAACGGTCACTTTGTCCTGATCACAAAGCTCCTTCCTGACGGAAATGTTTCTATCGCAGATCCTAACAGCTTTGCTAACAGCACCTGTGAATGGGAACTTCCTCTTCTTATGGGAGAGTTGAAAAAAGTCTATGACAGCGGTGCCCCGCTCTGGGCCGTTTCCATGGCTGCATCAAACTCTTCCCTCTCCTGAGGAAGGAGGATTCCCCTGAACATCCTCTCCAGATCCTTTCTGCCCATTGCCATAGCCACCCGAAGAAGGATCACCTTGTCTTTTATATCAGAATAATCATAAATCTTTCCTAAAAACTGGACTACCTCTTCTGCGCTGACATTGCTCTCTGTAAAACAGTTGATCAGAGTCAGCAGCGCATTCATATCTTTGTGGTCAGTATTCAGTACGATCACACAATAGCGGACCGCTTTCTGGTAATCTCCCAGCCTTCTGCAGCCTTCTCCCAGACACTCATACATCTGGATCAGCATGGAGGTGGTAATGATCCCCCTGTTCACTGTTCCATAGGTTTCCAGCTTTGCTATAGCCAGTTCATACATCTGTACCGCTTTTTCATATTGCCCCTTTCTCCAGTACCATTCCCCCATAACACAGTCAAAATCAGGCTCTTTCGGAAGCTTTTCCACTGCTTCTTTGTAAATAGCTTCCACCTCGGCTTCCGGTTCGTTCAGGCACTGGGAGACCCTTAACAGGTTTGTATAGGTATAAGAACTTCGCTGATCATATACCCCCAGTTTTTCCGGCATGGCTGCCACCGCCTTTTTGTATGCATCCCTTGCTTCTTCATTTTTTCCGTCTGAAGAATAGGTATCTCCCAGATATCCAAGATAATCACAGTTTTCAGGCTCCTGCTTCAGGATCTCCAGGATGATGTTCAGATTCCTTTCAAATTTGGACTTATCCCTCTTCTCCTGTTCCTGGTATCCGGTATGGAGGAAAGCCAGCTGCTTTGTAGCATCTGTCAGATGCAGTCCGGATCTTCCTTTTCTGACCAGGTGTTCATGTATTTTTCCTACATAGCGCAGGTCCGGCCGGTTTACAAAAAAGCGGATCATAGTGCCGCCGTTTGTGATATGGTTGTTTTCATCCAGATCTACGATCCCTGTAAGAAGACCATCTACATCTTCTCCCACATATTCCAATATCTCCGGTATCTTCTTTGCATCCTCCGAAGTAAAGCTTTCATCTGCATCAAGAAAGGCGATCCAGTCTCCCTTTGCCTGGTCAATGGCAAAATTTTTGGCAGCAGCAAAATCATTGATCCATGGAAAGGAAAATATCTTTGCCCCCATTTCCCTGGCAATCTCCACAGTACGGTCACTGCTTCCTGTATCTACTACGATCTGTTCACACATGATATCCTTCCCCCAGGAAAGGGCACGGCGGATATTTTTTTCTTCATTTTTCACGATCATACACTGTGATATGGTTTTTTTCATCATCGGTTACCTTCTTTTTAAGTTCTAAAGGACATATCTAAAAAAGAGGATCTGCACAAAGCAGATCCCCTAAAAGATGCAGAATCAATTTCAAGATTACTGCAGCATGCTTAATACACCCTGAGGCATAGCGTTGGACTGGGAAAGCATAGACTGAGCAGCCTGTAAAAGAATGTTGTTCTTTGTATAAGCTGTGATCTCATCTGCCATATCTGTATCACGGATACGGCTTTCCGCTGATGTAATATTTTCAGAAGTTACCTTCAGGTTGTTTACCGTATGCTCCAGACGGTTCTGGGCAGCACCAAGGGTTGCACGGTAAGAAGATACTTTCTCAATTGCAGCATCTACAGATGCCATTGCACTGAATGCCTCAGTTGTGTTAGATACCTTAATATCTTTAACCTTTAATTTTTCAGCTGTCATAATCTGCTGTCCAACGGTCATTGCGTTGGTCTTATCTGAAGTAGCACCGATAAAGAATGTAAGTGGGGTACCATCCGTTTTAGGACTTAAAGGTGTCTCACCGTTAAACTTTGTAGTAGTAGCGATACGAGTAATCTCTGCGTTCAGTGCATCTATCTCAGCCTTGATGTTGGTTCTTGCAGTTGTGGTATAAGTACCGTTTGCTGCCTGGGTAGTCAGAGTCTTCATACGCTGAAGCATGGAGTGGGTCTCTGTCATAGCACCTTCTGCTGTCTGGATCAGACCAACTGCATCGTTTGCGTTGTTTACAGCCTGGTTCAAACCATTGATCTGGGAACGCATGGTTTCGGAAATAGCCAGACCTGCTGCGTCATCGCCTGCACGGTTGATCTTGTAACCGGAAGACAGCTTCTCTAAGTTTTTGCTCAGTGCACTCTGGTTGGTACTTAAGTTTCTGTAAGAATTGATCGCTGCAATATTATGCTGAATTACCATAATGAATTCCTCCTTTTATAAAAGAAAATATGGCAGTGGACTCCTTTCCTCTGTCTTCTACTGCCCCAAGGGCCCTTTCTGGAACAGCAGAATTTTCTTTTCATATATATATATCGTCTTATGTTAAAAAAACATAAGCCTGTTTTTCATTATTTCTTTCATTTTTATTTTAAAAGTTCAAGTATGGTCTGAGGGAGATTATTTGCATTTGTAAGCATCATATTAGAGGACTGTAGGACGATGTTACTGCTGGTGTATTTTGTGATCTCCTCTGCCATATTGGTATCACGGATCTGGCTTTCTGCCGCCTGCATGTTTTCACTTGTAACGCTTAAATTATTGTGGGTGTGATCCAGATGCATATAAGCAGCTCCAAAGGATGCCCTGACCTTAGAAACAGCCTCTATCGCGTTTTCAATGTATCCCACAGATTCTTGTCCCTTTTTTACATCGGAAAAATCTGTCTTATCCAGCTGTAGTTCCTTGCTTCCTATATAATAGCGTTCTACATCCAGAACTTCTCCATCCTGAGCAGAACCGCCGATCTGGAGCGGGATCGTATCGTCCAGCTCTGGCGGCTGCCAGCCCGGTGTAATTGCATTGGCATCTGCCCTGGAAAACAGGGAGATTTCTCCAAATTTAGTGGTAGAACCAATCCTGTCAATCTCCTCAAGGATATGGTCTCTTTCCATGTTCAAGGTTTCCCTGTTGGATTGATCGTAAGTTCCATTTGCAGATTTTAAAGCCAGAGTCTTCAGTCTCTGGAGCATGGAATGGACCTCTGTCAAAGCGCCATCTCCTACATTGGTAAGTCCGATGCCGTCATCAATGTTTTTCATCGCCTGGTTCAGGCTGTTGATCCTGCTGCGCATACCTTCCGAGATCGCCAGTCCAGCTGCATCATCTCCTGCACGGACGATTCGAAAGCCGGAAGACAGCTTTTCAAGGGACTTTTTCAGCTTTCCTGTTTCGATCCCCTGATTTCTGGCAGCATTTATGGATGCTATGTTATTCTGCACCTGCATGATGTTTCACCTTCCTTAAATAACCATTTGTTTTTATTATCGGCAAAATGCCTAACTTTATTGATACCAGGGTCAAAAGGCCGGAATTGCGGGAGTGCAAAGCACGCAGCAATCCGGTATCTGTCTGTCAGATCAGCGTACCCGTATCCTTACCCATATTCATCATCATCTGAAAACGGAGGATCTGCACCATATTAGACCAGTCTTCCCCGGAAAGGTTCTCTCCCTTTCCTGCTGCCAGAAGTGTACCAAGGCTGCCGGCGCCGGACAGATCTGTATTTCCCGCAAAGCTGCCTAAAAGACTGCCTGCTTTCAGACTGCTTCCTGTAAGGCCACTTCCTATAAGGCTGCTCACTGCTGTACTGCCGGATGTTTTCCCATATGTTCCGGTACTCACCGTACGTCCTGCCAGGATCGTATTGTTTCCCGTATAATCCGCCATGATCTTTTTTACATAATTCTGGGTTTCTTTATATGGTGGGATGCCTCCGTATTTGGTCACACTGTTCGGACCTGCGTTATAAGCTGCCAGTGCAAGGCTTACGTCTCCTCCGAACCGGTCCAGGTTTTGTTTTAAGTATTTTGCCCCTCCAAGGATATTTTGTCTGGCATTGTAAGGATCGCTTACTCCAAGAGAACGGGCTGTTCCCGGCATCAGCTGCATCACGCCCATAGCCCCTGCTTTGGATACAGCCTTTGGATTAAACCCTGACTCTGCCTTTGCCACCGCCCTGAGAAGTTTAGAAGGGATCTGATATAAAGCAGAAGCTTCTTCGAAAATAGAATCCATATCTTCTTTTATGGCATTCAGCCCATTTTTCAGTATCCCCTGAAATTCCTGGACCGGTGTTGTCTTCTGTGTCTGATCCGCTGCCTGTGCAGCTAACTTTCCCCCATCTCCTGTTATCGGTGCTAAACTCATATTTCTTACTCCTTTCGGCCTGCGCCGTCTGCTCCAAGGTACCAGCCGTCCTGAGAACGGTTTACTGCCATAGATCCATCGTTATTTAGATAATACCAGATATTTTTATCATACAGCCAGCCGATCTTCATATCCCCATCAGGGTTTAAGTAATACCATTTCCCGTTTCCTGTGTTCACCCAGCCGGTCTTCATACTTCCATCAGGGTTTAAGTAATACCACTTTCCGTTTCCTGTGTTCAGCCAGCCGGTCTTCATATCCCCATCCGGGTTTAAGTAATACCATGTTCCGTTTCCTGTGTTCACCCATCCGGTCTTCATATATCCATTTCCGTCGAAATAATACCATTTTCCACCATACTGGAACCAGCCCCTGGTTCGGTTTCCTTCCGCATTAAAGTAGTACCATATACCTCCCACCAGCTTCCAGGTATTGACTGCCAGAGTCCCATCCGGCATAACAAAGTTGTCTCCCTTTAGAGAACCTGCTACGCCTGGACCAGTACCGCATGCTGCATGTTCTTTTTCTTTCTCCTCTTCCGCACTGTCATCTATATCCTGTTCCTGTGATGTAATAAATTCCCCTTCTTTTAAGTATTTTTTCTGTTCTGCCGTAACCGGGACCGCTTTTACCTGATAATAGTAGATCTTGTCCGGATCTGTCATGTACTCCTTTAAGCTGACAGAGTTACTTGTAACTGTCATCCGTTTCACCACTTTATCATTTCCATATAAAGTCAGGGTATAGCCCGGAGCATAGTCTACCTTCTTCCACACTGCCTTTTCTGAGTCATATGAGCTCCAGCCTGCTAAAGCTGTGTCACCCAGAACAGTGACCGGCGTATAGTTCACTTTTACCTGCATGGTGGTATTATCCAGGGCTTTCGCCGATACAAAATCAGCCCCGGTCACACGGCATTTGGATCGTCCAAGGGACACAGGGAAATACTTTCCCTGTGCAGCATCCACAGTGATCTCCATCCGTACCTTTTTACCAGGTTTCCAGTTTTCATATTCTGTTTTGTAATAAATATCCCCAATGGATACCCCTGATCCGCTGATGGTGATCTGGGGCTGTGGTATTTCCTCCGGATCTCCAAAAGTAGTGTTAAATTTAATACTCATGGTCTCGATGATGCTGCTCTCTGCCCCATAAGCTGTATCCATATGAAAGATTCCCCCTGGCACAGACTGTAAGCTTCCTGTGCTAAGCAGCAGTCCTGTTCCGGCACAAAGGAGTATTTTTCTGATCATTTTCATTTCCATTCCTCACATATCTTTACCTGTACCAGATCCCGTCCCCATTAACATAAAATCCATTGATATACTGGTTTTTTGCCATTTCACCTGAATCCGGCCAAAAATAATACCAATTCCCGTCAACCTGATACCAGCCGGTAGCCATAACTCCGTCAGCATCCAGGAAATAAGTTTTCCCTTCCCGGATCAGCCAGCCGGTAAACATGGTTCCCTGAAGGCTGTTGTCAAGTGTGTTTAGGTAATACCAGGAACCATTCTGTTCCAGCCAGCCGGTATATAAGGAGCCGTCTTCCCTGAAAAAGTAATAATCCGCCCCTATGATCTTCCAGCCTCCATAAGCCATGGTTCCCTGTGTACGCCCATTTTCCGTTAATGGCCAGAAATAATACCACTGTCCATTGATCTTTGCCCATCCGGCTGCCATTTCCCCGGTATCATACAGGTAATACCGGTCATTTGCCATCTTCTGCCAGCCGGTGAGCATCGTGCCATTGACATCAAAATAATACCAGTATCCGTTGACCGACTGCCATGTACCCCGGCATATAGAGCCATCCGGAAATCTGTAATTCCATATATTGCCTTTTTTTACCCAGCCTACTTTATCTGTGGTTCCGCGCTTTGCGGAAGGATTTTTTGATTGCTGTCCTTTACCATCTGATACATACCGGTCTGTAATGGAAAGCTCCCCGGATTCTATCCATTCGCTTTTTCCACCATATTTTTTTTTGGAATCCGTTCCCGGTACTGTGCGTACCTTAAAGGTATACTCTCCTGTTTTTGTCATATATGGATAAAAATTATACTGAGTTGCACTGGTCTGGGAGACGCTGTAAACTTTCGTTTTTCCTCTGTAAAGCTGCACTTCGTAATAACCGGATGTGTTATCCGGCTTTTCCCATTTAGCCTGTCCCAGGCTTTTTTCATTCCACCAGGCATCTTCCGGGGCAGCATAGTCTCCTTTGATCCCTTTTACCCGCAGGGTAACTACCAGTTCATCTCCATCTCGTCTGGCAGACACAAATGTGCCCCCACTGATCTTTACATCCGCTTTTTTATAGCTGGAAACAAAATAATCTTCACTGACATCTTCCGGTTCCAGGGTGACTTTCATCTGAGGCTCTTCAGCAGCTTTCAGTTCATTGGAGCTTTTATCCGTCCATTCGGCCTCGGAAACGCTGTATTTACCTCCACTTGTATCTACTGCCACTTCTCCATCTGAAACCGTGGTCGTTTCCAGTTTTATATCCGGAAGCTTGCTGCCTACTTCCAGCTTGGATGTAACACGGATATTTACTGTTTTAATCTCTTTTGCCGCCGCAAAAGCATCTATCTTTCCCCATTGGAACAGCAAGACTCCCGAAAGAAGGAGCAGAAGCATTTCCCGTCCGTGTCTGGATCTTCTGTCAGGTATTTTCGACTTTTTCTTCATTTTCTTTTTCCTCCGGTGATGGCACATATCCTAAAAAGTAAATATAGATCTCTATGATCGCCTGATATAATTCTTCCGGCACAGCCGCTCCCAGCTGTAATCTGCTTAAAAGAGTTGCAAGAGAATCATCCTCATAAACCGGAACCCCTGACTTTCTGGCTGCTTCCGTGATCTTTTCTGCCATATATCCCATTCCGGAAGCAACGATTACCGGGGCAGTGTCCTTTTCCGGCGAATATTGAAGCGCAACTGCTTTTTGCTCTAATAACCGCTCAAACGCTGACATTAATACCATTCTCCTTTTTTCTTATCTTTGGAAAAACATCCAGCAGACGGTAATGAGCTTTCCGTTCCTGCACCTGCATCATTTTCACGCGCATCCCGTTTCTGGTACATATTTCCTGAAGCTTTGCCTGTATCTCTCCGGCTCCGGCAGAAAGATTTTTAGGAACTCCCAGCTCCATGGATATTTTATGATCCTGGAGATCTGCCAGAAGCTGGAAATCTCCCAATCCCCTGATCTCAAAGTCCACCAGAAGGCGTATTTTCCTGCCTCCATCTTTTTCTTCTTCTTTTTTCTCCGCGTCCGGATCGATCCAAAATTCAGATACTGCCTCTTTTCCCTGATATTGAAAAGGAAGGACAAAATGATTCACAGACATATATACGCTTTCGTTTACCAGCATCCCTCGCATCAGCTGATAAAAATCCTGTACATGTTCCAGCCCGGCTTCTCCTTTGGCCCCTCTTTCCACAAGTGAGCCAAAAATATCTCCATAAATATTTCCTTTTTTTCCTTTTGAACCGGTAAGTACAGCATACAGCTCTTCAGGCTCTGTTTCAAAAAAACGTTTAAAATCCCTATTAGCTGCCATTTGTTCAAAAAGGCTTCTGAGAAGGGCACTGCTTCCGTTTTCATAACGTGCCCCATAAAGGATCAGCTGGATCACGCTGCTTCTTACGTTGCCATAATCATGGGTACGGGAAATATATCTTGAAAGAAAGGGGACCAGCTTCTGAAACAGAACCTGGGAATTTTCCTTCGTTTCCCCATTTTCTGCTTTCCAGTCCAGCTGATCCAGAATTGATGCGTATTCCTGTCTTGCAGAGGTGTAAAGCATTCCTTTTATTTCATCTGTCAGTTCCTGCATCTGTTCTAAAAGATGCTCACCGCTGGAATAATTGTTGAATACCTGAAGGAATTTGAGGGCTGTTTCCTGCAGGCCTCTGTTTCCTTCCTGCTGCAAAAGAGTTCTCAGGTTTTCAAAGAAAGTACCGGAAAATTTAGTCTGTCCCTGCATTTTTAAAAAATCCAGCAGCTGGCCAGAATCTTCAAAACTGGCAGAATCCAGCAGCTGCTGCACCATTTTACCCAGACCTTCATCACCTTTAGCGATAAAGGCTCCATCCCGGAACAGGATCCGGCCCAGGGAATCCTTTATTTCATTTTCCTGCCCCAGCTTCTGAAGAAAGTCCGTATAATTTCCATTATAATTGCGGACGCTGAAGCCACTTTCATTTTCCTGGTCACCAGCGGTACCGCTTTTCTGTCCATCTGCCCGCACTACACGAGATGGGTCAGAAGGATTCTGGATCTGGGAACTGTTCAGGGCGCTTTGCTGCTCCTGGCCTGTATGGACATTTCTATTATCTATATATGTAGAAGGATCTGTTACCTGTAATATATTAGACATGTTTTATCCCTTTTCTTTTTGATTCTATATATTATGATGTTGGGGTCAAAAGATTTTGACCCCTCTGATACCGAATTACCCTGCATGCTTCCATATGTATATTTAATCGGCGTTTTCCCGTTTTTTATAATTATTATTTTTCTTATATTTTCAAGAAAAAAGGCGATAATTTACATAGATATAGATTCAGTAAGCATGTGAAAATCACAGGATACTTTTGTGGTCCTGCCGTTTTATTTTAAGGTGAGGAGTAATTGTATGAAAATTCAAAATTTTATCCAGGAGCAAATACACATGGAACATGTATCAATGAGACAAAGCAATATTGCTTTGTCTGATAATATTTCTGCAAAACCAGCTGATCTTGACCGAGCCAGTTTTGAATACACCGAAGGTATTTCGGCTGATGAAACACTTTTCGCACGCTCTCTGGCCCACAGCATTACAGAAGATGTCTGCCGCGAGAAAGGCGTTTCCGTTGAAAAGGCTGCCCAACTGAAAAAACAGGTTGAGGAAGGAACCTACGAACCGGATCCCATGGCCATTGCAAGGGCCATGTATAATCTATGAGGGCGCCTGAAAGCCTGATCCCGGTATTAGAACAGCTGTGTACTGTATTAGAACAGCTATGCCGGGTTGAGGCTGATAAACTAACCGTTGTTTCAGCTGATCATCCTGACCAGCTGGAATCTCTTTTAAATGATGAAAACATGCTTTTACTGCAGCTGCGCGGACTAGATAAAAAACGAAGTGATCTTCTTCGCAGGTCGGGTCTTGAGGGGCTTACTTTCCGCCAGATTTTGATGCAGGAGGACAGCGAGGAGGCTGTGGCACTTCTCTCTCCGATCTTGGAACGTTTATCCAGCCAGGCTGAAAAGCTGAAAAAGATAAAAGGCGGCACAGACCGTCTGATCCGGATCCGCATGAAACAGTTAGAACAGCGCCTTTCCGGTGCGAAGCAGAGCGATCCTCATGTTTATGACAAATATGTCTGATAAAACTGTGGGGACTGCAGGATACTTATATTTTGGAGGTAATAATATTTTATGGTAAGAGCAACTTTTTCCGGTTTTAATACCGCTCTGTCCGCTCTCCAGGCCAACCAGAAACGTCTGGATATTACAGGACAGAATTTGTCAAATATGAATACTGCCGGATATACCAGGCAGCAGTTAGAGGCATCCAGCCTTAATTATACGAATCCTGTTTCCCATTATTCTAATGGGAATGAAACTGCAGTAGGCTTTGGGGTAAGCATGGACCGGGTCTCACAGATCAGAGATCCTTATCTGGATATCCAATACCGCAGCCAGTCTGCTGACTGCAGCTATACCAATCGTTTACAGACTGCCCTTAATTCTCTGTCAAAGGTACTGGACGAAACAACCATTTCCGGCATCCGCAAGGCATTTGATGATATCCAGTCTACCCTTACAAGCATGCAGGATCCTGCAAAGGTATCCGATCCCATCTATGAAAGTGAGCTGCGAACTAAAATGCAGTCTGTATGTAATCTTTTTAACCAGGCATCCAGACAGATCACACAGGCCGAACAGAATGAATTTCAAAGGCTCACAGGGGAAGGCAGCAGTGAACAGGGCGATGTACAGAAGATCAATGACATCCTCCGCCAGATCGGCGACCTGAACGTGCAGATCAAACGTAACCAGGTTGCCGGTCATCCTTCCCTGGAACTCCAGGATGAACGAAATCTTCTTCTGGATGAGCTTTCCGGTTATATTCCTGTTGAAACAAGATATTACAAGGATGATGCCCATTCCGGGAATAACGCCTATGACTATGATGCAAATGGTGCTGTGATCGGCAAGAAGGATTGGCCTGATGACCTGGAAGTGAGCATGAATTATATTGATGCCCAGGGAAAGAGCCAGAAGCTGATCCTGGTAAACGGATCTGACCTTGGTGCTGACGGTCTCACAAAAAACTACGGTCAGTTAAGTATGTTAAAAGGCGATCACCAGACAGCTGCTTCTGTTTCTGATCCTGCAAACATTTCCATCAAGTTTGAAAAAGCCCCCAGCTATCAAGGGAATGGACCGGCAGCTACCAATGATGTATACGCAGAGTTAAAAGGGATCCATTTTGAAGGCGGCTCTCTTCAGGCAAGCCTGGATATGCTCCAGAAAACAGGTACCGGCAATGTGATAAATGGATCTACTGCTGTGGATGATGTCCGTGGATACCAGTATTACTCAGGAAAACTGGATCAGTTAGCTGACACTTTCGCAAAATCCATGAATGCCAGCAACAATGGCAACAACCACAAGGATCAGAATCTTTTATCTAATTCCACCGATGACTCAACAAATGGTATAACAGCCGGAAATATCGGTATCAGCAAAGGCTGGACCAGTGGAACGATCCATATTTCTACAGACGGCACCAACCGCACAGATACAATCCTTGATATGATCGCAGCTATGAAGGATACCAAGAAATTGAACGGGAAAACATTTGCTGATTATATGAATAACCTTTCCACCCAGCTGGCATCTGATTCCAGCTCCAACCAGACTGCATTAAAGACGGGCACAACTGTTTTAAACAGTATCCAGGACTCCAGAGACTCTCTTTCCGGTGTCAGCCTGGATGAAGAAGCAACCAATATGATGGCCTACGTTTCAGCCTATAATGCTGCTTCCCGTCTGATGACTGCCCTTGATGAAGTGTTGAATACCCTGATCAGTAATACTGGTGCATAAATATAAGGAGGATTAATAAATTATGAGAGTTGTACGTTCATCTGTTTACCGCAGGTATACTTCTTCTTTAAATGATCTTCAAAGCAATCTGAACAAAAGCATGAACAAGGTTTCTACCGGCGCTGCTTATGAAACAGCTGCTGATAATCCTCTTGCTTATTATCAGGGAAAGAAAATGGATCATTTATATCAGGATGCAAAGAGTAAAAGTTCTATTTTAGGTGATATTAAAAACCGTCTGTACCAACAGGAGCAGGGCGCAAGGGATATCCAGAAAACTTTAAGCAACAGTAAGACTTCCATGCAGTATGTGCTGGATTCCTCCCATAACAGCTCAAAAACTTCTGTCCAGACAAAAAGAGATGCTCTTCTTCAGGATGTGCAGAGCATGGTCAGCAATCTGAACAGCCAGTATCAGGATTTCTATGTTTATGGAGGAAATGATATTACAACAGCTCCGTTTTCTTTAAGCGGAGATGGAAAAACCCTTACTTATACCCATAAGTATTCAGACGGTACCACAAAGACGGTCAATATGACCATGGCTTATGATAAGGGCAAAAATACTTACAGCTATCATTTAAGTGATGATGACCTGAACAGCCTTCTTACAGCCATGAGAGAACAGGGGCGGGTAGATATCGGTTATGGCGATATTTCCAACCGTCAGTCTCTCTTAGACACCTATACCGGAGGACTGAATATGCTTACAGGGCTTACCTCGGATTCTTTAAATGCCATGTCTGATGATGATGCAAAGAAGGCGATCAAAGCTGCCCTGGAAACCACTCCTGTGGCACTTCTCAGCCGTTCGGTTATGGCCTGTGATAATTATATCAATGATACTACGACCGTTGATCAATTTACAGATACTATGGGCAGTGTACTTAAAGATGCAGCTAATACAGAGCATACCATCAGCACCATTTACAGCGACCTTGGCAATAAATATTCCCTGGTAGAAACTACAAAAACCCGTCTTGATACTTTAAGCGACAACCTGACAGAGGAATACAAAGACATTCTCGGAGCTGATCCTTATGAGGCCATTACAGAAATGTTCTCTTACCAGTACTCCTATTCTGCTGCTTTAAAAATGGGGTCAAACCTGATGCAGTCATCTCTTTTTGATTTTATAAAATGATACCGGTACATTGTTTACAAAAAACAAGCAAAAAATAATTTTCTATTTTCAGGTCAGAAGAAGGTGAAAATGTATGAAACCTGTGATTGAAGCAAATTTTAAACCTTTTGAATCTGTCCGTTTCCGTCAAAATGCCAGTCTGGTTTCAAAGGACCAGCTGGCAGCAAGACAGCATCAGGCGATTTCCCAATACCGCCTGAAAGTACGTCAGGCTCAAAATTACGGGATCAGTTCTCCGGAAAGCATGACCTGTATCCAGGATATCAGACAAGCTTTTGATCTCCGGGATACTGTCCAAAGAGTACATGGCACAGCAAACGTCTCTGGATCAGGAAACAGTTTTTGTGATCCATTTTCTGGCAGCCCTGACAATAATGGGCTGTATACCCTTCAGAGAGGTGAATTTGAATTTCGTGTGGCATCTGGCAATCTGGAATACGTACCAGCCCTGGAAATGACCATCATAACCTCTTATCCAAAAGTAGAGTTTGTGTATACCGGCACCCCCAATTATGTTCCACCAAAAAAAGAGCCGGATTCCCCTGCTCTTAATGTTACCATATAAAAACTGACCCCCGGAGGCTTATGCAATCATGAAGATTGATACAAAATATTACGGCGAAATTGATTATACAAAAGATGAACTGGTTGTATTTCCAGATGGTTTATTTGGTTTTTCCCAGTACCATGACTATCTTCCCCTCTCTATGGAGGAAGATGACAGTTCCCTGCTGATATTGCAGTCTGTAGACGAACCTTATGTAGCCTTTTTTCTCATCGATGCAGCAGCACTCTTTCCTTCTTATTCACCGGTTCTTCTACCGGAAGAATTATCCTTTCTGGAAGTAAATTCCAGTGATGAATTATCCTATTATGTCATATGTGCTGTAAAGAAGGATTATCTGGATGGAACCGTCAACTTGAAATGTCCTCTTGCCATTAATCCGGATACCCGCAAAGGGATCCAGGTGATCTTATCCAACGCTGACTATGATTACCGCCATACCTTACGTTCTCTTCTTGGTAAAGAGATAAAGGAACAGGACACTAAAAAGGAGATAAATAGCCATGCTGATACTGAAACGTAAAAAAAATGATAGTATCCTGATCGGGAATGACATACGCATCACTGTACTTGACTGCGACAATGGATCTGTCAGCCTGGCTATAAATGCCCCGAAGCATATTTCTATTTTGCGGGAAGAATTGACAGAAGCAGAACGCAGCAACCTGGATGCCTTATTATCTGATGCAGATTCACTGCGCTCTATTGAAAAAGGACTGAATTCTTATATGAAGAAATAGACCATAAGCTTAATGACCCACAAACGGGTGAATACTGATAAAATGACTCTTATCTGCTACACAAAATATCATATAGCTCTTTCAGCTGCCGGCGTACGAGAGAAAAAAACTCTCTCAGACGCCGGTAAAATAATGCTCTTTTTTCCATGCGGTTTTCCCGCTCTTCTTCTTTTAATATGTCTGATCTAAGATCCAGCGCCTGTTCATCTGTTTCCGGCCCAAATTTCCCTGTCATGCCGTAGAATACATTTTTCTCCAGTATATCAAATACCTGGAGTTCTTCTTCCTCTGTCTCCATGCTGGCACATTCTTCCCGTGTTCCAAACCACATATAGCTTAAATGCAGAAGCTTCTGCGCCAGTATATTTACTTTAAATTCCTTTAGCCGGTTCTCAAGCTCCAGAAACTGGTCTTCTTCTGCTGCTTTTCTGTAAAATACATATAAGTCTGCCAGATGGCGTATCTGCAGATGTCCTGTTACATATAGGTAAGCAGACTGGATCATAAGATAGACTAGCTGGTCTATGGCATTCCATTCATAAATGTAGTTACCATTTTCTTTCAGGAAAGCACGCTGGAGCAGCTTTTCCATCCCCCTCTGGTATACCTGGGTTTTAAAAGGAAAGGTATGATAGATCTCCACAGAAAAACGGCCTGGTATACGCATCTTTTCACCCACTCCCGGATAGAGAGTATCCGTTTCGTAGCCTATATTGACCAGATACCCTTTTGCAAAAAAATAATCTTCCGGGTCAAGAAAAAAAAGCTTCAAAGAGCTTTCCCCCGCCATTTCCTCCCTTGGATACAGCTGTCTGCGGCTGCTGGAGGAAAGGACGAGTACCGGGATTTTTTTTAATTCCAGAAGGACCAGTATCTCCCGTTCTCCTTCTGTGCAGCTTTCGTTGAATTTCAGAATATCGCTGTAGCGCTCATAAAAGCGTGTTTTCCACCGTTCCGGCATTTTTTCATTATTTCCAAGGATTGCAAGATAGATCAGGTTTGAAATTTTGTTATAATCTGCAACCCGGAACAGCCTTTCCCAGTCCAGATTTCCATGAAGCGGCTTTAAATCATCCTGGCGCATAACAGATGCAGCCATATTTACCAGTATGCGGCCTTCATAAAAGTTTTGATTTTCCATTTAACTTCACCTGTTTTTTGATATTCTTCTGTTAAGTCCCCCATCGATCCTGCGTATCTTATCTAAAAGCTTTTCTGTGCGGCAACGCAGATCCTCAATACGCTTCTCCAGCATTTTTTCGCGCTCTGTCTTTCCTTTAAAACAGCTTTTTACATTCATTAATGGACCTTTAGCCAGATCTCGTAGATACCGGTCCCGAAGGCTGTTTCCCGCAGTCTGCAGGATGATCTGTTCTTCACAGTCTGCATGGCGCTGCAGCTGTTCTCCCCTCATATCTAAAAGAAGAGAAGCGGAGACTGTGTCGCCGCGCTCCACTGCCTCCGCCAGTTCTTCCGTCAGACTACAAACTTCTCTTAATATATTATATCTCCTTTGAAGATATATCAAAATTGTTTCCAAGTCTGCGCTCATATATTCTCCTTTAACCGAAAACACTTCGTTCTCTCACAATATGCTGATCACCGGAAATCTTTCCTGCCTGGTTAAATGCATCTCTTAATTCAGAAAGTATGTGGCTGATCCTTGGAATCTCTTCTGCCCTGCGTTCCCTTCCTGCTTTAACACGGCTGATATCATAGATCAGGTACTCATAGATACGTTTCAGATCCTTGCTGATGGGATACTGCATATCCAGTATCTGTATTAAATACCGGACGATCCGTCCTGTTCTTTCGAGACATTCTTCAAAAGTCTCATATTTTTTATCCTCAAGTGCGATTTGTGCCATTTTCAGACGCTTCACTGCTTCATCATACAATAAAAGCAACAACTCCAGATTGCTCATAGAATAGATCGTACTTTCCTTGTACTGCTTAAACTTTTCATACATGCTTTCTTACCCCCATCAGCCACCTAACTGTGACAGGTAGCTGGACTGTGAATTCATCTGATTGATCAGCCTTTCCATCTGCGTAAACTGGCTGATATAACGGTCCTGCTCAGTTGACAGCTGGGACTGCAGGTTTGTGATGGTTTCCTGCATATCCTTTAATTCTTTATAAATACTGTTGTTAGTCAGGGTCAGGCTTAGTTTTTCAGATCCTGCCTCTTCAATAAGCACACCATAGGAATTTCCATTCTTGCTTGCATATCTGGTGGCATAAGTAGAAAGAGTACTGTCTATGGTGTTTACAATACCATGCGTGCCTGTGAACAGGTCTGATACCTTTTCCGGATCACTGTCCATGGCAGTTTTAAACTTTTCTTCATCAAATACGATCTTTCCACCTGCTGTGTAATCATCTGAGAAGGAAATTCCGATCTTTTCAAGATCGTCATAAGAAACACCGTTCATCATCATTGAAGAGAAAATGCCCTGGGTAGCATTGTCCAGGTCTTTTAAAGCGCTGCTGTTGTACAGAATACCCTCTTTTGCCTTATTCTCCCAGTTTTTAATGGAATTTTCATTCATTTCATTTTTCTGGTCTTCTGTCAGAGGCTTATAATTACTGTCCGGCTTGGTTGTTGCCTGGGTGCGGACCTCATCGATCATGGCATTATAAGCTTCAATGAATTTCTTTACAGTCTCTGTCACCTTTTCTGTATCTGCTGAAGCAGTAAAGCTGACACCGCCTTCTGCTGTTGCAGAGCCTGTATTAAATGTATTCGTGGCTCTAATATCCAGACCGTCAATGGAGAAGGTATTGCTGCTGCTGGTAATGGTGGTCTTTACACCATTATAGAGAATACTCATCTCACCATCTGTACCATCATGGCTTTCCTTCTTATCACCGCCGAAAATGAGATTTGCTGCATCATCTTTCTTGTCTGGATCTGCACCAAGGCTGATTTCACGGCCTTTACCTTTTTCATTGGAAGAAAGAACAAATTTGTTTGCACTTCCCAGATAGGTGGCAGTTACTCCCGCATCTTTATTATTATTGATCGCAGTAAGCAGTCCGTCTACTGTGGTATCTGCAGTAATATTATCTATTTTTGCACCATTGACTGTAAAGTTTTTTAATGCGTCGTTTAATTCCTCTTTTGTATTGTATTTTCCCAGTCCCAGCTTGTCCCTGTTCTCCCACAGGCTGCTTCCTGTACTGATCTTGTTTGACTGGGTAGATGTGATACCCAGGGCATTCTGGAGTTCCTTTGAGTCTGCGGATATCTGTAATATCTGACTGCTGTCTGTTGCAGTAAACGTCAGGCTGCCCTTTGAATCCTCACCTACAGTAACCTTTCCTGAACCGAAGGCTTTATCCAGCTTATTCTGTAAGCTATCCTTAAAAGCTTTAAAATCTTTTATCTCTTCCTTATCGCCGATCAGTTCAATATTCTTTGTCTGTCCGCCATAAGAAACAGAGATTGATTTTCCCTTAAGATAGCCGGAAAGGGGCTGCTTTGTTATAGCTGCAGCCTCGAATGAAGATTTATTTGAAGATGCGTTAAATTCATCAAGTGAAATGCCGTTATTTATTTCATCCTGATTCATCTTGCCGGAATTAAAGCCAAGACTCTTTAAAGCAGATGATGTTTCCCTGATCACACAGCTTTTTCCTTTATCGGTAATACTGTCTGTCTGACTGATCTGGATCTGATCACCATTCAGTGTAAATTTAATGCCGCTCTTTCCATCTTTTCCGAGAAATCCCTGGGAATCAAGGGCTTCATTCAGCTGTTCTACTATCTTGTCAGAACTAGCCGTATAATCAATGGTAACTGTCTCTGTTTTTCCATTGTCCAGCTTTTTTTCATAACTGGTGGGGAACGTAAAGGTTGCTTCCGTTGTAAACTGCTTATCTGTAATACTGTAGGTTCCAAATGTCAGCTTCGTTCCGGAAAGATTGGAGGTCTTTATTTCTTTATTGCTAAAATCAGACGCGCTGATGCCGCCTAAGGTAATAGCTGAATCTGTTTTCTTTTCGCCGGAGATCAATGTGGCAGATGTTGCTAATTTGTTTACTCCCAGAACTGATACTCTGGATGCAGTGTCTGCGTTTCCTGTCGCTGATATATATTTTGTATAGTCAGGATCTCCCTGTACACTGACCTGGTTTTTTGCAAAGAAATCACTGTTTTTTAAGCTCTTTGTTGCTGAATAGCTAAGGTAATTGTCCTGAAGATCTATGATCTTATTGCTGATAGAACGATATGCATCCCGCTTCCATTCCAGTTTGGTCATAGCCTGTTTCTTGGATGTGATCTTGGATGTTGTTCTTGCTGTCATCTGTTCGATCAGTGCATCCCTGTCAATACCGGAAGCTAAACCACCAAATCCTCTTAAAGCTGTATTTCCAAGACTGCTGCTTGTACTTGATACACTTGACATATCTGCTGCTCCTTTCAGTCATGTGATGTCGCGGAGTACATAAAATGCGCCGCTTCTGTATACTTTATCCCTGTGATTCTATAGATTCTATATACATATTTCGGCGCAGCATGAAAATTTATAAGATATGGCGTGGATGTTCTTTTACTTCCATACAGGCTCTCATGGACTGACTTAAAACAGCCACACGGAATTTATTGCGGTAAAAGGTTAACAGCATCGGGACTGTCGTATTATCTGCTACAATATATTTGGGCGGCAGCCTGGTAAGCATCAGCGCCTTCACATCTGCCTGACAGCGGCTGCAGGTACAGGTATCATTGCTTTTCAGTGCGTCAAGGATCAGTTCCGGAGTAAGAATCTCCTCCATGATATTTACGACCCGGTAACTTGGACCATCTTCCTGCTTCTGCTCTTCCTGTTGTTCCGGTTCTTTCTGTACAGGTGTCCCTGCGTTTGTTTTGGGCTGCTCTGTCTGTTCTTCTGTCTGTTCTTCTGACTGTTCTTCTGTCTGTTCTTCTGACTGTTCTTCCGACTGTTCTTCCGACTGTTCTTCCTGCTCCCCGGGCTGTTCTGCCTGCTCTTCTGTCTGTTCTTTTTCCAGCTCCTGGATCAGATTCTTCTGGATCTCTTCTGCCAGCTTTCCTTCTTCTCTTGGATCAACTACAGTCACATTAGCGGAAGGCACTCTTACCGGTTCTTCAGCAGCTGATCCTTCCTGCTGTGTTTCACCGGAAGCTGAAGAAGACGGCTGTGTTTCGCCAGAAGACGCAACTGGCGGCTGTGAACCTGTGATAAGGTTCAGCACATGTGAGGTTTTATTTGTTTTTTTTGCCATATTATTTCTCCCTGAAACCTATGATCTTTTCTACCTCATCTAAAAACTTTCCATAATCCTTTACAGCTGATGCTCTCGGACTGTACTCAAAAATACTTTCTCCATGGGCCGGTGCTTCTGCAATCGCCACTCCGGACCTTATTTTTGTGTCAAATACCCGGGTTTCCAGCTGCGCGGCCAGCTGCCCGGCCATTTCCAATACATCCCTGCAAAGACATGTTCTTGGATTAAAGCGGTTTAGCAGGATACCCATGATCTTAAGGCCGGGATTGATCTGTATGCGGACAGATTCTACTGTTTCCTTTAACTGTGACAGTCCAACCAGACTGAGGATATCCGATGCCATTGGTATAATAAGATAATCAGAAACTGCATATGCGTTAACTGTGAGAAGATTTAAGGCAGGGGGTGTATCGATCACAATATAGTCATAAAAATCCATTACCGGCTTTAAAACATTTTTTAAAATAGATTCTTTTTCTTCTCCCGGATTATACTCCAGACCACTGCTGCTTAAGGTAATATCAGAAGGAAGGATATCGATCCCTTCTGTGCGGCTGATAGCCTTTTGTATGGATATATCTCCTTTTAATACATCCAGTATAGTAGATCCTCCTTCGGTATCCAGACCAAGGCAGAATCCAAGATTTCCCTGGGGATCCAGGTCTATACACAGAACCTTTTTACCTGCCATCGAAAATCCTGCAGCCAGCGCTGCTGATGTTGTGGTCTTTCCCACACCGCCTTTTTGATTTGAAACCGTAATGACCATTTATGTATCTCCTTTTATCCTCTCTTCTGCATACAATATTTTCTGAAAGATCTCCCTGTATTATTCTCCAAGGCGTTCCATAGATTCCTCTACCTGTTTTACCAGTTCCTGGATTTCCTGATATACAGCGGCTGACTCATTTGCCATACGGCCGATCTCATCTGCTACAACACCAAAGCCTACACCTGCTTTTCCGGCACGGCCTGCTTCAATGGCTGCATTCAGGGAAAGCATTTTTTCCATCGTAGCCGTCTGCTCCAGTCCCTTTGCCTTATACTTGATCTGTCCTACTGCATCCCGTACTTTCTTTTCCTCTTTTGCAAATGCTTCTACGCTGTCTGCATTGCTCTTCCGGTAATAAAGGGCATTAGCCCACAGATTCAGCATCTCAGCTAAAAGCTGTCCACCGGCACTTACTACTTCCTGGCTTGGGGCTGAATCATCCGGGTAATCTCCAAGGACGATACCGCCGATCACTGTACCTGCACGGAATCCTCCTACTGTAAGATCCTGGGTAAACTCTCGCAGCTCATTATGTTTTCCATTGGTATACCTGCTGTAAAAGCTGGTAAAGGAGTTTCCTCTCGTAATGTATTTTCCTTTCATATCCACTACTGCTGCTGTCATGCCTGTGACCGTTAAAAACAGATCCTGGATCCGCTGAAGTTCTTTTATATCCAGGATCTGACGGATATCCAGATTTTCTGTACTTTCATCTTTTGTAACGGTATCCATATAGGAAGTTTTCCCTGATACAGCTGATCCTGTTGCCACTTTAGAAGCTGTAACTTCATTTTTGGCTCCATTCTGGATCCACTGGGCCAGCTTGCGGTCTGTTTCCCGGATATGCTTAACCAGCACGCTTACCATATAGTTGATCTCGCCCAGGGAATTGATCGTCGGACCTTCCTGCTCCAGTTTTATAATGGCATCCCCCAGTTTCTGTTTATACCATTCATGAAATTTATGATGTTCTGTATATTCCGGATATTTTGACTGCTTCTGGAGATCCTCCTCATCTGAAAAGTGTTTCGTTACATATTCAACAAGAAATTCTCCCAGACTTGAGAGATTTTCTCTTCCCTTTCCCTTTGAGCATGCATCCAGAAGGGTATTGACTTCGTCAAAAATCTTCCTGTGCTCACTGTCGATCAGTTCATTTCCTGTTACAAGATCCTGTGTTAATACATATTTTTCCATCCTTAGAGTCCTCCTTACTGCTGACTGTACTGTTTTTTAAAACGGGCAAGCAGTTCATCCATTACTGTGATCAGATGCCCGATCTCCGGCTTGGAAAGCTGTTCGTCTGCACCTAATTCTTTCCCCTTCTGCCTCATCTGCTCATTGATCAGGGAAGAGAAGATGATAACCGGGATCTTCTTTAAATGTTCGTCATCCTTGATCAGCTTTGTAAGCCTGTGGCCATCCATTTCCGGCATTTCGATATCTGTAATGACCAGATTGACCTTATCATACAGATCAGAATCATTATGTATTTGTGAAAGGTAATCCCATGCCTCCTGGCCATTGGAAAAATTCTTTACATTGGTAAATCCGGCCCTTTCCAGGGAATCATCGATCATTTTACTTAAAAGAATGGAATCTTCCGCGATCACAATAGGACTGTTGCAGATAGGGCGGTCTCCCATCTTATCTACATCTGTCACCTGTATAGTTGTTTCCGGTGCGATCTCTGCCACGATCTTTTCAAAATCCAGGATGATCACCAGCTCTTTTCCGCACTGGGCAATACCGGTAGCAACACTGTCATCTCCATTTGCAATGGTCTTATCTGGCTTCTGTATATCTTTCCATGAAATCCTGCTGATACCTTCGATACTGTCTACCCGGAAAGCGACCGTCATTTTATTAAAATTTGTTACGATAAACAGATCTCTTGGCCCATTTTCCCGGTCATCTCCTGTAAGATATTTTGCCAGGTTGATCACTGTGATCAGCTCATCCCTTGGTTTAAAGATGCCTTCTACTGCCGGGTTTGCATGAGGCATCGGTTTTACCTTTTCACTCATGATGATCTCCTGGACTTTTGCCACATTAATGCCATAAAATTCACCCAGAACTGTGAATTTCATTACTTCAATCTCGTTTGTTCCTGATTCTAAAAGAATCCCTTCTTTTTCATTTTTGACCATGATCTTCTCTCCTTTTTTCTGTAAACAGGCATGTCACAGATGGTGACACCACCATAAATGAAAGCCCTGGCTATAGATGGCGTTCCGGTCGTCCCACTGTACGCACGATCACATCGCCTGTTGCAAGATCTAAAAGCATGGTACGGGCATAATTTCCTCCTGTATCCTCTGCTGCGATACAGATTCCTTCCTGGGCCATGACTTTTTTTACACTTTCTGCATTTCTCTGCCCGATATTTCCAAAGCTGCTGTTTCCGCTGATCTCAAACATCTTGGCTCCCCCTGCGATCTTAACTACCATCCGGCTTTTTACCATACCGAATATTTTCAGCTTTCTGAGGGTTTCCCTGATGCCGCTGTCTGCAAATTTAAATGGATTGGAATCCTTTCCTTCAAACTGTGCCGGAAGCATGATGTGCAGAAGTGCTCCCAGACGGGTAACCGGATCATAAAAGGTTATCCCGATACAGGAACCCAAAGCATAGGTTATGATCCTTCCTTCCCCTCGTGAAAACTTCATATCACCGATTCCTACTTTTAATTCTGTGCCTCCGATCATTATGAAACTCCCAACCTCTCTAAAATATCGTTTAGAGAACGAATGTCCGGCAACATGAGCAGCCAGTCAGAAAGTGCTTTTCCGCCGATCACAAAATCTGCATTGCAATACATCAGTTTATCTGTTTCATATCCATACTCAGCAATAGGTACCATTAAGATCCCACCCAGCATGTTGATGGTAGCACTTGGAACAGACAGTTCCACCTCTACATTTACAAGTTGTGAAAAAGCATTTATATAAGAACAGATAATGATGTTTCCTACTTCTACCAGTGCTGATCTGGCCATTTCGTCCATATCCAGAAAGGACTTATAACGGCTTCCAAGCAGTTTTTCCAATACCTCATTTGCAAAATCCAGGTCGAAAAGGAACAGCATCAACCCCTCAATATCACCTGACATTTTTACAAGGGCTGCTGCAACAAGCTCCTCCGCATCACCGATCCGGTTCATGGCATCATTGTATCCAAGGATATTCACAGATGGGATCGAGATCCGGACTTCTTTCTGCAGAAGCTTGGAAAGAGCAGTTGCTGCATGACTAGTACCGATACTGCCGATCTCCCGCATTACATCCAGAGCCTGCAGGTCCATATCTTCATATCGCTTTATTTCCATTTTTTACCTTATCCTCTCAGTGAATTGATCGTTCCCTCTATATCATCTGATGTAGTGATCATTTTTACAGCATAAGAAAAGGCTCTCTGGCATTCGATCACATGGACCATTTCTTTTGCCATATCGGTGCCTGAATTCTCCAGTGCCCCTTTTTGCAGGACCGCATCTGATTTTAAAGAAGCTTCCATTCCATCCTGTGCTTTATATTCATTATCTCCTACGCTTAAGAGACGGCTGGGGTTTGAAAATGTGTATACACTTACCTTAGGAAGGTCAGTATCATCCTCTGTGCTGTCTGTATCATCTGTATCGTAGTCATCGTCTTCTGACTCTGATTCCTCCTGCAGCTTTTCTACATCTGTTACTTCCAGCTTAAGAGGCTGCCGGTTCTGGTCCAGCACCAGCTTTCCATCTTCTGTTGTAAGATAAAATCCATCTTCACGTTCTCCCCTGTGAAAATGACCGTTTCTTGTATAGGTGATCTCACCTGATGCAGGATCCTGTATCATAAAAAATGCATTAGGCTCCATAATTGCATAATCATATTCTTTTCCGGTCTGAGTAGCACCGGCTGTACTAAAATCCGTCCAGGTACGCTCCACTCTGGCTCCTGAACCTGTCTGCAGCTCTGTCTGGGCATTTTCAGAATCATTAAGATTATAGTGGATCAGTTCAGAAAAAGCCGCTGTTTTAGGTTTAAAGCCTGTATTGTTGATATTGGCCAGGTTATTGGATACAACTGACAGTTTTTTTGTAAACTGTCCGGCTCCTGCTGCTCCTGTATAAAATGACATATTCATTTCTTTATCCTCCTTACAGCTTACCGACATCTGACACAGACTTACTCATGATCTGATCATACATTTTCAGTGACTGGGCTGCGCTTTGAAGCGCTCTCTGGGATGACATCATAGCTGTCATCTGCTCCACCATGTCTACATTGGATTTTTCCAGCATTTTCCATTGAACAGTTGTATCTGCAGGCGTTGTTTCTGCCTGTGCAGTAGAGAAAAGTCCATTATCCTCTGCATGAAGCTGCCCCTGATCTGGAAAATCCACTACTTTCAAAGTTCCATAATCCTCTATGGTAACTTCCTGGCTGCCGCTTTCTTCACTATCAGACTGTTTTGTAATAGCAGCAGTAATGTGTCCTTTGGAATCAACTGTAAAGTTCTCATTTTTGATCTGGACAGGCTGTCCTTCTTTGTTTAAGACTCTTCCTGCCTGGTTTAAAACCAGATATCCATCTTTATCTACTGAAAATGAACCATTCCTTGTATACCGGATGCCCTGTGATGTCTGGATGCAGAAAAAGCCATTTCCATTTAAGGCAAAGTCATAGATCCCATCTGTCTGTTCCAGACCGCCCTGGTCATAATTGGTATAAACCTGCTTTGCTGTCTTTATTTTTGAAACAGTTGCCAGCTGGGTTGGATTTTCTTTGCTATACTGTCCTGTACGATAAAGCATTTCTTCTTTGAAAGTACTGCTTACCATTGTTTCGTTTTTATATCCAGGAGTCTGGATATTCACCATATTATTGCTGATGGTATTTAAGTTCCTGCTCTGGGTCAGCATGCCTGACGCCAGATTATAAAATCCCTGATACATCTGACTTTATCCCCTTTCCATTTTTTGTTTCTATAAAATGGCGCAGCTTACGCAAGGCGATCGTGTGGATCTGGGATGCTCTGGGCTGGCTGACACCTATGACCCGGCCCACCTGTTCCATTTTCAACCCTTCCATATAATGCAGTGCCAGTGTTTTTTGCTCTTTTTCATTTAGCTGGGCTATGCCTTCTGCCAGCACCCGCATATCCTCTTCCCACAAGCATGCCTCCTCAGGCTGTACCTGGGTATCGTTGTTTGTGATCTGGAGTCCATTGGATGTATTCTGGTTTTCCAGTAAAAAATCAAGAGACTGGATATTTCTCCTGTTTTTCATGGAAATGATCCTCTGGCAGCGTTTTTTTTCTATTCCAAGATGCTTTGCCAGTTCATCAACTGTTGGTGTTCTTCCTAATTCACGCTTCATGTCCTCGCATGCAGATTCTATAATCCCCAACTGCTTGTAAAATCCCCGGGGCATCCACTCCTGTTTTCTTACATAATCCAGCATTGCTCCTCTTACCCGCGTTGTAATGTAAGTGGAAAACTTAATGTTTTTATCCGGATCATACATATCGATCCCTTTTATGATCGCCACCACACCTTCATTCACTGCATCTTCCATCTGCATGGTGGTAGAATAAAGATCATATAGTTTCGTTGCCGTGGTTCTGGCTATGTACAGATACTGCATTGTGATCTCTTTCTTTATTTCCGGATCTTTCGTTTTTTTATAAAGCGCAAATAACTCCTTCTCTGCCTTTTCCTGCTTATCTTCCATAACTTTACTCACTCCTGTTATCTGCTGTTTATATCATTTGACCGTACACTTATGATCCTTTTTTCATTGTACTTATATTTCCAATTGACTGGATCTGCACATTATTTGCGATCTCATTAAATGAAAGCACCCTGATATTAGGATAAAAGGGTTCTACCAGATGGTAAAAATGGATCCTCATAACCTGTGAAGTCAGGATCACCGGATTCTGTGATAAACCACTGAACTTTTTTATCTGCTCTGCCAGCTGCCGGATCACATGCTGGAGCATTTCCGGGTTTAATGCCAGATATAAGCCATTTTCCCCTTTTGACAAGGATGCGACCATTTCCCGTTCCAGCTGGGCATCCAGTGTGATGACTTTCATGCATCCATCTGTACAGTACATGCGGGTAATGGTACGTTTAAGAGCTGTCCTGATCTTTTCTACTGTCTGGTCCAGCTCTCTTGGAGGAAGACCTGTTTCTGAGGCTGTCTGCATCAGATTCTCTACAATGGTCTCCAGGTCACGGACCGGAATTCCTTCTTTTAGAAGGTTTGTAAGAACTCTCTGGAAATAACTGTAGCTGATCATCTGTGGTATTGCCTCTTCCACCAGCTCAGGAGCTGTTTTTTTCAGATTTTCCGTAAGCCTTACCACTTCCTGTCTTGTAAGCAGTTCGTATGAATGCTGCCGGATGACTTCTGAAAGATGCATGAGCAATACAGACAGAGGATCAATGACCGTATAACCATATAATTCAGCCCGATCTCTGTTTTCAGGCTTGATCCACCTGCTGGGTATACCGTATGCCGGTTCAATGGCCTCAATACCTTCAATTTCTTCTTCCACCTCCTCTGGTTCCAGAGCAAGGAAATAATCAATCAGGATCTCTCCTCCTGCAATTTCTTCTCCTTTTATCCGAATACTATACTGACTTGGTCCCAGGGAAGAACTGTCCCGGAGCCGGATGGATGGGATCACAAATCCCATATCCTGGGCATATTGGCGGCGGAATATAACGATCCTGCTGATCAGCCTTCCGCCTACTGACTCATCTGCCAGAGGGATCAGACTATAACCAAACTCGATCTCCACTGGCTCCAGTGTAAGAAGGCTGTATACATTATTTACATCTTTAAAATATTCTTCCTCACTTACTTCCTCTTTTGCAGCAGCTGCCTGAGCCTGTGGGGAATCCTGAAGCTGGGTAGAAGGAGCCATTGCCATTTGTGACAATGCCTGTGGCTCTTTTTTTATCTTTCCGGAAAGATAAAATCCGCTTCCCATAAGACATGCAGCCACAACCAGAGTCCTTACTGCCGGCATTCCAGGTATCACAGCCATGACCGCCACTGCTGCACCACTAACGATCATAGCATGAGGCTGGGCCAGAAACTGCTTTGATACATCTTCATTTAAGCTGCCTTCTGAAACAGCTCTTGTAACGATCATTCCTGTTGCAGTAGAAATAAGAAGAGCCGGTATCTGGGATACCAGACCATCACCTACTGTCGCAATGGAATAGGTACTCAGCACGGCTGAGATGCTGCTGCCGGACTGTACAATACCGATGATGCTGCCGCCGATCAGATTGATGGCAGTTGTGATAAGTGACATAACTGCATCACCCTTTACGATCTTAGTCGCACCATCCATTGCGCCATAAAAATCTGCTTCTCTCTGAACCTTGGCACGCCGTTCCTTTGCCTGTGTTTCATTGATCAGGCCAGAACTAAGGTCTGCATCAATAGCCATCTGTTTTCCCGGCATGGCATCCAGATTAAATCTGGCTGCCACCTCTGCCACTCGTTCTGCACCTTTTGTGATAACAATAAACTGCATCAACACGATGATCAGGAAGATGATCAGACCTACTACTACGTTTCCTCTTAAAACGAAATCACCAAAGGCAGCAATGACACGGCCTGATGAACCTCCCTGAGAAAGGATATTTCTCGTGGTTGAAACATTGATACCCAGACGGAACAGCGTGGTAATAAGCAAAAGAGAGGGGAATATGGAGAATTCCAATGGCTCCCGAATGGTCATGGTTATTACCAGGATCATCATGGAAAGGGACATATTCAATATGATCGCCACATCCACCAGTCCCGCCGGAAGGGGAATGATCAAAAGCAATATGATCGTGATCACAAACATAACCACTGAGTAACTCAATAACCGTTTCATTCGTCCATTAATCTCCAACTATTATTTTTTATCTTTATTTTTCCCGTTATCCTGTTTATACAGATATACCAGGATTTCTGCTACTGCCGTATAAAATTCTGAGGGGATCGGCCTGTCCAGTTCACAGGAATTGTACATAGCCCGTGCAAGTGGTTTATTTTCAATGGTATAAACATTGTTTTCTTCCCCCACCTTTACGATTCTTAACGCCAGTTCGTCTAATCCCTTGGCAAGTACTACCGGAGCATTGTCATGATCAGGATCATATTTTAAAGCAATGGCCACATGGGTAGGATTTCGTATGATCACATCTGCCTGGGGAACCTTCTGCATCATCCTGCTGGATGCCATCTGACGCTGCAGGCTTTTGATCCTGTTTTTAATCTCAGGATTACCTTCTGTCTGTTTATACTCATCTTTTACTTCCTGCTTTGTCATGCGAAGCTCTTTTTCATATTCCCAGCGCTGATACAGATAATCGCCAAAGGCAATGACCATAAAGGCAATACATACACGTATCAGCAGATCAAAGATCATTTTCATCATATAAGCCGCAGATGCTGCAGGACTCATATCGATCATTGATGCCATGGGCTGCAGATCCTGCTTCAGTATGTTGTAAAGCAATACCAGCAGCAGTGTTATCTTGATGGAGTTTTTCACCAACTCTACTGCATTTTTCATGGAAAACAGACGTTTTATGCCTGAAAGAGGATTAAGCCTGTTCCATTTTGGCCGGATGGATTTAAAGGATACATTAAAACGTGTTTGTACTCCATGCGCCACAATTCCAAGTAAAAGGGCTAAAAGCAACAGAGGAAGCGCACATTTTAAAAACACAGACAGTGTAACAAAAACAAGGCTGGCTGAAAGCATATCTTCTGAGGACCGGGCTGCTCCATCTATGACCCAGGTCATATAATTTTTCATCTGTCCATATATAAAAGGAAGCCATATGCGGATCCCGAAAAATATGCCAGCCAAGATCACTACGGTAGATACATCCCTGCTTTGGAAGATATTTCCTTCTTTTCTGGCATCCCGCCGCTTTTTGGCGGTAGGCTGTTCGGTTTTCTCCTGGCCACTCTGTCCCATCTTCTATGACACTCCTTTCAGACTGGTTTCATATTGCTTAAAAGCTTCCACATCATCTGATACATATATGTAAAGATGGTATCTATATAATCTGCCATTGGCGAAAACAGTAGCAGCATCATCAAAAGCCCCATTATGATCTTTACCTGGAAATTTACCGTAAAAACATTGATCTGGGGAATGATACGCATCAGAATCCCCATTGCCAGTTCTGATACAAGCTCAATTGCTATCATTGGAAATGCAAACTGCATACCAGTAAGGATCCCCTGGCAGAATCCAGCTGTGATCACATGGACCAGCATAGGATTAAATGTCACTTTTCCAAAAGGGATCAGCTGTACCGACTGGTAAAACAATGCTAACAGCCGCAAATGACTGTTGCTGGCAAAAAAGATCAGTACCATAAATGCATAATAAATACCGGAACTGACCGTTGACTGGGTTCCATACTGGGGATCATAAACCTGAGCCATGCTAAGTCCCATTGAATAATCCATAATGGAAGAAGCAAATCGGATCGTAAGGAATGCCAGTTCCATTGCAAAGGCTAACACTGCCCCAAGAAAAAGCTCTCCCGCAAGCATCAGGATGTATTCTGCCATTGATCCCGGATATGCCATCTGGGTCTGGTCTGCAGACAGATACAGGAGCAGTGACAGGGCAAAAATAAAATATGCCCTTATTTTTACAGGAAAATTACTTTTTCCAAAAAGGGGATTGAATCCGATGGCTCCGCTCATACGCATCACTGCCATTGAAAATGTGATAAACATAGATCTTCTTTACCCCTTTGCGATCAATTCCACTATGTATTGAAAAAATTCCTGAAGCATGACCAGCATAGAACTTCCTAAAAAACCTAAAAGCACCATAATAGCCAGCAGCTTGGGGACAAATGTCATTGTCTGTTCATTGATCTGTGTGGCTGCCTGAAAAACAGCAATGACCACACCTACGATCATACTGATCAACAGAAATGGCAGCGACAGCTTCATTGCCAGCTGGAATGCTTCATACATGATATCCAGGATCTGCACTTCTGTCATATTCCCACCTCTTTCCTACCGGAAGCTTTGTACCAGACTGGAAAATAAAAGTTCCCAGCCATTTACTGTAATAAATAAAAGTAACTTAAAGGGAAGAGAGACCATAGTTGGCGGAAGCATTACCATACCCATGGACATAAGGGTGGTAGACACCACTATATCTATAAGCAGAAATGGAAGATAAATCAGAAATCCTGCAAGAAACCCTTTTTTTAATTCGCTGGTCATAAAAGCTGGTACAACAACAGTAAGAGGATATTCTTTCACATCTTTCTTAACTTCCTGTTTTGACATCTGTACAAAATGATCCAGCGTATCCTTCTCTGTATTGCGAAGCATGAATTGCTTCAGTGGATCTGCCATGCGGCTTACTGCCTCCTGCTGTGTGATCTCCCCATTTTTATAGGGCTCGTAGGCAACCGTATTGATCTGGCCTATAACCGGACTCATAATATACAGCGACAAAAAAAGTGCCATGCCTGTTAATACCATATTAGGCGGCGTCTGCTGGACTCCCATTGCATTTCTCGTAAAAGAAAGTATGATTATAATACGCATAAAGGAACTCATCATAACCACAATGGAAGGAAGCAATGCTGCAAAGGTAAGCAGCATGATAATATCCAGCGCAGGAACATTTCCTCCATTTAAGCCTGTAATCAGCTCATTCATTCGTTTTCTCCTCCTTAAACCGTTCCAGAACCTGGATCCCCGTCTGACTAGTCCCAAGCAGATATTGGTTTTCATCCAGTTTAAGAAGAATAATGTACTGATCATTTCCTACTTTTAGTTGTTCCAGTATCCGCATCTTTCCCCCTTTATTTCCATAAGGGGCGTTTTTCCCCAGGTACCGGCTTGCCTGCCATGCCAAAAACAAAATGACTACAAAAGCAAGCAGCATACCTGTTGTAGAAACAATATCTGTTATCATATTAAGGGCTCTCCGGATTGATATCCCTGGTTACAATATCGGTAATACGGATACCAAAATTATCCTCTACTACTACAATATCTCCCCTGGCAACACACTGTCCATTTACATACAGGTCTGCCTGTTCTCCTGCCATTTTGTCCAGGACTACAAGAGATCCCTGGGTAAACTCCAGAATATCCTTTACCAATTTCTTAGTGCGTCCTATTTCCACTGATATCTCCAACGGCACCTTCATGAGCATTTCCTGGTTGGCGCTTTCTTCTCCATTTTCACTTCCAGAAGATTCAAGACCAGGCGCATTGGCCGGCCGGATCAGGGCAGGTTCCCTGGATTCCTTTTTCCCTTCCTGTTCCCGTTTTTCCATATCCTGCATCAGCTGCATCATCTGCACCTGTGACTGCTGCATCTGATTCAAAAGCTGTAAAATAGCCGGATTCATATCTGCAGAAATACCAGCTGGAATCTGGGAATATACCGGCTGCGATGTAGGTGCTGGCTGCGGTGTAGATGCTGGCTGTGGGACCGGTGCTGGCTGCGGGGCCGGTGCTGGCTGTGGGGCCGGTTCTGGCTGCGGTGTAGGTGCTGGTTCTGGATCAGGCTGCGTTTTTTCTTTCTCTGCTGCCTCTTCTATTACCTTCTCTGCAGTTTCTTCTACTGCCTTTGATCCTGACTCCTTATCTTCTGTCTGAACCTCTGCTGCTTCTTCCAGGGATATCTCAAATGGTTCCAAAAGCCTTTTGGCAAGCTTTTCCGGCATAATATTTAAAAACTCACTTTTCAGCTTTCCTTCGATCTCAAGGGTAAAGGAAATGACCACCATAGGAATTGCTTCCGGAAAATACTTGTTTTTAAAGCTTTCTGCGTCTGTGATCTCAAAAGAAACTGGTGTGGATATATTAACTGTAAATTTCAAAAATTCTGAAAGTGCCGTTGCTGAAGCACCCATCATCTGGTTCATTACCTCACAAATAGCACTTCTGTTGATCTCATCCAGTTCAAATTTATCATCTGGTACCTCTTCGCCCAGAAGGGTTCCTACTATGATGCGCACGTCATTTCTGCTGAACATCATAATATTGCTTCCTTCCAGTCCCTCTACATAAGCGATCTCTACTCCTACTGCCGGTTCCAGCTTTTTAAACTCAAACTGATCCCTTGTAAGGATCTTTACCTTTGGAGTCGTAATGTGAACGGTAGATCCTAAAAGGGTAGACATTGCTGTCGCTGATGCTCCGAGGCTGATATTCATCATCTCCCCAAGAGCATCTATTTCCATCTCATTAAAGCTGAGTGCACCCATTCTTATTTTCCTCCTGTTTTCTACTTACCGATTTCCAGTGCTTTCTGAGCCATCAGCTTAATTGCGTTTAACGCTGTTACATTTGCTTCATAAGACCGGGTCGCTGACATGCTGTCTACCGTTTCCTTCAGCACATCCACATTTGGCATAGTCACATAGCCGTCTGCATCCGCATCCGGATGATCCGGATTGTAAACTTTCTTAGCTTCTCTGTCATCTTCCACAATGCCAGAAACTCTTACTCCTGCATGACGGCTGGTTATTCCTTTTCCCCGTGCTGCATTTTCCATTGCCTGGGCAAAAGACGTATCTGAATAGCTTTCAAGAAGTACATTTTTCCTTCGGTATGGACCACCTGACTCTGTCCGCGTTGTGTCCATATTTGCTATGTTTTCTGCCGCAATATCCATCCTGACACGCTGTGCGCTCATTCCAGAAGCGCTTATATCGAATGAACCTAAAAATGCCATAACAGTTCCCTCCTTATGGATCATTTTCCTAAAATGTCATTTACAGTTTTTACAATTCTCTGTGCATCAAAAGGCTTCACCACAAAATCACGGGCACCTGATTTGATCGCATCTACAACCATGCTTTCCTGTCCCATTGCTGTACACATAACAACTTTGGCATTTGGATCACCTTCACGAATTTTTTTCAAAGCCTGAAGCCCGTCCATATTTGGCATGGTGATATCCATAATTACCATGTCCGGTTTTTCCTCACTGTATTTTTTTACTGCTTCTGCCCCATCCTGTGCCTCGATAAAATCGTTATATCCACTTGAACTGAGAGCTTTCTTGATCATCATCCTCATAAAAGCAGCATCGTCTACCAGCATTATCTTAGCCATTTCTTATTCCTCTTCTTCCTTCATTCTTATTTATACTCCCGTATTCCGGAGCGTATTTATCCTTGTTCTTTTACAGATCCGTCACTGTTATCAGGATCTTCTTCCTTCTGCGGCATTATATCCGTTTTCTTTTCTTCTATTTGTGACGCAATGCATTTTTCAATCTTCACAGCCACATTTTTCTTATAACATCCCATTTGTCCTGTAAACCAAGGCTGACGTCCTACAAAAAGTCTGACCGGACTGTCTTTTGGCTTTCCAAGATCGATCACATCTCCTACCTGGATCTGATAAAGTCCTTTCAGATCCAGCTGTACCGTGCCAAGCTGTCCTGTAATAGGCAGTTTGGAGTAACGGATATTATCCATGATCTTCTCTTTATTATCCTGATAAGAAAATCCTCTTGCCAGGTGCTTGCGGTTGTCAATACTGTGAAAGATCACCGTAAGAAGATTGCCCGGAAGGCAGATCTTTACTTTTTCCTGTGCCTGTCCAGATATGTCCACATTTAAAATGATAATGGCTACTGTTTCATCCAGACCTACATCCTGGACCATGGTTGGATTTTCTTCTACATGTTCTACGGAAAAAACAATGCTCACATAATTCGAAAATCCATCCTTTAAGGTACCTGTCATATATTCTACAATCCGCTTGTACAAAGCACGTTCCACGTCGGAATACCGGTAATCATCCTCTACTGCTACAACATCTTCGCCCCCCAGCATATGGTTGATCAGTGTAATCACCATACCCGGAGTTACAAACAGCATCAGTGGAACACTCATTTTTTCTTCTCCTGCTATTGATGCGTCTATCATTGTCATGCAGTCGTTTTCGTGAAGGGCATTTACGTATTCGTAATACCTTCTTTCCTGTACATCCAGCACCGTTATGTCCGTCATCACGCGGAAAATACCGTTGATCTGGGAAGTAAGAATACGTGCATAATTCTCAAATACACTCCTGAGGATCTTCATTTTTTCTTTTGTGAATTTCCTCGGGCTGAAAAAGTCGTATTTAATATAGTTCTTTTCTTCTGGTGACAGAGGCTGTACAGATTCGGTTTTCTTTTCCTGTGCTGGTGCATCCGCACTCATGGATTTTAAAAGTGCATCTATCTGGCTTTGTGATAAAACATCTGCCATTCTTCCTGACCTCTCTTATTCACTGGTATTTTGCATTTTCTCCACAGACCCTGCATCTTCTGCACCTGCATCTTCTGCACCTGCATCTTCTGCACCTGCATCTGCTGCACCGGTATCTACCGGTGCCTCTGTATCTGCCGGTACGGTTTCACCACCCTGGGAAGAGCTTTGTGACTCTCCTACTGTTACTACTGTAGTATTCGCATATTCACCGCTCTTAAACTCTTTATAATACTCATTCAGGTCTCTTTCTTTTGCCCCATTATCTAAAAGCAAAAATTCAATCCTGCGGTTTTTTATCCTTCCTTCTTCTGTGGAATTATCTGCTATAGGGCGATATTCACCATAACTTATATCCACCAGCTTCTCCGGCTTTATTACATTCTGCTGCTGAAGATAAATACATACTTCTGCAGATCTCATCGCCGAAAGGATACGGTCTTTTCGTATAATCTGTGGATTGATCTGTGAATTATCTGTTACTTTCGCAGTGTGGGACATGATATTAACCTGTTCAATCCCACCTGCTGCAGGAGCTATGGCTTTTGCAAATGTATTGAGGACTGCCTGTCCTTCCCGTGTAAGCACGGAGCTGTCTGCACCGAAAAACACATTATTTGCAAAAGAAACATAAGTATAATCATCTCCCCTGATGACCGTAGCCTCCTTTACACCCGCCTGATTCAGGCTTTCAGCGATCGTAAGATACAGCTCATTTACATCTTCTGCCTGAAGAGCTTCCTGGGCAATCTCCTGGCCGATCTCCTGGCCTTTGCTATCCACCTCTGGGGTATCTGACATCTGGGAATTAATGGTAATATTTTCTGATCCCTGGTTCTGTATGCTTGGGATGCTTTTCACAAAAATAGTCCATTTCTGTGCGTCCAGGTTAGACATGGAATACAGCATGATAAAAAATGTAAGCAGCAATGTTACCATGTCTCCATAAGTATCCATCCAGTTGCCGCCGCTGTCTGTGGGGCGATTTTTCTTACTCATTTATCTTCCTGTTCCTTCCCCTGAAAATCTCCAGCTTCTGCTTTTGCAAGGATCTTCCGCTGCTGTGACTGTTTAATCGATGCAAGAAGATGTTCCCTCAGGTATTTTGGATTTTCTCCTGCCTGTATGGCAATGATCCCTTCAATGATAGTAGAACAATACAGTTCTTCCTCATCCTGACGGATCCTCAGTTTCTTTGCGATCGGATTAAAAATAACATTTGCAAGAATACAGCCGTAAAAGGTTGTGATCAATGCTACTGACATGTCACTGCCGATAGTAGATGAACCGCCTGCATCCATATTCATTCCCTTCAGCATGTTGATCAAACCGATCAGGGTACCTATCATACCAAAGGACGGTGCATAAGATGCAGCTTTTTCATAAAGACCTGCCGCCTGGTCGTGACGGATCATCATATTATCCAGTTCTCTTTCCAGAACCAGCCTTACTTTGTCCGGATCGTTTGCATCTACGATCATCAGGACACTCTGCTTAAAGAAAGTATCCTTGATCTCCGCCGCTTTATCCTCCAACGCCAGAAGGCCGCTCTGCCTTGCTATGGTTCCCAGATCTACAAGCTGTTCGATCAATTTGGGGATATTATAGCGGTTTCCCCTTATAAGTACTGCAAAATGCTTTGGGATATCCTTTAATATCCCTAATGGATAGCTGGACAAAGTTGCTGACAGAGCCCCACCAATTACAATGACCATACTGGGGATATCAATAAAGTTACCAATCTTGGCAAAACCGATTCCGTTTACAATTAAAGCAAAACCCAGGATTATACCTAGTAATGTTGTAGGATCCACCTGCTTTTCCTCCTAAATCTGCATCTCTTTTTTTATGCTGACACACCTTTGAAAGAACCCGGTCACCTGATCTTTGATGCTTTCTACACTGTCTTTTACCAGATAGTAATCTCCATTCATCATACGGATCTTTGTTTCCGGAATCTGTTCGATCAATTCAACCTGAAGCCAGTTCAGATATAAAATCTCTCCGTTAAGTCGTTCTACACAGATCATATTCCTTACCGCTTCATGTTGATCAGATCAGACAGGATCTCATCACTGACTGTGATGATCTTTGAATTGGCCTGAAAGCCTCTCTGTGTTGTGATCATATCAGAAAATTCCTTTGCAAGATCCACATTGGAAGCCTCCAGATATCCGGTCATTAAAGAAGAGGTGCTTCCTCCTGGGATCGTAGCGGAAGCATTACCACTGTTATCGCTTTCTGCTGCCCCATAGTAAAAAGAACCCTTTTTGCTTAAGCCCTCCGGATTCTGGAAGGTGGCAATGGCAACCTTACCGATGCTGACGGTTTTTCCATCCTTATCCGGATCCGTTGACTTTACTGTACCTGAAATCTCTCCCAGACTGTTGATCTTTACATTTGTCAGCTGCAGCGGATCATCACCAAAATCATTGCCTGTTACATCACTAGGAACCTTGATGGCTACAAGATCTCCATCAAATCTCGTTGGCTTATCTACCTCATCCGGACGGAAACCATAAACAAAATTTCCGTTGGCATCTGTAAGATATCCGTTTCCGTCAATATTGAACTGACCAACTCTGGTATAATCAAAGTCCGTTTTCTTCATATCCGCTACTGTAACCGTTTCTGTGCTCTTTGGGAATGTAATAAAGAAGCCTTCTCCGTCTACACTTGCATTAAGACCACCTACATAGGTTGGTGTAGAGGCACTCATATCCGTACTGATGGAACCCATCATGGAACCATATCCATACTGGGCTGCATTTACACCACCGGCATTCTCGCTTCCCTTTGTGGAGGTGGTGGAAGTCTGGTACATCGCCTCTTTAAAGCTGTAGCTCTGGGACTTAAAACCAAATGTATTTACGTTTGCAATATTGTTGCCGATGACGTCCAGTTTGTTCTGATGCGCCCGAAGACCTGATACTGCTGAATCCATTGCTCTTAACATATTCTTTTGCTCCTTTTTACATTTCTTCTGTTTCTGTATCTTCAGATCCTGTGTCTTTCAGATCTGCATTTGCTAACTGTTCTGTGATCTTATCTGTTTTTTCAGATCCTCTGTCAGGATCTTTTTCACCTGCTTTTTCTGGAAGCTTTCCTACTCCCAGGACACTGGACATCTTATAGCTGGTATCATCACCTTCCAGACGTACCACCGGATCTCCCTGGGTAAAATCAACAGAAATTACCTTCCCATATTTCACGCCATTTGCTGCCCCGGTATCAGGATCCGTAACCGCCACTGTTACCTCCTGACCGATCAGGCTGCCTGCATATGTCTGAGTTGTAACAGCAGCTGATGTATTTAATGACTCTGTCATGGCAGTAAGTGACTGGACCATTGCCATATTTGTCATCTGGGACATCATTTCGCTGTTATCCATAGGGCTTGTCATATCCTGATTGGAAAGCTGTGCTGCTAACAGCTTGATAAAGCTGTTTACATCCATCGTGTTCTTGCTGTTGGATCCGGCACTGTAAACACCTGCCTGATACGGGTTTGCAGTGCTGCTGACTGTTATTTGATCTGCCATATCACTTTAATCCTCCTTCTAGGCCAGTCCCAGCCTTAGCTGTTGGGCAAAGCTGTCATCCTGCTTCTGGCGCTGCTCTTTTTGATCCTGCCTGCCGTTTCTGCCATGACCGGGATCCTGATCCATGTTTTGCCTGTTTTCAGTCTGTTCCGGTGTGTAAATAACAGTAGGAGTTCCTGTTTTTTCTTCCAGGATCTGTGCCAGATGCCCTGCTTCTTTGCTTAATATCTCCAGTGTTTTTGCACTGGTTGAAAAAATAGTGACCTCTGTTTTTCCTTTTTCATACTCCAGCCGGATAGTCAGCTTTCCAAGCCTTTCCGGCTCCAGGGAAAGCTCCAGCTTTCCTTTTTTTTCACTGATCTTTGTATCCAGGTAGTTTCCCAGATCCTCTGTCAATGTATCCTGGGCTGTTGGCAGCCGGTCTGCCGGTCCTGTATCAACAGCAGCTGGTTTTGCTGCTGTGCCAGCTGAACTTTCAACAGTTCCTGTATAACCGGGCGATGCCAGGGCTGTCATTTCCTTTCCGGAAATATGTTCCTTCTGGTCTGGTATTTCTTCTTCCCGGTTCATTTTGGCAGTTTGCTTTGACTGCCCGGCTTCTCCGGTCCGTCCTGCAGCTTCTGTCTGTGCCGGTCTGTTCCGGAGCTTTAAGTCATCTGCATGGACAGCTGTTTCTGTGTGGGGGGCTTCGGTCTTCTGTATGGTACTGACCGCTGCCGACTGGTCCTCCATTCCTGTTTCCACCGTTGTCTGTACAGCCAGATCTTGTATTCCATTTATTTCATTGTTGTAAACAGCAGGCGTTTTACTATTTTCTGCTGTTATCTGTACAAAGGTCCTGTAGCAGGCTTCAGAAACATAGGCAGCTGCCAGTTCCTGCTCCTGCTCTTTTTCTCCATCCTGGCTGTTCTTTCCGTCCTGTATGTCCGTTACTTTTATTTCTGCTTTTATTTCATCTGTTTTTACGTTTTCTCCGGACTGCCTGCCATTAACCTGTTTTTCATTTCCCCTGTTTTTGGTTTCTTCTGGCTGTGTTTCTTTATTTTGGCTCTGTCACAACAAATGGTTGATTTTGACGAGAAATAGCGTATAATAATAGTAAGAAACAGTACCACCGAAGGAGGTAATTGGATATGCCTACTATCAAAGACGCATTAGATATTATCGGTAAGTTGACTGTCGCAGAGCAGGAAAGCCTTAAAACAATGCTTTTAAGTCCTGCCTTTGTAAAGTCTTTGAATATTGAAGATTTCGTAGCAAAGGAACGCTTTGCAAATGGTCGTGTATGCCCTCTTTGTGGCTGTATCCATGTGGTTCGCAATGGTCATCGTAAAGATGGCACACAGCGATATGTATGTAAGGATTGTGGCAAGTCCTTCGTGATTGCTACGAACTCCATTGTGTCTGGTACAAGAAAAGACTTGTCCGTGTGGGAGCAGTACATTGATTGTATGATGAATGGCTTATCCATTCGTAAGACTGCTGTTGCTTGTGGGATTCACAGAAACACCGCATTCCTTTGGAGACACAAGATTTTGGATGCACTTCAGAATATGGCAGACGATGTTACCCTTGACGGCATTATTGAGGCTGACGAAACTTTTTTCGCCATCTCGTACAAGGGCAATCATAGCAAGAGTAAGACATTTGCTATGCCACGCAAGGCTCATAAGCGTGGTCATTCTACACATATCAGAGGCTTGTCCCAAGAAAAGGTATGTGTTCCTTGTGCGGTTAATAGGAATGGCTTGTCTATCTCCAAGATTACGAATACTGGTAGAGTTTCTACAAGAGATTTACATCATATTTATGATGGTAGGATTAAGACCAATTCCACTCTTGTTACGGACAAGATGAACTCCTATGTGAGATTTACAAATGCCAATGGCATTGACCTTGTGCAGTTAAAGACTGGCAAAGCCAAGAAAGGCATTTATAATATCCAACATATCAATAGCTACCATAGCCAGCTAAAGAGGTTTATGCGTGGCTTTAACGGTGTTTCTACCAAGTATCTGAACAACTATCTTGTGTGGAATAACCTTGTAAATTACGCCAAAGAAAGCGACATGGAGAAAAGGAACATCTTCTTAACTTTCGTTTTGGCAACATTGAAAACTGCTAAATGCAGAGATTTATCAAACAGACCAGCAGTTCCTCTGGTCGCCTAATTAGAATTTGTGGAGATGATAAGATGGTCAATATAACAGATGTAAAACAGATTCTTCAATTTGCAATAGATGCGGAGATTAAAGTCTTTCTTGATGGTGGCTGGGGTGTAGATGCTCTTCTTGGATATCAGTCAAGAGCCCATAATGATATTGACATTTTTGTAGAAAAGAACGATTATCAGAACTTTATAGAAATAATGAAAGCTAATGGCTTTTATGAGATTAAGATGGAATATACAACATTGAACCATACTGTATGGGAAGATTTGAAAAACAGAATTATTGATTTGCATTGTTTTGAATATACGGACGAAGGTGAAATTCTTTATGATGGGGATTGTTTTCCGGTAGAAACTTTTTCGGGTAAAGGAAGAATTGAGGAAATAGAGGTTTCCTGTATTGAACCATATAGTCAAGTAATGTTCCATCTGGGATACGAGTTTGATGAAAATGATGCACATGATGTGAAGTTATTGTGTGAGACACTTCATATCGAAATTCCAAATGAGTATAGATAACTGCAAATAACAGTTTGTAGGGGAGTTCTGATACTCCCCTATAAAAATGGCTATTTATCAACTGTTTGTTGTGACATAGCCTTTATTTTTTGTTTCCCCTGTTTCTGCTTTTTTTGTTTCGTCATTCTGGGCTGCTTTTTTCTGGTATTTTGTCAGCATCGATGCAAAATCTGACCCATTCTCCACTTTTTCTTCTGGGTTCGTACCTGACTTCACAGAATATCCTGTTTTTATCTGACCGGTATTTTCAATCCTGCTCAACCTAGATTACCTCCCTGTTTTGAGAATATCTGGCTGTTCTTGAAGCAAATTCTTCTATAAACAGCTCCTGTGCCTTTTTAGCAGCTTTTTCATACTCACTCTGCCGCCTGTCCTTTAACTTTTCATAACGGGACGTATCTATCTTTGCAGCGATCACCTGTACTTTTTTCTTTTCTTCTTGCTGCTGTAAAAGCTTTAACTGTTCCTGTTTTTTCCGGATCTGATTTTCCATTTCACTGATATACATACCATAAAGACAAATATCTTTTATCTGTACATCCTGTTTTTTCAAATCATCCATCTTATTCTGGGCAGATACCAGCTTGTTCTCCAGTTCCTGTATCTCTGCTTCTTTTTTCCGGATCTGTGCCAGAAGTGTACCATGTTCTGCCTTAATGCTGTCCAGAATCTGTTCCTTATAATGAAGTACATTTTCAAGACTGTATTTAAATCTCTTCATCTTAAGTATCATCTCCTATAACTGCTAACCCACGATTTTTTCCATTCTCCTTATGCTTTCCTCATAAGGGATATTTTCATTTGTTTCCTGTTCCAGAAATTTATTCATATCACCTATGCGGTCAACTGCTTCATCCAGAGCACTGTTTGCACCTTTTTTGTAAGCGCCAATGGAGATCAGGTCTGCATTTTTCTGATAAAGACTTAACATGTTCCTGAACCTTGAAGCTGCTTTCCTGTGTTCTTCCCCGGCTATATCATTCATAAGACGTGAAATACTCGCACTGATATCAATAGCCGGAAAATGGTTTGCATTAGCCAGCTGCCTGCTTAAAACAATATGACCATCCAAAATACCTCTGACTGTATCAGCCACCGGCTCATTGGTATCGTCTCCCTCCACCAGTACCGTATAAATCCCGGTAATGGAACCTTTTGCAAAATTCCCGCTTCTTTCCAGAAGCCTTGGAAATTCTGCATAAATAGAAGGTGTATAACCTCTGGCTATAGGCGGTTCTCCAATAGCAAGACCGATCTCCCTCTGTGCCATGGCATATCTGGTAAGAGAATCCATCATCAGCAGCACATCTGCTCCCTGATCCCTGAAATATTCAGCGATCGTTGTTGCAACCAAGGGACATTTCATACGCAGCATTGCCGGCTGGTCTGATGTGGCTACAATAAGGACAGAACGTTTCATGCCCTCTTCTCCCAGATCCTTTTTAACAAATTCCAGAACCTCCCTGCCTCGCTCTCCTACCAGGGCGATCACATTGATATCTGTTTTTACATTCCGGGCGATCATTCCCATCAATGTACTTTTTCCAACACCGGAGCCTGCAAAAATCCCCATTCTCTGACCTTTTCCAATGGTATTTAAACCATCAATGGCCTTAATCCCAAATTCCAGATGTTCCCTGATAGGAGGACGGTTAAGAGGGTTGATATAGGCACTGTCTACTGTATAAAGCTTCCCTGGGGGAAACTCTCCTTTTTCGTCAATGGGATGCCCCAGCGCGTTGATGATACGGCCTTTCAGGAAGTCTCCCACCGGTATCTGCAAACGGCATCCGGTATTGCGGACAAAACTTCCCGCTGTGATCCCGCTGATATTTTCATAGGTCATCAGCTGTATTTTGCCATTTTTGAATCCTACCACTTCCGCAGGAACCTGACAGTTCTCAGCTTCATTGTAGATCATAACAATATCACCAATACCGGATCTGCCTCCGGAAGCTTCCATTGACATTCCCACTACATTTTCAATTTTTCCAATGCGGTCTGCTGTTTCTGCCTGCTGTATTAACTTCAGGAGATTTTCATACATGGTTTTCACCTCTGTGTACTTTATGTATCCATAAAATCTTTATGTATTGGCGCTGTCTACAAGTCTGTGTATATTTTCAAGCTGGGTATCTACACTCATATCTATAATCCCGTCCGGCATTTCGATGATACAGCTTCCGCATTTTCCGTCCTCCATTACTATAAATTTGATGTTGTCAGAGAGCCGTGACAGTTTCTCTGCCAGATGTCCATCTGCCTGAACCATGGTCTCATAGTCTTCTTTTTCCATATAGATCTTGACCCAGTCCATTTTCTGCAGTTTTTCTGTTTCAGCTTCTATCATCCTGCTTATAACAGAACCGCTGGATCTCAGGCTGATATGGATCACTTTTTCAGCCACTGCCACAGCAATATCTTTTAATTCTTCCAGATATTCTCTGAGGCATTTTTCTTTTTCTTTGTTGATCTCTATTAAGGCTTTTTCCAGGCTTTCTTTAAAAAACCGCTGATTTTCACGATGTTTCGCCTCATTTTCCTCTTCTGCCCTAATCAGTCCCTCTTCATAGCCTTTTTGTCTGCCTTCTTCAAATCCTTTCATCTGGGCTTCCTCAGAGATCTGTTCTGCCTTTTCGTTTGCTTCCTGTTCAATGGCTGCCGCTTCTTTCCGGGCTTCTTCTAATATTTTTTCTTTTTCCCTAAGCACCAGCTCTATTTGTTCCTGACTGCATTCCAGACCATTGCATGTATCATTGCCCGCATTTAAAGAAGCTTCCGTTTCTTTTTTATTCTGCTTTTCTGTTTCTGGTTTCTGTGCATCCGGTGCCGTAAATACCTGTAAGGGAAGCTTCCGGACTCTGGCTTTATTTTCAAAGCCTGTATCCTGATCAGACAACAATGTTATCGTCATCTCCTCCCTTATTGATTATTACTTCTCCTGCATCTTCCAGTTTACGGATCAGATTAACAATACGCTGCTGTGCCTCTTCCACTTCCTTAAGCCTTACATTGGTAGTGATCTCCAGGTCTCCCTTGACTGTTTCTGCCATACGCTTGGACATATTTGCAAAGAATACGTTCTTCATATCCTCTGATGCAGTCTTTAATGCATATACAATATCCTTGGAATCGCAATCCCTGATAAAACGCTGTACAGATCTTGGATCCATATCGATGATATTCTCGAACATGAACATCTTGTCCCTGATGCTTTTTGACAGTTCCGGATTATCTTTATCCATTTCATCAAAGATCTGTTTCTCGTTTCCTCGGTCAACATGGTTCATCACATCTGCCACATAATCAATACCGCCCAGGTTCATATTATCCTCACTGGTAATGATCGTAGCGAATTTCCTCTTCATTTCCTCTTCCACAATAGCTATTGCCTCAGGAGATACACGGCTCATATTTGCCATGCCTTCCAGTACCGGTATCCTTTTTTCATTTGGAAGCTGTTCCAGTATCTGGGCCGCCTGCTGAGGATCCATATAAGCCATGATCAGAGCGATCACCTGGGGCCGCTCATGCTGGAGCAGGGCAAGAAGGGATTTGGGATCTCCCTTTGTAAAAAAGTTAAATGGCTTGGACTGGAGAGTCTTGGATACTTTTTCCAGAAGATTTCTGGCTGTGGTTTCTCCAAAAGCTTTTTCCAGTACACTTCTGGCATAATCCAGACCTCCATCTGTCATCATCTTGTGGGTAAGGCACATTTTATAAAACTCATCTAATGCATTCTCCACCTGGGCATTATTTGTTTTTCCAAGCTTTGCTACCTCATAAGTCAAGTCTTCGATTTCCTGTTCACTGAGATATTTATAAATCTGGGAAGCGCGGTCTGCTCCTAAAGACACAACTACCACTGCTGCTTTCGCCCGCGCATCCATTTTATCCAGTTCGGATCCCCCGGTAATATCTGTTATCTTACTTCCCTCTATTTCTGCCATCGTTTCCTCCACCAGTAAGCAGCCAATTCTGGATCAGTTTTGCTGCGATCTGCGGATTTTCATCCACAAAGGAACCGATCTCCTGTTTTAATTTCAGACTGTGCTGCATTTTCAGATTTAAAATTTCTTCATTTTTCTTAAGTTCATCGTCCTGTCCCTGAAGCGCCGACTGTTCCTCTTCAGTTAACAAGGATATATTCCCATCATTTTTAGTTTTACTGTCGGCGGCAATGGCATTTTGAGGATTTTCAGTAATCGCATCTCCATCCGGTATCTGTTCCAACAGTGCCTGTCTTTCTTCTTCTGACGCTTTCAAATGCTGCCTGCTGAGTATCAGCAAAGCAATCAGCAATACCAGAAGCAGCCCACCTGCCCCTATGGCGATCAAAAGAGGCAATGGAAGCTTTGCTTTCTGTGCCGGTGCTGTTACCGGCACTGCATCTGTGTTTTTACTGGCTACTGAAAGGGCTCTTATAACCGTGATCTTTGAAGGAGCGTCCTCCTGGGTAATACCTGCTGAATTAGCTACAAGACTGACCAGATCTGCGTCTGCAATAGATGTATCATCTGTATCAATAGTAACGCCTACTGTTGTATTTTCCAGAACACCAGGATCGATCTGACGCTGTTCTTTTGTGGAATTATACAGCCACTCTCTTATTGCGCTGTTGTTGGAATATGTATCTGAACCTGCCTGTGTGCCTGTCTGGCCCGTATAACGGGGTGTATCTGCATTAGCATCTGCGCCTGCTACGCCTCCATTTCCCGAAGACGTACTTCCCGTATTCTCCCCTGCTGTTTCTTCTTTTTCCAGCAGTCCTGTTTTATCATTCTGGTCAACCTTATCCGGAGTGGTATACTGGACTGTTTCCTGGATCAGCTTCTGCATATTCAGTGTGCCTTTTACAGAAACTGCAACTTTTCCCTGTCCATACATTAATTCCAGGACCCGGCGCACATTTCCTGCTATACTTTTTTCTACCTGACTGGTAAGCTCTGCTACATCTTTTCCTGTACCGGCAGTATTACCTGCCTCATCTTCACCGCCGACTTCCATCATGGTAGCAGCATCAAATACAGAAACATTGGTAAAATTCATTCCCTTTACAGCTCTTGCGATCAGGTTCTTGATAGCAGCTGCCTTTGTATCTGTCAGATCCTGTCCGGGATCCATTGTCACCACAACAGAGGCTGATGCATCTGTCTGCTGTGTATCATCCAGTGCATATTTCTGGGTTCCGCCTTCTGCTATGGTCACTTTTGCATCACGTACCCCTTCAAATAATCCGATCTGGGCACCAAGACGATCCTGAAGTTCATACAATGTATATTTTTCCTTATCCTTTTCAGTGCTCATGATTCCCGCATTATTACGGTACATATCATAAGTAAAGCCGCTTTTAGGATATCCTTTGCTTAGCAATTCAGCCCTGGTCTTATCTACTGTATCTGACATTACCTGGACAGAGCCGTTTTTGTCATTGTATCTGTAATCAACACCTTCATCCTGAAGAAGACTTACAACTGCCTGGGCATCATCCGAGCTCATTCCTGTAAACAAGGTACTGTATCCTTTTTTCGTGCCTATATTCAGGACCAGAAGTCCGGCTGCCGCCAGGATAATCGTCCCCGCTGCAATGACTGCGATCATTTTTTTTGTTTTCCCTGGCATCTTCTGCCATGCTTCTTTTAGATTCTGCACTGTTCCATTCATCCTTTGCATTTCCATATATAGCAAATATTAAAAATCTACTGTTCCATTCCATGGCCAGCAGTATTAAACACTCATCTTTAAAATTTCGTTATACGCTTCCATTGCTTTATTTCTAAGAGAGATCATAACTTCCAGGCTCAGTTCTGCTTTTGCCTGGGCGATTGGAAGACTGTGGGCATCTTCTAACTGCCCCGTTGCCAGAAGATACTGTTTCTGTTCTACATCCTTCTGTGTGTCATAAACATTTTGCACTGTATCTTCAAGCACTGACTGGAACACAGATTTTGTGCCATTTTCTGTTCCTGTTATTTTTTTATCATTCTTTTCAACAGCATCCCACCCTTTCATAGGGGTAATAAACCCATTCACCTGTTCAATCATTTTATATTTTCTCCTTAACTGTATAATTTGTATGATTTAAAAGTTTTTAGCTGCGCTGCGCAGACGTGAAAGGTCGCTACTTACAGAACTGATCATAAACTGGTATTCATAAGCTGTTCTTGCCAATTCAACCTGTTCCTGATCCATATCCACATTATTCTCATCCAGTCTGGTTGATTCATTTAAGGTTGTATGGACAGACGGTCTCATATTTTCAATCCCTCTTGCCACATTTTTCATAGAAGCCTTCTTCACAGTAAGAGCAGACCGGATCTTCTGTGCCAGTTCATTCTCAAAGGTCATATATTGTGACTTAAAACCTGGCGTATCAACATTTGCAATGTTGTTCATAGTCAGGTTCTGTCTCATCCATAAGCTGTCCAGGGTTTTTTCTCCAAGTAATAATCCATTCCCATACAAGTCCATCATAAATGTTCATCCTCCTGTGTGGCCGATATAATTTTCTTCAAAAAATACATACCGTTAATATCCCTTGATGGAAGGGGTTACAATTTTCGTATTTTTATCATTATCTATACACTCTATATAATATATAATTCTTATGTTTTTTTCAAGTCTTATGTTTTTAGCTGCCGCCTTTTTTGTATTGGTAATTTGTCACAAAGTTTTATAGCAATTTGCATTGTCTTTTTATTATATCTATTTATTTTTTTATTTTGCCCATACAATTGTGATTTTGCATAACTCCACCGTTATTTTGCACGTTTTAGATGTTATATTTTGTCAATAAATATACTTTGTTAAGTTTTTTAATTTTGCTACTATAAATGAGCAAATTTGAAAAATGAAATTTATCAAAAAGCACTTTTGCATATTGACGAATATCGATGTGCAAAATTTGCATGCTCCGCTTTCATCATATGCAAAAAGAGGACAGCCACCCATCCTCTTTTCGCCAAGTCTATCTATTTCCTATCCTTAGAAATTCCCCGGCAGGATCTCCTTACCCGCAAGAACCTCCTCATAATCCTTCAGGTTTCTCTGCAGCAGCTCCGGCGTATTCAGACCATACGGGCACTTGCTCATGCAGTGGCCGCAGTGGAGGCAGTCCTTGATCTTCATCATCTTCGCCTGTACCTCTGGTGTGAGCTGGAGGTGGGACGGGGATCTTCTGAGAAGCAGGGACATTCTCGCGCAGGTGTTGATCTCGATCCCGGCCGGACATGGCATACAGTAGCCGCAGGCACGGCAGAAGCTTCCGAATAACTGTTTTCTGTCATTCTCGATCAGGGTGCGGATCTCGTCGTCCATCACCGGCGGATTGTCGATATAGCTTAAAAATTCGTCAAGCTCATGTTCCTTCTGGACACCCCAGATCGGAAGTACGCTGTCGTACTGTGCCTGAAACGCGTAAGCGGCTCTTGAATTGTTGATCAGGCCGCCGGACAATGCCTTCATGGCAATAAAGCCCATATCTGCCTTTTTGCACTTTTCCATGAGCTCCAGATCCTTCTCGCTGCAGAGATAGCAGAACGGGAACTGTAACGTCGCGTACAGACCGGAATCCACCGCCTCGTTTGCAACCGCAAGGCGATGATTCGTGATGCTGATGAACCGGATCTTTCCCTGTTCCCTTGCCTTTAAAGCAGCGTCATAGAGGCCGGATTCATCGCCCGGCTTCGGACAGACTGCCGGGTTGTGGAACTGGTATACATCGATACAGTCCGTCTTTAAAAGACGAAGGCTTGTCTCGAGATCCTTCCAGAAGCCTTCTGCTGTCGTTGCCGCTGTCTTTGTCGCCAGATAGATATGGTTTCTGACATCACTTAAGGCATATCCGATCTTTTCCTCACTGTCAGAATATGCTCTCGCCGTATCGAAATATGTAATTCCGCCGTCATATGCCTTTCTCAAAAGCTTTGCGGCCTCTTCCTTCGTGATTCTCTGGATCGGAAGCGCGCCGAAACCGTTCTTATTTACCGTGATTCCCGTCTTTCCAAGTGTAACTGTTGTCATGAAGCTTCTCCTTTCTTCCTATACGTTTGCCCGTAACCTTTTCCCCTATCTGTGACCTTAAGCTACGGGCATGCCAAAGCTACTGCTTTCCTGCGTCCAGCATCTCCTTCAGCGCTTCATCCCCGTCATCGATCCACGCGTCCTCTTCGTCCGCGTTGAGACCGAGGAATTTCGCCAGCGTTCTCTCGTCATCGCTGTTGTTCCACTCATCCACATAGTCATCGATGGCTTCAAATTCAATTTCTCCTGCCAGGTACTTTTCTTTGAATGTCATTTTCCTGCTCCTTCAGATTCTTGAGAATCGTGATCTCCTGATTGTCGATGTGTTCCCGCACAGCCATCTTCGCCTCCTGGATATGGCGCAGCGTCAGTGCCTTTAAAATATGTTCATGCTCCACCATAAGGATCTGGCGCTTGTCCGCGTCCTTAATGTATTCCAGGCGGTAGCGGTACATCTGCTCTCTTAAATTGTTTAAGATCTGGACCAGCTTCTGGTTCTTCGTGCTGTTGTAGATGATCTCATGGAACTGCTCGTCAGTCTGGGCGATCTGCATCGCGTCCCCGTTCCCGATGGCTGCCTTGAAATCAACTTCCGCTTTATTTAATGATTCCAGCTCTTCCGCGGTGATTCTCTGGCATGCAAGGTCGATGGCAAGCTCCTCTAAGGAACGGCGCACCTCCAGAACATCCCGCAGGTTGCTCTCAGAGATCTTCGCAACCTCCGCGCCCTTTCTCGGTATCATGAGGACCAGGCCCTCGAGCTCCAGTTTACGGATCGCCTCACGGATCGGGGTACGGCTCACGCCAAGCCGCTCCGCAAGCTGGATCTCCATCAGGCGTTCGCCCGGCTCCAGCTCTCCTTTTAAAATTGCCTGGCGCAGGGTCTTGAACACAACATCCCGTAATGGCAGATATTCATCCATATTTACTTCAAAATGATTCGTCATCGTGTCTCTCTCCTCTATCTGGCTTTCTTCCGGTTGTAGAATTCAGTCAGGTACACCTGACGGGTCAGACGTCCGCCGTCCGCTTCCCTGAGGGCCTGACAGGCCTTTTCTGCCAGTTCCCTGTCCTTGTATATACCGAATACCGTCGGCCCGCTGCCGCTCATCAGGGAGCCGCAGGCGCCGTTCTCCACCATTATTTCCTTGATTTCCGAGATCTCCGGATGATCCGGGACCGTCACGGTCTCCAGGACATTTCCAAGACGTTCGATCACACCGTCCAGGTCACCATTTTTGATCGCCGCCATCATGCCATCGATATCCGGGTGTTCCTCCGGTGCAAGCTCATTCACGCGCAGTTTTCCGTATACCGCTTTCGTTGACACGGAGATCTGCGGCTTCGCGATCACGAGATGGCACTGCGGAGGCGCCGGGAGCTCTGTCAGGATCTCACCGATTCCTTCCGACAGGGCCGTTCCACGCATGATACAGTACGGAACATCCGCGCCGAGCTTTACACCCCGCTCCATAAGCTCTTTTTTCGTGAATCCAAGATCAAACATCCGGTTCACACCGACTAAAACGGCTGCCGCATCGGTACTGCCTCCGGCCATGCCGGCCGCAACAGGAATATATTTGCGGATCTTTATAGTCACGCCGTCCTTGATCCCCTTTTCATCGAGAAGCAGCTTCGCCGCGCGCCACGCAAGGTTTCCCTCCCCGTCCGGAACGAACGGGAGATTCGTCTCCGTCCTGATCACGCCGTCTTCGGTCCGGTCCATCTCGATCCGGTCGTACAGGTTCACGGTCTGCATGATCATGCGGACCTCGTGGTACCCATCCTCTCTCTTCCGGACCACATCCAGGCCAAGGTTGATCTTGGCATACGCTTTGAGGTCTAAATGGTCTTTCATGTTATCACCTTCTATATTTTCTACACGCGAGTCCTACCATCGGAATGCCTCGCATTCCCAGGAACAAATTTAAAGCTTCTCCTGCAGGCAGGCTTGAGCCGAACCTTTAAGCTTGTTACCCTGGTATCATCAAATTGTATTTGTGTTGTTTGTATACAATGTTTAATATACATGATTGATACACCATTTGACAAGAGAAATCTTGCGGAATTAATGACTTTTTTCCTCAATAAACCTTTATTCCGTCCGCACGAATCCCAGGCTTTCCGCGACCTTCTTTGACACGATGTTTTCCTTCCCGATCCTGACGATAAACTGGACAGTTCCAAACTCTTCCTCAGCGTATTCGATCGCCGCCCGGCATGCCTCTTTCGCGTATCCTTTTCTCCGGTATTCCGGGAAAATATGGTAGCCCAGCTCCAGCGTGTCATCCAGGATATTCTCATCATCCAGGGACAGGACATAATAATCCACATCCCCGATGCCGTCATCCTGCGGGATCCGGAACCCCACAACACCGGTGAGATTTCCGCTCTTCTTTTCCTCGACCGCCCAGAATCCAAACTCAAACACCTCATAATGGTGCTTTGTGTAACCGGCTACCTTCTCCACCGTATCCAGGTCGGCATCCACATGGTTCTCCACGATCTCCTCATAATCGCCTTCCGCGATCTCCCGGATCTTAAGCCGCTCCGTCTCGCAGATCGCCCACGGCAGCCCAAGATGCCTTCTCGCGATCCGCCCCAAAAACTCTTCGTCCGCATCCTCCACATCCGCGATCAATGTGTCCGCCGCGCACCACTCATTCCCCTGTGTGTCTTCTCTCCATAAGCCAACAATGGCCCTCCCGGCAGCCTTTGCCGCCAGGAGAGCCTCGTTTTCATCGGAGAGCAGGACAGGAATTTTCTCACCGTCTACAACTGCATAACGGGTCTCCTGCATAGCACGTCTCCTTTTTTATATTTGCGGCAGTTGTTCCTGCTCCGCCTGCACACCTGCCGAATCTCCTCCGGCAGCTTCTTCCGAATGCATGACAGCTCAAAAACAGTACTTTTCCATGTCTGGAATCCAACTGCCATTTTTATCGGCACTTCTCCGGTTCCGGATACTCTACGCCGAAGGTCTCTGCTGTGATAGATTTGATCTTCTGCTCCTTCATCGGACGGTCGCTGTAATCGGTGCGGACCTCAGCGATCTTGTTGACGATGTCCATACCGTCGATGACCTGACCAAACGCTGCGTACTCACCATTTAAGTATGGAGCGTCCTTGTGCATGATGAAGAACTGGGAGCCTGCGGAGTTCGGGTTCATTGCACGGGCCATGGAGAGAACGCCCTCGGTATGCGCCAGATCGTTCTGGAAGCCGTTGTGGGAGAACTCGCCCTTGATGCAGTATCCCGGGCCGCCCATTCCGTTGCCGTCCGGGCATCCGCCCTGGATCATGAATCCCTTGATCACACGGTGGAAGATCAGTCCGTTGTAGAATCCCTTATTTACAAGACTTAAAAAGTTGTTTACCGTATTCGGAGCAACGTCCGGGTAAAGCTCAGCTTTGATGATATCGCCGTTTGTCATTTCGATGGTAATGACCGGATTTTTCTTTTCTGCCATTGTCTTTCTCCTTTTTCACTGTGGGCTTTTACCGCCTGAACAGTAATTTATGTGGCTGCTAAGATACTGGACAGCCACTTGGTCGTACCCTATATTATACAGGGCATGGTCCTGGATGTCCACTGTTTTCCGGTCCATGCCCTGTGAATTACCTAGTCTCCCATGGAGAACACGATCTTAATATTCGCGCTGACTTCCATCTCTCCCGGCATCACGTTCATATCTGCCGCGGTGTCCTCTGCCCCGGCTGCCGCCATTACAGCGCTTTCCTTTTTCAGGTTCACGCCGCCGTCCACATATCTGCCGTACTGGCTGTCCGAATACTCTTCAATACTCACCACATATCCGAGTGTCCGTCCGCTGGCCTCCGCAAGTGCCTCCGCCTTCGTCCGGGCAAGATCAACTGCTTTCTTTAACGCCTCCGCATACGCGTCATCATATCCGCTGGAATAGTAAGACACGGAATAAATCTCATTCGCCCCGTTTCCGACACCGTTGGAGAGCAGCGTGCCGACCTGGTCCACCGCAACATCGGAGACGGTCACCTCGGTCTGCATCTCGTATCCAATGAGCTTCCTCGTGTTGCTGCTCCAGTCATACCGCGGGTTCAGGTAATATCCGGAGGTCGTGATGGACTTTTCATCGATCCCCTGTCCTTTCAGGTATTCGGTCAGGGAATTTAAGCTCTCCGTATTCTTCTGCTGGCACTCATCTGCAGCCTTCGCCTCAGATCTCACCGCAAACACGATCTTCGCCATATCCGGCACGATCTTCACCGTCTCGCTGCTGTCCATGGTGATCTTTCCGTCCGAGCTGTCTCCCACATTTTCGACCTTCACGGTATCCGGCACAGACACCGTCGTGCTGCATCCCGCAAGAGAAACTGCCATTATCATCGCCAAACCTGCCGCCGCCAATGTTCTTTTCTTCATACTGGATTCCTCCTTATCCCTGAATGGTATGGTTTCACACTCCCAAACATGCCTGCAGATATGCATATTTCCTGCGTTGACTGCGAACCATACGAAAACACGTCTTTTATATTAAGGAGTATAACAGAAAAACATTGCAGCGTTTTATCTTTTCTCTTACTTTTTTAGGACATTTTCCTGTAGAAAAAAATGGCATCCGATAAGCGATCTTTCCTTCTGTTCTATTGAAGCGATATCCGCATACTGCTGGTCGATTTCACCATATTTATACACAGCCTTATGCCGTTATTTTCGAGAACAATGTCAACAAAATCTGGAACAATGTCAATCATATTTGATATTGTTCTTTTGTACTGTGCCTTTTCATTATTCTTTTAAGCTTGGTCTTCTATCAACGTATGCAGGATCTCCGGCAGCTCCACAAGCAGGCTCTTCCGATTTACCCTCTCCGTTCTCCTGTGTATGTCTTTTCCCCACGGACCCATGAGGACTGCCGGGATGTTCAGTTTTCCGATCTCATTGAAATCTACCTGATATCCGCCGCCCCAGAGCGGGGTCTCCCCGGCGTATCCGGAAAAGTCCATATCCCCGCAGGTGCCGCAGTAGCTGAGGTCGGAGATTCCTGCAAAGTAGTGGACTTTCTTCACCATGCATCCGGCTGCCTCAGACGCTTTCTTGATCTTTCTGAACTGCCAGCTTCCAACGCCCTCTTTTCCGGCCATCTGGTCGCTGTGGTATGCCGGGTAGAGCGGCGGAGCGAAGCCGATGACCATCACCGGATCTGTGAGTCCGGACCAGTCCAGGATCTCCGTCATCATGTCGATGGTGGCCTGGGGATAATTTGTCTCTCCGCTGCGGATCCGCGCTTCTGTGCGGCCCTTTAGCCCCTCCAGGAAATCCTCAAAGCCATCCGCATTTTTCTTGCGGCATTGTTCGGAGAGTTCCTCGAAGGAGAGGACATTAAACTTCTGCGGAACGACATCATTCGTTTTTTCACATTCTCCAACATTGTCCGCATATTCTTCCGATACCGGATCTGCATGATCCACACTTTCTGCATTTGCCGCCTGCGGCTTTGCAGTCTTTACGCACTTTTTCTTTCCCTGCATCGCCCTGCCGGAAAGCTTCTCCTCCAGCCTTCTCCTCTCTGCATCCCTCTTCTCAATGTACTCCGCAAACGCCTCAGACCCAAGCTCCCGCATTTTCTCCAGGATCTCCCCCGGACCGGACCGGAAACTCAGCACACTCAGATATCCCGCCGCTCTCGCCGGAACCGACACGTCGTATTCCTTCTTGAGATCCTTGAAATTCAGCCATGTCGGCGGCATGCACACCTCGCCGTCAAAGACTTCCGCAAACTCCGCCGAGAGCTCCGTCTTCTCAAACATGCGTCCCAGGACACCCACCGCATTGAGTCCGTCAAAGCACCGGCTCACATGGGCGGTACGCCCCTGGACCAGCACCACCGGCATGCACTTTCCGACGGATCCCAGGAATACCTCCTGTCCATTTTCATCGCGGCTCATGGGCTCCAGATCGATCAGGAGTTCATAGGAGAGTTTTTCCTGTTCCCGGAGCTCTGCGAGAAATCCTGCTCACCATACGCTTTTTCAAGCTGAAAACAAGTGCCGGACACGGCGCTCATAAACGCGAAATGGAATTTATCATGGATCCTTTTCGAAAAAAAGACATGAAAAAAAGCACCCCGCCGAGTGCTTTTCTTCGACAAAATAATTATTTGAAAAAGGGAGGAGAGCTGATAATCACTTATCAGCTCGAGTATTATGAAAAAAATCTTATAAGCAGCATCTATATCAGATGTCTCTCTGTTTATGGTTATATGATATCCATAAAACATGAAGAAATCGTGTGAATTGTGTAAAAGAATTTTGAAGACTTTTTGAACAAGATATGAACACGAAAAAGGGCAATTGTTCCCATCCCAACAGCATCATTTTCATCATCCCACCGAGAACAGAACGCACCCTTTTCCGCCTTCTTCCAACCTGATCCTTTCTTTCCTTATTGAGGAAGTGCTGTTTTTATGCTATGATAGGAACAGGAAAACACCCATGACAGGAATGGCTGCTTCTCTTTTCATTGCCCGGCTTGCCCGGAGTACATAGGAAAGGAGGCGGTGCCGATGACAGCATACGAAATTTTATCCGTTGTGATTGGGATAATCGGATTACTTATCTCATTTGGCGGTTTGCTCATCGCATTACTTTCCTTTCTCGATAAGAGAAACAAAAGAAAGTAAAAAGCCCACCCTGTCGGCCAACAGGATGGGCGGTGTCCGTTAGGACATTAGCTCACAACTGAAGCATCCACTTTTTGGAGTGGGTGTTTTCTTTTCTCTTTTATTATAGACAATTCTCTATGCGATTTCAAGTGATTTCCTTATAAATTCTCAGATTTTCCTCAGTTTCAGCGAGATTCAGGCAGCTTATCCTCAAAATTGCAAAATATCCCGGCTATCCGCGTTAGAAAATCTGATTTATAATAATATCAACGACTGAATTATTCCTGATTGTTTTGTTCCCATCCCAACAGCATCATTTTCATCATCCCACCGAGAACAGAACGCACCCTTTTCCGCTTTTTTCTCTCTTTCTTTTCAACCAGAAGAAAAGAGAAACTGAAACGAAGCAGAAAAGTCTTTTTTTCGTCGTTCCTGATTTTCAAAAGAAAAAAGGAAAGAAGCCTGAAAACTATTGTAAATAAAGAAAAAAAGAAGGAAAAGCCAAAAGAAGAGGAAGGCGGAAAGCCTTCCAGGAAAGAAGAAGGAAAATATAAGAATTTCAAGGGAGAATCAGCCCCGGCCAAAATGACGATTTTGGACGGGACTTCGATAGCAATTTTGCACCGCCGCAGGCCGTATCGCACACCCCTCTCCGGCGTGAGGCGGCAGCTATGGATCCCGCTTTTCCCCCGGCGCATAGATCTCCCCCGCCAGCAGCACCAGTGCCGCCAGGTTCGGCACCGCCATCAGTCCATTAAAGATGTCCGAGACCTCCCACACCGTCTCCATCGCCCCGAGGCACCCGAAGAACGCCGCCAGAAGATATCCCACCGTGTAGACTGCCGGGATCTTTCCCGAGATCTTCCCGCCAAGATACTCCGCCGCCTGCCGCCCCATATAGTACCATGCGATGATCGTGGAGAACGCGAACAGCACCACGCAGACCGCCACCGCGTACCCGCCGGGGCTCCCAAGCGCTGTAAAAAAGCAGAGACTTGTGAGCGATGCCCCGTTCTCCGCCCCGAACTCTGAGGCCGTCCCGCTGCCCGCCACGCAGAGGATCACAAGCGCTGTCAGCGTACAGCTCACGATGGTATCAAAAAATACCTCAAAGATCGCCCACTGCCCCTGAAGCTCCTCCGATGCCATCTCCGCGCTCCCGTTTAACACTGCAAGACTCCCGAGCCCCGCCTCATTGGAAAAGACACCTCTGGCGATCCCATAGCTGACGCATCGGGAGATCCCGTAACCCGCGACTCCGCCAACAGCGCTGCGGAAGGAAAATGCATCCACCAGAATTCCCAGGATCACTCCCGGTACATTCCCGGCATACAGAATGATCACTGCCAGCGCTGCTGCCGTATAAAGCCCCGCAGACAATGGAACAAGCCGCTCCGCCGCGAGAAAGATCCGCCGTCCGCCGCCTGCCAGCACGATACCCGCAAGGACCACAAGGATCATCCCCACTGCAGCCTCTGGGATTCCGTACACATAGGACACCGTCTCCGAGATCGCGTTCGCCTGTACCATACTACCCATCCCAAATGCCGCCGGAATACAGAAAAATCCGTAGAGGACCGCTGCCTCAGGACATCCCAGCCGTTTTTCCAGATAGATCATCGGTCCCGCTATCCATCCGCCGTCCCGGCCTTTTTCCCGGTACCTGATCCCGAGGACCGTCTCCCCATAAGCCGTTGCCATTCCGAGAAATGCCGACACCCACATCCAGAACACAGCACCAGGTCCTCCGGCGATCACAGCCGCTGCGACCCCCGTGATATTCCCGGTCCCTATGGTTGCCGCCAACGCCGTACATGCCGACCGGAACGATTCCCGGTGGTTCTTCCGATCCCGTAAAAGATTCCCGATGGTCGCATCCCACCAGCATGGGATCTTCCGGACCTGAAAGAACCGGATCCGCACACTGTATACGGTCCCCACCATCAAAAACAGTACCGGTGTCCATGGTCCCCAGACAATATCATGGATCTCCCCAATCATATTCATTCCATATCACGCCCTGCAGCCTGACGGCCTCATTTTCTATCCCGCCGCGCATTACCGCCGCCCGCCGCGTTTTTACCTTTTCTATTTCTTACTACGTTTTATTCCCATTTCCACACATCTATGCTATAATAAACACTGTGTCTGCCCATGGCAGCTTTTATTTGCACAAGCAGAAAGCCAAAGTCCGCGCCGGAGCAGGACCTTGGCATTTTCTTTCAAAGGAGATGATTCTTGTGCCGGGATTTACGACCCACTACCTGTTCGGTGTGAAAGCCTACAATGACCTGCCGAACAACTATTTAAAACATGTGATATCCAAATACCGCTGGCTCTACCAGCTTGGTCTCCAGGGACCTGATATCTTCTTTTATAATGTCCCGATCCTCCGTCACAGGGACTACCGCAACGTCGGCTCCCATATGCATGAGTATCAGGTAAACGACTTTTTTAAGAACAGCCTCTTAGAGCTCACCGAGATCCACTCGAGACAGCAGAAAGAGGAGGCGGCGGCATTCCTCGCAGGATTCATGTGCCACTATATCTCTGATTCGATCTGCCACCCCTTCGTCTACGGGCGGATCAAGTACCGCACCGATAAGAAAAAGACCGAGTGTCATGGACTCCATGCCGCCCTGGAAAACGATATCGACGCGATCTTGCTCTGGAAGTTCAAGCACAAAAAGCCGTCCGAATTCAACCAGACCGCTTCCCTCTGTTTAAACGCCCAGGAGAGCCAGTTTATCTCCAGATATCTCAGCCGGTGCATCAACCGCACCTACTACCAGATCACAGAGAAAAACAACTTCCAGGTCACAGACGGAATGGTTGCCCGGTCGATCTTCGCGATCCGCTTCGGAAGCCGGATCCTGTCCGATCCTGCGGGACATAAGACCCATGTGATCGGCTCCCTGGAATCAATCTTCCTAAAGCATCCGATCGCTTCTAAAAAGCTTGTGACGGATAAGCTTTCCGCCCAGGTCCGCGATATCCTGAACCTGGACCATGAGGTCTGGACGAATCCATGGGATAATTCCATCGCCTCGACGACGTCATTCCCCGATCTGTACCATCAGACCTTGAAGAAATGCAATGCAGTCTACTATTACCTCAATGCGTTCCTGATCGCGAATGTCTCATCCGGGCCGCCGGATATGTCCGCGCTGTTGGCGGAGCTTGGAAACTATTCCTACCACAGCGGACTTGATGTGGGATGACCTGCATCATCTGATGCCAGACACGGATCCTGGGAGGCTTCACTTTCCGGGGCATACCGCTTAAAACGGATGATTTCTGCCCTGTGCTGCAGAATTATCATATACTATCATAGCTGTTTCACTTTTTAAACAGCTGCCATCTATCAACTTCCGCTCTGTCTGTATGAGAGACAGCCGGATCCATTCCGGCAGATTTCACTACGGGGACAGGCAGACGGGCAGAAATGGAAAAGGAGAATTACATTATGAAACCATTGATCTTACTGACCGGAGGAACCGGCGCAGCAGCCAACGGAACACCGACATGGGCATTAAACCAGAACTATGCTGAGAATATCCGCCGCGCAGGCGGCATCCCGATCCTTGCAGTCAACAACGACTGTGCTGAGGAGTACGCGGATCTCGCTGACGGACTTCTCTTAAGCGGCGGTAAAGACGTTGAACCAAAGCTCTACGGTCAGGAAAAGATGTTTGACTTCGTCATCACAGACCCACAGCGCGACGATCTGGAATACAAGATCATCAAGGCCTTCGTTGACCGCAGGAAACCGATCTGGGGCATCTGCCGCGGAATCCAGATCTTAAACGTATACTTCGGCGGTACTCTCACCCAGGATATCCCGACACAGCTCGGCGGTGATCACTCCAAGGGTGTCTGCCATCAGGTGACGCTCAAGAAAGATTCCATCTTAGGAAACCTTTACGGCGAGTCCATGGAAGTAAACAGCTACCACCACCAGGCCCTCGACAAGCTCGGCGAAGGTCTCCAGGCCATCGCATGGGGCGAGTCCAACGGACACACCTTCACAGAGGCTGTGCAGCACGAGACTCTTCCGATCTGGTCCGTACAGTGGCACCCGGAGCGCATGACCGGCCCGGTTACAAACCCGAAGGAATGTGCCGACTCTCTTCCGATGTTTGAGTACTTCGTGAAGCAGTGTGCAAAATAAGCCGCTCCAATAAACGCAGGTCTGAAATTTAAAACTGAATCCATACTATAAACGCCGCATTTATTCTGCCGTTAAGAATAGTGCGGCGTTTGTTACTGTTCAGCAGGTCTGTGCAGACCATAAGAAAATATGACAACAAAAAATGGCAGGACGCTTTCTGGATCACATTGAAAAGCATTCTGCCATTATATTGTCTTAATTATTTATTCTGTTAAAATTATTCCAACTAATTACTTGGAAGCCTTTGTCTCGTCAAGCTTCTTCGGTGAATCATCAGCAACATCTTCCGGACCTTCCGCAGCTGTCTCGTTGCTCTTGAGGTCGATCTTCTCTCCGGCCTTGTAGCTCTTATCTACAAGTGCCTTTCCTCCCTCAGTAACAACTTTTACATCAAGGGAAAACTGGTTCCAGAGTGTTCCGAAGGAATCAGTGCTGGAATTCTCAAGATCCATGCTCTGTGCAGCGATGATATCGTTGAACTGCTTAACCATTGTCACAGCATATTCCATAGCGTCATCGTTTGTTGTGTCGTTCTTTACTGTCCATGTGAGACCGATGTTTAATGCGGACTCATCATAAGTGAACTCCATCTTTACAGACTGCGGGAATGCAGATGTGTCGTTGAACAGTCCGTCGCACTCGCTCTGTGCCTGCTCCCAGTCGTACATCGTCGTCTCTACAGTCTCATCCTCTACAAGGAAGTTCTGGTCTCTCGGAAGTGTCTCGTCATCGTCATCAGACTCCATTTTTGCCGGATCCACTTCTTCACTTCCGGATACCGGTGCATCTGTTGAAATGCTGCTCTTTGTACATCCGCCAAGGGCAAGAACTACTAAAGACAGCACAGCCATTCTCTTTAATAATTTCATGATAAAATTCCTCCTCTGAATTCAACGGATCTCCCATTATGCTAAATAGAATTTTCCGGGAAATCGGCATACTCACGTATTATATACGATTCCCTTTTATTTTTGAAGTCCTTTTCTCAAATTTACACAAATAATTCATGATTTTGTAATGTTTTTCCATTTGTTCCGGTGGGAGTCCGCCGATCACAGCTGAAAAAGTTCCTGTCAGGATCATTTTCCATGCATAGAACCTACCGGACATCCTGTCCATCTGTATCTTTGCTTCGTTTTTTTTTGATATTAGCAGTATCTTTCACGATATACACCGGCCTGTCCTTGATCTCCGCAAACAGGATCGCGATATACTCGCCGATGATCCCTACGATCACAAACAACACGGAAAACATAAACGAGATCAGTACCACGATGGTCGCATAGCCGTTCGGCGCCCCATAGATTTTCCAGGTATAGACGGTATAGATCACCATGATCAGTCCGAAAAGCGCTGTGATCACACCGGAATAGATTCCAAGCTTTAACGGCAGATCAGAAAAGCACAGGATCGTGTTGATGGAAAATTTGAACAGACTCTTTAAGCTGTACTTGCTCTCCCCTGCAAAACGCGGTCTCGCCTCGTACTCGATGGTGGTCTTCTCAAAACCGATGCTCTGGACATAGCCCCGCAGGAAGCGGACCTTCTCCCGGTAGTTGTTTCTGAGAACCTCCGCCGCGTTTTTGCTCACCGCAAAAAAGTCCGAGGCGTTGGCCTCAAACTTCACATCGGAGAGATGGTTGATCAGCTTGTAGAATGCCGCGGATGTGACATTCTTCACCAGCCCCGCCGTCTTATTCCTCGTGCGGACCATGCTGATCACTTCATATCCCTCGTCAAATTTTTCCACGATCTCCGGCAGGCACTCCGGCGGATGCTGCAGATCCGCGTCCATGCAGACGATACCGTCACCGCCCGCATAGTCCAGCCCTGCGATCATCGCCGCCTCATGCCCGAAGTTCCTGGAAAAATTGACGATCTTCACTTTTTCGTCCGACGCCGCGAACTCCTTTAGGATCGAAAGGGACTGATCCCTGCTGCCGTCGTTCACGAACAGGAACTCATAGTCCCAGTTTCCCGGCAGCCTTTTCAGGATCTTCCCTGTCTCTGCATAGAATTCTCTTAGCGCCAGCTCCTCGTTGTATACCGATACAACGACTGAAAGCAGTTTAGTCATAAATTTTGATCTCCATATCGGAATGTTCCGGAATCTGTTTTTCCTTCGGCGGAAGCTTCATGTAGTCGCCGTAAAGCTGCGTCAGAAGCTCATCCCAGCCGGCCGGAGCGTAGAACCTTGTGTCCTCAAAAGGCATCTCAACGACCTCATCGTCCCACTCTCTCTTCATCTCCACATAGAACCAGTTCGGCGCGTAACCCGTGTAGAAATATAACGGGCGCTCTTTCCTGCTGTCCATATGGCACAGGGCATTCCACAGCTTCCAGATCACCGGGAATGGGATCAGCTTTCCGATGGTCGCGAGAACTGCCACAAAAAGCTTCATAACGCCCTTGTAATCGCTGTAATCGATCTCATACCGGTGTCCCAGGGCAAATCCGTAGAGAACGCAGTGGGAGAGCTTTGTGAGCTTCTTCGCGAGCTTTCCCTCCGGAAGTCCGTCCACGATGAACAGGTCCACGTTCAGGCGGCTGATCTTATCGTCATAGAACTCCATCTTTCCGGAGTCCTCGAACTTCTGGCTCTTATTGTATGTCACACGGGAGATAAAGTCGTAGAACGCCTTTCCGCCATGGTACTCGTTCGGCTCCACAAAGGACATGTCCTCCGGCAGCTCCCGTCTTACGACCTTCGCGAACATCTCGTAGTTCTTTCTTGTGAACATGACGTCCACATCGTCATCCCACGGGATGAAGCCGCCGTGGCGCACCGCGCCCAGAAGCGTGCCGGAATCCAGTGCGTACTTGATCTTGTACTTTCTGCAGATCCGGTCGATCTCCTTTAAAAGCTTTAAGTTGACCTCATGGACTTTCGTCAGGTCAAAGGATTTTTCTCCGCTCACTGTAACAGCCCCTCTTTAATCACTTTTGCCATATAGTCGATCTTTTCGTCTGTCATTCCCGGATAAACGCCAACCCAGAAGGTGTCGCTCATGATCCGGTCCGTATTTTCCAGGGTTCCTACTACGCGGTAGCCCTTTTTCTCTGCTCTCATCTCGTCGAAGCACGGATGCTTGATGAGGTTTCCGGCAAACAGCATTCTCGTCTGGATGCCTTTGCTCTCGATGTACTGGACGAGTTTATTTCTGTCAGTTCCCTCTTTACATGTGATCAGGAAGCCGAACCAGCTTGGTCTGGAATTCTCAGCCGGTACCGGAAGGATCAGACGGTCCTCTGTCTCAGCGAGAGCTGCTCTCAGGCGGTCGAAGTTGTGGCGTCTGCGCTCCACGAAGGTCGGGAATTTCTCGAGCTGGGCACATCCGATGGCTGCCTGGAGGTCTGTGGCTTTCAGGTTATATCCGAAATGGGAATATACATATTTGTGGTCATAGCCAAGCGGAAGCTCACCGTACTGTCTGTCAAAGCGGTGTCCGCAGAGGTTGTCATGTCCGGACGGGCAGACACAGTCACGGCCCCAGTCGCGGAAGGAACGGATGATCTTGTTTAACAGCGGATTGTCCGTGTAAACGGCTCCGCCCTCACCCATGGTCATGTGGTGCGGCGGATAGAAGCTGGATGTTCCGATATCGCCTACGGTTCCGGTGAATTTCTCCTCACCGTTGATGGTGTATCTGGAGCCTAACGCGTCGCAGTTGTCCTCAACGAGCCACAGGTTATGTTTCTCACAGAATTCCTTCACTGCCTTTAAATCGAACGGGTTTCCGAGTGTATGGGCGATCATGACTGCCTTTGTCTTATCGGAAAGTGCCGCCTCTAACTTTGTGACATCGATATTGTACTGCGGGATCGTCACGTCAACGAACACCGGGACAGCGCCATACTGGATCGCCGGAGTTACGGTGGTCGGGAAACCTGCCGCAACAGTGATGATCTCGTCCCCACGCTTTACACGACGCTCGCCGAGAAGCGGGGATGTAAGTGTCATGAATGCGATCAGATTTGCGGAGGAACCGGAGTTTACGAGGGCGCAGTAGCGCACATGAAGGTACTCCGCGAGCTTCTTCTCGAACTCATCCGTGTAACGTCCGGATGTAAGCCAGAACTCCAGGGAACTGTCCACAAGGTTTACCATCTCCCTGCTGTCGTACACACGGGACGCGTACGGAATACGGTCTCCCTCATGGAATTCCTTTTTCTGGTTATGGAATTTATCGGCATATTCGGCTACGAGGTCAAGGATCTCTTTTCTTGCCTCCGCCTCTGTCTTGTTTTCAAACATAACTTTTTCCTTTCCTGATGATACAGCAGACCAATTTCTGAACTCGTTCCTGCTGTATACAATGTTTCATTTGCCGGGAAGTTTCTGCACGCACCTCCAGGTTTCCTGTCTTTTTCAAATAGTGGACTATTTTCTTCTGTTCTACTGGAACATCTCCTTGATCTGTCTGTCCATGACAGCCACAACATCGCCGTTCTTCTCATACTCCTGGCACCACTCAACAGTGAGTCCGATGGCTTCCTTCACGCCATAACGCGGATGCCATCCAAATGTGGTCTTCAACTTGGAGCAGTCGAGTTTTAAGAAGTTTGCCTCGTGAGGACCTCCGTCGCTCTTGTTTTCCCAGGAAAGTCCATTTCCCCAGGCGTTGCAGAACATGTCCACAAGCTCACCCGTGGTCACGCAGTCCTTGTCATCCGGTCCCACGTTGTAGTATCCGGCGTATTTTCCGTCCTCATACTGGGCCTTCGCAACCATGAGATATGCCGCTAACGGCTCCAGCACATGCTGGTACGGGCGGGTAGAATGCGGATTGCGGACAACGATCGGCTTTTTCGCCATCGCCGCGCGGACGCAGTCCGGAACGATACGGTCATTCGCGAAGTCGCCGCCGCCGATGACATTTCCCGCACGGCAGGTTGAGATCGCGCAGTGTCCGTCCGCAAAGAAGGACTTCCTGTAGCTGTGTGTCACAAGCTCGGAACATGATTTGCTGTTGGAATACGGATCATAGCCGTCCAGGCGGTCCACCTCGCGGTAGCCGTACTCCCACTCCCTGTTCTCGTAGACCTTATCCGTCGTCACGTTTAAGAAGGACTTCACGCACGGATTCAGGCGGACGCACTCCAAAATATTGACGGTGCCAATGACGTTCGTCTCGTAGGTGTAGACCGGATCCTTATAGGAGTCCCGCACGATAGGCTGTGCCGCCAGATGTAAGACGATCTCCGGTTTTGTATCCTCGAATACCTGCTTTAAATGGGCGAGGTCCCTGATGTCACCGATGACGGAATTCATCTTACCCTCAAGACCTGCCATGTTGAACAGTGCCGGGTCTGTCGGCGGGTTTAAGGAATATCCTGTGACCTCCGCCCCCGCGTTTACAAGGATCCTGGAAAGCCAGGTTCCCTTAAAGCCGGTATGTCCGGTTACGAGGACCTTCTTTCCTTTATAAAAGTTAAATACTTCTTCCAAATTCATTTTCGTATCTCCATTTACGGATTTTTGCTCTCCGCGCAGCCGTTTTCTGCGATCCTCACAGCGGCTTCCGGAAAGCAGGCGTGTGAACCTATTCCCAGATCTTCCACGGCGCGTTTCCTGACTGCCACATCGCCTCTAACTGCTGTTTCTCGCGCTGGGTATCCATGCACTTCCAGAATCCCTCGTGGCGGTATGCCATGAGCTCGCCGTCCTTTGCGAGGTTTCTTAACGGTGCCTGCTCGAATACGGTGGAATCGCCCTCAATGTAGTCGAATACGCCCGGATTTAATACCATGTAACCGCCGTTGATCAGGCTGCCGTCATCGTCATTCTTCTCGCGGAAGGAATTGATCTTTCCGTTATCCTCGAGGTCGAGGACACCGAAGCGCTGTCCGATATTGACTGCCGTGATGGTTGCGATCTTTCCATGGCTTCTGTGGAACTCTTCCAGTGCCTTTAAGTCGATGTTTGCGAGACCGTCGCCGTAGGTCAGCATAAACGGCTCATTTCCCACATACTCTTTGATCCTCTTTACGCGTCCGCCGGTCATGGTGTTGAGTCCTGTGTCGATCAGAGTCACCTTCCACGGCTCCGCATAGTTGTTGTGGACCTTCATGCTGTTGTTCGCAAGATCGAAGGTCACATCAGATGTGTGAAGGAAGTAATCCGCAAAGAACTCCTTTACCACATACTGTTTGTATCCCAGACAGATAATAAATTCGTTATACCCGAACTGGGAATAATATTTCATGATATGCCACATGATCGGCTTCTCACCGATCTCGATCATCGGCTTTGGTTTTAAATGACTCTCCTCGCTGATCCTTGTTCCGAATCCTCCTGCCAGGATTACTACTTTCATAGGTTTACCTCCATATATTCCAACCGTTTTCTTTGAGGACCGTAAGTGCTTCCCGGCATCCCGGTTTGTGATACTCCAGCGCGTCCTCCAGTGTTTTGTCTGACTCGTTTTCAAAATTTAATAAGATCTGTTTTACTTCGTCCCGGTTATGTTCTTTCCGGTACTTTCCGAAGCGGAATTCCTCCGCCGTCGTCATCACGTTTCCGATGAGGAACATGGCGGCGAGGGCGATCGATAATCTCTTTACCAGCTTTGGCAAAGGATCCTTTTCAGTCCTGCTGATATGCTGTGCCCCTTTCGGCTCTGTGCCTCTGCTTTCCCTGCATTCTTCCTTTTTACAGAATCCGCACTTCGCAGCCAGAGCGAACGTAAGAAAGATTCCGATCACACCGATCTGATACTGCAGCGCATACCGGGAACTCATCCCATACTTGTCATTCGGCATAAAGATATACCGGCTCACAAGCACCATCAGGTGGTTCATACCACCGCCTGCCAGGAGCATCAGCGGCAGGATCGTCTGTTTCTCGATCCGGTAATAAAAATTCATCCACAGCGCAAAGAAATACGCAAACAGGACGATCACACCGACCGCGCACCAGACCTTCCCCGGAATCCCTGCAAAGCTCCTGTCAATCAATTCTACTCCAAAAACCATGGAAGCAAAAGACTTAAGAAGAAATTTAATAAAAAATTTCGGATCCTGTCGGAAAGCCGTAAAGAGCGGCACATTTACCGCCCCCGAATACTCGTAAACCGCCTGGGAGTTGCTCCAGAGGTAAATGAGAAACGGAATGACTGCCACTGCGATCAGGGCGATCACGCGGGCGGTTCCGATTCCGGCAAGATCATCTGAAATTACACCGATCACGCCAGCGTTTTCCCTGCCTTTGCCCGATACGTTTTTCCTATCCGTACTGCTTAAATTCTGTCTGTCGGCCTTTGCCTGATATTTTCCAGATAAACTCTTTGCAATTACAATATCGCGCACGTAAATAAACAGGTACGCCATCACGATCGTCACCGTGTAGATCGCGCAGTACGGTCCCGCCGCCCCTATGGTGATCACAAACGGCAGTACAAAGAGAAGTACAAGCTCCGATTTCTTCGCGTTTCGGAATCCCTTTTCGTACACCTGATCCAGCAGGGCATAATTCCAGAAAAACAATCCGAATGCCAGGAAATGCGCCCATCCGGTTCCGTTGTACAGCATCTCCCACTTATTAAGGCTGAACATGACGATCATCATCGCCGCGTACCAGACCGGGCAGAGTTCCTTTTTCCTGCTGTACCGGCCGATGACCAGGGCGGATAGTCCAAATCCGAGGATGCCCATGATCCGGTCCACAGTGACGCTGTATCCAAAGATCATGACATTCAGTCCGCGCTCTAAGAAGTTCACCGGAATTCTTGTGAGCAGATCCGCCACAAAAAACTTATCCGGGTTCCACACGTCCGGCAGATAGGAATTGATGAGCCGGATATAATCGGAATACACCATGTCAATGGCGGAGCGCCTGATATATGCCAGATAAAAAATCATCCCCAGAACTGGAAGTCCGATATAGACATAGCTTTTCTTATTCTTCATGATCTCCTCCGCCTGCTGCGGTTCTTCCTACGTTATTTCCTGCATGTTCCGCTGCCGGTCTTCTTTTCGGTCTGCGGCGGCGTCTCGCTGTCGGATCTGCTGCGCCTTCATTCTGTGTCTGCCTTGCTGCAATATTCCCCTGCGTCCGCTTTTCCGCTTCTCCACTCTTCCGCTTCAATTGCGGTGCTGTGTTCTTCTTTGACTTTTCTGACTTCACTGTCTCTTTCTTATCAGTTCCCGCTGTCCATCCGCCGGTTGGCTGACTGAGTGTCACGATCCTCATGGAAGTCTGGGGCTGTACCTGGCGCGGTTGGCGATCTGTCTCTTTCCCATGACACACAGTGCGTTTTTCTGTCGGCTTTACCGTTTTTTCTGTCGGCTCTGCTATTTTTTCTGTCGGCTTTGCTGCCTTACTCTGCGGTGCAGTCCCGCGAACCATTCCTGCTGCCTCAGCCTGCTCTCTGGCCGCTTTCGCGCGCTTTCTTCTCTGACGCCTCTTTGCGGAAGAACTCAGCTTCTCCGGCTGGGCATTCTCTGCGGTCTTCTCTACAATCTTTACTTCCCTGCTCTGCTGGGCTTTATTGACCGCTGTTTTTACTTCTCTCTTCTGCTGAGTTCTCTCCGACGTCTCATTCTTTCCAGCTGCCTTCCCATTGCTGCCGTTCTGCGGCTTTCTCAATGTCTGCTTATTCTCAGTGCTTTTCTGTTCCGCCGTTTTCTTTCCCTCAGTCTTCTGAACCACTCTCTGATTGCCGCTTACCTTTGCGTCCTGCCTCGCGTTCCCGCCACTGGTCTGCTTTCCGCCTTCACGCTTCCGGGCATGTCCCTGTCCTCTGTTCTTCGCCTGGCTTTTTCCTGCCTGACTCTGTCCTCCACTCTTTGACTGCCCCTGTCCGCGTCCTTTCATCTGTGCCACGGACGTCTTCTTCACGCTCGCCCCATGGCACCCCGTCTGGCTCTTTTTAACCGCCGGTCCTCTCTGTTTCCGCCGGTTTGCGTGGTGGTCAGCGACGATCCGCAGAACATCTTCCATATAATTGTACTGGTTCCAGGCATCTTCCTTAGAAACATAGTTCTCATGAACCGCCTTGTTTCCGATCACGCGGATCTCGTTCAGTTCCCACTTTCCGACCCGGTCCAGATACCCGTTCTCGTCGAGCCACCATCCAAACTGCTGGAATGTCATGACTCTCTGACGCTTTCTCCCGTTCATCCGGTAAGTTTCGCGCTGTCCTCTTCCATCCGGACCGCTCTTGGCGTTCGCCATCGCCTGGGCAGAATTGTCGAGCTCGATCCCATTAAATTCCGCCACCAGCTTCAGGAACAGTTCCAGATTCTGGCGGCCCTTTACCATAGCCGCATTATACTCCCCGCGCCGCAGCCATTGCTTTTCCTTCTTGAGTTCCCGCTTTACGGGAGCAAGATGGGCAGTCATGTCCCTCTTCCTCAGGAAATACCCGAGTACAAGGAACAGGACCACAGCAACGGCAAAGCCCGCGCACATTGGAGCCCACTGCTGTCCATTCATTCTTCTGATTCTCCTTTTTTACTGTCGCAGCCTTCTCCGGCTGCCCTTTTGCAGAAAATTTCATTCCTGCGTTTTCCCGGTGGTCCGCAAAAATTTCTGCGGACCTGCCTCTTTTACTGGTCTACCACCTTCACGACCATCGCCAGATTTTCCTCCCCGCGGTGTTCCTTCGCCCCTTTCACATAGAAGTTGCAGGAAAATTCCACGGTAAATCTCTGATACGGCGCAGCCGGGATCTCGTAGTACATCGTGTTGTCCGTAAATACAAGATCAGCCATCTGCCGTCCGTTCACCTTGATCTTACAGGTCTCACCGCCTGTAAGCCTGCCCGGGTAGTAGCACTTTAAGGTCAGCTTGCTGCTCTCCCCGTTTGTCAGAACGATCTTCGCGTGCTCATCGATCCATCCGTCCGAATAGCTGCCGAAAGGCGTGTCGAACCTCTGCCTCTTCACGATCTCCGTCACATCGTTGTATGCGTTGTGCTCCGGATCCTCACACAGGATCACCATGTCATCCGTGATCTCCTTGAGATCCATGTCACTGTCGATAAGCTGGAGCTTCGGAACATTTGTTTTATCTTTTGCATATACTTTCAGGAATGTTTCAGCATTAAAATCACTGATCTCAAAATCCTTCCCGATGATGTAGATCTCCTTGTCGAAGATATCGTCCCCGTATGTTCCGTATGTCTTCTCCGCCAGGGAATTATACTGGCTCTGGGGCGCCCACAGATACAGGTTGTCCCAGTTGTCCCGGTAATATGTCTCCACCGGGAAGATCAGGCAGCCGTACAACAGCACCAGGATCCCCGCCTTCCCCATCACCCGTGACAGGTAGGCAAAGAACAGAAGCGCCGCCGCGTAAGCCACATAGACCCAGCGCATCTCCACACGGATCGTCACGCTGGAGCTGCCGATGCAGAGTGTGATAAACACAAGGAACAGCACCGCGTTCTTTAAATGGCAGACGATCTCATCCCGCGCCCGGATCATACCGATCACAGCCGCCAGAACGCCGACACCCAGAATTGCCTCCGCCGCCAGGATTAGATTTTTGATTCTATCCGGGCTGTCCGCAAACGGTTCGATACAGAGGTGGAGCGGTCCGGAGTTTCTCCCAAACACGAGTCCCACCTGGTTCAGTGCCTGTCCAATGGCGTCCGTGAACTTAAAAGTATCTGCCACGTCAGTTCCGCCGGTTCCCGCCGGTGAAAGCGTTCCGATAGTGTAAAGGCGGATCATCTGGATCGCGCCGAACACGAAAAGCGTGATCACGAAAAGCAGGAACTTCGGGAGATGGAAACCAACCTTCTCCTCAGCCGCTGCTGTGCGGGCCGCCGCCTCTTTTTTATTCTGCGCCCCGCGGCTCTGTCCTCTTCTTCGGCTTCGTCTCGGCTCCGCGGCGCGGTTCGGTTCACTATTTCTCCCTGTCTCCGCTGTCACAGTCTCCGGCGCCAGTCCCTTTCCAAATCCGAGGGCTACTGCCAGAAGCAACAATGGAAGAAGCGCCATATACCGTTCGTGAATGAAGCAGACTACAAAATACAAGAGGTTTGCCATGAGAAAGGCCCCCGTTTTTTTCTCATTCACATACCGATACAGAAACCACAGTATCCCCAGCGCTGCCCAGAGCGCCAGGCTCTCCATCAGACCGTAAAACTGACCGATCTGATAATATGCCATTCTGGATGACAGGTAGAGAATCCCCACAGCGAAGCTTATGATCCTTCGCCCGTCGCTGAATGACACCGCCATCCTGTAAATGCTGTATGCGATTCCCGCGTTCAGGATGATGTTGAATGGAACCATCCATTCCACATGTCCCCCGATGAAGAAAAGCTCCAGCCAGGACGCCAGATAAAACAGGAAGCGGAAGCGGCTGCTGCCCATTGGGAATACATACTCTGTAAATGACTGGTTCCCGTAGCAGGACCAGAGATACAGGTCATCCATGTAAAGTCCCTTTAATTCCACTCCCCGGTTGATCCAAAATCCAAATCCCAGAAAGATCGCAAAGATGAGGAGCTCCGGGCTCCACCTCCTCCACACTTTCAGGATCTTCTCCTGTAAATTCATGTCTTATCCCCTTACTGCTGTTCTCCGGGCCAGTATTTTTCAGTAAACTCCGCTAAAAGCGCCTCACTCTCCTCCTCGGTGAGGTTCTTCGGATCAGACGAGAATACCGCAAGCCCGTTTCCGTTTTCATACAGGAGATCCATAAGATACCCCTGTTTTAAGAGACCTGTCACGTTCCGGAATCCATCCGTTCCAGGCTTTAAGTATCCGCTTCCGAGATAGATGTAATCTACTCCCGCGAATGTAAAGAAGTCCGCCAGCGCCTCCGGGCTGGATGAGAGATTAAAGTTTCCACCGCTTCCCTCAATGTCCGTGTAACTCTGGGTGCTGCACGGGAACCTCAGCATTTCCGGCTGCTCACCGAATACGACGACGCGGTTTCTCGGGTTCTCCGCCAGGATATCCCATATCTTCTCATTTCCGTAGAAAGCAAGCAGTTCATGGGACTCTTCCATATGATCATAATATCCCTTGTGGATGAACTTCACCGGTGTCAGTCCCAGGGTTCCGCCCCAGTTGCTGACCGCCGTGATGGTCACATTAAAGAGAATAAACGGTACCAGCATCCTGCATATGGATCCGCGCAGGAAACCGCTCTCTAATTTTCCTACCACAATCACCGCCATGATCGCTGACAGCGCATAGAGAAGCAGGAAATAGTTGCCGTCCACCTGCCATAACAGGTAAAGAGCCATGAGACTCATGAGTCCGTTCGTCACAAATACCAAGGCCAGACAGATCAAGGTATTTTTCTCTTTCTGCCTCGATCTTCTCACATCCGCCAGCACCGGCAGACAGACGAGAAGAAGAAAGAGCAGAAGCAGCGGTGTGCCCCAGGCAATCCGCACATGGGCCATGTCCTCGCCCACAGGGGCCATGAGGACACCATAAATTCTCTTTAAAATGTGCTTTAGTCCCTCGATTGAGATCATGGATCCGCCGTTCGACGGCAGACTTTCAAACCGGTACGGGTACCTCACGGTAAATCCGAGGGCCGCCCAGATCGAGTTGAACACGGATGTCAGCGGAAGTCCCGTATGCAGCCATGTCCGGTACCAGATGAGAAGCCACATCGGGATCATATAAATACAGGAAGGAAGAAAACTTCCCTTCAGTCGAAATTTCAGCTGTCTCGTGAGCAGGATATAAAGCCCCGCCGTTCCAGCGGCCACCGTTGAAAATACAAGTGCCGTTGGCTTTAACACGAGTGTCATCAGGTAGGCATCCACCGCCAGCACAAGATACGCGCTCCTCTGTCTGCGGATATAGAGCAGAAGAAACAGCAGCATCACAAGCTGCATAAACACCGTCATGGAATCCGTCTTTGCCGTGATGGACATGTTCATGATTCCCGGAATGCAGGAGAGAAGTGTCATGCATCTCACCGCATACCTTCTTCCGACAAACAGCTCCACGATCTGTCCCGCCGCGATCAGAGTGCCGACGGTCATCCAGATCTGGAAGCTCAGGAAAAATCCGTAGGACGGCAGCCCGGAGATCGGTAAAAGCAATGTCTCAAGGCCTTTCGAATAGGTGTACACCACATTGACCATTCCGAGATTTTCATAGATTCCGCCGCCGTTGTCCAGAACATACTCATTCCGCAGTCCGTAATGGAGGGAATCGTAGTCGGCACAGATATTCATTCGTCCCGCCTGCAAAAGGATCATGGCGAACATGAGCGCGATACAGATGGACATCTCCAGGGAGATCCTGGTTCTCTGCGGCACGCGTTTCCACGGCATTCCGCTATCTCCCGCCGCCCTCAATTCCATCATCCGGTACCCAGCCAGAAGTCCAGCGATGACCACTGTGAGAAACCGGAAGCTTGTAATCCCACATCCGAAAAACAGGGATCCCAGGCAGAACAGGCATATCATAAATCCACTTCCAAGAAGGAAGTCCGCCAGCCCTGTGATCACATGGTACTCCCTCCATCTGTGCTCACGGTCCATCCCTCTGCGGATCCGTGCGCCGAGCATCAAAAGCACCAGCACATACGCGCCTGACAGGATCATCGCCGTGAATGCCTGATGGATCCAGAGAAATCCGGCTGTGATGAGAAGTACCGCACCTGTCCGGATCCGGTTCGATTCAATTTTCCAGATCGTGAACAGATATAAAAAGAACAGCACCGCGATCTCCGTCAGAAGGTCGATGGTCTCCGTTCTTCTGAGCCTGATCCCGTCTACGCCTGTCACATAAACCTGTCCGATGGCAACTAACAGTGCGGGTACCGCCGCCAATGCCAGAATAATTAACGAGGCACATTCCCGTCTCTTCATAATTCCCCCCAGGTCATGGTCTTTTTATTCCGCATAAAACTTATCTTCTAACATCAGGCAGAGCACATGGTAGATCGGCAGGTGGAGTTCCTGGATCTTGTAGGTCTCCTGCTCCGGCACGATAATAGCGACATCTGCGAGCTTCGCGAGCTTTCCGCCTGTCTTTCCTGTGAGACCGATAACTTTAAGTCCCTTCGCCTTTGCGGTCACTGCGGCGTACATCACATTCTCAGAGTTTCCGGAGGTGCTGATTCCGAGGAACACATCCCCTGCTTTTCCGTAGCCGTTTACCTGCTGTGCGTAAGAGAGCATTCCATCCACATCGTTTGCGAATGCGGAGGAGAGAGCCGTATGATTTGTGAGGGCGATGGCTGGGAGCCCGCCCTGAAGCTTTTTCGCCAGTTCTTCCCCTCTCTCCGGGTCCGCCTGCTTTAACGCCTCGGCGAGTTCCGCGGATACCGGGCGGCGCTTTACAAAACCTTTCATCAGCTCCCCGACGATATGGTCAGAGTCTGCGGCGCTTCCGCCGTTTCCGGCGATCAGAAGCTTTCCTCCGTTCTCATAGCATGTCTCCAAGATCTTGTATGCATTCTCGATCTGGCCCTTTACGGATTCCAGGACCGGATATCTCTTTACTAATTCTTCAATCATTTCTTTCTCCTTTTTGTCCCGCCCGATCATTGATACGCATAATGGGCAGGCAATGCCATTTTCATGCTATCCATTTTAACACATAAGCGCCTGTCTTTCCACCGCCAAATTACTTACAATCGCCCCAAAATGAAAAGAATGTGCCTTTTTATGTAACGGGGAATTCCTCGGAATTTCCTGCTACATGAAAAAATCCGCAGGAAGTCACCTTCCTGCGGATCAAAACATTCAAAGTATAAAAGTTGAGTAACTGTTCAGTACCTTCACAGTTACATGCAAAAATCCATTCCAAATCGGCTACGCCGATGGATTTTTGCCTTTTAGCCTAGGTTTTCTTACGGTCAGCGCAGCAAGTGCGCAGACCTACTGAACAGTTACAAAGTTGATTACTTAAGAGTAATCTTAGCGCCTTCAGCCTCAAGTTTTGTCTTGATGTCGTTAGCTTCGTCTTTGGATGCACCCTGCTTAAGAACCTTCGGAGCGCCGTCTACAACGTCCTTAGCTTCCTTGAGGCCAAGACCTGTTACTTCACGAACAACTTTGATAACTTTAACCTTGTTCGGGCCTACCTCTGTAAGCTCAACGTCGAACTCAGTCTTCTCTTCCTCTGCTGCTGCGCCAGCGCCTGCTGCTGCAACTACTACGCCTGCTGCTGCGGATACACCGAACTCTTCCTCACAAGCCTTTACTAATTCGTTTAACTCTAATACGGATAATTCCTTGATAGCTTCGATAAACTCAGCGGTTGTTAACTTTGCCATTATAATTTACCTCCATATAATTTTATATTCACGTTTGTTTTCACAATTGATATAACAGCATATTCATGCTGCCTGAAACAGAATCACGCAATGCGTTTTTCTGTTTGCAGATCCGGGATGGCGATTAAGCCTCTGCCGGAGCCTCTGCACCCTCGCCGTTCTTCTCTGCGATCTGGTTGAGAACACGAGCGAGGTTTGTGATCGGAGACTGCATGCTTCCAAGAAGTCTTCCAAGAAGAACATCTCTGGACGGGATGCTTGCGATTACACCGATACCTGCTGCATCGTAGTATGTTCCCTCTACAACGCCGCCTTTTAATTCAAGCTTGTCAGCTTTCTTTGCGAACTCAGCTAATACTCTGGCCGGAGCTGTTGCATCTTCTTTAGAAACAGCAAGTGCTGTCGGTCCTTCAAGATGCGGCTCAAGTGCTTCGAACTCAGTTCCCTTTGCAGCGAAGCGGATCATTGTGTTCTTATATACTTTATAAGAAACACCAGCTTCTCTTAACTGTTTACGAAGAGCAGTATCCTGCTCAACAGTTAATCCACGGTAGTCAACGACTACAGCAGACTTTGCTCCGTTGAGGACTTCAGCGATCTCAGCAACTACCGGCTGCTTTAATTCAACTTTTGCCATGAATGGTTTACCTCCTGTTTTATTTTAGTATTGGATTCGCCGTCACAGCATTTTATATCGCTTTTCGGAAAAAAACCTCTCCGTCCGCAGACAGAGAGGTTTACAAAATTCTGTGTGAGTTTTGTACGTTCCTCGGCAGGTGTTTTTACCTTACGCCTTACGGCACCTGCTGTCTTCGGCATTCAATACTCGAATACTTTATCATAATATATTCGGATTGTCAATCAATTTTTGCAAAAAAGTGTTGTCTTTTTTATCAATAGGGGGATGTCACCGTCAGGTGACATTTCCGCTTAGTTTGTTAACTTAGCTACGTTTAACTTAACGCCCGGTCCCATTGTGGAAGTAAGAGTAACGCTCTTTAAGTAAGCGCCCTTTACTGTGCTCGGTTTTGCTTTGTTGATTGCATCCATAAGCGTCTGGAAGTTGTCCGCTAACTGTTCTTCTGTGAAAGAAGCCTTACCTACTGGCACGTGAATGATGTTTGTCTTATCGAGTCTGTACTCAATCTTACCAGCTTTGATCTCTTTGATAGCCTTTGTAACGTCCATTGTTACTGTACCAGCCTTCGGGTTCGGCATTAAGCCCTTCGGTCCGAGTACACGGCCAAGACGTCCAACAACGCCCATCATATCCGGTGTAGCAACAACTACATCAAAATCTAACCAGCCTTCGTTCTGGATCTTCGGAATTAAATCCTCTGCTCCAACGAAGTCAGCGCCTGCAGCCTGAGCCTCATCAGCCTTCGGTCCTTTTGCGAATACAAGGATACGAACAGTCTTACCTGTTCCGTGCGGCAGAACTACTGCACCACGGATCTGCTGATCAGCATGACGGCCATCACAGCCTGTTCTTAAGTGAGCCTCGATTGTTTCATCAAATTTAGCAACAGCAGACTTTTTAACTAATGCGATTGCATCTGCTGTATCATAAAGAGTAGCGCGGTCGATAGCTTTTGCCGCTTCTACGTATCTTTTTCCTCTTTTCATTATAAAAAACCTCCTGTGGTAGTGTCGGGAGTCCTCCCTCCCACGTGATTGTTGCTGTATATGGAGGTCCGTCCTCCATTCAGTTGCTTACGATCAGTCTGTTACGGTGATACCCATGGAACGAGCAGTACCAGCGATCATGCTTGTAGCAGCCTCGATGCTTGCAGCGTTTAAGTCTGGCATCTTGAGCTCAGCGATCTTCTGTACTTCAGCTCTTGTAAGAGTAGCTACCTTTGCTTTGTTCGGTGTTGCGGAACCGGATTTGATCTTTGCAGCCTTCTTTAATAATACAGCAGCCGGCGGAGTCTTTGTGATGAAGCTGAAGCTTCTGTCAGCGTAAACTGTGATAACAACCGGGATGATCATATCGCCCTGATCAGCAGTTTTAGCGTTGAACTCCTTTGTGAACTGTACGATGTTTACACCGTGCTGTCCAAGAGCCGGTCCAACTGGCGGAGCCGGTGTTGCCTTGCCGGCAGGAATCTGTAATTTAATATAACCTGTAACTTTCTTTGCCATAATTAGGCACCTCCTAAATAATGTGGTAATGTCGGGGATTTCCCTCCCACGCGGGCACAAAGTCCGTTTTCCTAAAAAAGGTACGGACGACCGGTCCGGATCTTAGTCCGTTTACGGTCACATTTTCTTGATTTCAGAAAAGCTCAGTTCCACCGGTGTTTCACGGCCGAACATTTCGACGTTGATTGTAATGGACTGCTTGGACTCATTGACGGTTCTAATAACACCGACGGTATCCTTCCATGCGCCGGCCGTAACAACGACGGTATCTCCGACGGCGAAATCCACAACGACATCCGGTGTCTTAAAGCCAAGGCTCATCATCTCTTCTTCTGAAAGCGGCACCGGCTTGGATCCCGGTCCTACGAATCCGGTCACACCTCTGGTGTTCCGTACAACGTACCATGTATCATCATTCATGATCATATGAATCAGCACATAGCCCGGGAACATCTTACGCTCGACCTGCTTCTGAGCACCGTTTTTAAGCTCGATGACTTCTTCCAGCGGGACGGAGACCTCTAAGATCTGATCCTGAAGACCTCTGTTTTCGATTGTTTTCTCAATGTCAACCTTTACCTTATTCTCATATCCGGAATAAGTGTGTACAACATACCATTGTGCTTCTGACATATCTTCACCTCATCCTTAACCAAGTACAATATTGAGACCAAATTTGATGATCAGGTCAAGGGCTGCGATAACAATCCCCAGAATTACTGTTGATACGACTACAACAACGGTCTCTTTTGTAAGCGTATCTTTATCCGGCCAGATGATCTTATTGAATTCAGCTTTTAAGCCTTTGATAAAGTCCGTTTTAGGGGCTTTCTCATTACTTGCCGTTTCTCCCATAAATTCACGTCCTTCTTGCAAACCGGATTACTTAGTTTCTTTGTGCATCGTATGTCTCTTGCAGAATCTGCAGTACTTCTTTGTCTCCATGCGGTCCGGATGAGTTTTCTTATCCTTCGTCATGTTGTAGTTGCGCTGTTTGCATTCTGTGCATGCCAGTGTAATCTTAGTGCGCACGACTTCCACCTCCGTTTAAATTCTTTGTAAGGCGGTCCTTTTTCTATCTGATTGCTATCGTTTTTTGAGCATAAAAAAAAGACCTATATCTTCCATTCGCCCGAACATTGTAACATAAGAATTGCGGCGCGTCAAGCATTTCCTTGAGAAATAAGAGTTTTCGTGGAGTTTTAGTTGATTGGCTGGGCAGGGAACTTTCAGAAAGCAGTGCTTGTGGGATTCAGGGAAGGTTCCTCTAGGCTTGCAGGCGACTGCTAGGGACGAAAAAAAGATGATGCAACTCGCTTCGCTCAGACAAGCATCATCTTTTTTCCAACGCATTCACCTGCGAGCCAAGAGGAACCAGATCCCTGTATCCAGGCACTGCTTTCTGAAAGTTCCCTGCTGCTGTGTAGTTGGCACGCCAAGGAGAAGGGGCACTATTGGGAACAAGATTTTGCGCAAGAGCGGACTTTGGTCAGTTGTCGCGTAAATAAAAAAAGCCTCTCGTTTCCATCTTTCAGGCAACAAGAAGCTTTTCATTATCTAATATTTACAGGACCTTCGATAAAAATTCCTTCGTTCTCTCATTCTTCGGATGCGCGAAGAACTCCTCTGGTGAAGCTTCTTCGAGGATCTTTCCCTGATCCATAAACAGCACGCGGTTTGCAACCTCTCTCGCAAAGCCCATCTCGTGGGTGACAACGACCATGGTCATTCCCTCGTTTGCAAGCTCCTTCATGAGATCCAGTACCTCACCTACCATCTCCGGGTCAAGGGCACTCGTCGGCTCGTCAAAGAGGATCACATCCGGTTTCATCGCCAGAGCGCGGACGATGGCCACACGCTGCTTCTGTCCGCCGGAAAGCGTGGACGGATAAACGTCTGCTTTATCCTCAAGGCCGATGCGGCGCAACAGCTCCAGGGCTTCCTCTCTCGCCTGTGCCTTGATCTCTGCCTTCGTTTTCGGCGCGTCAGGTGCCAACGTTCCTTTTCTCTTTGCCTTCTTTAACTCTTTACAGCGCACATAGACCGGTGCCATCATGATATTCTCAATCACAGTCATATTGTTGAACAGGTTGAAGTGCTGGAATACCATACCCATATGGCGGCGGTGGATATTGATGTCCACGCGCATATCGGCGATATCTACGCCGTTAAAAATGATGCTGCCGGAGGTCGGATCTTCCATACAGTTTAAGCATCTTAAAAATGTACTTTTTCCGGAGCCGGACGGGCCAATGACTACAACGATGTCACCTTTATTGATGGTCACATTGATTCCCTTCAGGACTTCCAGATCACCAAATGTTTTTTTCAGATCAATGACGTCTATCACTCTTCTTCAGGCTCCTTTCCATCAGTTTAACAAGAATTGAGATCACCAGCACGAGAACGATGTAGATCGCCGCCATGACAAGATACGGGACCATGAACTCGTAGCTGTTGCTTCCGATATAGTTGAAGGCAACATAAAGATCCGCCGCGCCGACAAAGCTGACAACGGAGGTTTCCTTGATCAGGGCAATAAACTCATTGCCCAGAGTCGGAAGAATATTCTTCACTGCCTGCGGGATCACGATCCGGATCATCGCCGGACCAAAGCCAAGACCGACTGCACGTCCCGCCTCAAGCTGTCCCGGATCAACGGACTGGATACCGCTTCGCATGATCTCGGAAATATACGCGCCGCTGTTCAATCCAAAGACCACCATGGCAACACGGACACCCGGCAGCTTGATCCCCATAAGCGGCAGCATAACGTAGTAGAAGATCAGAAGCTGCACGACCATCGGGGTTCCGCGGAAGAGACCTACGTAGAAGCTGCAAACCGCGTTCAGCGCCCGCGGAAGTGTCTTATATTTCGGCAGGACGCGGACCGTCGCGATGATGGTACCGATCAAAACACCGATAATCATGCCGACTACCGCGATCAGAAGCGTATTCTGCAGACCCTGCACAACTTTGACGTAACCGTTTTTCTCAATAAATATCTGTACAAACTTGTTCCATTTGTTCCCGAAGTTTCCCATAATACCTCCAGATAGCAAAAACACAGCGTTTCCTGCCATGTTCCAATACAGTCAAAAAGCGGGAGCGAACCGTATCCTGCCCCCGCTTTTCTGACCGGTGTTTCCAATATTTTTACTGCATTGCGTTGATCGCCTTTGTGATGCTTTCTGCCGGAGCCGCATCAATGATCACGTACTTCACGTTGCCGTTGATCATATCCTGAACTGCAAGAGATGCACTCTTATACGGTACCCACTCTGCCGGAAGTCCTTCAAAGCCCCAGTCATCACTGCCCTCAACAAAGTACTGTGCTGTGGTTCCCTGCTGTCCGCCAATCTTGTCGCTCGCGCTTAAGCCCTTAAGAACCTCTTCTACGGAAGCTGCATCCTTACAGTCATCAAAAGCCGTATCATCTGCCAGTGTAACCAGTCTCTGGGATGCTTTATAATACGGATCGGAGAAAGTTACATATTCTTCTCTCTCCTCGTTGATCGTTAAGCCGGCCATTGCGATGTCGCATTTGTGCTGACCAACAGATAAGCATACTGCATCAAAGTCCATGTTTTCAATTACAAGCTCCTTGCCAAGCTCCTGTGCGAACAAAGCTGCGATTTCCATATCGATTCCCTTGTAGCTGTCGCCATCAACATACTCAAACGGCTCAAAGGATGCGTTTGTCGCAACAACCAGCTGATCCTTAGAAGCATCATACTCTGCGGATTCTACTGCAGCCGGCTCGCCGTCGCTGAAATATTTATCACAGATCGCATCGAAGGTTCCGTCCTCCTGGATCTTTGCGATGAATGCATTTACCTGCTCAAGCAGCTCCGGCTGGTCTTTATCCACGCCGAATGCATACTGCTCATCTGTAAGATCATATTCGATCACCTTAACAACTCCTGCTGCCTCATCTTTCTTTTCCTCTGCAGCCACACCTGCTGTTGTCTCTGTCTTGTTCTCTGCTGCTGCCGTTGTCTCTGTAGTCTTGCTGCCGCAGCCTGTAAGAAGTGATGCTGCCATCGCAGCGGTCAAACATAATGCAATCGCTTTTTTCATAATATGTTCCTCCTCTAACCCAATACGGATTTGCAACTTTTTCGATGAGACCCACTATACCACAGGCCTATACAAAAAGCAAGCGTTTATACATGTATTTTTGCATATTTATGCAGTCCCTCTCATTCTATAACCTGTATGCATATCACTTTTTTCCTGTCCTATCTGCCCCCGGTCATGCAGATCACAACGAAATAGACCCGGCTGATTCCCGATGCCCGCAGGGCTCTCGCGCACGCCTCGATGGTACTGCCTGTTGTATAAATATCATCCACAAGGATCACGCTCCTGATCCCCTCCGGGATCTCCCCCGCCGCGAAGGCACCGGAAAGGTTCTTAAGCCGCTCTGCCGCCGAGAGATCCTTCTGCGGCAGTGTCTTCTTATTTCTCACCAGCATTTCCGGCATCACCGGAATCCCCAGCTTCTTTCCGATGACCCGAGCCAGGATCTCTGCCTGATTGAATCCCCGGGTCTTTTTCCTCGTGGCATGGACCGGCACCGGGACCAGGGCATCCGCCTGCATCCGGCGGATCGTCCGTCCGTACCGTGCCGTCAGGGCTGTCCCGTAAAAATCCAGATACTCTCTCTTATTATTGTACTTGATCTGCGCCATGGAATGCCTCGCCGTCTCATCGTAATTTAACAAGGCGATCCCGTACTCAAACGTACGTGGATGGCGCATGCAGTCCGGGCAGAACTCCAGACTCCCGTCTTCAATCTCTTTTCCACATTTTTTACATACCGGCGATCTTACAAACGATAGTTTATGAAGGCAGTCCGGACAGATCATCCGCCCGGAACCGCCAGTGATATCCCCGCATACCGGACAGCGGCGGGGATATAGAACATCAAGAATTTCATTAAATTTCATGTTAAATATAAATATTCGAACAAATAGTGCAGGTCTATTTCTGCATCATCGATGTATCAATCTCCAGAATCCGATCTTTCAGCCCCGAATACCGTTTCTGCTCCACCTCATTATCCACCATCGCCTGGAACACCTCCGGGATTCCCACGAGGCAGACGCAAGCTTTCGCCCTTGTGACCGCCGTGTAGATCAGGTTTCTCGTCATCAGCATCCGTGGTCCCGAATGGACCGGGATCACCACTGCCGGATATTCGCTTCCCTGGGATTTGTGGATCGTGATCGCGTAGGCAAGCTCCAGCTCCTCCAACTGCTTAAAGCTGTACTCCACCATCCGCCGCTCATCGAATTCCACCTCCATGGTCTCCGCGAAGCTGTTGATGGAGCGGATGATCCCCGTATCCCCGTTGAAAACGCCTTCGCCCTTATCCACCGGGATTCCGTAGCGGTTGCGGACCTCCCACTCGATCTGATAGTTGTTCTTGATCTGCATGACCTTATCGCCCACACGGAAGATCGTTCCGCCGGACTCTTTCTCCTGCTTATTCGGCGCAGGCGGGTTAAACTTCTCCTGAAGCTGCTTATTTAACGCCTCGACTCCGAGAGCGCCTTTCCGCATCGGCGTCATGATCTGGATATCCGACATCTCGGCATGGACATAGTTCGGAAGCTTGTCCTGCACGAGGACCATCATATCCTTCACAATATCTGCCGGATAATCGCGCCGGATAAACAGAAAGTCACGGCTCTTCTTATTTAAAGGAACCGCTTCCCCGTCGTTGATCTTATGGGCATTGACGATAATGTCGCTCTGGGCCGCCTGACGGAAGATCTTTGTGAGCTTCACCACAGGGAACGCCTCCGACGCGATCATGTCCCGGAGAACATTTCCCGGCCCCACGCTGGGAAGCTGGTTTACATCGCCCACAAGGATCAGCCTCGTTCCTACATTCACCGCCTTTAAGAGTGAGTGGATCAGGCTGATATCCACCATGGACATTTCATCGATGATGATCACATCCGCGTCCAGAGGATTTTCCTCGTTCCGTTCAAAATGCATGCCCTCCAGCCGGTTCTCGCCGGAATTGCCGTTGTTTTTCTGATCAACCGTCGGAGCGCCCGTAAGCTCCAGAAGTCTGTGGATCGTCTTCGCCTCGTATCCTGTCGCCTCCGTCATGCGCTTCGCTGCGCGGCCCGTCGGGGCAGCCAGAAGAATATCCATATCTTCCTGCTCGAAATAATGGATGATCGTATTGATGGTGGTCGTCTTACCCGTTCCCGGACCTCCGGTGATGATAAGGAGACCATTGCTCACAGCCTCCAGAACTGCCTGCTCCTGAAGCTCGTCCAGCTCGATCTTCTCCGCCTCCGTGATCTTTTTCAGGCGCTTTTTCACGTCGTCCTCATCGATCTTCGAGTGGAGATTCAGATCATGCAGCATTCTCGCCGTATTGAGTTCCATATAGTAGAACTGCGCCGGGTAGACGATCCGTTTCCCATCCTTTTCCTTCACCACCAGCTTCTTCTCCATCTGGAGATCCACCAGATGCTTTTCCATATGCTCCGGTTCAACGTTCAAGAGTGCCGACGCATTGGCAAACAGCTCCTCCTCCGGCAGATATGTATGGCCGTTTCCCGTCGCCTGGAGCAGGGCGTAGAAAAGTCCGCTGCGGATCCGGTAATCGGAGTCGGTAAAGATACCTACTTTTGCCGCGATCTCGTCCGCGATCTTAAATCCCACCCCCTGGATATCGTCCGCCAGCTGGTACGGATTTTCCTGGATCACCGAGTACATTCCCGGACCGTAATGCTGATAGATCTTCACTGCAAGGTTCATGGAGATCCCGTACTGCTGAAGGAACACCATGGCCTGACGCATATCTCTTTTTTCCTCCACCTGGCTGCTGATCTCCATCGCCATGCGCTCGCTGACGCCCTTAACCTCGGCGAGACGTTCCGGCTCCTCTTCCATGATCCGGAAAGTGTCCGCCTTGAACTTCTTTACGATCCTTTTAGCTAAAGCAGCTCCGATGCCTTTGATAGCACCGGAGCCGAGATACCGTTCAATTGCCAGTGTGTCCTCGGGAGCCTTTATCTCATAGCTCTCCACCGCAAGCTGTTCACCGTAGATGGAGTGTTCCACCATCCGGCCCGTCGCCTCGATCCGCTCTCCCTCACTGATGTAGGGAAATGTGCCAACGAGGATATATTCTTCTCCCCCGTCCGCCACGCTTAAGACCGAGTAACCGTTATCCTCATTGCGGTATTTGATTCTTTCCACATAGCCTGTTACAGTTGCCATTTTTTATTTTTCTGCGCCTTTTCCGCCGTGTGCGAACTCGATAAACTTACCGGTTCCGATCGCAACCGCGGTGAGCGGCTCCTCAGCGATCATCGTCGTGATTCCTGTCTTCTCCTCGATCAGAGCGTCAAGTCCTGAGATCAGGGATCCGCCGCCGGTGAGAACGATTCCGCGGTCAAAGATATCTGCCGCAAGTTCCGGCGGTGTGCGCTCCAGTACGTTGTGTACGGCGTCAACGATCTGCATTGCCGGCTCTCTTAACGCCTCGAGTGTCTCGTCAGATGTAACAACGATGGTCTTCGGAAGACCTGTCACAAGGTTTCTTCCGCGGACTTCCATCGTCACAAGCTCCGGACGGCGGTAAGCCGCACCGATATTGATCTTGATCTCCTCAGCGGTTCTCTCACCGATCAGGAGGTTATGTTTCTTTCTCATATAGCGGACGAGAGCTTCATCGAAGTCATCTCCGGCAGTCTTAATAGAAGTACTTACTACAGTACCTCCGAGAGAGATCACTGCGATATCCGCAGTACCGCCTCCGATATCTACGATCATGTTTCCGCATGCCTTGGAGATATCGATTCCTGCACCGATAGCTGCCGCAACCGGCTCCTCGATAATGCAGACCTCACGGGCACCTGCCTGATAAGTTGCATCCTCAACGGCCTTTCTCTCAACCTCTGTCGCTCCGCTCGGGATGCAGACAGCGATACGCGGTTTTCTTAAGGTTCTCTTTCCGACCGCTTTGTTAATGAAATATTTTAACATTTTTTCGGTTACGGTATAATCGGAAATTACACCTTTACGGAGCGGTCTTACCGCAACGATATTACCCGGAGTACGTCCGATCATCAGACGCGCCTCCTCACCGAAGGTAATTACTTTATTCGTCTCTCTGTCCAGTGCTACTACGGACGGCTCCTTTAAAACAACGCCTTTTCCCTTAATGTATACAAGGATGCTGGCGGTACCTAAGTCAATTCCAATGTCGTTGGACATCATCATTGTCGTCTTCCTCCTGTCTCTCTAACTGAAAATCTCCTGAATCCATTTCCACATCCCATCGGTGGGATGTGCCTCGCTTATCTCTCTATCAGAAAACCCTGCTTTATTCAGGGCGCGAAATATCAGTTTTTATTATATACGAAAGACCTTTGTTTTTAAAGGGGTTTTTGAAATTTTTATTCTACTGCACCCAGACGCCATTTTTATCAACATAATACTGTCCGCCGATCATCTGGCTCGTGAGCATCGCGCCGTCAGCTCCGCAGTAGTACCATGCGCCGTTGGTCTGTACCCACTGGCTCTTGACCAGCGCGCCGGACACTCCGCAGTAATACCACCGGTTGTTGTTCATTACCCACTGGTTCTCTGTCATATATCCGGACTGGTTGAAATAATACCATACGTTGTTGATCAGCTTCCAGTTCGCCACTGGGTAAGTCTTATCCGGGTTGCACCACCACCAGCCGTTGCCGTCGCGGAGCCATGCGCCGTCTGCGGTGCTGGAGGAGCTGGAGCTTGTCTGATTGTTTGATCCTGAGGAACCGCTGCCGTAATACTTCGCTGCTGCTGTGCGGTTCGCGTAGATTGCGGATGCCTCGCTGCTGTTTACATCTTTGGAGTCAGACTCCTGCCAGCTGGTCTCGTTGTTTCCCCGGATCGCTTTTACCTTAAATGTATAACTTCCACTTTTTGCGAAGGAACCACAGAAGTTGTAGTAATCATTCGTTGTCGTATATGTGGAGCCCACTGCGCTTCCGTCCCTATATAAACGAACCTGATATTTCTTTGCGGAATCAGATCCCTCCCAGCATGCAACTCCACCGTAGCTGTCATCCCAGAAAAGATCATATACTTCCAAATCATCATCAGAATCATAGTCCGTGTCGATATCTTCGATCTTCGGGAGTGTCACATAGACAGACAGCTTTGAAGTACTTCTCGAAACAGATGTCACCGTCTGATCATCATTTCCGAGATATACATCGGATCTACCGAGTCCGGTGGAGAAAGTATATCCGCTCTCCGCGCCAAGAGTAACTTTTACCTTCGGCTTTGTGCTGTCGTTCCAGTCTCCGCTCGGTGTATTTGTGACTGTCACCTCATCCACATAACAGCCGTCATCCGACACTTCCGCCTCAACTTCAAGGTTGTCGGAATCTGTCAGGACTGCACTGATATCGATCGTGACCTCCTCGATCCTTTCCGATGCCATAACCGGAAATGCCAGCATTGCTGTCATAAGAAACGCTGCGGGTACTAATATCATTTTTTCTTTCTTCATTGTGAACCTCCCCGTTTTCTTTTTCTCTTATCGCAAGATGTTGGAGTCAAAAGCTTTTGACACCTCTGATACCGGATTGCTCTGCACTGCGCGCTCCCGCAATCCTCATCGCAACAGTTTATCCATAATAACATGATTTCACTGTCCCCAATTTATTATATAGTATATCAGATATTTGCGGACAATTTATGTTCAAATTTCCCGCCAAACTTCGGCAATATTGCGGCAGATCCCTGGTAATTCCGTGTCGTGGAATTTATGATCTGTCTCTGCAGCATTTTAAGCTATATTTAGACACGTTTCTTCATGATTCGTTAAGTAAATTCACTATCTTTTAATTTTTTACTCACAGTTTAGACACATTTTGTCTATATAATATAATTACGTTATCCGAAAGGATAACCTGCCTTTGTTTCAAGTGTTACACTTGAACACACAAAGCTTTTTCATACTCATACCTGTCGGAGGTAACTCCGATGGGTCCCCCTAAAAAATTGATACTTTCCATACTCCCCTTAGGGATCGCAGGAACGGCTGCGGTTCCTATTTTTTTGCTCAGCCAATTTACCAAAGTCCTTGTTTCCTATATTCTTGTTTTTTAACTTTTATTTCCGGACATATTCGTTCCAATTATTGATTTCAATTTCAATTTTCGACATCTTTCCCTTTTCACTATTTTTACGTTCCTTTCCATTGACTTCTATTCCTCCCCACGGTATAGTAAATATATCAACAGTGCCAGCAACGCGGGGCATTATTTTCAGAAATCAAAACTCCGCAAAAAATGGCTCATTCCACAGGGGGAAATCTTATGAATTCACTAAAACGCATCGCGACTGCCGCGCTGTCCGCAGCTCTCTGTTTTTCCATGGCTGTTCCGGCCTATGCCGACCACTACCAGACTCCAAAGTCCATCAAGGGCGTTCTGATCAACGAGCACGCCCAGATTCCGGACGTTCTCGAGGTCGGTGCTTCTCAGGTCGTTTTAAACTTTCCGATGTCCTGGACATTCAGCAGCCAGTTATCTGTCTGCCAGGATCTCTACACAAAGCTTGATCAGGCGGGTGTCACCGTGACGCTGATCGTCTTAAACGACTGGGCGGCAGCGAGCTACAGCCCGTCCCTTCTTCCGGTATCCCAGCCAACCGGCGCAAGCTACTACGCGTTCAACACCTTAAACGATGCAGGCGTCCAGGCCACAAGAGATGCCGCAAAGCGCGTCACAGAGGCATTCAAGGATTGTGTCTCCAACTGGGTCATCGGCAACGAAGTCAATGACGGTCAGGCATGGAACTATATCGGACAGATGGATATCGACACCTACTGTTCCAACTACGCCACCGGATTCCGCACCTGGTACGACACCATCAAAGGTTCCAACAAGCTGGCAAACGTCTATATTCCGTTTGACTTCCGCTGGAACTGCGGACAGGTCGAGGGCTTCAAGTACGGCGCTATGGACATGATCCCGCGGTTAAACAGCCGCCTAAAAGATACCGACTACGGCATCGCATGGCACGCATATCCGGAGACCTTCGAGGATCCGGTCTTCACCGATGATATCTACACGCTGGAGAAAGCAGATACTTATATCATCAACCTGAAGAACCTCCACGTTCTGACCGACTACATGCAGCAGGCGGACATGCTCTCCCCGGCAGGAAAGGTCCGCCACCTGATCCTCTCCGAGCAGGGCTTCACATCCGATTCTCCTGCCCACAACGGCCAGTGCCTCGATCTCCAGGCTCAGTGCATCAAAGAGGCTTACGAGACAGCAAAGGCAAATCCATATGTTGAGGCATTCCTGTTAAATCGCATGAAGGATGAGCAAGGACTTCTGGATGCGCATTATGCGTTCGGCCTCATCGATGTGAACGGAAATAAAAAGCCGAGCTTTGAGGTTTATAAGAATCTTCAGTAATTTCCCAATGCCTGACTGTCCGCGTTAGGGATACAGCAGACAGCCAGATACTTTTACAATAAATCAATCGAGTAGGAGGCGGTGGCTAACCGCCGTCCTCTCACAGCACCGTACGTACCGTTCGGTATACGGCGCTTTCAA
>ENA-UPWP01000099-UPWP01000099.1-human-gut-metagenome-genome-assembly--contig:-NODE-99-length-108319-cov-73.335332_pt1 | contig 108319 bp, 106 predicted proteins | sample MGYA00250052_ERZ773380 | MGnify/ENA primary metagenome ERZ773380 (study PRJEB29103, sample SAMN06112063) | human gut metagenome | biome: human gut; feature: ankylosing spondylitis patient; material... | reverse complement strand
CTTTTAAGTATTACGTCACAACATGTTATATAACACAAAAGGGAGAAATTTAACATTCCTCCCTTTCATACTCTTCCTTCTTTTAAAGGAAGTTAATATCTAAAGGCTACAGTTTATTGCTTAAATAATCCGTCAAACTATCCTCTCTCTCTAAAGCGAACTTCTTACGAAGACGATAACGGATTGTTTCAACTCCACGAACCGAAATGTTCAGCAGAGGTGCTATTTCTTTCGTGGAAAGATTCATCTTTAGATAAGCGCACATCATGCGTTCGTTGTGGGAAAGTTCAGGATGCTTGGCATGAAGACGTTTCATAAAATTGTTATGTATCAAATCGAACTGGTCTTCAATACGCTTCAAAACCTCATCACTCTGTATATTACCGTCTATTTTATTATTAATAAGTATGAGTTGCTGTTTTCCTTCCCGAGCCCCCTCACCCTTCAGCAAGGCGGATACTTTAAGTATCTCTGACTTGATTTCAGTCAGCATTTCATTCTTACGGACAAAGTTTATCATCAGATTGGCCATTTCCTGACTCTTATGTTGCAAATCGTATTCCAATTTTTCTTTCTCCAGCTGCATAATCTGCTTTTCCTGACGGGCTTTCTCCTCTTCGTACTCCCTTTCCATATCGTGCAACTCTTTATCTTTCTCGATTACCGCCTGCTGTTTCTTCCGTTTCACACGGACATCATCCCAACGATAGACATACCATAAGGCAAGCAAAGCCAAGATGATATAACAAACGTATGCAGCAGCACTACGATACCACGGCGGAAGTATACGGAAAGCAATTGTATCCGATGATGTCGTACCGTCAGGAAAGACCGCCTTAACTTCAAACGTATATTCACCTTCCGACAGATTACTATACTCCTTGGTGCGTACCGTTGTAAAATCGGACCAGCTCCCCTTATTCAGACGATATTGAAAACGGACATCATCTCCTACCGCAAAGAGAGAAAGGGCATAGTCAAAACGAACGGAATTCATGGAATAAGCTATCACCGGAACCGGCTTCTCTCCTAAAAAGTTTGCGGTATATACCAATGAATCCTTGGGATAGGACAGATACATGTTCCTTATATATAAGGAATGGCTACGATCCTGACGCTCCCTTACGGCCGGGATACTGAACAAAGCGAAACCTCCTTCATTAGGAACCACCATCAGCGAATCTGAAAGAGGAATAATCGTTTCAAAACCGGGTACCAGTTCAATCAGCGATTGCTGGATGGGATTAATGCTTGTATTCGCCCCCCGCTTATAGGTACCCAGATTGGCAATACAGATTTCGTGAGGGCTCAAACTTATCAACTTATCGTGATACTCCAAAATATGCGAATAGGCCGTGGTGCCATTCAAAAGGTTGTTCATATCCGGACAAGGCTCCATGACATCTTTATGAGGATTATGCTTATAGATTCCCCGGGGAGTGGCAAAATACACCCGGTCTTCTATCTTCGCTATATACATATCACGTCCTACCGGGAAACCATCCTTCGCGCTATATTCCTTTATACGGACAGCTTTTGTCAAATCATTATCCAAATCCACACGGGTAACGTGGTCTGTATTATACACCCAAATCACCTTATCACTTTCCTGCTCAAAAAGACGGCAAGAATCGTTCACACCCTCAATCTTGCCAACCACCTGCCATTCTCCATTCTTTTTCCCAACCAAATAAATACCGTTATATACCCCGACATACATAAGGTCCGTACGTCCTGCCACAAGTTGGCAACACCAGGCGCCGGCAATATCCGTCACACGTTTTACGGAAGTACCATTGATAAGGAAAATACCACGGTCGTGCAGACAGAAGAGTTCATCACCTATACGGCAAAGGTTCCAGACCTGTCCGCTGGATTGGGGCATCGGACGGATATCCGGCAAATCGCCGTTCATCTGTACCGGATACGAGGTGTAATACAAACCCCGATTGGTACCTAAATAAAGATAACCGCCTTCTACCGCCGCCGTATATCCCGTGCCGTAGGAATAAGGATAGGAATAGAGATTCGTAAAAGGAGAACTCAGACAGACGTAGTCAATGCCGCTATCCAGACCGGCCCAGAGGTTTCCGGTCGTATCGAAGGAGACAGAAAGCACCGTATTGTTACGCAAGCCGTTGTTCTCATTGAAATATTTCAGTTGCATGGTGCTGCAATCCACCAGTACCAATCCTTTATGAATGGTTCCCAAGGCAATCTTATCATCCTTTTTGGCTACGCAAAAGACTTCATTCTCACGCATAAACTCTTCGGCACCGGTGACAAACGGTTCCATCGTACGCCCGTCACAATAGTAAAGTCCGTTGTATGCAGTCACCACCAGAACACCTTTCTTATAAGGTATAATGCCACGAATACGCTTGGAAGCCAACGCATCGGCACCCTGAAGAGGGAAAAAAGTGTTTCCAACCAAAAGCCATACGCCTCTGTCCGTACCGATGTAAAGAATACCATTGACCATATTGGAACAGTCTATCTTGGCATTCATTTCAATGGCGGTATATTTGCCGTTCAGGTACTTCACCACGCACCCGTCCCCTTGGAAATACAAGATATTGTCTGTCTCATGGATGCCCCACACATTTCCAAGAAAACGAACGGAACTCTCCAAAGTATCGGACATGCAATGATAGGCCAAAGAACCGTCCGTATCCGGTTCATAATAGCCGAATTCATTGATGCCCCCCACATAAATTCTTTTTTGGGTGGCAGAAGCCAGAACGGAACGCACATCGGAAGCATTGTTCAATGGAAACACATTCCAGACATTGCCATCAAATTGCACCATACCGTTCTTGTTGGCGAAATATACCCACTTGTCATCATAGGGTGCTATCTGCCAAGTCTGGGTCCCCTTACCATAAACACTTTTATCAAAATTGACGATAAAGCTATTCCAGCCGGCAATTGCTTCGACCAAAGGGGGAAAAAGAAAAAGGCAGAAAAAAAGGTAGAATGACAATATGTGTTTGTTCATGCGTATAATGACTATATAGTTAGTTGCACAAAAATAATGCTTATTTTCAAGGTAGCACACAATAGCCTATCTGTTTTTTTGTCCCCGATTATTATTTTCTTCTCAAATGGCAATCTTTTGCATAACTATACTTTAGATTCCGGTATACTAAGAAGTATTCGTCCGACGGCTGTTGAATTATCGTCCGACAGCTGTCGGACGATAATTCAACAGCCGTCGGACGATAAGGTTACATATGTCGGACGAATACTTTCTAGTAAAAGGAATATTTGTCCATCGTAATGCCGGAAAGAATCCGTACCTCCCCTCCAAAGTGTCTATATAAGAAGGCCATGAAGAGGAATAGAACAGAGAATCTAAAAAAACAAATAAAAAAATCGCCACAAGCTATTGCAGATTTCAAAATAATGTCTACCTTTGCAACCGCAAAACAAAAACGGGTAAGTCCTATACGGCCAGCTCCCTTCGAATCCTCCAGGGCTTGATCGCAGCAAAGGTAGTTGGTTGTAGCGGCGCGATATAGCAAGCTTACCCACCCGCCTCTTTAGCTCAGTTGGCCAGAGCACGTGATTTGTAATCTCGGGGTCGTTGGTTCGAATCCGACAAGAGGCTCGAAAGAAAAGCAGATGATACGAAAGTGTTACCTGCTTTTTTCTTTTTGCCCCGCAAAGAATCCTCTAATTTATTTAAAATCTACACATCGGCTTGCCCTTGAATCCAACTATATTTGTACCTTTGCATATTATTTCTAAGAAAGATGGCAGAAAATAGAGGTTACATGCAACGATACGCAATGCTGTTCGGTACCTATATGGGAGGTTTCTGGATATTGAAGTTCATACTCTTTCCTGTGGGGCTGTCGGTTCCTTTTTTACTTTTCCTTTTCATGGGACTCACGCTATGCGTACCTTTTATGGGATATTATTATGCACGGATGTATCGTAATCAGGTATGCGGAGGCGGCATCAGCTTCCTGCATGCATGGGTATTCACCGTTTTCATGTATATGTTTGCCGCGCTGCTTGCCGCCGTGGCACACTACATCTACTTCAGGTTCATAGACCACGGATATGTGATAAACACGTGCGAAACGATGGTAGACACGCTTGCCCAAAGCAACATGCCGGGAATGGATTCGTACATCGCCACCTATCAGGAAGCTCTGGAGACAGCCCGACTACTCAGCCCTATCGACATTACGCTACAGATGATATCGTCCAATGTATTTTGGGGTTCGATACTGGCTTTCCCCACCGCCTTGTTCGTGATGAGACGCAAGAAAGACGACGCTCCGGCAGAGTGACGGAACAGCAAAAAGAAATGTTATTTCAATTGTAAAATAGAAAAATCATACATCAATGGATATTTCAGTTGTCGTACCACTATATAATGAAGAAGAATCACTCCCCGAACTGTTCGCATGGATTGAGCGGGTGATGAATGCCAACGGTTTTTCATACGAAGTGATTTTCGTGAACGACGGAAGTACCGACCGTTCCTGGCAGGTAATCGAACAATTGCAGGCACAAGCTCCGGACAAGGTACGGGGCATTAAGTTCCGCCGCAACTACGGGAAGTCGCCGGCATTGTTCTGTGGTTTCGAACAAGCACAAGGCGACGTCGTGATAACCATGGACGCCGACCTGCAGGACAGCCCCGACGAAATACCCGAACTCTACCGCATGATTACCCAAGACGGCTATGACCTCGTATCGGGCTGGAAGCAGAAACGTTACGACCCGTTGTCGAAGACCCTCCCCACCAAATTGTTCAATGCCACCGCCCGCAAAGTATCGGGCATCAAAAACCTGCACGACTTTAATTGCGGACTGAAGGCGTATCGCAAAGAGGTGGTCAAGAATATAGAAGTATACGGCGAAATGCACCGCTACATCCCTTACCTGGCCAAGAACGCCGGCTTCAAGAAAATCGGCGAGAAAGTGGTGCACCATCAGGCACGCAAATACGGAAAGACCAAGTTCGGGCTGAACCGTTTTGTAAACGGGTATCTGGACTTGCTTTCCCTTTGGTTCCTTTCCCGGTTCGGCATCAAGCCCATGCACTTTTTCGGATTGCTGGGTTCGCTGATGTTCATCTTCGGCTTCATAGCCGTGGTCATAGTGGGTGTCAGCAAGTTGTACTACATGCACCATGGCATGCCCTACCGCCTTGTGACGGACTCTCCCTACTTCTACCTCTCGTTGACCTCCATGATTATCGGCACACAACTGTTCGTGGCAGGATTCCTCGGAGAGCTGATTTCACGTAATGCCCCGGAACGAAACAAATATCAAATAGAGAAAACCATTTAACGATGAAAAAATTAGTCAGACTTGTCATACTCGGAGCTATCCTTTGCCCGATAATAAGCATAGCTATCTCCTGCTCGGAGGAGGCAGATTGCTCCATGACGGCACGCCCCATGGTGAATTGCATTCTTTATAGAGTAGACCCCGAAACCCAATACGTGGAGAACGACACGCTCGACTCGCTCACCGTCACAGCATACGGCACCGACTCCATCATCATCAACAACCAGAAGAAGGTACACGACATCTCCCTGCCACTGCGCTATACGGAGGATTCCACCAAGCTGATATTCAAGTATAGCCGGACCAAGAGTGACACGATGGTGATACGCCACACCAACACCCCCTATTTCCTATCGATGGATTGCGGCTATCAGATGAAGCAGGCCATCACAAGCGTAACGTGCACCCGCATCTCTCTGGACTCGATATACATCAAAGACAATGAAGCAGGCATCTATGGAAAGGAAAATCTTAAGTTATTCTATTAGTCTGGCACTCTGCCTGCTGATGTTCCTCCCCCTACGGGCGCAGAACGGGAATCCTACCGTCCCCCCCCAGGGAGCACCTCCCAAGAAGGAGAAGAAGGACGCGAAAGAAGAAGTGCACTATCCGTTATACAACGGCATGTCCGTCGGCTTGGACTTGTGGGGAATCGGAAGTTCCGTATTTGGAGGAGATTTCCTGAGTTCCGAAGTGGCCGTGGATGTAAACCTCAAGAACCGCTTCTTCCCTATTGCCGAACTGGGATATGGCTCCACGGACACCTGGAGTGACAAAGGCATACACTACAAAAGCAACGCCCCCTACTTCCGCATAGGAATGGACTATAACACGCTATACAAGAAGCAGCACGGACACATGCTACTCGTAGGCTTGCGTTACGGTGTAAGCAGCTTCAAGTACGATGTAGACGCCTTGGGACTGGACGACCCGATATACGGTGGCATCGTAGGCAATCCGAATCTGGACGACGAGATATGGGGAGGCAGCCTGCCCTATAACCATAAAGGAATGAAAGGCTCCATGCAATGGGCGGAATTTTGTGTCGGTATCCGGGCGCACGTCTGGAAGGCATTGTACATGGGCTGGTCACTACGCTTCAAGTTCAAATTGTCTGCCTCGGCCGATGAATACGGTGACCCGTGGTATGTGCCCGGTTTCGGGAAATATGGCTCCAACACGATGGGAGTAACCTATACGATAACTTATAAACTACCTCTTTAAGCGACTTATGACAGGGTTAGAGATTTGGCTACTGGCCGTAGGACTTGCGATGGATTGTTTCGCCGTTTCTATAGCCAGCGGAATTATATTGAAACGCGCCCGGCTGCGCCCTATGCTGGTGATGGCCATCAGCTTCGGCTTTTTCCAGGCTTTGATGCCTCTGCTGGGATGGATAGGCGCCAGTTTTTTCAGCCACCTGATAGAAAGTATTGACCATTGGATTGCATTCGGTATCCTTGCCTTCCTGGGCGGACGCATGATAATGGAATCCTTCAAGGACGAAGATTGCAAGCACGAGTATGACCCTACCAGCCTGAAGGTGGTGCTCGCTCTGGCCGTGGCAACCAGCATCGATGCATTGGCGGTAGGTGTTTCGTTTGCATTCCTCGGTATCAAGCAATTCTCGGCTATTCTTTCCCCCATCGGCATTATCGGTTTCGTATCATTCGCCTTGTCGATGGTCGGCCTGATGTTCGGCATCCGTTTCGGATGTGGCATAGCCCGCAGACTGCGCGCCGAACTTTGGGGAGGGATTATCCTCGTCATCATCGGTACCAAGATATTGGTAGAGCATCTCTTCTTTTAATTAAAAAGTAAAAACTCAGATAGGATATGGAAAAGAAAGTACAACGGAATTTTTTATGGATTGCCCTACTGGTACTGGGAACCATCTGGATACTTGCCCGCCACAACCAAGTCACTCCTTATCAGACGGATAACGGACTGATATTCGGTACGGTATATAAAGTGACTTATCAATGTGACCAAAATCTGAAGGCGGAGATAGAAGCGGAACTCAAACGTTTCGACGGTTCCTTGTCCCCTTTCAATGACACGGCGACCATTACGCGCATCAACCGCAACGAGGACATTGTGCCCGACACATTCTTTACCAACGTCTTCCGACGTAGCATGGAAATCTCCCGGGAGACCGATGGTGCCTTCGATATCACCGTTGCCCCTCTTGCCAATGCCTGGGGATTTGGGTTCAAGAAGGGTAACTTCCCCGACTCTGCCATGATAGACAGCCTGCTGGAGATGACAGGATACGAAAAAGTAAAATTGTCCGATGAAGGGAAAGTGGTGAAAACAGACTCGCGTATAATGCTCTCGTGCAGCGCTGTGGCAAAAGGATATGCAGTAGATGTCATAGCCCAACTTCTGAAGAAGAAGGGTATCCGCAACTTTATGGTCGATATAGGCGGAGAAGTGGTTGTTCACGGGCAAAACCCTCAAAATGGACCTTGGCGCATCGGTTTGAACAAGCCGATAGACGACTCACTGGCAGTGAACCAGGAACTGCAAGCAGTGCTGCTAGTCACGGATTTAGGCATGGCTACATCGGGCAATTATCGCAACTACTACTATAAAGACGGAAAGAAATATGCGCATACCATCGACCCGCGTACCGGCTATCCGGTACAGCACAGCATCTTGTCAGCCACCGTCATTGCCAAAGATTGCATGAGTGCAGACGCCTATGCCACGGCATTCATGGTGATGGGGCTGGAAGAAGCAGAACGCGTGGCGGATGCACATCCGGATATCGACGCCTGTTTCATTTATACGGATGAAGAAGGAAAGCTTCAAACGTTCTTAACAAAAGGAATGGAGAAGTATATGAAATAATGTGCAAATGCGATTAACCCATCATTTATAAAATACAAAATATACCGCCAGTACCAGACATACAAAAGCGGCAAAATGATTCCAATGCAGCGTTTCCCCCTTGAAAAGAACCGTTGTGAACACCGTAAAGATAATCAAAGTGATTACTTCCTGAATCACTTTGAGTTGCATCAATGAGAACGGGCCTCCATTGCCTAAAAAGCCTATCCGATTGGCCGGAACCTGGCAAGAATACTCTGCCAAAGCTATTACCCAGGAAAACAGCACCACGGCATACAACGGCCAGTTGGAGATGACTTTTGTCTCTTGTAGCTTCAGATGCCCATACCAGGCAAACGTCATGAAAATATTAGATACAATCAATAGCAAAATGGTATAAAATGCTTTCATATAGTGATTAATGATTAGTGATTAATGATTAATGATTGCAGGCAGCAATTCCTCTTGCACATTCGTCATACTCCCCCATAGACTATAGCGTGCCTCAGGATTCATTTCCTCCAATTGTTTCAGAATGCCTTTCATTGCACTACGGCTGGATTGTGACTCATACGGACAATTCTTCACCTGCTTACGATACCCCCTCACTTGCGCCAACTCCATCAAATCCGCCTCATGTACCAGACACATCGGACGGATAATCGTCATATCAAACTTCTTCATTACCAGCCGGGGGGGCATAGAGCTGAACGCTCCCTGATAGGTGATATTCATCAGCAAGGTCTCCAGAATATCATCCATGTGATGGCCTAACGCGATTTTATTGCATCCCTGCTCCTTGGCTACGGTAAATAATGCCTTCCGCCTATTCCAAGAGCAAAGAAAACAAGGAGACTTGCGGGTATCTGTCGTGGCATCAAACTCCGTTTCAAAGAGAACAAAAGGCACTCCCCACGACTCTACGTACTCCCTCAGATAGTCCACATCGCTTTGATAAGGTATATTCTTCATCACTACATGTACGGCGACAACGGAAAAACGGGGTTTATAGACACGGGCACGCCGTGCCAACAATTCCACCAGCGCCAAAGAGTCCTTGCCTCCCGAAAGCCCGATAAGAATCTTATCGCCGTCCTCTATCAGCCCATATTCCACCACACCTTTGCTAAACCGCTTGTCTATGCGGCGCAACATCTTTTCTTCTTCAGTAAATCGTGCCATTGATACGAGTTATGAGTTATAAGTTATGAATTATAGCTCTTCCGGTTGCAAAAGTAAGGCAAAAGAACGATTTAAAGAAGAATTAACAAAATAGAATTACGGAAACCAGCTTTATTCACGATAAATTTGTATTTTTGACCTTCTGAACAATCAGCATGTATCAATATGAATAAAAAATATATCCTTTTCTTTCTATTCGGCCTTTTGAGCATAACAATTTCCGCACAAAGCCTGGCAGAAGCCAAAGCCTTGTACGAGAAGGGAGAATACGAAGAAGCCAAGCCCACTTTCAAGAAACTCGTCAAGACACAACCTGGCAATGGAAATTACAACCTATGGTACGGTGTATGTTGCCTGGAAACCGGCGAACCCGCAGAAGCCTTGAAACACCTGGAAAGCGCCGTCAAGAGACGCGTCCCCAGCGGGCAACTCTATTTGGCCCGGGCATACAATGATTTATATCGGTTCGAAGAAGCCATCGAGACTTATGAGACCTACATTTCCGACCTGAGAAAGAGAAAACGCTCCACCGAAGAGGCCGAACAATTATTGGAAAAAAGCAAATCCAACTTGCGCATGCTGAAAGGCGTGGAAGAGGTCTGCTTCATCGACAGCTTTGTGGTAGACAAGGAAAAATTCCTGGATGCATACAAAATCAGCCCCGAATCGGGCAAGCTGTTCATGTACGACACCTACTTCAATGATTCCGGTAAGGAAGGCGGAACGGTATACGAAACGGAGCTGGGCAATAAGCTATATTATAGCGAAATGCAACCGGACAGCACCCTCAGTATCCTTTCGCGCAACAAGTTGCTGGACAAATGGAGTGATGGCAGCTTGTTGCCCGGAAGCATCAACGAGGCCATGAATGCAGACTATCCCTATGTACTTACGGACGGTATCACTATCTACTATGCTTCGGATGGCCCTGGCTCGATGGGAGGATATGATATTTTCGTCACCCGTTACAATACGAATACCGACTCCTATCTGATGCCGGAAAATGTGGGCATGCCGTTCAATTCGCCCTACAACGACTATATGTACGTCATCGACGAATTCAACGACTTGGGATGGTTTGCCTCCGACCGCTACCAGCCGGAAGGCAAAGTGTGCATCTATGTATTCATTCCCAACTCATCCAAGCAAGTGTACAACTACGAAGGGATGGACCCGGACAAGATGATATCATTGGCGCAACTTCACTCTATCAAGGACACATGGACGGACACCGATGCGGTAGAGGCCGCCCAAGAAAGACTTCGGACTGCTGCCAACGCAAAGCCGCAGACCACCAAGAAGCATGATTTCCAATTCATCATTGACGACCACTCCACCTACTACCAGCTGGACGATTTCCGCTCCCCGCAGGCCAAAGCCTCGTATGGCAAATACAATCAGCTGGAGCAGAGCTACAAACAACTGCAGGAGAAACTGGAAGATATGCGTTCGGAATACTCCCGAGCCAACAAGCAGGAAAAGGACAAGATGTCCGCCGCCATCCTCGACCTGGAGCAACGTGTACGGCAATTGTCCACTGAGATGGAGCAAACTGCCATTCAAGTGCGCAACCTGGAAAAACAAGCCACCAAATAAAGACAACTATGGATATACTCATTATCGCCTCATTGATTATAGGAGCAGTAATCTTGTTCTTAGTGGAATTATTCGTAATTCCGGGCATCAGCGTTGCCGGTTTTCTGGCAGGAGGTTGCATCATCTTTGCCAACTACTATGCCTTTGCCTATATGGGCACCACGGCAGGTGTCATTACGCTTATCATATCTGCCCTGGCTTGTATCGGCTCGTTGGTATGGTTCATGCGCTCCAAGACACTCGACAAAATTGCATTGAAAAAAAACATCACCTCCAAAGTAGACCGTAGTGCCGAGGAAAAAGTCAAGGTAGGCGATATAGGCGTAACCACTACCCGCCTGGCTCTTATCGGCTATGCCGAAATCAACGGAGACATCGTGGAAGTAAAGTCATCAGACGGCTTCCTGAACGAAAAGACTCCGATTATCGTAGACCGTATTGCCGACGGAGTCCTCTTAGTGGAACGGCTCAAGCAGTGAAATTTCTGAAATCAACCTATTATTTATAACTAACAATTAATATTTAATCTCATGGATCCAAGCACAATGTATTTAACCGCCTTCCTCATTATAGGAGGCATTATTTTCCTGGTACTTTTCTTCCATTATGTACCGTTCTTCTTGTGGCTGTCTGCCAAAGTATCGGGAGTAAACATCTCGCTGGTACAACTTTTCCTGATGCGCATCCGTAATGTCCCTCCTTATATCATTGTGCCCGGCATGATTGAAGCTCATAAAGCAGGATTGCAAAACATCACGCGCGACGAACTGGAAGCGCACTACCTTGCCGGAGGTCACGTAGAGCGGGTGGTACACGCACTGGTATCCGCCTCTAAAGCCAATATCGAGCTGCCGTTCCAGATGGCAACCGCCATCGACCTTGCCGGCCGTGACGTATTCGAAGCCGTACAGATGTCCGTTAACCCCAAAGTAATTGACACCCCTCCCGTGACAGCTGTTGCCAAAGACGGTATCCAGCTGATTGCCAAGGCCCGTGTAACGGTGCGCGCCAATATCCGCCAATTGGTGGGCGGTGCCGGAGAAGACACGATTCTGGCCCGTGTAGGCGAGGGTATTGTGTCTTCCATCGGTTCGTCAGAGAATCATAAGTCTGTATTGGAGAATCCGGATTCTATCTCCAAACTGGTATTGCGCAAGGGGTTGGATGCCGGAACAGCATTCGAAATTCTGTCCATTGACATTGCTGATATTGACATAGGTAAGAATATCGGTGCCGCCCTGCAGATAGACCAAGCCAATGCCGACAAGAACATTGCTCAAGCCAAGGCAGAGGAACGCCGCGCCATGGCCGTAGCCACAGAGCAGGAAATGAAGGCAAAGGCCCAGGAAGCCCGTGCCAAAGTTATCGAGGCAGAAGCGGAAGTACCCAAGGCCATGGCCGAAGCATTCCGCAACGGCAATCTGGGTATCATGGACTATTACCGGATGAAGAATATAGAAGCCGACACTTCCATGCGCGAAAACATTGCCAAACCGACGACGGGCAATACCAGCCAGCCGTTGAGTAAATAACCCGGAAAGTAACTGACGAAACGCCGGAACCGGTGAACAAGAATCGGTTCCCGGCGTTTCTATTTATAAACAAAAGATTAAAGCCTCAAGCATATGAAGAAATATTTCGCCTCTTCCGAACTGATCATCAATGAAGACGGTTCTGTATTTCATCTTCACGTAAAGCCCGAATGGCTGGCAGACAAAGTCATCTTGGTAGGCGACCCCGGACGGGTGGCACTGGTTGCCTCCCATTTCGAGAACAAGGAATGTGAAGTGGAAAGCCGCGAGTTCAAGACTATCACCGGTACTTACCAGGGGAAACGTATTACGGTGGTTTCCACCGGTATCGGATGTGACAACATCGATATCGTGATGAACGAACTGGATGCCCTGGCAAACATCGATTTCGAGACGCGCGAAGAAAAGCCCCATCTGCGTAGCCTTGAGCTGGTACGTATCGGCACCTGCGGCGGCTTGCAACCCTACACTCCGGTAGGCACATTCGTATGTTCTGAAAAGTCCATTGGTTTCGATGGGCTGCTCAACTTCTATGCCGGACGCAACTCCGTGTGCGACCTGCCCATGGAGCGTGCCTTCCTCAACCATATGGGATGGTCCGGCAACATGTGTGCCCCTGCCCTCTACGTCATTGATGCAAGCACTGAACTGATAGACCGCATCGCACAAAACGACATGGTACGTGGCGTAACGATTGCCGCCGGGGGCTTCTTCGGACCTCAAGGACGCGAGTTACGCGTGCCGCTTGCCGACCCACATCAGAATGAGAAGATTGAAAAATTTGAATACAACGGCTACCGTATTACCAACTTCGAGATGGAAAGTTCTGCCCTGGCAGGCTTGAGCCGTCTGATGGGGCACAAGGCCATGACGGTATGCATGGTCATTGCCAACCGCCTGATAAAAGAAGCTAACACGGGATACAAGAATACGATAGATACTCTTATCAAAACAGTACTCGACCGTATCTAAGTATCCTTCAAGAAATGCTCCTCCCTTTCCTTCAGCCAATCCTAGGAGTAGGGTTTAGTAATGACTTCATCACATCCTGCCTGACGTGCCCGTTGCTGGTCTGTATAGTGTAGCAATGTCCTGCTATACCCACAATGGGCACAGAGGCGGATTAGGCTTTATAAGCATCTATCCATTATCGATTTGCACAAAGTTACGATAAAAGCCCATAAGTTGAATCACCATCTCTCTTTTTTGTAAAGAAACCATTATCTTTGCTGAATAAAAATAAGCCGGATAAAATGAACCAAGATACCATTTGTGCCATAGCCACCGCCCAAGGGGGAGCCATAGGATGCATCCGTGTCTCCGGACCGGATGCCATAGAGATAACATCCCGCATATTTACCCCTGCCCGGAAGGGGAAGAAGCTGAAGGATGCCAAGCCATACACACTTACCTTCGGTCATATCCATGAAGAAGAAAACATCATAGACGAAGTACTTGTAAGCTTATTCCGTGCCCCCCACTCGTACACGGGCGAGGATAGCACGGAAATCATGTGCCACGGTTCGAGCTATATTCTTCAGAAGGTGTTGCAATTGCTCATCGGCAATGGTTGCCGCCTGGCCGCTCCCGGTGAGTACACGCAACGGGCCTTCTTGGGCGGCAAAATGGACCTAAGCCAGGCCGAAGCCGTGGCCGACCTCATCGCCTCCACCTCTGCCGCCACTCACCGCCTCGCCATGAGCCAAATGCGCGGTGGGTTCAGTAAAGAGCTGGCCTCACTACGCGACCAATTGCTGCACTTCACATCACTCATAGAACTGGAGCTGGACTTCAGCGACCACGAAGAACTGGAATTTGCCGACCGCTCCGAGCTATGTCTCCTAGCAGACGGCATAGAGCAGGTAATTTCCCGTTTAGTACAATCCTTCAGTGTAGGCAATGCCATCAAGAACGGCGTGCCCGTAGCCATCATCGGCGAAACGAACGCTGGTAAATCCACCCTGTTGAATGCACTACTAAACGAGGAACGAGCCATTGTAAGCGACATACACGGGACAACCCGCGATGTGATAGAAGACACAGTCAATCTTGGTGGGATAACTTTCCGATTTATTGATACGGCAGGCATACGCGAAACGAACGACACCATCGAGAACCTAGGAATTGAGCGAACCTTCCAGAAATTGGAGCAGGCGGAAATCGTGCTCTGGATAGTTGATGCCACGAATGCCGTCTCACGGATACCACAACTAACTACCCAGATACTTCCCCGTTGCGAAGGGAAACGGCTCATTCTCGTATTCAACAAGACCGATTTGGTGCAAGATGCCTCAACCATCCCCAACTCCAGTTTCACCGTGGCCGCTACTAATGTGCAATGCATCTCCATCTCTGCCAAAGGACGTACCAACCTCGACAAGCTTCAGCAAATGCTAATCTCTGCCGCTAACCTGCCCACGGTTACCCAAAACGATGTCATTGTCACGAATATACGCCACTACGAGGCTTTGACCCATGCCTTGGAAGCCATCCACCGGGTCCAACAAGGATTAGCAGAAAATCTATCCGGAGATTTTGTTTCACAAGATATCCGCGAATGCATTTTCCATCTAAGCGATATTGCAGGGGAAGTTACGAACGATATGGTACTTGGGAATATTTTCGAACATTTTTGCATCGGCAAATAAGTGGTGATTACCAACGATTAGCATATATCATCAACGATTATCAAGGCGTTCATTTTGAGCGCCTTTCTTTTTAGCCTTATAAGCGATGGTTATCGTTTATAGGGCTTTTTCAGCTCATTTTTGTACCGCATTTGTTGCTCGCTTGTTAAAGACTGAAAATCCTGTAGAAAGGTAGTAGAGAAACTATACGCCATTTTACACGGTTTTACGGGAATTTACAGTAATAACGGAGAAATAAAGATGATTTAAAATGAGCAGTAACCTAAAAATTAAGCGAATTTGCACTTGGTGCGGTAAAGAGTTTATCGCCCAGAAAACAACAACGGCTTGTTGTTCCAAACAATGCGCTAACGCTCTTTATAAAAAGAAGAAGCGTGATGAAGCAATCAAGGCTAACAATCAATTCGTGAATAAGAAGATTGATGAAAAGCCTATTGAAAGAATCAAAGACAAACCATTTCTCACTATTACCGAGACCGCAATCTATCTCGGAGTAACCCGACCAACCGTTTACGGTTACATAAAACGAGGTGAATTAAAAGTCACTCGACTAGGCTTCAAATACCTTTTGAAGAAAGAGGATATTGATGAGTTATTCAATAATCCGACAGAGTTCCATACTCCAACAAAAGAGAAAGCTCCCATCACTGATTTCTATACCACAGCCGAAGTGAAGGAGAAATACCATGTAAACGAGTCATGGATATTCTTGGTAGCTAAGAAGAATAACATACCTCGGACTTTCAATCGTGGCAAGACCTACTGGAGCAAGAAGCACATGGACGCTTACTTTACCAAGAAAGCCCCGAATCCCGACATTACAGAATGGTACAGCACACAGGAAATGCAGGAGAAATTCGATATGACCTTATCTGCTATCTACACTTTTGTTTCCAAGAACGCCATTCCGAAGAAGAAAGAAGGCATCATGGTTTATTATTCCAAGAAGCACGTGAATATAGCCAAAGGTGTGGCTGCACCCGAAGAACCACTGTATTATACGGTAGCCGAAGCAATGGAGAAATTCAATCTCACCCGTGACCAACTCTATCATTATGCGAAGTATCATAATATTCCAAAGGTCAAAAAGGGCAAATACACGCTTATCTCCAAACCCGAACTGGATAAGCTACTTGCACCCCCAAAGATTGAATAAGTTATTTATCGGTGAATGTAGCCACCATTGAATCACCTTATTCCTTTGCACCAAACAAATGTAAAACTCTAAATATTAAACAGTATGACACACACGTGTACAAAAGTAACAGTTCGTCAGAGATCGATTCGGAATAATCGCATCTCCTTGTATCTAGATTATTATCCGGCAGTCCGTAACCCTGAGACTATGCAGATGAGCCGTCGGGAATACCTCGGCATCTACATCTATGCCCACCCCAAAAACGAAATGGAACGAGAGTTCAACAACGATATGTTGAACAAGGCAGAGGCTATCCGTTGTATCAGAGTGCAGTCGCTCATCAATGAAGAGTTTGGCTTCTTAGACAAGACCAAACAGAAAGCCGACTTCCTTGCCTACTTCAAGAAGATGTGCCGAAGCAAAGACCAAAAATGGACGTTTGTCTATCAGCATTTCTATAACTTCGTCAAAGGGCAATGTACCTTCGGCGAGGTAAATGTGGATTTGTGCAAGAAGTTCCGTGAATACCTGTTGAACGCCAAGCAACTTAAACACAGCAACCGCCCTATCTCCCTCAATTCGGCATCCGGCTACTACTCCACTTTCAGAGGATTGTTAAAGATTGCCTACCGAGACAAATGGTTTCGGGAGAATATCAATGACTACCTTGATAAAATTGAACCACAAGACGTAAAGAAAGAGTATCTAACGCTGGACGAGGTGAAGCAACTTGCCGCCACTCCTTGTGATATCCCAGTTCTTAAAGCCGCCTCTTTGTTTGCTTGTCTGACAGGTTTACGCATCAGCGATATTCTCAATCTTCAATGGGAAGATTTTGCCATTGCTCCCGACCAAGGCTATTGCTTGCGTATCAGAACACAGAAAACCCAAACGGAAGCGACACTTCCCATCAGTTATGAAGCCTACGAGCTATGTGGTACGCCCGACACAGGCAAGGTATTCAAAGGATTAAAGCGGAGCATGATTAACTATCCGCTGAAAAACTGGCTCAAAAAAGCAGGAATAACGAAACCGATAACCTTCCACGGATTTCGCCACTCCTATGCGGTCATACAAATTTCTTTAGGTACAGATATTTACACTGTTTCAAAGATGCTCACCCACAAGAACGTTTCCACAACTCAAATCTACGCAGATTTGGTAAATGTGAAGAAACGAGAGACAGCCAATAAGATTTCACTAAAATAAACACTGCTATGAAACGAGGAATCATAACAAACAACGGACAAGGCATCCATATTTCTGATGGCGAAGTATGGATGACCACTTGGGAGATTGCCGACTTGTTTTATACAACAGTTGGAACAATCAACTCCCGCATAAAAGCGATATTGAAAACCAACGTTTTAAAGGAATATAAAGTCTGCCAATATATAAAGTTGAAGAATGGAAATAGTGCCGATGTGTATAATCTCGACATGATTATTGCCTTATCCTATCAAATAGACACGGGACATTCCACTGCTTTCAGAAAATGGCTTATAGGCAAAGCCGTTCATAAGCAAAACTGCAACATCCTACTATACCTTAATGAGGGGGCGAACAGTACATTGTATTGCTAATAAAATAACTCCCTTCCAATCATTAGATTATCTGCATTGTTTAGTCAAAAACGATGCAGATAATCTTTATTTCAAAGATACACAACCCCATTGTACCAACAAATTTCACCGAAAACAAAGAAATTCACAACACGCTTATTATAAGACAAGTAATGTAGTGAAATGTGATGAAATATATCGTCAAAAGCCTGTTGACAAGCAAAACTATGGATCTTCTCAAAAATTAATCCTATATATTTGCACACAAACGATTAACATATATCATTATGGAGCAGAAAAAGATAGAACATATTACCTTGCATCTGATTGTTTTCGGAACAATCGTCATCATTGGTGTTTTAGCCCGCCAGACCGTACTACACTATGGTTGGGACGAGTTCAGCAGCTACCTCATTTTTGTGGTATGCTCCATTGTCATTGGAGCAATCTATCTTAATCTGCAAATGGTATTCAGGCAACTTCTTTCACCTACAATAGAGAAGTGCTTTATGAGATTTGAATATTACCGCAGTAAGGCTATAGCGGTAGAAGCTCCAGTGGTACACTCGGAACTTACCGAAAGTACTATAAATTCTAAACCTATCATTTCTGAACCTGAACTCGAAATTGAAATCGAAACTACATCTGACTCAACAGAAGAAGTTTCTAATCCATCGTGTTCCGAACTCAACGAAGACGTGGCAGAACTTCCAAAGAAAGAATCCACACCTTCTACTATCAATAATATGCCCATCGAAGAATCCAATCAGCCAACAGAATACGAGATATTCCGTGCCAACGCTATGGCAGAAAAGGAACGGACATCGCAAGAAAAATTAGATAAGGTTCTCTCATATACGAAACAAAACTTGGTTCTCTATCTTAGTGAGACTGACCTCAATCGCTTATGTGGATATATTACGGAATATTACTTGTCGGATACTATGCCCAAAGTTGAACTGATAAAGGTTGATGCTCAATTAAAAACCATTGACATCATGCACTTTGGTTGGAATATCGGCAAGGCTTTCGGTAAACCACGCCTACAGACTGCCACATTCATAAAAAGAGTATTTGCTCATACCCTCCGTGATTCGGAAATATCCACTATTGAGCGCAAAATGTCGCACACGGAATCAGAATGCAAGATTAAGCTGGATAGAAAAATTGCATAAAATCACAATATATTGATAAAAGCAAATATAGCCATGATTATAAAAACTAATTTGATTTTTCAATTGTCAACAAATATGCATTTATCCCTTGTAGCTTATTCTTTATAGATTCGCGTATCGAGAGTTGCTTGGATAGTATTGTCACCTTCTTCTTATAACCCAAAGGTGCAAGAAGTCTGTTGTTCTGACACACTACACCTGTTATAACAGGATTCTTAGTTTGATAATGTGTCTTTTGGTGACTGATTTTAAATCCTGATTTTTTAATAATAGAAAGGAACTGTGGAATCAAATCTTTAAAATCCACTTTAGATGACAAAGTAATGTCATCAACAAACATTGAAAATTTAATATGATGTTTCTTTGCCAGTTCATTAATTTCCAAGCCGTAGGGCTTAAATACCAAGTTGGCTATTAATGTTGATGTTGGAATACCTTGCGGAACTTGATAGTTACGAGTAGTCAATTTTGTTAATATCCTTGCTATAGCAGGCGTACAGCCTTCTCTGAGAAACATTTGAAAAACCTGCCTGTGGGATATTGTTGGAAAAAACGACTTTAAATCTGTCGTAAATATGTATTTATTTCCTTGATGAAAACGAGCGTTGCGCACATTATTTTTCCCTTTAACACCACCATAAACATATTGAGGAATTTCGATTTGTTTAATTAAAAAATCATATAGATGTGCCTGAACCTCTTTTAGTTTTCCTTTAGAAGAGTTGATTTGCCTTATAGCTATTTCGCCATCGCCATTCTTCTTCGGTTTACCTGTAAATTTATTAATTTTTACTTTTGTAAAAAAGTAATAGTAATCTTCAATATGCGCCAATAGATAATCTAATTGTTCTTTATTGACGCCCAATATATATAGTAAATGTTTTTCGTTTGTTATCATTCTGTAAAAAGAAATTAGAGAGTTGATTATAACAATTCAAATAAAGATTTACACCATTCTATCAAAGTCCTTATCGCACTTGATAATTGAACCGATGCTTTTATAAAATCGACAATAGTTTTAATCCTTTTTGTCCATTTTTTTATCTTTTTCTCCTGTGTTACAATCATTGGAGAACAATGGAGGGAAACTTTCTTAGCCTTCTTCCCTCTCTTTGAAGGCTTCTTCTTTTTTGTTGCCATAAGCATGATTTTTAATTCGGGCAATATTGCCACGTGCTAAAATCAATATGACCTAACTAAAATATGCTTAGACATTGTCTCCCTTTGTACTCTCTATTTTCACGTGCTATAAAAATAAACACATATTTATGAAGTAGATACTTTTAAATGATTGACCACTACTGTACTATACGGTTGTCTACTACCGTTCTATCGTCCGTCAAATCTATATCCGCCCCATTTACCAATAATTTGGTGCGATTACTCGCTTTAGGTTTTAGCATAAATTAGCCATCGAAACCTTCTTCAGTCTTTCAAAGATCTAATACATCTGCAAATGTACAAATAATTCCCCTAAATAAGCACTTATCACCATCAAAAAGTTATTCATCAGTTATATTTTGGTGAATGATTCCACCATTGAAACACCTGTTTCCTTTGCCGTCGAACAATTAAAAACGAGCGACGTATGCAAAAAGAAACAGTAACATTTGATAAGCTGCCCGAAGCGGTAGGTTATCTGACCGAACAGGTCATTGAGTTGAAAAGAATGGTATCGGAACTTCAACCACCGGCAACAGACAAACACGTGTTGGTTGAGATTGAGGATGCTTGCCGTATCATCAAAAAAGCCAAGCCTACCATTTATACATTGGTACGCAAGGGGCAGCTTCCTGCCTATAAGAAAGGGAAGAAACTCTATTTCTACGAAGACGAACTTCTGGCATGGATTGAGAACGGACGAAGAAAAAGTGCGGAACAGACTTATGAGGAGATGCTTGCCAATATGCAAGGCGGTGTCCGCCATAAGCCCAAATCATCCGTGAAACTTTAATGGATATAGCTATGGATACATATTCTATTAATCCGGCATCCATCATTGATGAAGCGGTTGATTTAAGTATGCGACTGGCTGGCACAGATTTTCCAGTCAGCATATTCCCGACAAAAATCCAACGCATCATCAGTGAGGTACACGAATGCCATAACTACCCTACCGACTACATTGCCTCTGCAATTCTTACAGCGATTGCAGTCGGCATCGGCAACACTCATCTTGCCCAAATCAAGCAAGGCTGGGTAGAAAGTCCTATCCTGTATATGGCATTGATTGGAAGACCAGGAGCAAACAAAAGTCATCCGCTCAGCTTTGCGATGAAACCGTTTCTTGATTACGACTATCAGCAGAATCAAGTCTTTGAAAAAGCTTTTGCCAAGTATGATGAACTGATGAGTATGAGCCGTAAAGAACGTACAGAAAGCGGTGAAGAACAATTTCCACAGGAACCAATCCGCAAACGCTTCTTGATTTCGGATATAACGCCTGAGGGATTGAGCCTTATTCATGCGCAAAACAAACGAGGTTTATGTTTGTGGGCTGATGAATTGTCTGCTTGGTTCAAGAACTTCAACCGCTATAACAACGGTTCGGAAGAACAGTTTTGGTTGTCGGTGTTCAGTGCCAAGACCACTATATCCGACCGTAAGAATGCCAAGAGTTCCATCTTCATCAAGCGACCGTATATCTCGGTTATCGGTACTATCCAAAAGAAGATTCTCAGTGAACTGGCTAAGGGCGAACGCTCCAGTAACGGATTCATTGACCGTATTCTGTTTGTGATGCCCAATCTGCAACAGAAAGCACGTTGGAATGACAAAGAACTGCCGGAGAACATCGAGCAAGAATGGGATAGCATTATTGACAAGCTGATACAACAGGAGTATGTCCTCAATAAGTTTGGAGAAATAGAACCGCAAATTCTTCTCTTTACGGAGGATGCCAAGAGACGGCTTTACGAGTGGCAGCACCATTTCTCTGAGTTGTGCGACCGAGAAACAAACGACACCATTGTGAGTATCTATTGCAAGCTGGAGATATACATCATCCGCTTCTGCCTGATTATCCAATTAGCACGATGGACTTGCGGAGAGTGTGATAAAACTTGTATAGACCTGTTGACAGTAGAACGAGCCATCAAACTGACGGAGTATTTCAAGGAATCCGCATTGAGTGTTCAAAACATCCTCAATGAAAATGCGCTCAACAGCCAACAACAGGCGATAGTCAATCTGCTTCCTCCATCCTTTACAACTGCCCAAGCTATACAGATAGCCGAGCAGAACGGAATGAAGGAACGCACATTTCAACGCTTTCTCAATGACAACATCGGGACATTGTTCCGCAAAGAGAAACATGGAGAATATTCAAAGATTAACCCATGACATTTTTGTCGGTTTTGACACTTTCCAAACGAAAACGACAATAACGACAAAAGTGACACACCTAAAAAGAAACATACAATGAGTACACATAGATTCATATTAGAACCCTACAAAGGTATCAGCACTCGGCATACTTGCCCGAACTGCCACCGTCCAAGATGCTTTTCAAAGTACATCGATACTGAGAAGCAAATCCAGTTCCCAAAGTACGTAGGACGTTGTGACCATGAGCAGAAATGCGGTTATCACTTCACGCCTCGTGATTACTTTGAGCAGAATCCGTCAGAAAAAGAAAAGTTTGCGGAGAATAGTTTCAGAAGCTATGCCCCTATTAAGGAAACACGACCTATAGCCACATCCCACATTGATTTGGATTTAGTCAACCAATCATTGCGTGGTTATCCTGCGAACAAATTGTTTCAGTTTCTATCGGTTCAGTTCGGAGAAACAGAAACATTGCAACTCATGAAGAAATACAAAGTCGGCACATCCAAATATTGGGACGGTGCAACTGTATTCTGGCAAACAGACAATCAGAATAGAATCCGCACAGGTAAGATAATGCTTTACAATCCCGAAACTGGTAAGCGGATAAAAGAGCCATACAACCATGTCACTTGGGTACACTCTGTGCTGCACAAAGGCGATTACAATTTGAGACAATGCTTCTTCGGAGAGCATCTGCTTTCTGAAGACAAAAGCCGTCCTGTTGCACTGGTCGAAAGTGAGAAAACAGCACTCATTGCTTCCTACTATCTGCCGCAATTTCTATGGATAGCATCAGGTGGAAAGAACGGTTGCTTCAATGCCAACAGCCTATCCATTCTGGCAGGAAGAAGCGTTGTACTATTCCCAGATTTGGGAGCGACCGACTATTGGCAGAGCAAAATAGGTCTGATGAAAAGCTACGGAATTGAGGTGCAAATGTTCGATTATCTGGAAGCCAACGCCACCGAAAACGAGCGAATAGAGGGGTACGACATAGCCGATTATCTACTCAAAGTGAAGCCTGATGAAGCCATCCTCCAACAGATGATAAGGAAGAATCCGGTCTTGAAAGCACTAATAGAAACATTCGATTTAAAGCTCGTCAGCGTACAACAAGGCATTCCACAACCGAAGGTTTCACCACCCAAGAAACGAGGATTCAGACTTTGAACTTAGGGAGAGGAATCGAGACTTTTTTACTGTAGCAAGTTAATGTCGGTGTATTACATTTCCCGACCACTTGCTCCTCAAAAAGTCTGAGGAGGCGGCTCCCGATGGTCACAAATTATTCACTAAAAACAGATTCAAATGGAAAAGAAATATACAATAACACTCCGTCTGTCATATCAACAACACGCATGGCTTGGTGCGCTTTGCAGACGGAGCAAGCAAACTCAAAGCGAAGTCATCCGTTCACTCATCGAGAGCGGTTCGGTACGTGAAAGAATCACGCAAGAGCATATCCACATCATCCGTCAACTGATTGGCGAAAGCACCAATCTCAACCAGTTGGCAAGACAGGCAAACACCTACGGTTTCTTTGCCGTTGCTGACAAATGTGAAGAAATGGCTCAGCACATTAATCAACTTATAAAACGACTGAAAGATGATAGGTAAACAGACCAAAGGAACATCGTTCGGTGGTTGTGTCCGCTATGTCCTCAAAGAGGAAAAAACCAAGCTATTGGAAGCGGTCGGAGTAGAAGGTACACCCGAACAGATGGCAGAGCAATTTGAGTTGCAATCGCTACTCAATGACAAGGTAAAGAATATTGTCGGACACACTTCGCTCAACTTCTCACCGGAAGATCGCGCAAGGCTAAAGTCCGATGATACTCTGCTGCTGAGCATAGCGCACAACTATATGCAACTGATGGGTATTGAAAACACGCAATACATCATTGCCCGACATATCGACCGTGAGCATCCGCATTGCCATATTGTTTTCAACCGAGTGGACAATGACGGTAAAACGATTAGTGACAAGAATGACTTCCGCAGGAATGAGAAAGTCTGCAAAATGCTGACTGCTAAATATCGCTTGCACTTTGCTAATGGTAAAGACCATATCAAAGAGGAACGCTTGCGCCCCTACGATAAGGCAAAATACGAGATATACAAGGTATTGAAAGAAGAACTGCCCAAAGCTCATAGTTGGGATGATTTGAAAGATGCGCTTGCCGACCGAGACATTGATATGAAATTCAAGGTCAGTCGGACTACACGGGAAATACAAGGTGTCAAGTTTGAGCACAACGGCTTTTCTTTCTCCGGTTCAAAAGTAGGTCGAGAGTTCAGCTACCTGAATATCGACAACCGACTGGAAGAGAATGCTTGTGCATCCTTGTTGGAGTCAGCCAAACAGGAACCTAGACAGCAGAAAGAAGAGGTACAACAAAGCGTTTTCCATTCCGATGATGGTTTTGGCATCAGTCTCGGTTTGCTAAACGGTAGCTCATCCTACGATGCCACTGCCGCAGAAGAAGCAGAGTTCAATCGCCTGATGAAAAAGAAAAAAGCTAAGCGCAAGCGAGACTTTCATTTATAATCTATTATTAACAACTTAAATTCAATTATTTATGGTACAAAAAGATTTAATTCTTGATTTTAATCTCTACTTGTGTGAGAAATTTGGCTACAGAGAAAGCTGTAGCGTGATGCAAAATGCCAATGGCTTTTGTGTGGACATCCGTGAACGTGACATAGACTGCTACATCCGCTTCTGGGAGTATAGCTGTGGAAGAGGCAACTACCCCGATTGGTCTATCATCATTGTGCGCAGCAACTTCAAAAAGAACCAAGAAGAAAGCCTGAAAGACTTGGCTCGGTTCTTCAAGGAGTACATGCCACGCTACGGTTACAAATACCTATGTACCGAAGATGATGACTACAAGTATTATCAGACACTTGGTTTGAAGTGTATAATGGACGGTTTTTGTCCCAATTATGCGCTAGCACTGAAGGATTTGAATGTCTGAGACATGGTTTTAGAGTTAAGGAGGGGGAATCCCCTCCTTAATCTATTATGACAGGGTTACTGCCAATATGCTTTCTCCTGTTGATACGTTCCTTTTTTACCTTTTACTTTTTTGTTACGAAATGCTTTAGAGTCTTTTAAGTTTGTTTGCTTTTTAGACAATCCAGTCTCTATACCACTACTACACTTACAATCTGTCAGCAAGACTGAAGTATGGGGTAAATCTTTGTATTCCAATTTTAACTCTTCAAATTCAGGACGTTTGCTATTCTCTCTATGAACATCAAATACCCAAAATACAGACAAGCAAGCACCTGTTGCATTTGTGTATTGAACAAACTTTTTTCTGTATTCTTGACGTTTCTTCTTTTCCTGAATTTCTTTATTGTGAAGTAGTTTAAGTTCTACCATAATAGGATTGCACAAACCGTATCGAATGAGAAGATCTGTACGCTTATTATCTTGTAAAGCGACCTCCCTATCGACTCGAACAGCCTCTAATCCCATTTGACAGCATTTATTGATAATGGTGTTTTTTAACTCCCTTTGAATAAAATCTTCACTTAAAGCATCTGGACGAACTAATGTATAAATACCTTGGTCTTGTATCTCTTTTTGAACTTCGGAGTGTATCACTGTGAAAAAACGCCTTAAATCACCATCATTCCGGATGTTTAAATATGATTCTTCAATACATTTGTTGTATTGTTTTACAGCTCGACCGATGCTAACCTTTTCATTTATAAGAAACATCATTTCTGCATTATTCATAATACTGGTAGCGAGAAAACTTACACCTTTCGCATTGTGTGCCTCTACCTTTTTTCTTAATATTGAAATGTAACCGATATTATTTACACTCACAAAAAAAAGATATATCTGATTAAGAAGATAACGTGCGTATTCTTGCGTATCAAAGTTTTCACATAACGATAAACCAAAATCAAACAATTCCAACATTTGCTTAGCCAATGTTTCATCGTCCTTTATATTCATAAAACATCTGAACATATATGGATTGGGGCTAATCATTTCAGATTCTTCATAAGAAATCGGACGAGCATGTCCTGTATCATTATGAAGAGATTTAACCACATTATTTTTCAAATACTCCATCCGCCATTTAATGGCATCAGTATCCTTAAACTTTTCAATCATTATGCCATTACACTTCATCTTTATGCTTGTAATACCATCATCTTTGAGAGAACCGAATAAGTCCCGGTATTTGTTTATATCCCAGTAATTGTAATCTGATATGACATCTAATGCCTTGGAAGCTGCAATGCTATAATCAAGATTTTGATTAGCTTTATATTGTTCTATATACTCTTCCAGCTTATAGGATAATGCCTCAATCCCATAATCGGTAATACAGGCAAATATATCATCTGAACTAATATCCATAAAATCATCTTCTCTAGACTTCCACCATTCCACAAGTTGTTTTTTCTCGTCATCGCTAATACTACCAATAACAGACCTGTATATTTCTTTTATCTCGCGGGTATCGTAATTTCTCGTGACACAAATGCTTGGCAACGTTTTAGCCAAAATAATTCTATAATCATTTAATAAATCCTTACAATTCAAGCAATACAAAATCTTTGCAAAACAAGGAATTTTAGGCAAAGACAGGTGCAATGTAAAGGAATTGTATGTATTCCTTTTGACTGTCATTTGGTCTAAATCAAGCTCTTTAAAGAAACTTTTAATGGCATCAATTAAAGGTTGATGGTCTTGTTTGCGCACAAATTCAATATTATTAGATAATTCAAATGCGGCCTCATACCTATCATACTGCGATATATTTGGATCTGAAATGTTTTGATAGGCCTCAATGAGCTGTTGATTTTGTGAATTTACTTTTTCGTTTTCTATTTCTGAGGACTCTTTATCCCACCGTTCAAATGCTGCAGAATAACGTTTGACATAATCCTTTATGGATGCTTTTTTACCTGCATCGTTTCGGATTTTGTAAATGAGCGTGGTAAGAATATGATCTTTATTCCCAATTACCGACTTTTCTTCTGGCAACAGTTTATCCAAGGATGACACAAGTTCAATATCTATAAGTTCTGCATCGAAATGTCGAAATAAATCTTCTAAATCCCATTTCCTTTCAAAACTTGCAATAAACAAGGATCCTGTTGCTTCTTCAAGCAGTATTTGCTTAACAGCTACATTAATTACACTATGGGTAGTGTGCGAATGATTTGATATAAGCCCTGCAATTATTCTCGTTATAAGTTGTCTGCTATCAGTGTCCCCTTTCCAAACAATATCAAATTGCTTCTTTAAATATAATTCATAACAAACGACCAATGCCCCTTTTTTATTGAAGAATTCGTAAAGCTTATCATCCTCTAAGATTTTATTATAAGCGTAAATTATCGTAGCTAAATCTTCTATGCATAAGACTGCATTTATTGCATATGGGTTACCTGTATAACAATCATTCAACCAACAATCAACGACATCCGTCTCTACAAATTTACCATACCCTGTCACTTCGCAATACTTTTCTTTTAATTGTTGGGTGAATCCACAATATGATTTCGATAATTTTATAAGTTCGTCTGTACATTTAAGTGCATTATACAAGTTTAAGGCCGCCAACCACTTTTCGTCATCGTCAGTTGCCATCAATTCATTTGCAGCTTCAATCCAATGAGCCGAAACACATTTGCTCAAATTGTTGTTTTCAACAATCGCATCAAGAATGACATAAATATTAGATAATTGAATCTTATTGAGATACTCGAATGGCAATAGCATTTGAACATCGCAACCTGTTGTATAGCACTCCTGCAACAATTGAGATATTGAACCTTTCCACATGATATATGCAGGTATTCGTTGATAATGTTCAAATATAATTGAGAACAAATCTTCTTTTTGCTGAAGTGAAAGAACAGAAGAGTCAACGTATTTCAATAGATTTTCAAATGATTTATTATCAAGATTTGATTCGTATGATACAATAAGTTTGAACACATTGATAAAAGTCTGGATTCTATCATCTGAATATGATATATGAGGAATAACATCATTCCAGTTGGGATAGATATGCTTCAATTCTCTATGTACTGCAACATCATAAAGCATACTCTCAATATTGTCCTGCCTGCACAACTCCTTTGCCGCAAGATATTCTTGCAACTCAGTATTTTCAAATTGCAGTACCCCATTCGTATCCTTTAATATACGACTTTGAAAAAACAACAAATCAAAATTGGCTGTGAGCATCTGCGTCATATTGCCTTTTATTCCATCTAAAATCGTGTATAGTTCATCTTTTGAGATTTGGTCTCTTCGACTTATCTCCATAACGAAAGCTACTTTTTCCAAAGTTCGCTGTACCAAAATCCTATTATTCTCATTATATTTGATACCCTTCCGAAATTTTATTGCTGCCTGTATTGAACGAGCAATCATATACTCAAAAAGTTCACCGATATTCAAGCTACCACCTTTTTGTTCATCACATTCCAATAAAAAGGTCAAATATCTAGGGATAGTTATAAGCTCTCTTAATTTGGGACTTTTATTTATATTCTCTATTGTTGTCAGACAGCAATGACTATTAACAACATTCATCACCTCATTCTCGTTTAACCTACGTATTTCTACAAATCGTAAATTCCTACAATCAGAAAAATACTTTGCATAAGATGCTACATAATGTTTTCTGCAAGTAAACAGTATCTTAGCATCCAAATTTTCTTCTTTATATTGCTTTATCGATTGTAGTATATCGTAGAATGAATTTCCTTCAACTTCATCCAAAGCATCTACTATACAATATTTCTTCTCGGCTGGGACATCCGTGGGGTTAAATTTTGACGCACTACAAGGGTATATGTTTGCAGAAATCCGTTTCTTTATTTCATCAACAAGTCTGCTTTTACCTATACCAGGTTCACCTACAACACAAACGAAGTATTCTTCAAGTAACTTGTCTATTGACAAATTCTCCGCCACATCAAAAAAAGTGCGCTGCCTATTATTCTCTAACAGGTCATCAATATTTTGATATTTTACAATCTGCGGCGTAATATAGTTCAATATCTTTGGAGCTTTCATAACATACAATCTTTCGTTATCCTACAAAGGTAATCCTTTTAGTTGACTTTGCATTACCCTTTGATAATCAAAATTGAGGTAATACACAACTTTTATGGCAAATAGCGTTACTTATATAATTATTGATTGAAATAAATTCATTACTTTTGCAAGTAAAGATGAATAATTTAATCCAATATGGAAGAGACAAAAGATATAAATCGGATTAAGGTGGTTCTTGTGGAGAAGAAACGAACCAACAAGTGGCTGGCAGAACAATTAGGGAAAGACCCTGCCACGGTGTCAAAATGGTGTACCAATACTTCACAACCGGGACTGGAAACATTATTGCAGATTGCCAATGTGCTTGAAGTTGATGTCAAGGAGTTGCTGAACTCCTCTTTAGACGAAAGTATTCAAATTGTCAGACTTGTTAAATAACAATGCCAACCTTTAATCTCACAGATAATGAACAAGAAAGAATTATACAATAAGATATTACAGCTTGATGGTCTGACCAACGAAGAGAAATCGGAATTGTTGGGCTTACTGCGGAAGCAAAAGAAATACGGATTGGTATGGGAGGACAAGCCAGAGGATGTGGAGGAGCGTCTGCGAGATGAACTGCCGGTATTGATAGAGGATGCCACGAAAGCAATAATCAGCGACTATACTGATGCGCCCAATCATGTCCTTATTGAGGGCGATAACCTTGAAGCTCTCGCTGCTCTTACCTATACGCACGAGGGAAAGATTGATGTTATCTATATAGATCCCCCATACAATACTGGTAACAAAGACTTTGTTTACAATGATAGTTTTGTGGATTCAGAAGACACCTATCGTCACTCAAAATGGTTATCTTTTATGAATAAACGATTGCGTATTGCAAAACAATTGCTATCTGACAAAGGAGTTATATTTATTTCTATTGATGATAATGAGCAGGCTCAATTAAAGTTGCTGTGTGACGAAATATTTAGTCAGAATAATTTTGTCTCAGATGTAATATGGCAACATAGCATTCAACCTAAAGGTTATGCGGGAAAGTTTTCTCTGCATCATAATTATACTTTAATTTATAGAAAATCGGAGAAATTCATTCTCCGAAATATGGAAAGGACAGAAGAAGATAATAAAGCATATAAGAATCCAGACAATGACCCAAGAGGGAAGTGGCGCAGCGGGGATGTTAGAAATGCGCTATATCGCCCCAATCTAATATATGACATAATAACTCCATCTGGAAAAATAATTCATGCTCCTGAAAAAGGATGGAGATGGAGCAAGGAAACGGTAGCCGAAAAAATCAATTCAGGTGAAATTGTTTTTAATAGAGACGAAACAAATATTATCAGAAAAATATATTTAGATACGGTAGAAGGAAGATGTCCTGAGACTATTTGGTTTGGAAAGGATGTCGGAACTACAAGGGAAGCCAATACGGAATTAAAAGAGGTATTTGACGGTGAAGTGCCATTTGATACGCCAAAGCCTACAGGATTGTTAAAAAGGATTATGACAATCGGAGCCGATAATAATTCTACTATCCTTGATTTCTTCGCTGGTTCTGGAACCACTCTTCACGCCACCATGCAGCTCAATGACGAAGATGGTGGTCACCGCAAATGCATTCTTGTAACCAATAACGAGAACAACATCTGCGAAGAAGTAACCTACGAGCGCAACAAACGAGTGATCAACGGTTACACAACCCCGAAAGGAGAAGAAGTGCCGGGACTGAAAGGCAACACATTGCGCTACTACCGCACAAGTTTTGTCGGCAGAAGCCGAAGTATGAAAAATATGCGCCAGCTGATGACCCTATCCACCGATATGCTCTGCATCAAGGAGGACTTATATGCAGAGCAACCGAAGTTTGGCGAGCAGCAGACCTACAAGAATGTATTCCGCTACTTTGACAACGGGAAAAAGCGCATGATGATAATCTATAAAGAAGAGGCAGTACCACTCTTAGTGGATTTGATTCAAAAGACAGATTATGAAGGTATGATGCGCGTGTATGTTTTTTCACCAAGCGAAGACCCATGGGAAGGCGAGTTTGAAGAGGTACAGGACAAGGTGCAACTTTGTGCCCTACCCCAAGCCATATACAACGCTTACCGTCGCATACTTCCAAAGAAAAAGGACGACCTCATTGCCTCGGACGATACAGAAACAACCCATCAAGAGGATATACTCAACGGAATGTTGAATTTTGACGAAGAGGAGGAATTACAATGAGTGAGCAGGAGAAGAACAAAAAGAAGAAAAAAGAACAGGTGACGGTACGCAGTAGTGCAGCCGAGTACTTGAACTATGTGGCATGTGTGGGTAATGATGAACAGCAAATTGAGATTCGCTATGAAGACGAAAATATCTGGCTCACACAGAAGCTGATGGCTATGCTGTATGGAGTGGAGGTACACACCATCAACTATCATATCAAGAAAATATTCTCTGACAGTGAATTGCAGGAAACGGCAGTTATTCGAAAAATTCGAATAACTGCCCCTGATGGCAAACAATACACCACGAACCATTATTCATTGGAAATGATTATTGCCGTCGGCTTCAAGGTGAATTCCGAGAAAGCCGTACAGTTCCGAAAATGGGTAAATGGCATTGCTAAGGAATACACCATCAAAGGCTGGGTAATGGACTCGGAAAGACTGAAACGCGGAACCTTTCTGACAGACAAGTATTTCGATGAGCAATTAGAACGCATCCGCGAGATACGCATGAGCGAGCGTCTGTTCTATCAGAAAATAACAGACCTTTATGCCACTGCCATTGATTACGACAAGACAGCATTAGCCACCCGTCGATTCTACGCAACGGTACAGAATAAAATGCACTTTGCCGTTCATGGTCATACAGCAGCCGAACTCATTGTGGAACAGGCAGATGCAGCCAAAGAACACATGGGACTGACTACATGGGCAGATGCTCCCGATGGAAAAATTAAGAAAAGTGACGTGGTGATAGCAAAGAACTATCTTTCAGATACCGAAATGGGACAATTGGAACGTATGGTTACGGCTTATCTTGATTTTGCAGAAACAATGACCATGCGCCATATCCCATTGACTATGGCAGACTGGGAGCAACGCCTGAACAGCTTTATCAATCTCTTTGAATACGGTCTGTTGAAAGATGCCGGACGTGTAAGTGCCGAAATAGCACGATTACATGCAGAGACGGAATTTGAGAAATACAGAATCATACAAGACAAACTGTTTTTGTCTGACTACGACCGTTTCCTATTGGAAGTGAAAGAGGTTGAGAACAAAAACCATGGAAATAAAAAAGAGGAGAAGCGATGAAGAATTTAGAATATCAACAAAAAGCGGTAACCGAATTGATTGACAAGACTATCCGTCTGCTGAATGTGAGCGGCCAACGCAATAAGCTTGTTTTTGAAGCCACGACAGGTGCCGGAAAAACAATAATGGCGTGTCAGATGCTTGCAGGTTTGATGGACGAACTTCACGACCGTGGTGACAGCCGTTATCAAGAAGTGGCATTTATATGGTTTGCCCCTCGCAAATTGCACATACAGAGTTACGAAAAGCTGAAAAACACCTTTGAAGAGACTCGCACACTTCGCCCCGTAATGTTTGATGAACTGGATCAGAACGAAGGCATCCGCCCAGGTGAAATACTTTTCGTAAACTGGGAAAGCGTTAATAAAGAAAGCAACGTAATGGTACGCGAGGGTGATTGTTCGTTGTCACTTTACGAAATTACAGATAAGACAAAAGATGAATTCGGTTTGCCTATCATAGCCATCATTGACGAAGAACATATGTTCTGGTCAAAGACTGCGGATAAATCGGCTGCCGTACTTGACAGAATCAATCCTATGGTAGAAATCCGCATATCTGCCACCCCGAAAACCGCTAATCCGAAAGAAAAAGTTACGGTTTATCGTCAGGATGTGATAGCTGCGGAAATGATTAAGAAAGAGGTAGTGCTCAACCCGGAGATAGAACTGAATTTCAGTGATGAGCTGGAACTCAATGCTAACCTCATCAAAGCAGCTTTGGATAAACGTAACCAAATAGCAGAAGTATATAAGTCAGTAGGTACAGGAATAAATCCTCTCCTGCTCATTCAGTTGCCTAATGACACCAAGGAAAATATGACGGCGGAGGATACCGCCATAGCAGATCAGGTAAAGAAATATCTTGAAGTGATGTGCGGCATTACTACCGACAACCACCGTCTGGCGATATGGCTTGCAAATGAGAAAGAGAATCTGACCGATTTAGAAAAGCCTGACAATCTGACCGAGGTTCTGCTTTTCAAAGAAGCCATAGCTTTGGGTTGGGACTGTCCTCGCGCCGCCGTACTGCTTATATTCCGCAAATTGCAAAGCGACCAGTTCACTATACAGACCGTTGGCCGTATCATGCGTATGCCGGAACAGAAGCATTATCCCAAAGAGATGCTTAATGTGGGATATGTGTTTACTGATATAGCTAAAGACAAGATACAAATCGTCACAGCCGATGCCGACTATATCCTAAACAACACTGTTACAGCCTACCGCCGTGAGAATTTGAAAAACGTATGGTTACCGGCCTGCTATTCTGAACGCCCCAATATTGAACGTAACTATTTGGGTCCTGACTTTCGCAAAGTACTTTATGATGAAGCTCGCCATTTTTGGGACTTTGCAGAAGGCAATTTACTGTTTTCATTAGAGGAATTGGCCAAGTTGGATAATACGGATGATGAAAGCGCAACATTACCAGAAACCGACGACCTACAAATCAATGAAAACAGGAAAAAGGTAGCCAACTCTTTGCGCCTTGATGTCAAGAACATCAACATCGAGATACCGCAAGACGTGCATTTCCAGAACGAGGAACAGATATTGGAGGTTGATACTGTAAAATATGCAAGAAAAGCTACCGAGATAGACCGTGTGTTTATGGCATACATCGCCACAAAAGGGCATCAATTCGAGAGTAAAGGTCGCGCTGACAAAATTGCAAGTTATCTACTTGAAATATTGGCCGACTTCTTCGGTATCTTCGACACAGACGCAAAAAAGGTGGTGTTATATCATTTGAACAAGCCTAAGTTTGACCGCATTATAGACTCGGCACTGGAAAAATATGCCAGACAGCGCGATAGAGCCAAGAAAGCATCTGCAGCCAAGAGAGTATTCAAAAAATACGATTGGGAGGTGCCTGAAGAACGTACTTACGACAATGACACCAATCATATAGAAGAAAGTCGGAATCACGCACTTCTGCCATTTGTACAACTCAATCAAGCATCAAATCCGGAAAAGAACTTCATAGCTTATTTGGAGCAAAATGAACAATATATAGATTGGTGGTACAAGAATGGAGACAATGGCAAACAGCACTATGCCATAGAATACAATGCCGACAATGAAAATGGTAAGTCGTTGTTTTACGTGGACTTTATCATCCGCATGAAAAACGGTCATATTTATCTGTTCGACACCAAAAGTGCAGGCAGTGATGCATTTGCGCACAACAAGCATAACGCATTGTTGCAATACATCAAAGAAAACACATCAGACGAAACACCATTGTCGGGCGGTGTGATCTTACAACAAGGCGAGAACTGGCTGTACTCTCCCCTTCCTATTGAGAATACCACAGATACATTGAACTGGAACTGTTTTTATCCACAAAACGCATAAGTATTATGGCAAAAGGAATAGACCCTAAATTTGTGCATTACGGCATCCGCAAGGATGATCTTGCAATGATAGAAGCTATCTGCGCTACCGAAGATATTGATTTTGATTGGCTGAGTGAGGACATTTTAAAAGCCTACCATGCCAAGAAAGTAGATGTAATAGAGATGAATGATGGCGATACGGAAGAGATAATCCGCAACGCCATACAGAAAATACGTCAATAAATGAATTTACGCCATGCTCATACAAAGAATAAAGATTAGCAACTTCAAGACCTACCTGTCACTCGACCTCGACTTGACGGTAGATGACGACCGCCCGATTATACTCATCGGTGGTTCAAACGGTGGCGGTAAAACCACCCTGTTCGAAGCTATAAGCGGTGCATTGTATGGATTGAAAATAGAGAACAAGGAACACTTTATGGAATTGCTCAATCAAGGGGCAGTTAATCGGGTGAAGCCAGAAATCAGTCTGCAAATCACCTTTGTTGGCAAAGTGCTTGGTCAGCAACAGAAGTATATCCTAAAACGCATATACCAGCTTAATCCACAAGGTCGTCCGCTTGAAAGTGTATCGCTGAACATGAACGGCAATATGTATGTGTATGGCACAATGACTGCACCCAAAGAGAGGGTGCGGGCTGAACAGGAAATCAGCAAGATAATCAAGGCCAACCTGCCGCAGGAATTGAGCCAGTATTTTCTGTTTGATGCAATGCAGTCAAGCGAGTTACTGAAAAAGAATGTCTTTCAGCAGACCATACGCGACAACTTTGAGAATGTGCTTGGCTTCAAAAAGTATCTGCAACTGAAACGTGCAGCAGAGAAACTACAACAGGAGTGGGCAGAGCAACGATTAGAAGCAGAAAAAGAAGCCAAAGAATACAACTCGTTATGCAATCAGAAAGAGCAGCTAATAAGTGAACTTAATGCCAACCTTGCCGAACAAGACAGACTGTATAAATATATGTCATCCGTTGAAGATGAATACCAGCAAGCTAAAGATGGTGCACAACAGGCTGCCAACCTAAGCAAACGTATACAGGACGTTGACGGTAAGATACGAGCCATAACTGAGGAAGCTGCCACTTATGCAGAAAACTTAAAGGCATTTATAGACAACATAGAAATCAATGTGTTCCTTCCCAAATTGGCCTCCAACCTTTCTCAGGAAATCAATAACATATTACGAGTAAAGGAACAACTTCAAAAGCAAAGTACTGGTGCCTATCCTATTGAGACGCTTCGTGAAGTAACAGCGAAAATCATCGATTACCTAAAAGAACTTTCACTTTGCAGTCAAGCGGTGGATGAAGAAAACGTGGTTTCACATATTGTAGCCATGCAGAATACAACCAATGTAACAGACCCATACGACTACCTGAACACTACAGAGGTAGATGTACTCCGAGAACTGCCGAAAAAGGGTAATGGAAACCAATTTGTTTCCATCGACCGCAAAAGACAGGATATGGAAATAAAACTTGCCAATCTGGATAATCTCAGAACAGAGAAGCGCACACTTGAACAGACACAGGCAGGTGGCAACAATATGCTAATTGCCAATTATGAAGAATCCAAACGTACTCTGGAAAAGTTGAAAACGCAAGAGGATAATCTCAAAAACGATATTCAGCGTTTGGAAAAACGAATCCACCAATACGATGTACAAATACAGCAAGAACCGGATGTGAAATTTGACACACTTGTTAAATTGCGTCCATTCTTTGATAAGGTTGCCGACAATCTGTTGAAGAAGAAAAAAGCACAGATAGAAACAGAGATGCAGTCGCAGCTCAACCGTTTGCTTGTATCTTACAAAGGACACGTTGGACGTGTGGAATTGTCGGACAGCATGGAGAATTTCAACATCAAGCTATATCATAGTGCCGGTAATGAAATATCGTTAAACCAACTGAATGCCGCATCCAAACAGATATTCATACAGGTGTTGCTAAAAGTGCTGCGCAATCTTGGCGACTACAATCCGCCTGTTATGATTGATACCGTGATGGGTGTGTTGGATAATGAAAGCCGTGACGCTTTGATGGAAGAATATTTCCCACAGTTGGCTGAACAGACTATTCTGCTCTGTACCACATCTGAAATACGTACGGATAGCGACTACATCAAACTAGAGCCATTCATATCGAAGACATATACTCTGCATCGTAATGTTGAGGAACAAAATACAACCATAGATGAAGGCTATTTTGGAATATCCCTTAATCAGTAGACAGTTATGAGCATAATAAATTTTTCAAATACCCGTCAGATGGAGGGGATTCTTGACGAAATCAGTCAAGTAAAGGAACTTATTGAAAGTAAGATAAACTTGTCGCGCACTGCAGACAGAGAGAAACGTGCTAGTCTGACCACAAACAAAGTAATGCGTATTTGCTTTATAGTCGGTTTGAGTTTGACTACAGAACGCAAGGAGGAAGATTACAAGGATATACAGCTCTCTGCTACATCGGCACGTATCGTTCCGAGTTTCTTTACGATGCACGATTTATCTACCTTGTACTCTGCGTTACTAAAATTGCGCTACGCCAGTCTGAATATAGATTGGTCGCAAAATGCCGTGTTATCTCGCATCATTGCCGCTGAAATGCTGCGTGGTAGAAACTACCTATTGGCTGATAACAATTTGGATTCCATCTTATATGCAGTAAACAATAAGGTAGCAATGGTAAAAGATATTCCTGCGCTGAACTTGATTATCGGCAACTATGGTGATGTTGAGATGGAAGCCACTCTCGACATCAACAGCCGAGACATTACCAACTCACAAATCATTATTGCTGGTGCTACAGGTTCAGGAAAAACGAATCTGCTTGCAGTGTTGATGCAACAGTTCAGAACATTATCGTCAGAATCGCAATATCCGGTAAACTTCCTGCTTTTCGACTACAAAGGAGAGTTCAGCGACATTCAGAACAATCACTGGCTTTCACATTTTGATGTAGATCGCAGCTGTATCATAGACCCGATTGAGCATCCTCTACCATTCACTCCGTTCAAGGACTTCACAGACCGCCCTATCAATGAGATAAACCTATATTCATCCGAGATGGCTTCGGCTTTATGCTCAATTGACCGAGTATCAGCCAGTGCAAATATGAATAACAGACTGAGTGAAGCCATTGTAGAAGCATACAAGAAAACAGAAGGCGCACCCATTACATTCAATATGATGTTGGAAGAATATCAAGCCAAGATGACAGATGTCGGAAAGGACGACAGTATTTCGTCTGTTTTGAAACAGTTGGTGCGTGCTAACATCTTTGAGGAGGAAGATAAAGCCGACCTTATCAGCGACTGCTACATTATAAAAATGGACGGCTATCCTAAGGATGGTCCTATAGCAAAGGCTATTGTTTACTTCATCATCTCAAAGCTGAACAATATCTACGAACAACTTGAAAAACAAGCCGCTAATGAGGATGTTGTACAGATTCGTCATTTCTCCATCATTGACGAAGCACACTATATGTTGGATTTTGACAATCGTCCTTTGCGAAACCTGATTGCCGTAGGTCGTAACAAAGGTTTGAGTATCATCCTTGCCACACAAAATATGAGTAGTTTTAAGAGCAAAGGCTTTGATTTTTATGCCAATGCCCAATATCCGCTCATCATGAAGCAACAGACCATTGACGATAAAGTTATCAAAGACCTATATGGTGTAAGTGGACAAGAACTGCAAGAGGTACGAACTGCCATAGCCGGACTCCAGAAAGGTGAACTAATCATCAAAGACCAAATGGCATTTGCACTGGGAATGGGCAAAAAGTATAAGAAAATTAATGTAACACATTTGATATAACTACTTGATTGATTATGATAAAATTACCTATTAAGATAGTACAACTTTTATGGAGTTGTGGAAATAACAAAGTCGAACATCTGAACGGATATGATAAAGAGTTTAGTGAAGCTACATTTGACATTGTTTCCACATCACCCTTTGTTATACAGGCAAATAGCGCCATCATCCTTCTAACGAAAGATGAGAATGACCCTAATATTGAAACTTATCAATATGTTGTATTAACAAACAAAAAACCTCGTAAAAGTGAATTTCTTAAAGGAAATATTTTGTCTATCAGATGGATAAAACATCCAAAGTTCACAACTTTGCATCCAAATGAAATAACGACTTCATGGAGAGGAAAATTCCTTTACAAAAAGGAAGATATTCCAAATTCAATCTTTGGGCTTCGAGCTCCGCAGCTTGGAGCAATATATGCGTTTATGTCTAAAGCTCAAATTCATCATGGCAGAAATATAATAGTCATGCCAACTGGAACAGGAAAGACAGAAACAATGTTAAGTATTCTTATTGCGAATCAATGTGCTAAAGTACTTATAACAGTGCCTTCAGACGCTTTAAGGGAACAATTATCGAGTAAATTTATCACTTTAGGCATTCTTCCAAAATATGGGATAGTTGCCGATGATTGTAACTATCCAAATGTCGGTGTTGTTAAAGAAGGTATGGATTATAATGGCTGGAATTCACTAATCGAAGAATCCAATGTTATAATCACAACCATGCCACTTATTACAAATTGTGAACAGGCTATTATAAATTTGTTAAAAGAGAAGATTAGCCATTTATTCGTCGATGAGGCCCATCATTCAGAAGCCAAAACATGGAGTAATTTTATAGATTCCTTTGACGATGAGAAAGTAACACTTTTTACAGCAACACCTTTTAGGAACGATAGTCGAAGGTTACGAGGAGATTTTATCTATAATTTTTCTCTAAAAGATGCTCAATCTCAAGGATATTATAAGCCAATAAAATTTATTCCGATAAGAGAGTATGATTTAATTCAAGCTGATCAACATATTGCAGAGGTGGCTGTAAGTCAACTACGCTCTGATATAGAGAATGGATACGACCATATTCTCATGGCTCGATGTAGTACAAAACAAAGAGCTAAAGAAGTAATGGAAATATACCAGCAATACTCTGATTTAAATCCAGTAATGGTATTCAGTTCAATGTCCAATCAAAAAGCAATTTTAAACGATATTAAAGCCCAAAAACACAAAATAATCGTTTGTGTTAATATGTTAGGAGAGGGATTTGATATGCCCGAATTAAAAATTGCAGCAATTCACGATGCTAAACAGAGTTTGCCAATTACTTTACAATTTATAGGTCGATTCACTCGTACTTCATATGACTCAAAATTGGGAAATGCAAGTTTTATTACAAACATTGCCTATCCTCCTATATTGGAAGAACTGGAAGAATTATATGCAAAAGATGCAGATTGGAATAGTCTGTTACCGCTTCTTAATGATGGAACTACTGAACAGGAAAAAGATTTTAATCAATTTATTCAATCATTTGGAAATTTGGAATTATCAAAGATTCCATTTCAGAGTGTAAATATTCCATTAAGTGCCACCATATATAGAACTTCTAATACATGGAATCCGAGAGCTTGGGAAAAGATATTATCTCCTGAAATTTATGATTATCGTTTCGGCAGTAGTACTTCTGAGGGAGACACATTAGTTGTAATCGGTGGAAGTATTGAAAATGTTGATTGGGGGAATGTTGAATGTGTGCAGAATTTACTTTGGAATATCCTTGTTATCCATAGATATTGTACTCCCAATTATAACCATGCCTATGTCTATAGTACCTTGAGTGAGACAGAGGAAGTAGTAAAGGCTGTTTTTGGCGAAGAGGATACTAATAAAGTTACAGGACATTGTGTGTTCCGTGTTTTTCACGATGTAAGGCGTTTTGCTATTGTTAATTTTGGCGGTAGAAAAGCACGCATGGGGAATGTTTCGTTCAAGTCTTATTATGGAAAAGATGTTCAAGAAGGTATTTCTATGACTGAACAAAAGCAATTAACTGCAAATAATTTATTCGGAAACGGTTATAGAAATGGAGAACGAACCAGCGTAGGATGTTCTATAAAAGGAAAAATTTGGAGTCACACAAGAGGAAATCTACTTGAATATACAAAATGGGCTAGAATGATTGGAAAATTAGTTGAAGATGAGAGTATAGACCCAGATTCTTTTATAAAAAACACTTTAAGAGTTCATACAATCTCGAAATTACCCCCAATTGCACCTATTGCTATTGACTGGGATCCTGAATTATACAGAGATTATCCAGAGCATGGAATTTTCTTAACGCATAATGCTATTGACTATCAATTATGGTACGCTACCATTGAATTAGCAAGTTACGAAATAAACAACACAATCACGTTTAATATCCTTATAGAAGATTCTAAATTCACTTACATGATTGAGTATTGTGAAAAGGATAATCATAAGACATATCATGTTCGGCAAATAACTGGAAATAGACTTAAAATGAGATATGGTTCCCGTCTTTATAATGACATTTGTGATTACTTTAATAATGATGATGCTGCCCCTGTGATTTATTTTGCTGATGGCTCGTGCCTTTATGCCAATAATTTAGTGGGAGTAAACTCTGATGTAGTCCCATTCTCACAAGAAAAATTAATAGGGATTGATTGGGGTGATACTAAAATCGCAAACGAATCACAACATGTAGAACCTTATGAAACGGATTCTATTCAGTATTTCTTCTCTAAATATATATGGGATGAATTTGATTTGATTTACGACGATGATGGCAATGGAGAAATTGCAGATTTAATTGGATTCAAAAATGAAAATAATGCGATACACATACATCTATTTCACCTTAAATATGCACATGGAGGAAAAATCAGTAATATGATTTCTAATTTTTATGAAGTTTGTGGACAAGCTCAGAAATGTTTAAAATGGAATGATAGAGATAAAAGTCGCGAATTATTTAGTCGTCTTTTTGCGCGTAAAACAAAAAGATATCAAGGAAGAGAATGTTCAAGGATACTCAAAGGTTCAGAAGAAGAGCTCGAACAATTAAGTGCACAGGTTAATTGGAAAAAAGATTTGATTATGCACATCAATATTGTTCAACCAGGATTAAGTCGTTCAAATCCAAGTTCAGATATATTAAATCTATTAGGTTGCGTGGCTTCATATATTAAGGATGTCTCAAATATTGAGTTAAATGTATATTGCAATCTATAAAAACGTCAAACTTCAAGTATAAAAATTACACAAAATCAACATGAAATCGATTCGTATATTCCTATTAAAAGGAAAAGAGAGCATGATTGACCATATAAAGAGTATTCAGACACTGGGATGTGCTTACTGGAAAAAGGCTCGTAACAAAAATCTACAAGTTGGAGATATATGTTATCTTTACCTCATAGGTAAATGTTATTATCAAATACGCTTTCGTCTTGAAGTGGTTGATATTAGTTGTGTTCGTGAAGACAGTTCTTGTTGGATTACTCCATTCAAGGCAGATAACGATTGTTATAAACTCATTTCAACAGCAGCAATGTATATGGGAGATGAATTATCATTAGACACCCTTGAAGAAATAGGTATCAATCGTCACTCACAATTCAAAGAACTTAATGAATATCAGGAAGATTATTTAAGGAAATATTTTGAATGATTTCATGCGAATAGCATCTAACAAAACATTATATGAACGTATTTGAAGAATACCTAAATAGCGAAGATTTGGAAAAGCGTGAACGATCCAAATTGTGGAGAGCATCTATAGGATTACAAGCCGTTGACAATCTGCGTGTTTCTAACTTCCTTATCGAAACTGCCCGTAAGCATATCGAAGGAGAAATTTCAATGAACGAAGTAAGCCGATTGATTGACGAATACTATAAAAAGGAGTAACATCAACTATCGAATTGCACTGTTAAAAAAACAATGGAATTAGTCTATAAAAAAGATGAATCATAACGGCATATTCTCACTATCTTTTCCCGAAGCCAAGACAATTATTGTTTCCGGTGATATTCATGGAGACTTTAATCAGTTGGTGTTCAAACTCTGCATCCAATATCAGCTTACGGACACTTTGCTAATTGTAGCTGGGGATTGTGGTTTTGGCTTCGAAAAAAAAGAGTACTATGAGCAGATGGTTAAACGAAATGTCAAGCGAATGAACCAAGCCAACAATTGGATTGTGTTTGTGCGAGGTAATCATGACAATCCTGCTTATTTTGATGGAGCAATGTTCAACTTCAAACGCTTCATTGCCGTTCCCGATTATGCCATTCTACAAGTTTGTAATCATACCATTCTTTGTGTAGGTGGAGCTATTTCGATTGACCGTATCTATCGCATAAATGAATGGAATAAACGCAAATACCGTGTTCATTCAAATGAACCACAAGAAAATGATATTTCTCGCAATTTATATTGGCAGAACGAAGCTCCTGTTTACAACTCGGATAAGATGAATGCCATTCATACCAGCTTCCTGATTGATACAATTGTCACACATACTGTACCTTCACATTGCGAACTATTCTCAAAAAGCAATCTTAACCAATGGGCTAAGAACGATCCTTCATTGATTGAGGATATACAATTTGAACGGAGAACGATGGATATGCTTCTGCACCATCTTAAAACCGACAACCATCCGATAAGCCATTGGTACTATGGTCATTTTCATCAAAGTTGGTATTCTGCTATTGATGGAATACTATATCAGATGCTCGACATTATGGAGTTCAGCCGAATATATTGATTTATACCCTATCGAGTATAATATTGATATAATAAGCAGGATCATACCCGATAGGATATAATAGTTGTTAGCGGAATACAAGTGTTCCTATTAGGGCATACAAACATTTTCCATTGTGAACAAACGGAGGCAATTACACTTTTTCCAACGAATATCACCCATTATTCTACACTTTTTCCAACGAATCGAATGCGTATCCTACAAAAGTTCTCTGTTTCTATGACCGATTTTCTATTATTAAACACCCTCTTAGAAATAAAAACAACACCGCAAACCAACAGAAATCCCAAGAAAACCACTACCTTTGCATTCAACAAACGTTCTGTAACATACCAGCGGAAATGCTCTATCACTCAACACCTTGTATCTGATAGCGGACATTCTAATAGAATAATAGGTAAATATTATAAATAAATTCACTAATAAATGTTTGTTCAAAATAACACATATGATATTCTCCACTTTTCAAACCAAAACCACGCTTCTACGTATGCGCATTTGAGCAGTTTACCTATAGATATGTGTAAAATTTGTTAAATGCACAACTATAAGAAAAGGTAGACCTGGCAACTCTATAAAAAAATAGATTATCTTTGCAAATGAGAATAAATATGAATGCCAAATGAAAGGAATTAAAGTCGAGATGTTCGCACTCTGCCAAGGTGCTCATAATATGAATGGTCATCTTACTATCGTGAACACAATGGATGAGTTCACCGTCTCTTCATTTCCGGTACGCATATCATTCGGATTGGCAGTCAAGCTATATATTCGGGAAAATGTAGAGGGGGATAAGCTTTTGGCGATAACCATCGTCAACAAAAGCAATAAGCAGCAGAAATTTCCCGTCATACAAACAAATCTTCATATTGAACGTAGAGACAGGGCCAGTCATATCAATATTGCCCTCAATCTGCAGAATGTACTTTTTGAAGCGGCAGGATTGTATGACATACATTTGGAACTTGAAGGCAAACGTTTTGATGATTTTGCATTTGAGGTGATACAAAAATGAACAGTGATAGCAATACCATAGACAAAGGTTTCTCGGTTGATCTTTCCATTAGCCGCGATTCCGAGACGCTTAAGGTCTCACAACGGGAACTCAATATGCAACGGGTACGTGTCAACTATGAATACTGGAACCGTAACTCCAACTACCTATCTTCCAGCAATTATGAAGATGCAGACTTTCGCAAGATTGTAGAGATGGGAGAAGATGCTGTTCCTGGTATATTGGAAATCATACAGGAACATCCAGACCCAATAGTTCATGCTCTTGACCTCATATATCCTGACTATATGACATACGAAGGCTATGTTTCACTTGAAGATGTTTGTCGCACATGGATTATAACACTACTAGCGCTCGGGAAAGCTTGACACGTGATGATGTGTTCGGTGATAGACTCAAGTATGACCCTAATTTTTGCTTGAAGAGTCCTGTCACATATCAATATAATTGCATCGCATTTGCTATGGGGATGCAAGACCGATGGGTGGATACAGCCAATTTGCCTTGGCATTGGTGGCCTCCGGTGGAAAAAGGAATGACTGTTGACCATCTGATAGATGCTTTCCGGTATTTCGGTTTTGAGGACTGTGGTATGGATGACGGTATAGATGAAAAATATGACAAGATAGCCCTCTATCAGGATGCAGGTTACTGGACACATGCGGCTCGGATTGTTGACAACGGCATCTATCACAGTAAGTTCGGTGCGAGTTATGATGGGCTGCATAGTCGTGGAGATGTGTTGCAGGCGCAGTATGGTAACGTTGCCGTCGTTATGCGTCGCTTGAAGACAGATGCTTGCCTTACAGAAGAACGCAAGGGTATCACCCCTGGTGTGATGCACCTTAATATTCATGTGAAAATTAATGGTGAACAGAACCATCTTGTCACCTATCAGGGTAAAACTTATTTAGCAGAACATGGTAATGAGGTAAAGATAGAACATGGGCGTATTACTCTTGTGTAAATAAGAAGAATTTCCAAACTATCAACTTAGCAAAATATCATTGTAGTACTTTTACCTTAATTGTGTTTATTTCATCTATAGTTTTAAACGTACTAAATTAACTCCTTTTCCAACAATAGTAAAGGATAAGATTATACTATATAAAAAATAGATTTAATAAGCGAAAGTATGTGCTATTTATATTTATAAATACTTTTTCAAGCGAATCGAGTGTATAGAAACGTAGAAGAATTCTACCCCAATGTCAATCCTTCCATAAGAAAGTTCCTCAGACTAAGAATTCTGATACCATTTTCGTTGTATCCAGACACATATTTATCTGCTGCAACTACTACTTTCTGGAATCCTTCCTTAATGCTTGCCATTGATGAGCCTCTTCAGATGAATATCACTCTTTATCTCCATATAAAATATTTTTACAACATCTTAATTGCGTATTTACGCATTTTTGTATCAAAAAATACACTATATCTTTCAACTGACCAAATATAAGGATGAGAAATACATTTTCACAATCAAATCATCACAGAAATCCCAAGAAAACCACTACCTTTGCATTCAACAAGCGTTCTGTAACATACCTGCGGAAATACCCTATCTTCAATACATTGTATCTGATAGCGGACATTCCACAAAAAGGCTGAAAAGAGGCGGTACAACACGTATATGCAAAGCGATGAAATACAATGGTTTGCATTTGTCCCTACATTCTGTGTATTTGTCAAAACAGAGGTTGTACCGATTAAAATGAATGGTCACTGATAATCAGTGATGTAAATATGCTGCATCGGCAAGTAAAGCTAATCATATATACCCAGTTATCCCCAAAACGAAAACGATGAGAGATTTTCCTTTATAGATAGCTTAGGATGTTCAGTTCTCCTATCTCCCATTTCAAAACAAAGGCTGTCCATTATCTAATATGTGACAGCCTTTCTATGAAAGTTTTCTTCAGATAAATATCATACTTTTTTCATAAACTCCTTCGGTGTTTTTCCAAAATACTCCTTATACCTGCCTCTGAAGTTTTTCAGATTTCGCATACCCACCATTTCAGCAACCATAGTCACAGAAAATTTTCCGCTTTCCAAAAGTTCCCGTGCCTTCTCCATCCTGATTCTCGAAATCAAATATTTGGGTGCTTCTCCCGTCAACAACTTCCACTTATTATAAAAGGTTGTCCGGCTCATGCACATCCTGGAGGCAATATCATCTACTGTCAAATCCTCTTTATCCATATTCTCCATAATGTAAAGCTTCACTTCATTCAAAAATGCCAGATTGGCATCCTGCTGAGCCCGCTCCATAGGTTTCGTTAAAAAATCTTCTCCAAAAACTTTCTGAAGAAATGTCTTCCGAAGAAAACGGCTATTATTTATCAATATGGATATTTCCACTTTAAGGTCCTCCAGATTAAAGGGCTTACATACAAAGAGATCAGCCTGAGAAGAACAACGCTTTTCCCGCCGTTTCACATCAATGTGCGCCCCCATCAATATCACCGGAATAAAGGAGGTGTCCCTCGACGTCTTCAGTTTAGAAGAAAGTTCCTCACCGCTCATACCTTTCAACATGATATCACAAATCACCAAATCCGGATACTCTTCACATATTACCTCCAATGCTTCCTGACCGTCATCAAAGCTCCTCACTACAAAACATTCCGATAAACGTTTCTCAAGATAATCCTTGAATCCCTTGTCATTATCCGCAAGTATCACTAAAGGTCTATCCATATTTTTTTTCTTCGAGAAACCATGGAAAGCTATTTCCGACTCATTCACCTGAAAAGTGTCCGGAATATTTAAGGATGTATACCCCCCCGAAACCGCACACGAACATCTTATGGGAAATCGAAGCAGAGCCTCCTTTTCCAAAGTCAGTATTTTCCCGTCACATATATTCATCAACTTGTCAAAAAACACACCGCCCATGCCATACTGCTTGCCATGCAGAGGTCGCAGAATAGGAAGCCGCGACGAGTACCATCTGCAACATTTCAGAAATCGCTTGTTGCCTGTATCCTTAATCCTGATTGCCCAGTAATCTCCCTTCAACGAAACCTGCATCGAGAGATGCGTTTCCGGCAGAGAACACTCGATGGCACTCAATACAAACCGGTCGATAACCGGAGATATCTTTCCCGGATCAAACCAAGCGCTTGCATAGTCAAAATCCGGAACCAAATCCAGCTTCATCTGTAACCCGGCCACATGAGACTGTAAAAGAGACACTTTCTTCCTCATAAATGCGCCGATTTCATGTTCTGCAACTACCAGGCTACCAGAATTGCCAAATAGTCGTTTCAACTCCATCAACGCTATCAAGTGCTGCTCCAGCCCGCCTATATGATGAAGTGCAACAGCCAGTTCCTTCTTTATGTCTTCCGGACAGTCTCCTTCGTAAACTGCCCCTAACGGTGTCTTAATCAAAGAAATGGGATTACGTATGTTTTGAAAGGTATCAATGAAATACTGATTTCCCTCTTTCAGTAAATCTCTTTCTTCACTGATACAGAGTAAATGGAACAAAAGCCAACATAATATACAGATTCCACTAGCCACTATTGGCAGAACAGACCAGGGAACCTTATGATATACGCCGATGGATAGCAGGAAAACGCATAATGACACTACTATTATTATTATCGATAAATGTTTCATACTATTATAAGTTTAAGTAATAATGATTCATACTAATATATACCCGAGTTTTCAGTCAATAGCAGGATAATCCCAAGTATGTCATCAGGAGGCGGTCTAATGGGGGAACGGTAGGTTCCTTGAGTCATCGAATTCACCTTACCAACCCTCGTTTGCTAGAAGAGCCTGCATTTCGTCCACCTGTATTTCATACCCAGCAACTCTCTAAACCATTCATTTCCCATGCCCAACGTATCTTTAAATATCAATACAACATTCCGCTTATCCAAGATAGCTCCAATCAATTATTCTCAAACAAAATAATAGTATAACAAACGGAAAGGCTAAAAAGATGATACCACTTCACACATATTCTTATCATACTCACATATCTTGCGCATGAAACAGAAAGACATTATCTTTGCAGCATGAAACAAGAACTGAAAGAAAACGGAGGATTACCGGCACATATACTCTGGACACTTGCTATCGTAGCTGGCGTGTCCGTAGCCAACTTGTATTACAATCAACCCCTGCTTAATATCATGCGGCATGAATTGGAAGTTTCTGAATTCAAAACGAACCTCATTGCCATGATTACACAAATCGGATATGCGCTGGGATTATTGTTCATCGTCCCATTAGGAGACCTCTATCGACGCAAGAATATCATCCTAACGAATTTCTTCCTACTCATATTTTCCCTTCTAGCCATTGCCATGGCACCGAACATCTACATCATCTGGGCAGCATCACTCATTACCGGCATCTGCTCCATGATACCCCAAATATTTGTACCGATTGCCTCGCAATTCTCACGCCCCGAAAACAAGGGACGGAATGTAGGTGTCGTCATCTCAGGATTACTGACTGGAATACTTGCATCACGTGTTGTCAGCGGATTTGTGGGTGAAGTGCTTGGCTGGCGTGAAATGTACTTCATCGCCGCTGGAATGATGTTACTATGCGCTATCGTTGTATTAAAGGTACTACCGGACATACAACCGACTTTCCAAGGCAAATATTCCGGGCTGATGAAGTCTCTTTTCTCATTAGTAAGAGAATACCCCTCTCTACGAATCTACTCGATACGTGCAGGACTGGCCTTTGGCTCATTCCTTGCCATGTGGTCCTGCCTTGCATTCAAAATGGGAGAAGCCCCGTTCCATGCATCCAGCGATGTCATCGGCATACTAGGGCTCTGCGGCATTGCCGGAGCCTTAACCGCATCTTTTGTAGGAAAATATGTAAAAAAGGTAGGCATACGCAATTTCAACTTTATCGGTTGCGGAATGATTCTGCTTGCATGGGCCTCGCTCTTTTTCTGCGGAAACAACTATGCAGGTATCATTACCGGTGTCATTCTTATAGACATAGGCATGCAATGTATCCAACTCAGCAACCAGACCAGTATTTTCGACATCTACCCGTCTGCCTCCAATCGGGTAAATACGATTTTCATGACCACTTACTTCATCGGCGGCTCTTTGGGTACCTTCCTTGCAGGAAGCAGTTGGCAGACTTGGGGATGGAGTGGCGTGGTCGGCACCGGCGTTATTTTAACAATAATATCGTTGTCCATCACCCTTTACAGCAAGAAATAACAAGGATACTATCATTTTTCCAAGCAAACGCAAAGATTTGATAATTTTTATTTGTCATGCAAAGGATAAGGAAGATATTGAACAGAATTGTTATACCTTTGTCGCATCAAACTATAAACGACAGATTGATAATAGATTCGTCAACCAAGCATAGTCAAAAACAACCCTATGAATTCAGCAAAGAAAATACCCTCTCCACTCGTTTCTCTATTTCCCATCGCTTTTCTCGTAGGAATGCTGTTCGCCACCATCCATACTTTCGGAAGTGACGCCTTGAGTGGAGGAAGCCAGATTTCCCTGCTTGCCACCACTGGTATGTGTGTCTTTATCGGCATGACTTTCTACCGCATCCCTTGGAAAGATTATGAACTTGCCATCACCAACAACATTTCAGGTGTTGCCACAGCTATCATTATTCTATTGATTATCGGTGCTTTGAGCGGCACATGGATGATAAGTGGGGTGGTACCTACCCTTATATATTATGGTATGCAGATTATCCATCCGAATTTTTTCCTTGCTTCTACCTGCATTATTTGTGCATTGGTATCAGTAATGACGGGAAGTTCATGGACCACTATCGCCACCATCGGTATCGCCCTTTTGGGCATAGGTAAGGCACAAGGTTTTGAAGAGGGATGGATAGCCGGTGCCATCATTTCGGGAGCCTATTTCGGAGACAAAATTTCACCGTTATCGGATACCACGGTCCTTGCCTCATCCGTAACGGAAACACCGTTATTCAGCCATATCCGCTATATGATGATCACCACCGTCCCCTCTCTCCTCATCACCCTTGTCATCTTTACAGTAATGGGACTCACACACGAAACGAACAATACACAACAGATCGCGGAATTTACGGCAGCATTGGACGCCAAATTCAACATTACTCCCTGGTTACTGGCTGTTCCCGTGATTACGGGAATACTGATTGCCCGGAGAGTGCCTTCCGTCATCACACTCTTTCTCTCCACTCTGCTGGCAGGGATATTCGCCTTCATCTTCCAACCGGGACTACTGAATGAGATAGCGGAAGGTGGGAATATGTTCAAAGGGATAATGATGACATTCTATGGCAGTACCAGTCTACAAACTGACAGTGACATGTTGACAGAACTGATTGCCACACGAGGTATGGCAGGAATGATGAATACCATCTGGCTCATCATCTGCGCCATGTGTTTCGGTGGAGCCATGACGGCAAGCGGCATGCTAGGAAGCATCACTTCCCTATTCGTCCGCTTCATGAAGAATACAGCCAGCATGGTAGCATCCACCGTATGTTCCGGATTGTTCCTGAACCTTGCCACGGCAGACCAGTACATCAGCATTATCCTCACCGGAAACATGTTCAGCAACGTTTACGCAAAGAAAGGCTACGAAAGCCGGCTACTTAGCCGTACCACGGAAGATGCCGTTACCGTCACCTCCCCGCTTATCCCATGGAACACCTGCGGCATGACGCAAGCCACCATTTTGAGTGTACCCACACTGACCTACCTTCCCTATTGCTTCTTCAACCTTATCAGTCCGGTAATGAGTATCTTTATTGCTGCTATCGGATATAAAATAATTAAAAAACCGGTGAACAATCCTGGATAGGCATTGTTCTTGCAATAAACTTATAACGAACAATTTATTTAAACCTAAACAAAAAAAGATTCGATTATGAAAAAGTTTATTGCATTAGCAGCAGTAGTATTGGTAAGCATGGCAACAACGACCATGTATGCACAAGAGAGTAGAGCTGAAAAGCGCGCAGACCGTAAAGCCCAAAGAGACGCAGAACGTGCACGCCTGAAAGCTGAAGAACAAGCACAGGATGCCATTTCGTACGATGACGCAATGGCGGCCTTGAAAGCTCACCAGTTCGTAATGGAGGCAGACCAAGTGATGTTCCGCAACGGACAGACCGCATTTGTAAACTCCAACACCAACTTCGTATTGGTCAACCAAGGACGTGGCACCGTGCAGGTAGCCTTCAACACCGTATACCCAGGTCCTAACGGCATTGGCGGTGTAACAGTAGACGGAACCGTATCGGACATCCAAATGACTACCGACAAACGGGGCAACGTGAATTGTAACTTCAGCATCCAGGGTATCGGCATTTCCGCCCAGATATTCCTTACGCTGACCGATGGCGGGAACAACGCAACCGTAACCATCAGCCCGAACTTCAACTCCAACACCATGACTTTGAGCGGGAACCTGGTTCCGCTGGAACAATCCAACATATTCAAGGGACGTTCCTGGTAAAACCCTTATATAAATATATATATTCCCACTCCGCCACAAATCACACTAAAAAGTGTACATTTGTAGCGGAGTTTTTTATATACCAATGTCATGAGAGAATTTATCATTGCAGACAATCAAGATATCACCAAAGCAGGCATGATGTTCCTATTGGGCAGACAGAAAGACACCTCCCTGCTGCTGGAAGCCGACAACAAGGCAGAACTGATACAGCAACTACGCCTGCATCCCACCGCCGTTGTCATTCTGGACTATACCCTTTTTGATTTTTCGGGAGCCGAAGAGCTAATGGTACTTCACGAACGCTTCAAGGAAGCCGATTGGCTACTCTTTTCCGACGAATTGAGCCTACCGTTCCTGCGCCAGGTATTGTTCAGCAGCATGGCATTCGGCGTAGCGCTGAAGGATAATTCCAAAGAAGAGATACTGACCGCACTACAATGCGCCTCACGCAAGGAGCGATTCATCTGTAATCACGTCAGTAACCTGCTGCTCGCAGGCAACGGTTCCTCCTCCCCCACTCATCCTACCATCAAAGATGATTTACTGACTACTGCCGAACGGAGCATCCTAAAAGAGATAGCCCTGGGGAAAACAACCAAAGAAATAGCTGCCGAACGAAACCTCAGCTTCCATACGGTAAACAGCCACCGGAAGAATATCTTCCGGAAACTGGGTGTAAACAATGCGCACGAAGCCACCAAATATGCCATGAAGGCAGGCATCGTAGACTTGGTGGAATATTATATATAAATCTCCCCGCTCCCGACACACAGCCGGGCATCAGCATCATACACCACTCCGAACTGGCCCGGAGCAATGCCTTGCAGCTTTTCTTCCGAAACAATGCGGTAACCCTCCGCCTCCTTTTGCAACCTGCCTTTGACAAACTCCGGCGTATGGCGTATCTTGAAAGTCACCTCCACCTCTTCCTGCGCTCCCTTCCAGGGATTATCCGTAATGAAATGAAAATCGTACATACGGAATTCATAGCCGTATTGCAATGCCGTATCACATCCGCGGGACACGTAAATCACATTCTCCTCCACATCCTTGCGGACAACAAACCACGGTCCTCCACCCAACCCCAATCCTTTACGCTGGCCGATGGTATGAAACCAATAGCCCCGATGCTTGCCCAACTTTCTACCCGTTTCCAACTCCACAATATCCCCTTCCCTTTCGCCAAGGAAACGGCGCACAAAATCATTATAATCAATCTTTCCCAGAAAGCAGATGCCCTGACTGTCACGACGTCTGGCGCTGGGCAATCCGGCACGCAGGGCTATGTCACGAACCTCATTCTTCATCAGTCTGCCCAATGGAAACATCAGTTTGGAAACTTGCAGATAATCTATCTGTGCCAGAAAGTCGGTCTGGTCTTTCACGGAATCGGCAGCGGTACCGAGCCATGTCTTTCCATCCCTCAACACCGTAGTGGCGTAGTGCCCGGTTGCCGTGATATCGAAATCCTTCCCCACACGTTGCTCAAAGCACCCGAACTTTATCAGCTTGTTGCACATCACATCCGGATTGGGAGTCAAGCCACGTCTTATTTTATCAATGGCATAAGCCGCCACCTGGTCCCAATACTCCCGGTGCAGGTCCACTACTTCCAACGATAATCCATAACGCCGGGCAATGGCAGAAGCCATCTCCATATCCTCTTCCGCAGAGCAGTCCATATAATCGGCATCGTCCCTCCCTATTTTGATATAAAATAGAGAAGGACGGTAACCTTGTTCGCAAAGGAGATGTACCACCACGGAGCTGTCTACACCTCCCGACAATAATACAGCAATATTCATTCTATCGTATACTGTTATTCTTTTAAATTCTGTCAAATGCCTGGGACAAGTCGTCCAGCAAATCATCGATATGTTCTGTCCCGATGGAGAGGCGGACCGTGCCCGGTTTGATGCCTTGTTCTTCCAATTCCCGTGCACTCAATTGGGAATGGGTAGTGGTGGCAGGATGGATAACCAGGGATTTCACATCAGCCACATTGGCAAGCAACGAGAATATCTGTAAACTGTCAATAAACGTCTGCGCTTCCTTCACACCGCCCCGCACCTCAAACGTAAAGATAGAACCGCCTCCATTCGGAAAGTATTTCCCGTAAAGCGCGTGGTCAGGATACTCGGGCAGGGACGGGTGGTTCACGGCAACCACTTTGGGATGCTTCTTCAAGAATTCAACCACTTTCAAGGCATTCTCCACATGACGTTCCACGCGAAGCGACAACGTCTCCAATCCTTGCAACAGAATGAAAGCATTGAAAGGACTGATTGTGGCACCGGTATCACGCAACAATACGGCACGGATACGGATGGCATAGGCAGCAGGACCGGCAGCGTCGACGAAACGTACTCCATGATAACTCGGGTCCGGTTCCGTCAGTTGGGGAAACTTCCCCGAGGCCACCCAGTCGAACTTGCCGCTATCTACAATAACACCACCCAAGGACGTACCATGCCCTCCGATGAACTTCGTTGCCGAATGGACTACAATATCTGCCCCATGCTCTATGGGACGAATCAAGTAAGGAGTACCGAAGGTGTTATCTATAATCAGAGGAATCCGGTGACGGTGTGCTATTTCAGCAACGGCATCAATGTCAATGATGTTGCAATTCGGATTTCCCAGCGTTTCAATGAATACTGCCTTGGTATTCTCCTGAATCGCTTTCTCGAAATTGTCCAGATTGCCCGGGTCCACAAAAGTAGTGGTAACCCCGTAGGCAGGCAATGTGTGGGCCAGCAGATTATACGTTCCGCCGTAGATGGTCTTAGCTGCCACGATATGGTCGCCTGCACGGGTGATATTCTCAAAGGCATAAGTGATGGCTGCCGCACCCGAGGCTACGGCCAATCCGGCAACACCGCCTTCCAGAGCCGCCACACGTTTCTCGAACACATCCTGGGTGGAATTCGTCAACCGCCCGTAAATATTCCCCGGGTCCTGCAAGCCAAAGCGGGCTGCCGCATGGGCCGAATTACGAAATACATACGAAGTTGTCTGATAGATAGGTACGGCGCGGGCATCAGTTGCCGGGTCGGGTTGTTCTTGTCCAACGTGAAGTTGTAGAGTCTCAAAGTGCAATTTCTTTGTTTCCATTGTCGTTTGTATTTTAGGTGAATAAACCGTTTCTCATTCGGATGTTGCAAAGATAGAGCGATAAGCCGGGGCAGACAATGACACAGATTAGGGAATTTTATACCACAATTGTGGTAGATAAGCAAGCAATTTTCTATCTTTAGATAAGATAGACTGCATTTCGGCAAAACTTTTTCATGCAAGCATGAAAGTTCTGCACTCAATTTGCACTATCTTTGCCCCCATGAAAGCAAGAAATATACTGATACTCATATTGGGAACCCTGATTCTTCCCATTTATCTGACTTCCTGCGGGGTGGACCGCTGGAAAGAGTATGCCGGACAGACCCAGACAGACCGCTGGATTGACGATACCATGCGTGTGTGGTACTATTGGGTAGACGCTATCCCCCATACCAACGACCTGAACTATTTTCAAGCCCCTTTCACTTTCTTTGCCTCGCTCAAATCCGAAGAAGACAAATTCTCCACCATCGACAGTCTGGTCAGCGTCACCACTACCCGCAGCATCCCCTATACGGATTACAGCTACGGATTCCAGTTCACTACCAACCAGATAGAAGTAGAAGGAGAAGAGAATGCCATTGTTGCACAGATTCTTTACGTTGCCGACGGAAGCCCGGCCTCGGAAATCGGGCTGAAACGGGGTGACTGGATTATGAAGATGGACGGGAACTTTATTACTGAACAGAATTATAAGAAACTGTATGGAAGTAGTGCCATGGAACTTACAGTAGGTTATTACGACGTGGAGAAAAATGCCATCGTTGCTTACGACAAACCCAGACAGATAGCATCGGCGCGTCCCGTCAACGACAACCCGGTGCACTATAAGAATGTATATACATCAGGCAGCAAGAAAATAGGTTATCTGGTCTACAACCACTTCAGTTCCGGCCCCACGGACAACAGTAATGAATATGACAACGACCTGCGCAGCGCATTCCAATATTTCGCATCACAGCAAGTCAACGAATTCATCCTTGACTTGCGCTACAACAACGGTGGATTACTGAGTTGCGCAGAATTGCTGTGTACCATGCTTGCACCTTCCTCCGCCTTGGGACAAGAGTTGGGGTACCTGGAATTCAACAACCGCTTCAATCCGCAGATAGTACCGTTCACCCTGAACTCCGGACTCATCGGAAACGGAGCAAACCTAAACCTGAATACTCTCTACGTACTTACCAGCAGCCAGACTGCCTCCGCCTCCGAAATGGTGATTAACTGCCTCGACCCGTATATGGATGTTGTCATCATCGGCGGTACTACCGTAGGCAAGAATGTAGGTTCCAGGAATTTCTCCAGCCCCGAACTGATGATAACGATGAATCCCATCGTCTGCAAGATATACAATTCGGAAGGGAAATCTGATTATGAATCCGGATTCCAACCGGCCTACTCGGGATATGTAGTGAATGAGATGAGCGACATGTCACGTTTCCTGCCCTTTGGAGATACCAACGAAGCCTTATTGAGCACTGCACTCGGCGCCATCGACGGAAGCATACAACCGCCCGCACAAGAAGATACCCGTTCTTTAAGAGTGACCACTCTCGCAAACTCCATTGAACGTCGGGCAAGCCATGCCGTACGCATCAAATAAAAAGACCAATAGGATGAAACTAAACAGAAGAGTTACAATCATCACCCGATTTTCGGGAATCATGTTCAGCCTGCTGTTGCTCGGCGGACTGGCAGCTTGCAGCGATGATAACAATGGCAATGATACGCCAGAACCGGAGCCGTCAACCTACCCCACCACTCCTTTCTCCAAAATCGAACTCAAAGAAGTGATAGAGAGCGATGCGCAACCGGTTACTGCCACCCACACCTACCTTTACAACAGTGCAGGCAGGCTGACCAGCTACACCGGCAAACAGAGCTTTACAGCAGGAGACGAACTCTTCGAGATAGAGAATACCACTACTGTCGAATACAAGGACCATCAAGCCGTGATAACCGACGAAGCAGGTACAGTATCAACCTACACGCTGAATGACAAAGGTTATGCCACCACTTGTACCAGTCAGGATATGGCAGGAAATACCCGTACTTACACCTTCTCCTACCTCATCAACACCGAAGACAAATACTATCTGGAAAACATCACAGAAAAGCTGGACGACGGAAAAGAATACTCATTCATTACAATAGACTACAGCAACTTCCGGGCATTGCGCATACAGCAAAAGGTTGACACTTTTGAGCACAACAGTACGGCTACCACACCATCAGGCAATGAAATTGCAAATATCTCCGAAATACCAAGCCTATTCATTACGGACATGTATCCGCTTTCCATGCATGCGGTTGCCATATACGGGAAGATATTGGGAGAACCTGCAAACTATCTGATTACCCAACTCATCCCGGACAGCAACGGAGAAAGTGAAGAGACCACCACCTATACTTATACGTTAGATAACCGGGGTATCGTCACTTCCTGCCATGCAGTCGTCAGGCATATAAGGAACGGCTACGAGCAGGACTACACACGCACCGTGAACTATACCATCGAATAATAAGTTACTTACTTCTTAAAGAACTTGTCGAAGAAAAGGACGTGATAGTCTATGGAGTTGTTCCAATACGTTCCGGTATGTCCACCGGGACGGGTGATGAAGTCATGGTCTATCTTCCTTGCCAGCAGCCGGTTGTGCAAGTCCTTGTTCACTTCAAGAAAGAAATCGGCCTCACCGCAGTCGATGATTAGCGCCAAGTCTCCATTTACAATCTTATCCAGCTGGTTGACCACCGTATGCGCATCCCAAGATGCCTTGTTGGCAGCAAACTCTCCCAACTGCTTGTTCATTTCCCAATTCTGGGGGAACGGCCGTATATCCACTCCTCCACTCATACTGCCCGCTGCACCGAACACATCCTTATGACGGATAGCACTCCACAAAGCACCGTGGCCGCCCATACTCAATCCACTGATGGCACGCGCCTTTCTATCGGGAATGGTAGCATAGTTCCCGTCTGTATACTTCACCAATTCCGAGGTGACAAAAGTCTCATAACGGTAGGCAGGATTCTCCGGACTGTCCCAATACCAACTGTTCTTGCCGTCCGGACATACAAATATGATTCCTTTCTCATCTGCCATCTGCGGCAATTCCGGCTTCAGCTGCACCCAGCTCCGCGCATTGCCGCCATAACCGTGCAACAGATAAACCACCGGACAAGCCTGCTTGCCGATAGCCTTATCAGGCAATACATACACAACTTTTACATCCTTATTCATGGCTGCACTTCTTACCAACACCGTGTCTACACGTGCCGCCTGCAACATCACGGCAGACAGACACCACAAAAGCCCCAAGGCAATAATTCTTTTTTTCATCTATTTATTGTTTATTTTTTCTAACGGATGGCAATATTAACAATAAATACTGAAAAATCATTATCTTTGCCTCACAAACTATTCAAAATCCACTATGGAGTTTATTATCATTCTACTTTTACTTATTCTGAACGGCATTTTTGCCATGTATGAAATCGCTTTAGTCTCCTCAAGTAAAGCACGCCTTGAAACTCTTGTCGGAAAAGGGAACAAAAGAGCCAAAGGAGTATTGAAACAACTGGAAGAACCCGAAAAATTCCTCTCCACCATCCAAATCGGTATTACTCTTATCGGTATCGTATCCGGTGCCTATGGTGGTGCCACCATCGCTGATGACGTAGAACCGCTGTTCGCCCTCATTCCGGGAGTAGCCGCCTATGCCAAGACTCTCGCCATGATTACCGTAGTAGCCATCATCACCTATCTGTCGCTCATCATAGGCGAACTGGTGCCCAAGTCCATCGCCTTGAACAACCCGGAACGATGGGCCACCATGCTCAGCCCCTTCATGATTGTGCTGACCAAGATTTCCTATCCGTTTGTATGCCTGTTGAGCGCTTCCACCAAACTGATGAACAAACTCATCGGACTGAACAGTGGCGAGGAACGCCAAATGACACAAGACGAACTGAAGATGATTCTGCACCAAAGCTCGGAACAAGGCGTCATCGACAAAGACGAAACGGAAATGTTGCGTGACGTGTTCCGCTTCTCGGACAAAAGAGCGAATGACCTGATGACCTATCGCCGCGACATCGTTGTGCTCCATCCCACAGACACACCGGAAGAGGTGCTGCGTATCATCCACGAAGAACACTTCAGCAAATATCTCCTGGTGGAGCGGGGAAAGGACGAGATTATCGGTGTGGTTTCCGTAAAGGACATCATCTTGATGATGGGCGGCGAACAACCCTTCAACTTACGTAGTATTGCACGCCCTGCTTTGTTTATTCCGGAAAGTTTGTATGCAAAGAAAGTTTTAGAGCTGTTTAAGAAGAACAAAAACAAGTTCGGAGTTGTTGTAGACGAGTATGGAAATACAGAAGGTATCATCACCCTGCACGATTTGACGGAAAGTATCTTCGGAGACATCCTCGAAGAGAATGAAACGGAAGAAGAGGAAATCGTTGTTCGTCAAGACGGTTCCATGCTGGTGGAAGCTTCCATGAATCTGGATGACTTTATGGAGGCGATGGGCATTATGAACTATGATGACCTGAAAGAAGAAGACTTCACCACCTTGAGCGGTCTTGCCATGTTCTTGATAGGACGGGTGCCGAAAGCCGGAGACTTGTTCAGCTACAAAAACCTGGACTTCGAAGTGGTGGATATGGACCGCGGACGGGTGGACAAGCTGCTCGTCATCAAGAAAGAAGAAGATGAATAACAAACGCTATTGCGTCTTTATAATTAACTTAAACCATTAAAGCAATGAAAAAAGTAATGATGATTGCAGCCCTTGCCGCTGCATTGGTATCCTGCCAATCAAAAGGAACTCAGAACAATGACGCCGTCGCCATGGACGAAAGTGTAATGGCTGTTACCGGCAATGACTCGTCTGCCGTAGCCGTATACGAAGGAATCCTTCCCGCCGCCGACGGTCCGGGCATCCAGTATGTATTGAGCGTAGACAGTGTAGGTCCCGACGGAGAAAGCGGCTACACGCTGGTAACAACTTATCTGGATGCCGAAGGCCCCGGAAAGAACAAGAGCTTTACTTCCAAAGGAAAGAAAGAAGTTATCCAGAAAGACGTCGACAACAAGAAGAAAACAGCCATCAAGCTGACCCCGAACGACGGGGACACTCCGGTGTACTTCGTAGTAGTGAACGACACAACCCTGCGCCTTGTCAACGACAGCCTGCAGGAAGCAGTGAGTGACTTGAATTATGACATCATCCAGGTGAAATAGTCCATCCATACTTATAAGAAAGAACGGTACAGCCGGAATTACTGGATTCAGTGGTTCCGGCTACTGTTTTTTCAATGAAGAGGCATTTCAAACAAGAGAACAGAAGGCTATATCAAAAAGTTAGTGTTATCTTTGTAGCTTCATCAAAGTATATATAAACATGAAACATTCTTCCGAAAAACCTTTAGCACCTGCCAACTACTCACGCTGTTTCAACAACCAATGCCCGAAAGCCGACAACTGCCTGCATCGCTTAGCTGCCCTTCGCGATACCCCCGAGTACCCGTCCATCCGCATCATCAATCCACTGTGCATTCCAGAGGATAGCAGTCAATGCGCCTATTTCCAATCGACACAAAAGATACATGTTGCGTGGGGAATCAGCCACTTGCTCGATGAAGTTCCCTACAAGAATCTCCAACCTCTGAAAAGCCAGTTGATAGCCCATTTCGGCCGCGGAAAATACTACCGCTTCTACCGGGAAGAATCTTACCTTTCCCCCGAAGACCAGAACTATATCCGCAGAACTTTCCACCAATACAACATTCCGGGAGAACCGGCTTTCGACTCTTACAGCGAGGAATACAAATGGTAGAAAGGTAATCTTCAGCCCCCTTTTCATGTCATTTTATCACTGAAAATATAGATAACACTTTAGTTCACAACGGTGAACACTTTGTTACAACAGTAAGAAACAAAGTGTTCACATACTATGAAACAAACTGTTCGCACTCAATAAAACGAACTGTTTTCTTTAACGGAACAAACTGTTTCCTACTAATGAAACAAACTGTTCTCCATATTGAAACAAACCGTTCTCCTTAGGGAAACAGACGGATTCCCTTTTGAAGCCCTACAAGGGGAATAATTATCGCCTGCGAAAATATAGGAGGAAATACAGCGACATAGTGCGATACCTATTCTCTGCAAAACGGGTGAACGTGTTCGGGAGGATATTGCAGCAACACGGGATGAGGTAAAGGAAAGAGAGGGGGAGATGATATATTGTGTGGTAAAAGTGGAGAGGTAGAAAAGACGGAAAGGATTACAGTTGAAATAAATTCTTTTTCTTAACTTTGTGAAATAGAAACATCGAATATGACGATGAAGAAAATAAAAATATGAAAACAGCACTATCTATAAATCAACCGTTCAAGGATTGGGTAAACCACCTAAAACAAGACATTCGTAGTGCACAGATTAAAGCGGCTGTACGCGTGAACAGCGAACTGCTTCACCTTTACTGGCAACTGGGGGCAGAAATTATAGAACGGCAGAAAGAAATGACTTGGGGAAGCGGATTTCTCGAAGAGTTGAGTCGTGAGCTGATGGCAGAATTTCCTGATATGAAAGGGTTCTCATATAGAAACATACGCAGTATAAAGCAGTGGTATCTATTTTATAATGAGCCATATACAATTTGGCAACAAGTTGTTTCCAAATTAGGTGAAGAGAAATTTTTCTCCATCCCTTGGGGGCATCATCTCTATATCATCTCCCAATGCAAGGAAGTGAACTTATTCGGAGAAAGACAGTTAAACAATAAAACCGGAAACATATATGGCCGATAATTATCTTGAAAATCAGTACGAGCAATACCGGGCACGCAAAGCAGCTTGGGAGAAAGCGAAAAAATCCGGTAAGGCACAAACGCTACATAAGCCGACACTTCCTCTCAAAAAAGGCGGAAAGAAAGTGTTCGTTACCGGAGGTGCAGGGGGTATTGGCAAAGCCATTGTAGAAGCTTTCTGCAAGCTTAATTACCAAGTAGCCTTTTGTGACAAGAATGAACTGAAAGGGCAGCAAACCGCCCAAGCCACCGGAGCACAATTCTATCCCGTCGACCTAAACAGCAAAGAAGCATTGGAACTTTGCCTGCAAAATATTTTCAAGGAATGGGGGGATATTGACATCATTATAAACAATGCCGGCATCAGTGAATTCTCTCCCATCACAGAAACGAGTGTGGAGACTTTCGATAAAATATTGTCTGTGAATTTACGTCCGGTGTTCATTACTTCACATGCGTTGGCAGTACACCGCAAAAGTCAAAACAACACGAATACCTACGGAAGAATCATTAATCTCTGTTCTACGCGCTATCTGATGAGTGAACCGGGGAGTGAAGGATATGCAGCTTCCAAAGGAGGCATCTATTCGTTGACGCATGCGTTGGCTTTATCGCTTGCAGAGTGGCACATCACGGTCAACTCCATCTCTCCGGGCTGGATTCAGACACACGATTATGAACAATTACGGGCAGAAGACCATTCGCAACACCCCTCCGGACGGGTTGGCAAACCGGAAGATATTGCCCGTATGTGCGTATTCCTATGCCAAGACGAAAACGACTTCATCAATGGCGAAAACATAACCATTGACGGAGGCATGACCAAAAAGATGATTTACTGGGAATAGCCCTTTTATAAAACAATCTGCCCAACATAATAATTATAGGATATGAACATGAAAAAGTCTTTTATAGGAATCCTGGCAGCAACCATCATCCTCAGCGGATGCGGCACAAGCCAGATGGCTGCAGGCGACCCTAACGCAGTGCTCGCAGGAGCTGCCATCGGAAGTAATGTAGGCGGTGCCATCGGCGGGCTGATAGGTGACAGTAACGGAGGCTGGCGAGGAGGATACCGGGGTTCCGCCATCGGCACCATCATAGGAACCATTGCGGGAGCTGCCATTGCCAATGCAGCCACAGCCCCCAAGAAGCAGGAGGAGTACAGCTACCGGATAGAAAGGACACAGCCCTATCCCCCACAATCCGGAAGACAGCCGCAAGCATCGGCCATCGACCACTTGAGGATACGGAATATACGTTTCATTGACGACAGCCGCAACCACGTCATCAATTCGGGCGAAAACTGTAAAGTGATTTTTGAAATCATGAACGAAGGAAACAAAACAGCCTACAACGTAGTGCCGGTGGTGGCGGAAACCACGGGCATGAAGCGTATTTACATATCGCCGTCGGTCATGATAGAGCAAATAACTCCGCGCAACGGTGTGAAATACACCGCCAACATCAGTGCCGGAGAACGGATAAAGACGGGTAACGTCACCATACGCATAGCCATAGCCGACGAGTACGGAGACGAATATGACTGGCAGGAGTTTTCGTTGCCCACACAACGGTAGAACAATGTCTTAACAGTAGTTTTTCAAAGAAATGGAACAACAGCAATCTTCTTTCAAAGAAAAAGAACGCATAGAACTACGGGAACCCCGACGCTTTAAAGTCACCATCTACAATGATGACTTCACCACCATGGAGTTTGTGGTAAAGGTACTCACCACCGTCTTTTACAAATCATCGGTAGAAGCGGAAACACTGATGCTGCAGGTGCACAAGAGCAACTCCGCGGTAGTGGGCATCTACTCATACGACATCGCCCACTCCAAAGTACAGAAAGCCACCCGCATGGCACGCAATGAAGGTTTCCCCCTCCGGCTCACCGTCACCCCGGAGGAAGAAGAATAAGAAGAAAGAAACAATATGGATATAAAAAATACGATATTCGTAAACCAAGCATTCGCTTCCGCACAAAGAAAGGCCGAGTCTTACCGGCACGAGTTCATCATGCCCGAACATCTGCTGAGCGCCATTATAGAGCAGGAACCCTTTATCCACACCCTGCAAGATACCTTCTACAATTATGTGGAGCTCAGCATCTCGCTGGAAAACTATCTGACGGAAGAAGTGGACACTGTCCCCGACAATGTGGAATACGAGTTGGGACTTTCCGTCCAGCTCAGCTCACTCCTGCAACATGCCTATACGGTGACAGAGTATTCCAGCGCCGAAGAGCTGGATGTTCCTCATCTGATACAAGGCTTGCTGCAACTGGAAGATTCCTGGGCATGCCATTTCCTGAAGGAAGCAGTCGGCGGCGACCTGCCCGAATTCCTCAGCCTGCTCATCACCCACTACGAAGAAGCGGAGCTGGCAGAAGAAGCAGGCGGTACGCCATCTCCCGATGAACAAGAGAAAACAGAACCGTGGCGTAACTACGTGACCTGCCTCAACGACCATCTGGCAGACCACAACCCGCTTATCGGCAGGGAGATGGAGTTGGAGCGAACCATACAAGTGCTCTGCCGCAAAGAAAAGAACAACCCGTTGCATGTGGGCGAACCCGGTGTAGGCAAAACAGCCCTTGCCTATGGGCTTGCCGCCCGTATCGAAGCGGGCAACGTCCCTGAACGGCTTGCCGGCTTCCGCATCTATGAGCTGGACTTGGGCAGTCTACTGGCAGGCACACAATATCGCGGCGATTTCGAGAAGCGGCTGAAAAGTATCATGGAAGGCATCGGTCGTGAGGGAAACGCCATCGTCTACATCGACGAGATACACAACCTGATAGGCGCCGGACGCACGGGCGAAGGCTCTATGGATGCCTCCAACATGCTGAAACCCTATCTGGAAACCGGGGCAATACGTTTCATCGGCTCTACCACCTACGACGAGTACAACCGCTACTTCGCACGCAGCAAGGGACTGGTACGCCGCTTCCAGCAGATAGACATACTGGAACCGAACATTGAAGAAGCCATACATATCGTAGAAGGCCTGAAAGAGAAATACGAAACCTACCACGGCGTCACCTACGAGCCCGACGTCATCCCCTATGCCGTAAAGGCAAGCGCCCGCTACATCAGCGACCGTTTCCTGCCCGACAAAGCCATCGACCTGGTGGACGAAGCAGGAGCTTACCGGGAAATACACCCCACAGACTCCGAGGAACAGACCGTGGACAAGGCACTGATAACCGACATACTGGCACGTACCTGCAAAGTCAATGCCCTCGCCATGAAAGAGGACGACACCACCGCCTTGGAAAGCCTGCACGAACGCATCAGCTCCCGCATCTACGGGCAGGAAGAAGCCGTCCGTCAGGTGGTGGAAGCTGTGCAAATGTCCAAAGCCGGACTGCTGGACGAAAACAAACCGCTGGCAAGCCTGCTCTTTGTAGGCCCCACCGGAGTAGGAAAGACCGAAGTTGCCAAAGTGCTCGCCGCCGAGCTGGGTATTGCCCTGCAACGTTTTGACATGAGCGAATATACCGAAAAGCATACCGTAGCCAAACTGATTGGCTCGCCTGCCGGCTACGTGGGTTACGAGGACGGCGGCCTGCTGACCGACGCCATACGCAAGACTCCAAACTGCGTACTATTGCTCGATGAAATAGAAAAAGCGCATCCCGACGTATTCAACATCCTGCTGCAAGTAATGGACTATGCCGTACTGACCGACAACAAAGGACGGAAAGCCGACTGCCGACACGTGGTCCTCATCATGACCTCCAATGCCGGAGCACAATATGCCCGCCAAGCGTCCATCGGCTTCAACAGTCAGGTCACCGCCGGAGAAGCCATGCTGAAACAAGTCAAGAAAACCTTTAAGCCCGAATTCATCAACCGCCTCTCTGCCACGGTGGTCTTCCATGACATGGACCGCCCGATGGCATCACTTATCCTCGACAAGAAACTCGGAGAACTAGGCAGCAAGCTGTCTTCCCGCCAGGTGGAAATGGTATTGAGCCAGGAAGCACACGAATGGCTGCTCCAACGGGGTTTTATCCCCGAATACGGCGCCCGGGAGATGGACCGCGTGATAGCCGCCCACTTGAAACCCTTGCTGATGCGCGAAATTCTGTTCGGTACATTGAAGGCAGGAGGAAAAGTCCGCGTGCAAGTGGAAAACGGAGCATTGAAACTACAACCCGCAACCGAATAACGATATGGTCTTTCAACTGACGGATAAACTTGCTTTCCCCGACCCTCACTACGGCGACCCCGACGGGTTGCTCGCTGTGGGCGGTGACCTCTCTATCGACCGCCTCATCCTGGCGTACTCCAACGGTATATTCCCCTGGTACGCATTTCGGGAAGAACTGATACAATGGTGGTGCCCGATGGACCGTTTTGTCATCTTTCCGGACGAAATCCATATCTCCCACTCCATGCGTACGCTCATCAACAAAGGAAAGTACGAAATCACCTTCAACGAAGCTTTCCAAGACATCATACAAACCTGCGGAGAATTGCGGATGGAACAAGAAGGCGCCTGGCTCGGAACGAAGATGATGGAAGCCTATACGCACCTGCACGAACAAGGATTCGCCGCCAGCGTGGAAGTATGGGAAGAAGAGCAATTGGTAGGTGGGCTGTACGGAGTGACCCTGGGACGTTGTTTCTTTGGAGAGAGCATGTTCTCACTCGTTCCCAGCGCCTCGAAGCTGGCCCTCATCCATCTGGCCCAATTCTTCAGGGAACATGGAGGCGTCATGATAGATTGCCAGTTCGAAACCCCTCACCTCAAAACAATGGGAGGCAGGCACATCAGTTACGACGAATATATGACATACATCGAACAAGACTGCCGCTTCTAAAAGTAAAAAGGAATAACGAGGGGCTCAGAACTATCCGCACCTAAATATAGCATAATGAAAGTACTCATATACTTTTGACACTCTCCTATTCTATTTGAAGGCCGGAGCAGGAAGATGCATACCTGCCATCGTCAATTGGTTGTCCTTGGCATATTGGAGGAAATACTTGCGTGCTTTCACGGCAGCTTCCTTATCCATATCATAGGAAGCGCAGTATTCCGGATGCTCCAACTGAAGGGCCGCACCATGGATGAGGTCACCAATCACCAGTAACTTGCCACTCTGGAAAACCGTATGACCGGGAGTATGACCGACTGCCTCCATGGCAACCACATTGCCCGGCAAGGTATCGCCAAACTCAAACAGATGCAGCCGTTCCTTATAGGCATCCATCGTCTTTACGACCTGCGCCTTCCTTTCGGCAGGCATTGCCATCCAGGCATCATATTCCACTTTTGATGCGTACACTTCGGCATTCGGGAAGACTACACTGTCTCCCTTCATCATTCCACCGATATGGTCGCCATGGAAATGGGTAAGATACAGATATCCAATATCTGCCGGAGAGATACCCAAAGATTGTAATCCGGGCAACAGACGACTGCCGGGAGCTCCCATTCCCGTATCAAAAAGGATACGGATACCATTCGTATCTACCAGGAAGGTGCTCATGGAAGAAGGAATACCGCCTTGAAGCGACAAACTTTCCATCAATTCATCGCTTGCATCCGGGAAAATCGTTCTCGGCATCAAATGCACACCAGCATTATCCTGAATCCAAGTGGCCTGCACTCCCTCCAGTTGCAAGGTCTTTACGCCACTGCATGTTACACCGACACTATCCATACTTACATCTTCATTTGTTTGTTTCTTTGTCCTGCTGCCGCAACCCGCCATCAGCAATGCTGCTGACACAACAACCAGGCACGTCCATGTCTTGTTTTTCATCGGTACAGAGTTTTTTATCCATAAATATTGAAGTTCGCACAAATATAGGCAAATAAAATCATTCGGCACACGGATGCCTGAACCAAAAACGGCTGCCGACTCCCAATTCCGACTCAGCACCGATAGTCCCGCCAAGATGCTCAATGATACTTTTACAGATGGACAAGCCTAAACCCGTGCCCTTCGCAAAGGTATTAAGCTTTACAAAGCGGTCGAACACAGTAGCCACGGCATCCGGAGCAATACCCATACCGGTGTCCGTCACAGAAAACTCTATCTGACCGGTACCTTCCACCGGATGATATTCCAAAAGGATCTGCCCTTCACTGGTGAACTTCAAAGCATTGTTTATAAAATTGGTGACCACCTGCATCAGACGTTTCTTGTCGGTATAGATACGGTAATCGGGCAAGTCGGGAGCCAACAGAACCGGTACAGCCTTGTCTTCCTTTATATCATAGTTGCGCATCACGTCCTTACAGAAGTCACTGACATCCACATACCCCATATTATAATCGAGTGTTCCCGCTTCTATCTTTGCTAAATCCAGAATGTCGGATATCAGTTGCAAGAGCAGTTCCGTATTCTCCTGCATGATGGCAAGGTATTCCTGGCGTTCTTCCCTATCGTCCAGTTCGGCAATGATGCTTGCAAAACCGACAATGGAATTGAGCGGAGTACGGATTTCATGACTCATATTGGCCAGGAAAGCAGACTTCAAGCGGTCCAGATGTTCTGCCTTATCCTTGGCGACCCGCAATTCCTCCTCTATCTTTTTCTGATGATCGATATCCACACTGGTAATGACATGCGCCATCTGCCCGTCCACCCAAGCAAAGGCTGCACTGAACACGCGAAACCAACACTTGTCAAATGGCCGTTGATAATCCCACGAATAGACTTTGGTGGGGTGTCCGTTTTCATCTATCAAATGCCTCTTTGGGCAGAACTCACACTCCCCCGTCTTGTCCGAGTAGAGGGCCTCCCAGCATTTTTTCCCCCAGAAATGCTCGATACCGCCATATGGTTCCACCATAGACCTATTGGCATACAACATATCGTGGGAATCGAAAGAGTTGACGTAAATATCAACGCCCATATTATTCATGATACTGCCTAATGTATTGCTGGCCCTCACTTCCCTTTCCTTATATTCCCTGACCGCAATTTCCTTAGAGAACGAGCCCAGCAAGAGATGAATGATTTGCAACTCCTCTTCCGTGAGATAGGTCTCTTCCTCCCTGCCTGCAAAACCTATGAATCCGATGATTTTACCCTCAGTATCTTCAAAATGCCTGATTAACAAAGAATCCTCACCGTAGAAATCAAGAATGTCAATATCATCCCATGAAGCATCCGCATTTCTGTTTCCATAGAAAGGTTTATCCCGAGCTTTCATGGCATCGACATGCTCCTTTTTCAACTCTCCCATATCGAAACGGGGTTTCATAGTCCCACCTTCATTTCCAATCGTTTCTTTCAATAAGAAATAACGGAATCCGTCAGTCTGATAGATAAACCCTTTGGTAAAGTCATAGTAGTTGCAGAAATCGGTCAACGATTCAATAACTTTCCTTTCATTGGGTTCATTGCTATTCAACCGTTCTAAAAAATGAAGCAAGAATATGTTTAATTTCTCTTTGTTTTTGCCCATATAATCTTTTGAAAAACTTTAAGGCGCTAATATACAACTTTTTAAAGAGAAATAAGTTTCTTTTATATATCCAGGAAGTTTAAAAAACAACCATTCCCCAATAAAACAAAAAAGGCAATAACTTAATTTATTTTACAAGTATCACTAAGGCAAAAGCTCTTCATCCGTATTCATACGACGGCATAACATCTAAAGTACACAAAAAGAAGTCTATGGAAGAAGAAAATATCCGAGACAGATTAATAGTCATTTTTTAAGGATAACAGAGTTGCCAATTTATCAAAAACAAAGTTAATTCACACATATATACATATTTGTATAAACGGAGAATAAGTAAAACTTTCCCAAAGATGTTTTTTTCTTCATAAGCGATACAACCTATATACAACGAAATAAAGATTTGCAGTACAAACGGTCTGTTATGAGAGAAATATAGTATCTTTGCAACATGATGTTGCACCGTTTTACTACTTCCATAACCGACATTCCGCTTCCGGAAAGGTTCACCTATCCTTTCTGCTATACTCCGCACCCATTATGTATATTGGCAGCCAAAGAAGTACAAAGCTATCTTACCCGACAAACTGCATGGAAGGACGAACTGCGCCAAGGCAAAATGTTCGGGGTACTGATTGTACAAACCGAGCATGGAGAAACCGGATATTTAGCTGCATTCTCAGGCATATTGGCCGGAAAGAACCTACATCCCTTTTTTGTTCCTCCCGTATATGACTTGCTACAGCCACAAGGCTTTTTCAAGATAGAAGAAGAGAACATCTCTTCCATCAACCGCAACATCCGGCAACTGGAAAATGACAAAGCATATGCCGCCTTATCAGCAGAGCTTGCCCGGACCATTCAGTCAGCAGAAAACATACTGGCAACAGCCAAAGCACAGTTGAAAGAAGCCAAAACAGCCAGAGAACAGCGCAGAAAAGAAAAAGAACTCAATGCGCAGGAAGAAGCCGAACTGATACGGGAAAGCCAGTTCCAAAAGGCAGAATATAAACGCCTGGAACGTTCATGGAAAGCAAGGATTACCACACTGCAAACGCAGACAGAAGACTGGGAAAGACGGATTTCAGCATTGAAGTCTGAACGTAAAACCCGCTCTGCAGCATTGCAGCAAAAGCTATTCGAACAGTTCGGGATGCTGAATTACCGGGGAGAAGTCAAGAATCTCTGTGAGATATTCGGGCAGACCGTGCACAAGACACCTCCTGCCGGCGCAGGTGAATGTGCGGCCCCCAAACTGCTGCAACAAGCTTATCTGCACGGATGGAAACCTATTGCCATGGCCGAGTTCTGGTGGGGTGATTCCCCCAAGACAGAGATACGCCATCACGGCCACTATTATCCGGCTTGCAAAGGAAAGTGCGAACCTATACTGCAACACATGCTGCAAGGTCTACAAGTAGAGGAAAACCCCATGTTGAAAAGAATGCAGGTACCCTCCCAAAATTTGGAGATTGTTTATGAGGACCCATGGCTTTCGGTCATCAACAAACCGGCAGGAATGCTGTCTGTTCCCGGCAAGGAAGATGCAGTCTCCGTCTATAGCCTGATGCGTGAGCAATATCCCGAAGCTGACGGTCCCCTGACGGTGCATCGTCTCGACATGGCCACTTCCGGTTTAATGCTCATAGCCAAGACCAAGCGTGTACACCAGAACCTGCAGGCCCAGTTCAAGAACCGCCTGGTCAGGAAACGTTATGTCGCATTGCTCGAGGGTATTGTCCCAAAGGACAAAGGTACGGTCGACCTCCCGCTTTGCCTGAATCCACTTGACCGCCCACGGCAAATGGTACACACCGAACACGGAAAGCCCGCCATCACCGATTATCAAGTTCTGGAACGTCTGGACGGGAAACGGACCCGTATCGCTTTCTATCCGCACACGGGAAGAACCCATCAGCTACGTATACATGCAGCACACCCGCTTGGCTTGCACTGCCCCATCATCGGTGATGAACTTTACGGGGAGAAAGCAGACCGGCTTTATCTGCATGCCGAATACTTAGAATTTACCCACCCTATAACGGGAGAAACCGTAAGGATTACCAAAGAAGCTGAATTCTGACTGCCTACTGATTAATAACCAGCAAAGTAATGCAATAAATGATGATACTCCGACCTACCCCACAAGATTATGACGAACTGTTGACCGTCTGGGAAGCCTCTGTCCGCAGCACACACCACTTCCTGGCAGAAAAGGATATACAGTTTTACAAACCACTGATAAGAGAGCAGTACTTTCTTGCCGTAGAGCTTTACATCATCCGCAACGAAAAAGAAGAAATTGCCGCCTTTATGGGACTGAGCGATGAACTCATCGAGATGTTGTTTGTCCGTCCCGACCAACAAGGTAAGGGATACGGAAAACGGCTCATGGAGTACGCCGTCCACCAAAAACACATCCACAAAGTGGATGTAAACGAGCAGAACGGACAAGCTTGCCGATTTTACCAACATATGGGATTCCAAGTGGCCGGCCGGGACGAAACCGACCCGACGGGAAAGCCTTTCCCTATTCTGCACCTGCAATTACCAACCCCACCACAGATTACTCAGATTGAACACAGATTATAATTTAGCAAACTTATGAAGATACATCACATCGCCATCTGGACCTTCCAACTGGAAGAGATGAAAGAGTTCTACACACGTTACTTCAACGGGAGCAGCAATGAAAAGTACATCAACCCCAAAAAAGGATTCGAATCTTATTTCCTTCACTTCGATGAAGGAACGGATTTGGAACTGATGAGCCGTACGGACATACAGAATACCCCTATTGAGGAAAACAGACTGGGACTGACCCACTTTGCCTTTGCCTTCGACAGCCAGGAAGCTGTCCTCCGACAGACAGAACGGCTACGTACAGCGGGATATACCATCGCAGGAGAGCCCCGTACCTCCGGCGACGGATATTTTGAAAGTGTCGTCCTCGACCCGGACGGTAACCGTATAGAATGTGTATTCAGGGCATAGTCTCTCAATCAGAGGAGACAAAGCTTCTCAACAGTTTTATCTCCTCTGCCCAAAGCGATTCATCGGGCGTCTCCAAAATAATAGGTATACCGTCAAAACGCACATCTTGCATAAAGCGCCGGAAGAAATCCATACCTATCAGCCCCTTGCCGATGCTGTCGTGACGGTCTACTCTGGAGCCGAGTGCTTTCTTGGAGTCATTCAGGTGTATACCACGCAGATAGCCGAAACCTACCGCTGTGTCAAACTCCTCAAACACCTTGTCATACTCATTCACTATATCATAGCCTGCTGTATACGTGTGGCAGGTATCAAGGCAAACTCCAACGCGAGACTTGTCATCCACCCGGTCAATGATATGTCCCAGCTGCCAGAACTCATTTCCCACATTGCTACCCTGCCCGGCTGTGTTCTCTATGACAGCCACCACATCGTGCGTCTTGCCCAATATAAGATTAATGGATTCAGCGACCTTGTCCAGACACTCTTCCACGGAAATCTTATTCAGATGGCTGCCCGGATGAAAATTCAGTAACTTCAGCCCTAATTGTTCGCAGCGCTGCATCTCATCCAGAAAAGCGGCACGGCTTTTCTGTAACCCTTCTTCTTCGGGATGCCCTAAATTTATCAGATAACTGTCGTGAGGCAGGATATAGCGGGAATCGAAGCCAAGCTTCCCACAATTTTCCTTAAACACCCTGATACTCTCCTCCGTCAGCGGCCTTGCCACCCACTGACGCTGGTTCTTGGTAAACAAGGCAAAAGCATTTGCCCCTATCTCACTGGCATTGACGGGAGCCGCTTCCACTCCCCCACTGGCCGATACATGTGCACCTATAAATTTCATAATCTTATTGTATTTGCTCTTTCATGAATTCCCACTGGCATTTTTTCATGTCCACACACCCATTCTTTCTGAACGTCACGCCCTCTGCCTCCAGCAAAGCCCGCTGTTCCGCCCAGCACGGTGCCAGCCTGCCCTGGCTGTTCACTACCCGATGGCAGGGCAGACACATGCCGTCGGGCACATCGTGCATAGCATGTCCCACCATGCGCGAACATTGAGGTCTTCCGACAAGATAGGCTATCTGTCCGTACGTCACCACCCGCCCCGGAGGGATTGCGGCCACTACATTATAAACCTCCTGCTGAAAAGTGTCTTTGTCCATAAAAGTCTGGTTTGGGAAGGCAAAGATATGATAAATTCAGCAGGTATGCGAACAGACGTTACAAGAAAGTGGCTGCGCCGAGCGGATTGTATGTATAGGTGACATTACGGGCACGGATGATTTCGCCCGTCGGGGTAAACAATATCTGATATTTCGTCTGGAGATTTGCCATCCCTACCTCTACCGCCACGATGGACTGCCATTTGGGAAACTGTACCCAAGTGACATTCTGCACCATCCCTCCGGAATATTCACTGGCGGCAAAAGCATTGTAAACGGCAGGGGGCACTTCGTCCATTGTCTCCCAGTCCGTCTGTTGCATTACCCATTGCGCCTGCCCGTCAAACCAGACTTTCGTATCAAAACCGTTCATCAGGAAATCTGCCACATAATAAGACTCATCATGCGACCAGGCAACATCATCTGCCGTAGGATACATTTTCTTCAGTGCAGCCTGTACATCAGCAGGTGCCCAATCGGCAGAAGCCGAGACTGATACCATCAGCATCAAAACCAGAAAAGAGAATTTCAACTTACTCATAACTTCATCAGATTATCATGTTATGAGAAGAACGGCGTATGGCAGATTTTGTTCACCGGCAACTCTCAACCATTCAACAGTTAAAAAGAGATATCCATTGTAATTCAATAGAAAATGACTAACTTCACACCAGAAATTCAGAAATATGATAAGAATACATCCCATATCCGGCAACAAAAAGCAATATCTTGACCTGCTGCAGCTTGCCGACGAACAAGAGTCCATGATTGACCGTTATCTGGAACGGGGAGAGATGTTCATCCTATCCGATAATGATACAGTCAAAGCGTCTTGTGTAATCACCTGCGAGGATAAAGGAATCTACGAAATAAAGAGTATAGCTGTCTATCCGGAATACCAGCGCCAGGGATATGGAAGACAACTGATAGCATTCGTTCTTGAACATTATAAAGACCGGTGCCATACTATGCTTGTCGGCACTGGAGACAGTCCGCTAACCATCCCCTTCTATGAAAGCTGCGGATTTGCATACTCACACCGGGTACCCGATTTCTTTATCGATAATTACGACCACCCCATATTTGAAGGAGGCAAGCAACTGAAAGACATGATTTATCTGAAAAGAACGCTTCAACCAAAATAATATCCTATATTTGCATATCACTTAACTCCACACATTATGGAAGCTAAACTTTGCCAAAGCTGCGGAATGCCCTTGTCATCTGCAGAAGTACTCGGAACCAATGCCGACGGTAGCCTCAACGAGGAATATTGCACCTATTGCTACCAGCACGGCAATTTTGCACAAGACTGCACTATGGACGAAATGATAGAACATTGTGCACAGTTCACCGACGAATTCAACAAGGATTCCGGAATGAATTTCACTAAAGAGGAAGCCATTGCCGGTATGAAAGAATTCTTCCCGACCTTGAAACGCTGGCAGTCCAAACAATAAACATGCCATCCCGTATCGAGCAGGAAAAACAGACAGTAGAACGGATGGTCCGCCTCTACTGCCGGAAAAAGGAAGGTAACAAGCAATTGTGTCCCCGATGCGAGGAATTGCTGGGATATGCCCGCATTCGTCTTTCACGCTGTCCTTTCGGTGAGAATAAATCCACCTGCAGGCAATGCAGCATTCACTGCTACAAGCCCGAAATGAAAGAACGGATGCGTAAAGTCATGCGGTATGCCGGACCACGGATGCTGTTATACCATCCCGTGGCGGCACTCTGCCATTTGTGGCAGGAATATGTCCATCAGTATCTCACCAAACGTTTCGGAGTTCCGCGCCAGGAACAGCACAAACAATAAACCGTATCCAGGTCGTATCCTTCCAATGAAGAGGTGCTGTCTTTAGGCACAATCTCGCCTTTGTCAGAGATGTAGACCGGCAGGCGCTCACCTTGTCCGTTCATCACAAAAAATGCCCCCACCTTGCATTGGGGGCATACCATCTTACGCATAATCAATTGAAATAATACAAAAATATAGCCACCCCTTCCAATGCCTTCTTCTTTTCACCTTGTATTTCGATGGCAAACTTTATTTCTGCCTTTGCTACGCCGCGCAGATTCGACAGAGATTGTAAATGGGCAACCAGTCGGATGCTCTGTCCGGACAATACCGCCTGACCGAACTTCATCTTGTCCATACCATAATTAATCATCATCTTCAGGTTGTTCACTTCAATAATCTGGTTCCACAGATATGGCAACATGGACAAGGTGAGATACCCATGTGCAATAGTGCTCTTAAAAGGGCTTTCCACTTTGGCGCGTTCCGTATCGACGTGTATCCACTGATGGTCCAATGTCGCATCAGCAAACAGATTGATACGCTCCTGAGGGAGCTCTACATATTCCGAAACACCGATTTGCTGGCCTACCAGCTTTTCAAAATCCTCGTACGAGTTGATAATCACTTTTTCCATTACTCTCTATTTTATTGATAAATTATAAATTCACACGCTTTATCCACATATCCGCCATTCGTTTATGCCCTGCAGGAGTGGGGTGGATACCGTCCCAAATCCAATAGGTGTCTTGAGAAGCCGGAGCAGTGCCGAGAATTTCATCGAACATCGCATTATAAGGAAGAAATACCGTCTGATAGTCCTTCGCTATCCTCTCTACGATGGCGGCACAGCGACGCACCAGACTATCACGTTCTGCAAAGTCCTCACTCTTACGCATATTGCCGACATTGGCAACAAAAGGAGTGCCCAGCACTATCTTCAATTCCGGATTGGCCTGTAAAGAACGGTCAAGCAAGGAACGGTAACACTTCTCCCATCCTTCAAAATCAAAAGGCTCTTTTTTGTCACCCTGCAGATAGTAATGTACATCGTTTGTCCCCACCAAGACGGAAAGCACATCCGGTTTCATTCCAATGACATCCTCTTCCCAGCGTTTCTCCAAATCCCGGAGAGTGTTTCCACTGATGCCACGGTTAAAAAAAGCATATTCCTTTTCCGGAAAATCTCCTTGATAACGACTTGCACACAAATACATATAGCCGCTACCGTAAATATGGTTCATATCCCAAAGGCTTCGTTCCGCAGTCGGTTTGGGCATCCCGCAGGCATTTCCCCAGTTACCGTCCGTGATAGAATCTCCGATAAACAAGACACGCGGGCCGCTTGCATGGAGTAAGAGTGATATGCAGAAAAAAACTATTACAAAGAGTCCAATACGCTTCATGGCATTTTCTTGTTAGAATGTAAAAATTGCAACAAATATACGTCTTATTCCGGCAAGTACAAAAACTCGGGTACCTTTTTCCCATTTCCCAAAAACACATATAACCCTTATTTTTATTTCCGTTCATCACAGATTAATTTGGAAATAATGTATCTTTGTCAATATCTTAATTGTTGTGACAGAACAAAAACATCACTATTAAAGATTCCGGTATGAATTCTAAATTTGATTATGACTTACTGTCAGCAATGATGACCAATGCCAATATGGGATGGTGGGAAGCTGATTTAAAGACCGAAAGCTACATTTGCTCCGAATATATCTCCCGGTTGCTGGGACTGGATGAGGATGGAACCATCAGCTTTAAAGATTTCAACAAACGTATCCTGAAAGAGGAACAACGGCATACTACCACACATTCCTTCGACAATATCCGGCAGACACAAGAGACTGTATATCTGCTCAACACAGTAGAGGGTCCAACGTGGATAAGAAGCAAGATATGCCTGCAGAGAACCGATGAAAACGGTAATGTCAAAGTCTACGGCATTGCCGAAACACAAGACGGTCCCGACATGTCATCGGCATCCCAAGCCTTACAAGAGCGTAACCGTCTCCTCCATAATATTTATAAATATCTTCCGGTAGGAATTGAGCTCTATAACCGAGAGGGAATATTGATAGATATGAATGACAAAGAGCAGGAAATGTTCCATCTCAAACAGAAAGAAGATCTACTTGGAATTAATATTTTCGAGAATCCGATTTTCCCGGAAGAGATGAAAAGCAAGTTAAGAAAACATGAAAATGCAGACTTCACTTTCCGGTATGACTTCTCTAAAATAGACAATTACTACAAGACACAGAAGAAGACGGGCACCATAGACCTTGTAACCAAAGTCACAAGCCTTTACGACGATAATCACAACCTGACCAACTATCTGCTAATCAACGCAGACAAAACGGAAACGACCGTCGCTTACAACAAAATACAAGAGTTCGAGAGCCACTTTGAGCTTATAGATGACTATGCCAAAGTGGGATATGCCAATTATGACCTTCTTAATGAGCAAGGCTATGCCCAACGCAGCTGGTACAAGAACTTGGGTGAGAAAACAGAAACACCGTTGTCCGAAATCATCGGAACCTACAATCATCTCCACCCAGACGACCGTACTATCATGCTTGACTTCCTACAGAACGTAAAGAGAGGACTGGCACACAAGCTCAGCCGGGAAGTACGTGTTCTTAAAGAAGACGGTTCTTTCATGTGGACCCACGTCAACATCATTGTAGAACGCTACATGCCTGAACAGAACATCATAGAGATTATCTGCATCAATTATGACATCACCCAATTAAAGAAGACGGAAGCAATGCTGATACAAGCCAAGGAAAAGGCCGAAGAGGCAGACCGGCTGAAATCCGCTTTCCTTGCCAATATGAGCCATGAAATCCGCACGCCGCTAAATGCGATTATCGGTTTCTCCAGCCTGCTGCACTACGTGGAAAACGAGCAGGAAAGGGAACAGTACATCTCTTTGATAAACCACAACAACCAACTGTTGCTCAAACTAATCAACGACGTTCTGGACCTTTCCAAGATAGAGGCCGGACACATAGAGCTCCATTCCGAATGGTTCAATCCGGCAGAACTCATCGAGGAAAGTATTACCGAGTACGAACGGAACGTTCCGGCAGGAGTGAAACTCTTTGCCAGGTATCCGGCAGCCCCCGGCCAGATAGAGCACGACCCGATGCGCATCAAACAGATACTGAACAACTTCATATCGAATGCACTGAAAAACACCGTGCAGGGACATATCGAAGTGTACTACGAAACGGACACAGACGGAATAAGAATCAGTGTTTCCGATACTGGATGCGGTATTCCCCCCGACAAACTGGGAATGATATTCGAACGGTTTGAAAAGGTGGACTCTTTTGCCCAAGGTGCCGGATTAGGACTCTCCATCTGCAAATCCATCGTTGAGAAAATGAATGGAGTGATTACCGTAGATTCGACAATGGGAGTGGGAAGCACATTCACCGTGGAACTGCCCTGCCGGACAAGACCATCCTGACAACAAACGAAAAACAATGATTTATGACCGCACAGAAAGAATTTACCCTAACCCCCCGCCGGCGTGGCTTTCACCTGGTGACAGAGGAGATTATACGCAACCTTCCACCGCTTCCGTCTGCCGGAATCCTGCATCTGTTCATCAAGCATACAAGCGCAGGCCTCACCATCAACGAGAATGCAGACCCTGACGTACAGACAGATATGGAAGCCATCTTCAACCGCCTCGTAAAAGAACGGGAACCTTATTACCAACATACATGCGAAGGCGATGACGATATGCCCGCCCATGCCAAGGCAACCCTCAGCGGAACCAGCCTCACCATCCCCATCACCAATGGGCGTCTGAACATAGGTATCTGGCAAGGCATCTATCTCTGCGAGTTCCGCAACCGGGGCGGAGGAAGAAGAATTGTAGCAACCGTCATCGGATAATCCCCTATCATCATGCAGAAAGCCATCATCATCGGTGCCACTTCAGGCATCGGACAAGAAGTAGCCAGGATACTTGTACAACAAGGCTGGCATATAGGTATTGCCGGCAGAAGAGAGGAAGCATTGCATGCCCTACAAGCCACCGCACCCGACCGGATAATCACGGAACAGCTGGACGTTACGGAAGAGACAGCGACTCTACACCTCCATAACCTGATAAAAAAGCTGGGAGGCATAGACCTGTTTTTCCTCAGTTCCGGCGTGGGACATCAAAACCGGGACTTACAACCGGACATCGAACTGAACACGGCACGTACCAATGTAGAGGGATTTACCCGCATGGTGACTGCCGCCTTCAACTATTTCAAGGAAAAAGGCTCCGGACATATTGCTGTCATCAGTTCCATTGCAGGCACTAAAGGACTGGGCGTTGCACCGGCCTACTCTGCCACCAAACGCTTCCAGAATACCTATATCGAAGCGCTGGCACAACTTGCCCGGATGCAGCATCTTGATATACACTTCACCGACATCCGTCCGGGATTTGTTGCCACCGATTTATTGAAAAGCGGGAAATACCCGATGCTGATGAAAGCAGACCGTGTAGCACAGCACATAATCAAGGCTTTAAGAGAAAAGAGACGGGTAGTTGTCATTGACGGACGCTACCGGGTACTGGTATTTTTTTGGCGTATGATTCCACGATGGCTATGGGAAAGGTTGCCTATAACGAATTGATTTCGTATCTTCACGTCTCCAAACAGAAATAGACATACAGACATGAAGAAAAATTCAAAATATATCGTGCTTACCGCTGCCATTGCACTGTGCGCAGGTTCCAGCCTCCCCTTCCTCGCAGGCAGCAGTACGCTGAATCCCGAACGCGATTCCGTGAAATCCGAAGTTCCCTACTGCGTGACCTCCCCCAGCGTACCGGACAAGATCACTTTTGCCGGACAAGCTATTGACCTGCTTCGCTACGACCACCGCGAACGTATGGACCGCGAACTGATGTCCTTCACCTACATGCACTCCACCACCATGCTCATGGTGAAGCGTGCCAACCGCTACTTCCCCGTCATAGAGCCTATACTAAAAGCCAACGGCCTTCCCGATGACTTCAAGTACCTCGCTGTGATAGAAAGCAACCTGAACCCGCTTGCCAAATCGCCTGCGGGTGCCGCCGGCCTATGGCAGTTCATGCCTGCCACCGGACGCGAATTCGGACTGGAGGTGAACAGCAACATCGACGAACGATACCATATCGAGAAAGAGACCAAAGCAGCCTGCAAGTACCTGAAAGATGCTTATCAGAAATACGGGAACTGGCTGTGCGTAGCCGCCGCCTACAATGCCGGGCAAGGACGCATCTCCACACAGCTGCAGAAGCAAATGGTGGACCAGGCTGTCGACTTATGGCTGGTAGAAGAGACTTCGCGCTACATGTTCCGCCTGCTGGCAGCCAAAGCAGTCATCAGCAATCCACAGCAGTACGGCTTTCTGTTGAAACGGGAACATCTTTATCCGCCCATCCCCTACACGGAAGTGACCGTCACAACGGGCATCGGCAACCTGGCACAGTTTGCCAAAGATAAAGGCATCACCTATGCCCAACTGAAAGATGCCAATCCGTGGCTGCGGGATACCTCGCTGATGAATAAAAGCGGACGTACATACATACTAAAAATACCGACACAAGCCGGAATGCATTACAACCCCAAGAAAACAGTGCCCCACAATAAGAATTGGGTCATCAATTAATAAAAAAGAAAGAGAGGATACGATGATGATGTTAAACTTTGATTTTGTGCTCAGGTTGCTGGTAGCCGGAATATTGGGTGCCATTATCGGACTGGACCGGGAATACCGTGCCAAAGAAGCAGGCTACCGCACCCATTTCCTGGTATCATTGGGAAGCGCGCTCATCATGATTGTATCCCAATATGGTTTTCAGGAAATCATCAAGGAAAGTAGTGTGACGCTGGACCCCAGCCGTGTTGCCGCACAAGTAGTCAGCGGTATCGGATTCATCGGTGCGGGTACCATCATTTTCCAGAAACAGATAGTCAGGGGACTGACAACAGCCGCAGGAATATGGGCTACTGCAGGCATCGGATTGGCAGTAGGTGCAGGAATGTACACCATCAGCATTGCCGCCACCCTGCTGACTCTGGCAGGGCTCGAACTGTTGAGCCTTATTTTCAAAAGCATTGGCATGAAAAGTTCCGTGATAACCTTTTCCACTTCCAGCAAAGAGATACTGCCGCAAGTGTCCCGGCGATTCAACTCCAAAGACTATCTGGTGGTGTCCTACAACCTGGACCGGCAAGTGCAGGGAGAGTACACCAACTATCAAGTGACCATGGTCATCAAATCCAAGAAAAGCTATGATGAGGGATATTTGCTGCAACTGATGCAGGAATTTCCCGAAGTGACAGTGGAGAAAATCGAATAAAGGGAATCACTGCTGTTTTTCCGTCAGATATTTCCAATAGCGCACGGGCATGTCCTGCTTGTGCTTCCGGGGATTGAGGCGTTCCTTGATGCAGATTGCCTTGAAATAGGTTTTCCAGAGAGACTGGAAAAGCTGTTCGTCTCCGTCCATCAGACTTTCGTCGAGCATGCCGGTGACAAGATGTCCTTCGCGACTGTCCTCACCAAAAGTCACCTGGCGCACCTCCTTCAAGTCGTAATAGTACCCATAGGCTCGCCTGATGTCATAAATCAACCAACGCTGGTCGGCAAAACGGTCCTTGAAATGCCCCGTCACCAAAGGAAGGGCATTCTTTTCGGGCTCGATGGCAGCAAAGAAAGTACCGTCCGCAGCCTTCTGGAAGCGGACAAACTGAAGCAGGCGTATACGCTCCCAATCCACCCGCTTCCACATACGGGAGAACTCCAGCACATCAGGGTCGGCAAAGTTCGTTTCAATGGAGCGAGGAGCATCTATCGCCTTGCGGATATAGCGGAACAGCAGCATGGGAGTTTCCGGTTCCTCTGCCAGCCAGCATTGGGCGAGGCAGGCAAGTGCCGCAGACGACAGCTTCTTCTGCAATCCGCGCCAGACGCGACCGGACTTCTCCTCATCGGTTATCACTGTAAATATTTCATCGTAGAACAATGGTAGAGGCTCTCCCTCCAACAACAGTGCATCGGGGAAAATGCGGCGGGAATAGGCTTCAAAAACAGAAGTCAGCAATCCCTCAAAAGTCTTATCGTATAAAAAGATATTCATTCGCCAAAATCAAGCATCAACTGCCTCTCATCCACTTTTTTCTTGTTCGGTTTGGGCAACAGCAGACTGCGTACCCCTTGCGGAGTCAGCTCATTGACCGTGCGCATCGGCAACTCGCAGCAGGTAATGAAATACTGCGCCTTCTTCATCACCACCCCTATCTTCTTCAACTGGTAGAAACCTATCTTGGAGAAACGTCGGGAAGCCACTATCAGCCGTGCCGACTTCACGCCGATGCCCGGCACGCGGAGCAACATCTCATAATCCACCTTGTTCACATCGATTGGAAACTGCTCGGGATGGCGCAAAGCCCAGGACAGCTTGGGGTCAACCTCCAAATCAAGGTCTGGGTAGGCATCATCCACTATTTCCTCCACCTTGAACTGATAGAAGCGCATCAGCCAGTCGGCTTGGTAAAGGCGGTTTTCGCGCACCAAAGGGGGCTGTTTCAATGCCGGCAGGCGCTTATCGTAGGTATTGACGGAAATATAGCCCGAATAGTAGACACGCCGCATCGTAGGTCCCTTATAGAGGGCCGACGAAAGATACAGAATATCCTTGTCCGTCTCGGCGGTAGCGCCTACTATCATCTGTGTGCTTTGTCCTGCAGGAGCGAAACGGGGAGCGTGGCGGTGTTTCTTGCGTTCTTCCGAACTTTCAAGGACTCCCTGCTGGATGTAGCGCATAGGCGCATATACACTCTTATGGTCTTTCTCCGGGGCAAGCAGTTTCAGGTTCTCCTCCTTCGGTATCTCGACATTGACGCTGAGACGGTCGGCATAAAGCCCTGCCTCATTCACCAGTTCGCGGCTGGCACCGGGAATGCTCTTCAGATGGATATATCCGTTGAAACGATGGATAGTGCGGAGGTCCTTGGCAACGCGCACCAGGCGTTCCATCGTGTAATCGGGATTACGCACCACCCCACTGCTCAGGAAAAGCCCTTCGATATAGTTGCGGCGATAGAACTCCATGGTGAGGTCTACAAGCTCGGCCACCGACAGCGTGGCACGCGGCAGGTCGTTGCTGCGGCGGTTGATGCAGTAGGCGCAGTCGTAGATGCAATAATTGGTAAGCATCACTTTGAGCAGGGAGATACAACGGCCGTCCTCGGCAAAACTATGGCAGATGCCCCAGCCACCCACAGTGTTCCCCAGCATGCCTGCCTTGCCGGAGCGCACCGTACCACTGGAGGAGCAAGAGACGTCATACTTTGCCGACTCTGCCAGTATCTTCAGTTTATTGAGAACGTTTTCATCCATAATACCTGCGTCAAAAGTAGCAATAATACTTTTCAAAAACAAAAAAGACCGCCAGTAGTGGCAGTCTTTCGCAGCATCAAATATGCTTTTTTTCTTACTTCTTAGAAGCTTCCAAAGATGCTTTGCGGAATTCCTTCATAGCTTTTTCGATTTCCAAAGAAGCCTTACGAGCGCGAGTTCCTGCTGCCTTGTTACCGTTTTCCAACTGAGCGTTTGCATCTTTTGAGAAGTCTGCATACAATGCAGCTACTTTTTCAACTAATTCTTTCATAATCCTTTTTAAATTACTTCGTTAATAATGTCTGGCAAAAATACATTCTTTCTTGAAATAAATGCAGAAAAACGATATTTTTTTTGAAATATTCGGTAAAATCGCCGCAAAAAGGGGCTCTTACGCGTTTTTTATCTACTTTTGCAAGCATGAAAACGCTTACTGACACCGAATATATACACGCTCTCATAGCCGAAGGAGAGCACCAACAGCAGGATTTCAAGTTCGAAATATCCGACGCCCGCAAGATAGCCAAAACCCTTTCAGCCTTTGCCAATACAGACGGTGGAAAACTGCTCATCGGAGTGAAAGATAACGGGAAAATTGCCGGTGTTCGTTCGGACGAAGAACAATATATGATAGAAGCGGCTGCCGGACTTTATTGCAGCCCCGAAGTGAACTACATCATGCAGACCTATCTGGTGGAAGGCCGCAGTGTGCTGGTGGTACAAATCGAGGAAAGTGACCGGAAGCCGGTATATGCCAAGGACGAAACAGGAAAATACTTGGCCTATCTCCGCATCAAGGATGAAAACATCCTGGCTACTCCCGTCCATCTGCGCGTCTGGCAGCAAAGCGGAAGTCCGAAAGGAGAACTGATAGAATATACCGAACGGGAACAACTGTTGCTCAATCTGCTGGAAGAAAACGACCGCCTTTCACTGAACCGTTACTGCCGCCTGGCGCATCTTTCCCGACGCGCCGCCGAACATCTGCTGGCAAAGTTTGTTCGTTATGACATAGTGGAACCGGTGTTTGAAGGACACAAATTTCACTTCAAGCTGAAATAGGCAAGGAGATTCCGTCAGGTTTGTCCAGATTTGTCCATGGTACAAATCGCAGCACACGAGCTCATACCACGTTGATTATCACCGACTTGCAAGAAATCTATCTCAGTTAACGACAGAGGTAGCCTTGAATAACGACAGAAGCAGCCTAAAGTAACGACAGAGGGTAGCACTTGTTTTGTGTGAGTTTTTTTTACTACAAATAGATAACTGTACATATACATTATGGGAATAATAAATCTGATAAACGACCTGCTCTGGACCTACATCCTCGTTGCCCTGCTGTTGGGATGCGCCGTATGGTTTACGCTGAGAACCCGCTTTGTACAGTTCCGGATGATAAAGGAAATGGTACGTCTGCTGGGCGACTCGGGCGGGAAAGGCGATGCCAAGGAAAAGCATATCTCATCGTTCCAGGCATTTGCCATCTCCATTGCCAGCCGTGTAGGTACGGGCAATCTTGCAGGGGTTGCCACCGCCATTGCAGTAGGCGGTCCGGGCGCTGTATTCTGGATGTGGGTGATTGCCCTCCTGGGTGCTTCCAGCTCGTTTGTAGAATCTACACTGGCCCAATTGTATAAGATAAAGGGCAAAGACTCCTTTATCGGCGGCCCGGCCTACTATATGCGTAAGGGACTGAAACAGCCGTGGATGGGGGCACTGTTTGCCGTACTTATCACCATTACCTTCGGATTTGCATTCAACTCGGTACAGAGCAATACACTGTGTGCCGCTTTCGAAGGCGCTTTCGGGTTCGACCATGCCGTTGTGGGAGGGATCATCACCGCACTCACGCTGACAATCATCTTTGGAGGCGTACAGCGCATAGCCAAAGTCAGCAGCATCATCGTCCCCATCATGGCGTTGGGATACATTGCACTGGCACTTATCATCGTTCTGTTGAACATCAAAGAGCTGCCGGGAGTCCTGGCACTCATTGTCGGCCACGCCTTCGGATGGGAGCAGGCTTTGGGAGGGGGTGTCGGCATGGCGCTGATGCAGGGCATCAAACGCGGGCTGTTCAGCAACGAGGCCGGTATGGGGTCCGCCCCCAATGTGGCGGCAACCGCACACGTCAGCCACCCCGTGAAGCAAGGCTTGATTCAGACGCTGGGAGTATTTACCGATACGCTGATTATATGTACCTGCACCGCTTTCATCATTCTGTTCAGCGGTGCTCCACTGGATGGTTCCACAAACGGCGTACAGCTTACCCAGCATGCACTGACCAACGAGATAGGACCTTCGGGAGCCATCTTCGTTGCGGTAGCCTTGTTCTTCTTCGCATTCAGCAGCATTCTGGGAAATTATTATTACGGAGAAGCCAATGTGCGCTACCTTACCCACCGTAAATGGGTGCTCAACATCTACCGTATACTGGTGGGCGGCATGGTCATGTTCGGTGCTGTTGCCACCTTCGACCTGGCATGGAGCCTTGCCGACGTCACTATGGGACTCATGGTGCTCTGCAATCTTATCGCCATCAGCCTGCTCGGAAAATACGCTTTCAGGCTGCTTGAAGACTACCGCGCACAGAAAAGCGCCGGTATCAAAGACCCCGTTTTCACCAAGAACCGCCTGAAAGAGGTAGAAAAAGACATAGAGTGCTGGTGATAACCAACTTATTTCGTACTTTTGCAGCCGGAACCGCTGGATGACCTGCGGTCTTGTAATTTGTAATCAGTAATTCGTAATTTGATATGAGTTTATTTGCCAAACTATTCAACAAGAATACCGGAGAAGTATCTTCGAAGAATGTGGAAGACTTCGTGTCACTGACACGCGTCTACTTCCAGTCTGTAATAGCCGCCAACCTGGGCATCACCAATATCCGCTTTGTGCCGGATGTAGCCAACTTCAAGCGTCTGTTCAAAATCCCCACGCAGGGAGGCCGCCTGGGACAAGCGGAAAAGGCCGCTTCGCGCAAGATGCTGATGCAGGACTACGGCATCAGTGAAAACTTCTTCAAGGAAATTGATACTTCCGTCAAGAAGCACTGCCGTACGCAGAACGACGTACAAGGTTATCTCTTTATGTATCAAGGCTTCTCCAATGACTTGATGATGCTGATGGGAAACCTGATGCAGTGGAAATTCCGCATGCCTTCCATCTTCAAGGGAGCACTGCGCAGCATGACCGAAAAAACCGTACACGACGTCTGTACAAAAACCGTATGGAAAAAGGACGATGTACACAAAACGGCAGCGGCAGTACGCCAGTACAAAGAGCGTCTGGGATATTCGGAACAATGGATGACCGAGTACGTTTACAACGTAGTGATGCTGGCCAAAAAGGAACCGAAACAGAAAGCCAACGAAGAGAAATAAAAGAAAAAGAATTCTAAAGAACTTTAGAAACAAGAAGGCGGGAAAGAAATTTCCCGCTTTTTTTTGTTATTTTTAGCAAATGAAATCATTTTCCCCTCACGGAACACAAGGACGCACCCCGCGTCAACCATCATAAATATTAACTTCAAAAAAACAACCGCTTATGAAACAAAAGAAAATGCTTGCACTCACTCTCTCACAACTGGAACAACTTTATCGGCACGAACTCCCTGAACTGGTCAGCATCGCCGTTCAAAGCGACGATGCGGAAGCCTTCAAAGCCAACCTGGCGGAGTACATTGCCGGACATCCGGAAGTGGACAGCGAGGCCGGTAAGCAAATTCGACTCTTGATTGAATTTGACGGGCAGGAAGTACACGAGCTCTCCATCGGAGAACAGCTGCCCATATCAACTTTATCAATGCTGCATTCCTTCCTCACGGGACAATGGGAAGAGGAAACGGAAACGGACCTGTTCATCGACTTGTTCCAGCAGTTCAAACGCCTCCACCAACCCGCCCCCGCTCTGCCCTCCGCACAGAAAATCAAAACCCTGACCGAACGCTGGCCCAGCGGACTGGATGAAGACGTGCAGCATATCCGTGCAAAGAACAAGGAACGCATCCTGCATGCACTAGTGCAGAAGATTGAGCACCGCAAGAACCCGGCTTCCCGCTTCCATTTCGAAGAGGGACTCAGCTACGAGGAGAAGTTCAACCTCGTCAGCGAATGGTGGAATGACTTCCGTTTCCATCTTGCCATGGCCGTCAAAAGCCCTACGGAGCTAAACCGTCTTCTCGGCAACTCCCTTTCTGCCGAAACCATGTACCTGCTCTCAAAAGCCCGCAAGAAGGGAATGCCTTTCTTCGCCACCCCCTATTATCTGTCACTGCTGAACTGCACCGGCAGCGGATACGACGACGAGGCCCTGCGCAGCTATATACTCTATTCACCCCAACTGGTGGAAACCTACGGACAGATACGTGCCTGGGAACGGGAGGATATCGTAGAACCAGGTAAACCCAATGCCGCCGGCTGGCTGCTGCCCGACGGGCATAACATCCACCGCCGTTATCCGGAAGTGGCCATCCTCATCCCCGACACCATGGGACGCGCCTGCGGAGGACTCTGCGCATCTTGTCAGCGTATGTACGACTTTCAAAGCAAACGGCTCAATTTTGAGTTTGACACCCTGCGTCCCAAGGAAACATGGGAAAAGAAGCTGCGTCGGCTGATGGCCTATTTTGAGGAAGACACGCAACTGCGGGACATTCTCATCACCGGCGGTGACGCACTGATGAGCCAAAACAAGACGCTGGGCAACATATTAGACGCCGTCTACCGCATGGCAGTCCGCAAGCGGAAAGCCAATCAGGAACGGCCCGAAGGAGAAAAGTATGCAGAGCTGCAACGTGTACGCCTCGGCTCACGCCTCCCCGCCTACCTGCCCATGCGCATCAATGACGGGCTGGTGGAGATTCTAAGGGAATTCAAGGAAAAGGCGTCTACCATCGGCATCCACCAGTTCATTATCCAGACACATTTCCAAACCCCGCTCGAAGTCACTCCGGAAGCTGCCGAAGGAATACGCAAACTGCTGGCGGCAGGCTGGCTCATTGACAACCAACTGGTATACAACGTAGCTGCATCCCGCCGGGGGCATACTACCCGCCTGCGGCAAGTGCTCAATCAGTTGGGAGTGGTTTGCTACTACACCTTCTCCGTGAAAGGTTTTGAAGAAAACAATGCCGTGTTTACCCCCAACAGCCGTTCCGTACAAGAGCAACGGGAAGAAAAGCGCTTCGGGAAGCTGACCAAGGAAGATGCCCATAATCTGTCCGTACTGCTTGGAACCGTCCATGACCCGGCAGCCTGCATCCGGCGTTTCCTGAAAACGCACCACCTGCCTTTCCTCGCCACCGACCGCAATGTGCTCAACCTGCCCGCCATCGGCAAGAGCATGACCTTCAACATGGTAGGCATCACTCCCGAAGGCAAGCGCATCCTGCGTTTCGACCATGACAGCACCCGGCACCACAGCCCTATAATAGACCGGCTGGGACAAATATATATCGTAGAGAACAAGTCCATAGCCTCCTACCTCCGCCAACTGCAGGCCATGGGAGAAGACGCCGAAGAATATGCCACCATCTGGAACTATACGGAAGGCAAGACAGAATCCCGGTTCAGCCTCTACGAATATCCTGATTTCCCCTTCCAAATCACCGACAGAATGAGCAATCAGGACATTGCAGGATAGCATATCCAAGATATATTCCGTACTTTTGCAGGCAGAACAATGAAATTGGAAAGTATGGAAATAGAACAACACCCTTTAGAACCCTTCCTTCCCGGCAACGCCCGTCTGCTGATGCTGGGAAGCTTTCCTCCGCAGAAAAAGCGGTGGTCCATGGAGTTTTACTACCCCAACTGGAACAATGACATGTGGAGGATTACCGGGTTCCTTTTCTTCAATGACAAGGATTATTTTGTAGACAAGACGAAGAAGGCTTTCTGCAAAGAACGCCTCATCAGTTTCCTGCAGGAAAAGGGTATTGCCTTGTTCGACACAGCCTCTGCCATACGGCGCCTGCAGGACAACGCCTCGGATAAGTTTCTGGAAGTGGTGCAACCCACGGACGTCCCTGCCCTGCTACACCGGATACCGCAATGCAAGGCTATCGTTACCACCGGCGAGAAGGCAACGGACACGCTGTGCACGCAGTTTTCCATCGACAAGCCCAAAGTAGGCGACTTCACGGAGTTTCTTTTCGAAAACCATCCGATGCGCCTCTACCGGATGCCTTCTTCCTCAAGAGCCTACCCGCTGGCACTGGAAAAAAAAGCAGCAGCGTATCGCATTATGTATCAGGACTTACAGATGTTGTAAGCAACTTTCTTTATAAAATAAGTACGTCTGTTACTTGCATATTTGAAAGTTTGCATTACCTTTGCAGCCGCAAACACGGGAGTAGCTCAGTTGGTAGAGCACCGGTCTCCAAAACCGGGTGTCGGGAGTTCGAGCCTCTCCTCCCGTGCATGAACGAATAATGGCTGTAAGCATTGCTTACAGCCATTATTCGTTTTATAAATGCCTACCGGATATCTATCAGCTTATGTGTCTGCAAACTAAGTCTCCACTTAGGATGCTTCATCACGCAATCCACCGTTTCGGCCGTATTGCTGCAAGAGCAAGGCTGAAGAAAGAAATGCCCGGCGGGCAACTGCTCATAAACAGTAATATCCTGCCCTTCATACACCACCTTCACTTCATTCATACGCGTAATTTCCAGCTTTACCCCCTGCTTGGGAGAGCAGGTCACCCAATCTATATTATCCGGCAGCGGATGGGTACCGTTTGTTTCAATGCAGACATACTTTCCCGCCTGGTGCAGACAATCCACAAATTCACGGTCAATCCAAAGGGAGGGTTCTCCACCGGTCAGTATCACGGTAGCGGCAGGGTATCTACTAACTTCTGTTACGATATCTTCATCGGACATCAGTATGCCGTCCTCATGCTGCGTATCACAGAAGGGGCACTTCAGGTTACAACCGGAAAAACGGATAAAGACAGCCGGGGTACCCGTATGGTATCCTTCTCCCTGCAAACTGTAGAATATCTCATTAATCTTCCTCATAGACGGCAATGTTTGATTCCGACTCCTGCACCTCTACCTTGAAGCAAGTGGGTATCTGGTCGCATATCCAACGGGCTATGTTCTCGGCTGTGGGATTGAAGGACAGCACTTCATTAAGATTATGATGATCCAGCTGTTCCTTTACCACCTGCTTGATGTGACTGAAGTCTACCACCATTCCGTCCGCATTCAGCTCTTTGGAACGGCAATAGACAGTGATAATCCAGTTGTGACCGTGCAGATTCTCACACTTACTGCGATAAGAAAGTTTCAGGCTATGGGCAGCCGACACTTCCATACGTTTGATGACTGTGTACATATTGTTAATACGCTAATTAATATAATAAGTTGCCGCATCTAATGTCACCTCGATGCGACGGCAAAATTACAAAAAACTTAAGATTTATCCATTTACTTCCCTAACTTATTCGTACACACAAAGAGAATTGGCAACCTTACGCTCTGCACTGCCACTCGGGGTATTGGCTATTCCCTTATCCGGCAACGCCCCACTCCACAGCGTAGAAGAACCGCCGCCGTCCAGATTCAACGCATCCTCCCCGCCCAATATACGAATCATATGGGCAAGCTCGGGTATATTGATACCTTCCGCTTTTCCCTTCCGACGTCCGTCAACAACAATAAGCAGGATTTTTCCTTCTCTTGTCAGCGCCACAGCACTGCGGGGATGCTTGGTATCTACAAAATTCCGGTTAGTCCCGGACAAGTCGCACACTTGCCCGTCCTTCAGCATCAAAGGGCCGGAAGCCAGCACAGTGCCTTTTTTCAAAGTACATGCCTTTTCTTCCTGCTTGCTCCAGGGAATCAGTTCCAGCCTGCCCTTCTTTATAAGTACAGCTCCATTGGACACTGTTGCCAGAACCCCAGTAGAGGTAGTATCTATCACCACCCCGTCCTTACGCAGATAGCAGACGGAATTTCCGGCTTTCATATCAAAATAGGAGCCATTGATGGCCGCCACCGCACCTGCATGCCGGGCGGCTATACTGGTCTCCTCCTTGGGATTGTGGACGAGCACATCGAAACGGTAGCGCTTCGGGGATATTTCAAAAATAGACACTTCCTGAGGAACTCCATACAAAGAACTGAATACTGCCTTTTTATAAAGCATCCCTTTCTGCAGGGGCTCAGTCTGCCAATCGGCAGAAACGATGGCAAGAGAGTCGGCAGCAGTCTGCGCCATTGCTGCAAACATGCCGCAACAGAGAAACACTGCCAGGAATATTTTCTTTTTCATATAGATGGGATTGGTTTAAATTAATTCATAGCTACAGATTTGAATCGGCATGTCGAGATTATGCAACACCTTTTCAAGCTGTATACCTTCACGGTTGTCGTACTCGTATCCGAAAGTAGCACGGATACCTTGCAGAATGAACTGCGTGGCACGGTCCAGGGCAATGGGCAAACTGTCACCTTGCAACAGTGCCCCGGTGATGACACTGGTAAACGTATCCCCCGTTCCGGGATAATGGGCCGGCAGGTAAGGACACGTAACCTTCCAGTAGCGGTTACCGTTCCGGTTATAGGCATACACGGACGTCTTATGCTTATCATCCCGTACGGGCACACTGGTAATAATCACCACTTCGGGACCACAATCGGAAAGCTGGCGAAGGTATGACTTCAATTCCTCATCCGTATTCATCTCCTTATAAGGAATACCCAGCAGATAGAACAGCTCCGTCAAATTGGGAGTAACGACATCGGCCTTGGTGATGAGATGTTTCATTTCATCAATCATGGACTCGTGGAAGTTCGCATAAAGCCGTCCGTTATCGCCCAACACCGGGTCTACCACAACCAGACCGTCCGGTCGGCGGAAGTCATCAATAAAGTCAGAAACAATATGTATCTGCCGCGGAGAACCCAGATAGCCGGTATAAAAGGCATCAAACTGTACTTCCAGCTTCTTCCACTCGGAAATAATCTTCGGCATTTCATCCGTCAAGTCCAGAAAAGAGAACTCCGGATACTGGGTATGGCTCGACAATACGGCTGTAGGCAACGGACACACCTGAAAGCCCATAGACGAAAGGATGGGAATGACCACCGTCAGAGACACCCGTCCGACTCCCGACAAGTCGTGGACGGCAACAACCTTCTTTACTTTATTCGCATACATATTATCTATATTATTATTTTTCCTACATTTGCCGCATGAAAACCGTCTGCATCATTTTGGGAACAGTTTCTTTGGCACTCGGCATCATCGGCATCTTCCTGCCGTTGCTGCCCACCACGCCTTTCCTGCTGCTCACGGCAGCACTCTACTTCAGAGGCTCACCCAGACTGTACCAATGGTTGCTGAACCACAAATGCCTCGGTCCCTACATCCGCAGCTTCCGCGAGAACAAAGCCATCCCTCTACGTGCCAAAATCATCTCCCTACTGCTGATGTGGGGAACAATGGTTTACTGCATCTTCTTCCTGATTCCACTAACAGAAATAAAGACAGTATTGTTCCTTGTCGCTGTGGGGGTGACTTGGCATATACTGTCATTCAAGACGTTGAGATAAATGAATGTGCTAATGTGGTTAATGTGCTAATGTGCCAATGACCTGCGGTGTGAGAGTCTAATATACACATAGCGCAGCCAATTAGCACATTGGCATATTAGCACATTAATCAAACTCCTCCCAATTTTTCGAAGAATTCTCCCAACCCCTTCCGAGCATCGGCAAGCTTGTCTTCCCAATGTTTCACGGAGTTCTGCCCGATAATATCCGTCACGTACTTCACCGAAATGAAAGGAACATTCTTGGCACGGCATACCAAAGCCTGGGCATAGGCTTCCATATCCACAACATCACCGGACACATCCGAGAGTTCTGTCAAGAAAGTATCCCCCGTATTGCATACACCGCCTGCCGGCCAGTGTAAACAATATCCTTTTTGGGACAACAAATCCATTGAATCAATCTCATACTCCATACCAAGCTCCACCAGCTTCTGCATATCACGGTCTACAAAATGACGGCATACGAAAATATCTCCTACCCGATGACGGATAGTCCCTGCCGTACCTACATTGACCACCAAGTCCGGTTGCGCATGGCTTATCGCTTCAGAAAGATAAAAAGCCGATTTCACCTTTCCCACACCGGTACGGAGATAGCCTATCTGCACCTCTTCCTCCCCTATCAGTCCGGGAAATTTCAATTCCGTAAATTCGCCTTGTACGGCATAAGTGACTAAAATTCTCATATCATTCTATCTTTTTAGAGTCTGTTTAAATTTTGTCCGGCATGAGGGTGGCAAAACGGTTGATGACACACCCTCCTCCTTCTCATGAAAAAGGCAAAGATAGAAACCTTTTTCAGAAGATTTCCATCTTTACCCCATAAATGTAAAGTCACCCACACTCACAACCTCCCTGCCAGATAAGATTTCAATGACTCTACATATTCCTCAAATGCGTCTACTCCTTGCGGAGTGATCTTACAAATCGTACAAGGCATCTTTCCTTTAAAAGTCTTTGTCACCTCCACATATCCCGCCTTGCTGAGTTTGTCTATCTGCACGCTCAGGTTTCCTGCCGTAGCTTTGGTCTGCTGGCGGATATAGACAAAGTCCGCCTCCTCGACACTAATAAGCAACGACATCACCGCAAGCCGCAGTTCGCTATGGAGCAAAGGGTTCAGTTCTTTAAACATATATCATCCTCTTCTTTTATTGTTTGTGACGCTTCGCCACACTGTTCATGTAATGTCCGGGAATCACCATCATAAAGACGAACGCCAATGCAAAAAACAGTATCTGGTCTATGCCGGGCATATAGAAACATCCCAACGAGAGCAAGGCTCCCAGCACTCCCCCTATCGTAACCACTTTCGTGTTCACAATCAGTCCCGTCAGGGCAGTTCCCATCCCCATCATCAGCAAAATGACAAACAGAATAGGAATCTTCCATACAAATATGGCGGTACACGATACCAAGAAAGCACCCAGTCCAAATACCGTCCACACATAATCCACAACACGGTCTATGTAGGTCTTCAACATTTTCCGAGCCTTCCGCTGACTCCACAACGTAGCAGGAAAGGCTATGACTGGAAGCAGGAACCATAGGAATTGCCAATTGTTATTGCCCGTTTCCTTCAATAGAAACCAAACCAGCAACGAGATAATTACCGTTACATATCCCCACAGCAAAAAAGGTGTCCCTGAATTTTCCGCCATTCTGTCCTTCGTGTTCTGTATCATCCGAGTGATGAGTTCTAAACTCTCTTTCTCATTCAATTTTCTTTCTTCCATTTTCCTGCCGCCTTATTTGTTGCTTCCTTTTAATACCCGCTTAAGTGCTATCTCCACCTGCTTCGTGTCGGCGCTCACCTCCACATCCGCTATCGCGCAATACTCAGATGGAATTCCGTCTTCCCTATCCAACTGATAATTGTTGTTTTCATCATGATAGACATAAAGCTTATATTTACCCACTGTCACATCTTTCAGTTCCAGTACCGCCTCCGTGCCCTTGGCATCTACCATACCATACTGCCCCTTGTCAGTGGCAATCATTATCTTTCCCACAGCAGAAGGTATGTTCATCACCTTCACTTTCAGAACATCTTGCGCAGACACCCCCAATGCAAATACACAAAGAAGAGCTGCCGCCATACTTCTACAAACAATCGTTTTCATAATCATTCTCTTTAAGTTATACATACCAAAATCACATTTCGGGTTCGAACTCCGATACAAAGATAAAAGTTTTATTTTATAAACCAAATTATTATATAAATTATTTTATTTATTTCTTAGCATCTCCTCCTTCCTTTACTACATACTATTCCAACCGCACCTAAAGAGTAGTGCCTAAAACAGCAAAAAGTAATTTCGGCCTTACTAAACAGTAATCGTCCAACAACCGTTCAATTATCGTCCAACATCTGTTTAATTATCGTCCAACAACTGTCGGACGATAATTAAACAAGCGTCGGACGATTACTATTTAGTAACGGAGATACTAAGCTTTCGAAAAGCAAGAAATAAAATCCTTCTAAAAAGCAAATTGTTCCATACCTATCCACATCTCTTGAAAAGCCAGCCTCCGCCACCCTTTTTCAATCCCTCAAAACCAGTACTTCATAGGCCACTTCGGTTATTTCGGCACTTCTACAGCATATTTTCCCCGAAAAGTTTTTGTAATCTCCAAGTAAATTGTATTTTTGTGTACAATTTTGGTGTAGTGATGACAGACGAAGAAAAGAAGCTATTAAGTACCTTTGAAGCCAGACTGCGGCATTTAATCTATCTGCACGATGAATTAAAACGCGAAAATGCTGAGCTAAAGCAACTTCTTGAAGCCAAAGAGGAGGAATACGGGAAGGTACAAGCTGAATACCGGGAACTGGAACTTAACTACACGAACCTAAAAACAGCTACGACAATCAGCCTTAACGGCAGTGACGTGAAAGAGACGAAACTGCGATTGTCCAAATTAGTGCGTGAAGTCGATAAATGCATCGCTTTGTTGAATGAATAAAGAGAAGAGGATGTATGAACGATAAGATAAAGATAAACCTGCAGATGGCAGGAGCCTCCTACCCTCTCACAATCAACCGTGAGGACGAGGAAATGGTAAGAGAAGCCGCCAAGCAGGTAGATATCAGGCTCAATGCGTATCGGGAGCATTATCAGAATGTGTCTCTAGAGAGAATTATAGCCATGGTGGCCTATCAGTTCGCTTTAGAAAACCTTCAGTTGAAGGACCGTAATGATACTGAACCCTATACAGCTAAAATAAAGGAACTGACAGAGGTATTGGAGACCTATTTCAAGGAACAATAAGCTGCAATCCCTCCGTCGGGTCGGTAAAAGAGAGAAATTCGCGCACTGTACAAAAGTTTGCCCTTCATCAAAGCAAGCTTTTATGCAGTGCTTTTTTATTTATATACTAAAAACAAATTAATAAAATGACAGTAGTTACAATAGTATTATCCATTGCCTGCTTCATTGTCGGAGGGTTTGCCTCGTACTTGTTCTTCAAGCACGGGCTGAAAAACAAATACGACGGTATCCTGAGAGATGCGGAAGCGGAAGCGGAAGTGATTAAGAAGAATAAGTTGCTGGAAGTAAAGGAAAAATTCCTGAACAAGAAGGCAGACTTGGAAAAAGAAGTGGCCCAACGTAACCAAAAGATACAGCAGGCAGAAAACAAGCTGAAACAACGTGAATTGGTACTGAACCAACGCCAGGAAGAAATCCAGCGCAAGAAGATGGAAGCAGAAGCCGTGAAAGAAAATCTGGAAGCCCAACTGTCCATCGTAGACAAGAAGAAAGAAGAACTGGAGCACATGCAGCGCCAGGAAATAGAAAAGCTGGAAGCCATTTCCGGACTTTCTGCCGAAGAAGCCAAAGAGCGCATGGTGGAATCCCTGAAGGAAGAAGCCAAAACGCAAGCCCAGTCCTACATCAACGACATCATGGACGACGCCAAGCTGACGGCAAGCAAAGAGGCCAAGCGCATCGTGATACAGAGCATCCAACGTGTGGCTACGGAAACAGCCATTGAAAACTCAGTAACCGTATTCCACATCGAATCAGATGAAATCAAGGGACGTATCATCGGTCGCGAAGGCCGCAACATCCGCGCCCTGGAAGCTGCCACCGGTGTGGAAATTGTGGTAGACGATACTCCGGAAGCTATCGTATTGTCAGCTTTCGACCCGGTTCGCCGTGAGATTGCACGTCTGGCATTGCACCAGTTAGTAACAGACGGACGTATCCACCCAGCACGCATCGAAGAGGTAGTTGCCAAAGTACGCAAGCAGGTAGAAGAGGAAATCATCGAAACCGGTAAACGCACTACTATCGACCTGGGCATCCACGGTCTGCATCCGGAACTTATCCGCATTATCGGTAAGATGAAATACCGTTCTTCATACGGCCAGAACCTTTTGCAGCATGCACGCGAGACAGCCAATCTTTGCGCTGTGATGGCATCAGAGCTGGGACTCAACCCGAAGAAAGCAAAACGTGCCGGACTGCTGCATGATATAGGTAAGGTACCCGATGAGGAACCGGAATTGCCGCATGCACTCTATGGTATGAAGCTGGCAGAAAAGTTCAAGGAAAAGCCAGACATCTGCAACGCCATCGGTGCCCACCACGACGAAGTGGAAATGACCAGCCTGCTGGCCCCCATCGTACAAGTATGCGATGCCATTTCAGGAGCACGCCCGGGAGCACGCCGCGAAATTGTAGAAGCATACATCAAGCGCCTGAACGACCTTGAGCAACTGGCCATGTCCTATCCGGGAGTGACAAAGACATATGCCATCCAGGCAGGCCGTGAGTTGCGTGTCATTGTCGGTGCAGACAAGATTGACGACAAGCAGACGGAGAACCTTTCCGGTGAAATCGCCAAGAAGATTCAGGACGAAATGACTTATCCGGGTCAGGTGAAGATTACCGTTATCCGTGAGACACGTGCGGTGAGCTACGCAAAGTAACATCAGAAAAGAAAATAAATGCAGAAAAGGGTGAATTCGTATTCACCCTTTTCTTATTTTTGCACCACAACCATAACTTTACAAAATGAAAGATTATCAGTTTGAAGTTTGTGCCAACTCCGTAGAGAGTTGTATTGCTGCACAAGCCGGCGGAGCAGACCGGGTGGAACTATGCGCAGGCATCCCCGAGGGAGGAACAACCCCCTCATACGGCGATATCCTCATCGCACGGGAAGTATTGCAGCAGACCAAATTGCATATCATTGTCCGTCCCCGTGGAGGAGACTTCCTTTACTCCTCCACCGAACAGCGCATCATGCTGAAAGACATAGAGAATGCCCGCCGCCTAGGCGCTGACGGAGTCGTGTTCGGTTGCCTGACGGCAGAAGGAGATGTAGACATTCCATTGATGGAGCAGCTTATGAAAGCCTCACAAGGGATGTCCGTCACCTTCCACCGTGCTTTCGATGTATGCAGAAATCCACAAAAAGCAATAGAAGATATTATCGCATTAGGATGCAACCGCATCCTAACTTCCGGACAGCAATCTACAGCAGAGCAAGGCATTCCCCTTTTGAAAGAGCTCCAACAACAAGCATCAGGCCGAATCATTCTATTGGCAGGCTGTGGGGTGAATGAAGCCAACATAGCCCACATTGCCCGAGAAACCGGCATCCGCGAATTTCATTTCTCCGCCAGGGAAAATATCGAGAGCTCCATGCTCTATCATAATTCCGCCGTCTCTATGGGAGGAACGGTACATATTGATGAATATACACATACCGTCACTACTGCGGAGCGGGTAAAGCGTACAATCGGAGCATTATTAAAAGCCTCTCCCCTAGCCCCTCCCCCGTAGGGAGGAGGCGGGGGAAGAGGCCTATAAAAAAAGGATGTACTTTTCAGTACATCCTTTTTTATATCATAGGATAAATATTATTTCTTCACCGGAGAAGAGTATCTTGCATTCAGGCCATCCAGAATCTCACGAGTGATGTTGTAGACACTGTCTGCATAGAGCAGATTGTCAAAACCCGTATTGCTGATAATCATGCTGTAACCTTTTGTCTTATTGTACTCCTTCAAGAAAGCGTTGATAGAATCACGCAGTTGCAGGCTGTTCTTTTCATTCTCACTCATCAGTTCAGACTGCAGCTTGTTGCTCAGGTTCTGCAAATCCTGCTCCAACTTTGCGATGCGGTTGTATTCCTGCTGCGCTCTCTCCTGAGAAAGATAAGCGTTGTTCTGATACTTTGTCTGGAATTCCTGCTTCTGCTTCTCCAGTTCGCTGGCTTTCTGGTTCAATGTCAGACGGACATTCTCGCCCTTCTTCACCATAGCCTCATTCAAGTCTATGCAATAGTTGTATTTTGCCAAAAGCGTATCTATTTCAACATAAGCAATCTTCATTTCCGATAATCCGCCGGCTTGTGCAGGAGCGTTTGTTGTCTGTTTATCAGTATTGCCGGCACATTGAGCAAATAAAACGATCAGTGCGAGAGCTGCCAGACCGTTCATGAGGTAGTTTAATCTCTTCATAATTGATAAATATTGTTTTTTAAAATTAGTTCATACTATCGTTTAAGGCTTTTTCCAGTTCATCAATGGAAAAACGGGATTTGCGTTGTGCTTCTCTGTCCTGCGACTGCGCACAGCCGATACCTCTATCGCGCATTGCCTTATTGCCACTGACATGCCCGTTAGGGAACCTGCCGCCTTTCACAAAAAAGACCTTTACACCCAATAAAACAATGCAAATAGCAACTATTAACAGAGTTATCAATATTGTATCAAGCATTTCCATTAATTTTGTTACATGAAAATAGTGTTTTTACTATTTTTGTGGGTGCAAATATAGGGCTTTGGTTGGACTAACTCGCCTTTTTTACTCTAAAAAAAGAGAAAGGGGAATAAAATAGTCAATCAATTTAACCATATTTAGCAATAAGTGGTTAATTTAATGGAGAATTGATATTTGACAATTGATAATGAAGGCTGCATAAACACATGTAAGGCAGCCGCTAATTCAGATAATTATGGAAAAAAAAGACTTGAAACCGGCTGGTGTATTTCACTATTTTGAGGAAATCTGCCAAGTGCCGCGCCCTTCGAAGAAGGAAGAGAAAATCATTGCTTACTTAAAAGCATTCGGAGAAAAACATAAGTTGGAAACGAAGGTGGACGAAGCCGGAAACGTTCTGATAAAGAAACCCGCTACTCCGGGTATGGAAAACCGCAAGACTGTCGTACTTCAATCGCACATCGACATGGTATGTGAAAAGAACAACGACGTGAAGCACGACTTCCTGACCGACCCTATCGAAACCGAAATTGACGGTGAATGGCTGAAAGCCAAAGGTACAACCTTGGGAGCCGACAACGGCATCGGTGTAGCCACCGAACTGGCTATCCTTGCCGACGACAGCATCGAGCACGGTCCTATCGAATGCCTCTTCACCGTGGACGAGGAGACCGGACTGACCGGTGCCTTCGCCCTGAAAGAAGGCTTCATGAACGGAGACATTCTGTTGAACCTCGATTCCGAAGATGAAGGCGAGCTCTTCATCGGCTGTGCAGGCGGTATAGATTCCGTTGCCGAATTCACCTACCGGGAAGTGGACGTACCGGCAGGGTATTTCTGCTGCAAAGTGCAGGTAAAGGGGCTGAAAGGTGGACACTCCGGCGGCGACATACACCTGGGGCGCGGCAATGCCAACAAACTGTTGAACCGCTTCCTGAGCCAGGCATCCCAGAAGTACGACATGTACCTTTGCGAAATAGACGGTGGTAACCTGCGCAACGCCATTGCCCGCGAAGCACACGCGGTAATTGCCATACCCGATGCCGACAAGCATGCCCTGCGCACAGACTTGAATGTCTTTGCCGCCGAAGTGGAGGCAGAATATGCCGTCGTTGACCCGGACCTCCAATTCGTGCTTGAATCGGAAGCAGCCCGTCCCAAAGCCATTGACAAAGATACCGCCAAGCGCTTGCTGCAAACCATCTATGCCGCACCTCACGGTGTGTATGCCATGAGCCAAGACATTCCGGGGCTGGTGGAAACCTCCACCAATCTGGCCTCCGTAAAGATGAAATCCGGCCATATCATCCGTATCGAGACCAGCCAGCGCAGCTCTACCGCCTCCTCCAAACAAGACATTGCCAATATGGTGCGTACTGTATTCGAAATGGGTGGAGCAGCCGTATCTTTCGGCGACGGATATCCGGGCTGGAAGCCCAACCCGCATTCAGAAATCCTGGAAGTGGCTGTTGAGTCCTACAAACGTTTGTTCGGTGTAGATGCCAAGGTAAAAGCTATCCATGCAGGTTTGGAATGCGGACTGTTCCTTGACAAATACCCGGCACTGGACATGATTTCCTTCGGACCTACCCTACAGGGTGTGCACTCTCCCGACGAACGGATGCTGATTCCTACCGTACAGAAGTTCTGGGACCATCTGCTGGATATACTGAAGCACATTCCGGTGAAATAAATATCCCGCGTTCCTTAAAGGGGAACGGGAATCGTTTGTATGAACGTTATCCATAAGATAGGAGTTATACTCTTCCTTCTCTGCCCGTACATCAGTCTGTACGGGCAAGAAGGAAAAGATACCCTCACGTTTCGGATAGTAAGCTACAATGTAGAAAACCTATTCGACTCCCGACATGACACACTAAAGAATGACTACGAGTTCCTGCCGGATGCCACCCGGCATTGGAATTACTCTAAATACAGAAAGAAACTGGATAATATAGCCCGCGTCATCATCGCCACCGGAGGATGGACGCCGCCCGCCCTTGTTGCCTTGTGTGAGGTGGAGAATGACAGTGTGATGCGCGACCTTACCCGCTACTCTGCCTTGCGCGAAGCAGACTACCGGTATGTGATGACACAATCTCCCGACAAACGCGGCATCGACGTAGCGCTGTTGTATCAACGTAATCTTTTCAAACTGCTTTCCTATCAGAGCCTCCCCGTAGACAAGCCCCGGAAGAATAGCCGTCCCACACGGGACATTCTTCACGTCAGCGGATTGTTGCTGAATCGGGATACGCTTGATGTACTGGTAGCTCACTTCCCATCCCGTTCGGGAGGGGCAAGAGAGTCTGAACCTTACCGGCTACTGGCTGCCCGAAAGGTGAAGCATGCCATAGACAGCCTATACACGATACGCCGACATCCGCAAATTGTCCTTTTAGGGGATTTCAACGATTATCCGGAGAATAAATCGGTAAAGGAGGTGTTGGAGGCAGCAGCACCGTCAACATTGCAAGACTCTCTACGTCCACAAAAACTTTACCATCTACTGGCAGGAAAAGCCAAAACACGCAAGCACTTCGGCAGCTACAAGTATCAAGGAGAATGGGGACTACTGGACCACATCATCGTATCGGGTACGTTGCTGCAAGAACACGCACCGCTATATACAGAGGAAGCAAAGGCAGACGTATTCTGCCTGCCCTTCCTACTGACAAGAGACAAGAAATACGGAGGGCAGCAACCCTTCCGCACCTACTACGGGATGAAGTATCAAGGAGGATACAGCGACCACTTGCCTGTATATGCGGAGTTCCGGTTGATATATTAGTCGGAATACTGATACAGTTTCAAGTCAAACTTCTGTACCATCACCAGCAAGTGGTCGAAGATGTCGGACTGAATGCGCTCGTACTCTTTCCATACCTTGTTGCGAGAGAAGAAATATACCTGGATGGGTACCCCATACGTCGTGGGTTCCTTCTGGCTGATAATCAAGTCCATCTCCTGGTTCACCACCGGCAGGCTGCACAAATAGCGTTCGATGTAGATACGGTAGAGCTGCGCATTGGTTGGCACCTCTTCTTCTGCTGGCTGATAGTCGGCCATCAAGGGGACTTCCTTGCGGATATTATCCAGCATTTCCGGAGTGCAGAACTTCAGGGTAGTCATATCCAGAAAGATATTCTTGTTTACCCGTCGCCCGCCACTTTCCTGCATGCCGCGCCAGTTCTGAAAAGAGTTGTTCACCAGGGTATACGGTGGTACGGTCGAGATGGTTTCGTCCCAGTTGCGTATCTTGACCGTGTTCAGCGTAATCTCCTCTACAACTCCATTGGCAACGCCACCCGGCAGCGCTATCCAGTCCCCTATCCGCAACATGTCGTTGGCAGAGAGCTGCACGCCGGCCACAAACCCCAGAATGCTGTCCTTAAATACCAGCATCAGTACAGCTGCAGATGCGCCCAGACCGGCAAACAAGGTCATAGGAGACTTGCCTATCAGCACTGAAACCACTATGATACCTCCGATAAAAAACAGCAGCACTTGCAATACCTGCACGAAGCCTTTCAGCGGACGGTTCTTCTGCTTGTCCTTCATGTTATAAACATCGAGCATCACCAGCAACAAGCCGTTAATAGTAAGCAGCACCGCCACAATGATATAGACAGCACACACCTTTTGTGAGAACTCAAGCATCTCCTTTCCACGCACAAAGGCCATGGGCAGCAGGTAGTAGATGAGGATTCCCGGCAGAATATGTATCAAATGGTGTATCACCCTGCGTTTCATCAGCAACGTATTCCACTGATGGGGAGAGCGTCGGGTATAATGCTTCATACCGCCAACGAAGATTGCCTGGCACAAATAGTCCAGCCCTATCGAAAGCCCCACCATCAGCAGTGCAATAATCGTCTCGTCAAACATATCGGCAAACTTCGGGTCTATCCCCCAACCTATCAAGATTTTATTCATCCATCCTCCTAAACTCATCATAAGCTCTCTTTTTTTTGAAATGTCTTGTTTGTATAACAATCCAAAGATAAAGATGTTTTCAGAGAACGGCAAGCATATACCCTTTTTTCATCAACGACTCAATCCTCACGCTCGGGTCGTTTTTTAGCGACCGCCGCAGATAGGACATCTGTACATTCAAGGCAAGGGAGTTGGCATACGAGGCAGTGCCCCACACAGCATCCAGCAACGTATCGCGACTGACAGTCTTATTCACATTCAGCGCAAGCAAGCGAAGGATATCGGCTTGACGGGAAGTAATCAGCACCTTACTATTTCCCGTACGAATCTCGTTCGTACTGTAATTGAATACGGAATGGCCGAAAGCATACATCTCATCCTCTGCCACGCCGGACAACTGCGAAGTGAAACGCTCGCGGATACGCGCCGTAAGCTCTTCCGGATAGAAAGGTTTGGCAAGATAATCGTTCGCCTTCAGTTGGAATCCTTGCAGGCGGTCGGCCTTATCGCTACGGTCGGAAAGAAAAAAGATGAGGACATGCTTGTCCGCCTCCCGGATTCGTTTTGCCACTTCAAAGCCATTGAGCCCGGGCATATTGATGTCAAGCAAGACAAGGTCCGGTTTGACAAGAGGAAACTGGTCGAGGGCGATAAGACCATTTCCGGCATAGGTCACTTCATAACCCTCTTTCTCCAGGAAGCGTTTCAGAAGCATGGAATACTTCAGGTCATCGTCAGCAAAAAGAATTTTCAGTGGTTTCATGAGTTGCTATTTATATTCTCAATATCCATCTGTGCAGATTATTGTGGAATGGTTATTTCCACCGTCGTCCCCCTCCCAATCTGACTGGTCAGAAAGACGGTTCCCCTATGAGCCTCAACCAACAACTTGACATAACTCAACCCCAAACCGATGCCCGGCAAGGAACGGTCAGGCAAGTTGCTGCTACGGTAAAACTTATCGAATACCCGTCCCTGCTCGGAAACAGGGATACCAATGCCGTCATCGGAAACTTTCAATGTGAGCTCGTGGCCATGCAGGCGGCATTCTACCCGGATACTGACGGAGCTTCCCGAATATTTCACAGCATTTTCCATCAGATTACTGATGATATTTGCCATGTGCACGGGGTCGGCTGTAACCAGCAGGTTGTCCGTGAAATGTGTCTCGAAAGATACTTGTTTTCCCCCAGGAGCATGCTGCAGGCGTATCAACTTCTCCACAACCGGTTTCAAATCGAAAGTACTGAGGGAAAGTTGTGTCTGCTCATCGTCAGCACGGGTCATGTCGCGCAGCTTCCGGAGGTAGGCGGAAAGGTTGTCCAGCTCGGAAACGGAATCACGCACCACTTCATCCATGGCCTGCTCGTCGGTACGCATTGTTTTGTCATTGAGAAAAGAGACGCACATCTTCAAGGCCTGCACGGGACGTTTCAACTCGTGTATCATGGTGTTGACAAAGCTTTTCCGCAACTCGTCCACACGGTGCTGCTTCAAAATGGTCTTTATCTGGAACAGCAGACAGACAGCCAGCAGAAGAATCAATACCAAGCTGCCCAGAAGTTGCCAGCCCATACGGAGCAAAAGAGTATGCGGCATCACCTGCACATCCACTTGTACCAACTCCCGCTTCAGCGGATTGTAAGGATAAACCAGACGGATGACCGGATGCAAATCACTCCCCAGCCGTTCTACGGTTTCCACCCATTGATAGAGGCTGTCGCGCGGCGTGACTAGTCCGGTAGTGAAAGACATGCCGTCCAGTTTAGTCGCCAGCACCGAATCGAAGCGCTGCAACGTAAAAGGGACATCTATCTGCAACTGATAAGCAACTATCGCCTCGCTGAAGCTCATGTTGAAAAGCAGCTTGTCTTCGCCATGTATCACAATCTTGTCCTTATAGACAATACTATCCTTCATTGCCGTGGATAGAACGGATTTATCTGCCATGGCCCCCACCACAAACGTACGCGTATAGCGCTCTTTGAGCTTGTTGGTCAATGAATCCCTATCCGTATGCATGTCCACATTGGTGTTGAAAAAGGATATATTAGGCTTGTTGAACACTTTCTTCGGCTGTTCACGCCGGATAGAGTCGTTCACTGCCACGGCATCCATGACAAGGCGGTGTATCTCTTCTTCATATTCCTCATTCTTATACTGATACTGGTTCCACAACCAATATCCCTGCCCTGCTACAAGTAGCAGCATGGATATCAGTGACAATGCCCATACTATTCTGATTCGTTTTTCCATCTCAGAGTCTGTTCTTCTTTTATACTATACAAAGGTAAGGGTTTCCTCCAATCAGAGGTACGCGCGAGGCGGCTATTCTCATTTGAGTAACATTTCAGTAATAACTTTCTCACTCCGGAAAGACAAATTCCGCATAGATTTGCGACGACAGGACACATGACACGTCCTCGAAACAGTAATTCCTAACAACGAAAAAGTATGAAAAAGCAGATTCTACTCACCGCCATGCTGTTGATAACCACCACAACCGCCTGCGCACAGTTTAACATCAAAATCGGCTCCGGCAAGACGTTCAGAAAAGATACCATAGACCAGGCTGTACTCATGGTGCAGTATGAAGTGGACGGTTGTACGGACACACTGTCGGAAGAGCGTTTCCAGGAAACCATGATGTTGGAAATCGGCAAGAAATGCTCCAAGTTCTACAGTTACACAAAGTATGTGGGCGACTCGGTATTTGCTGCCGACATTGCCAATAACGCCTCGCAAGAAACGATGATTGAACACGCCAAACAGTTCAGAAAAAGCAAGCTGAACGAACAGACCTACAAGAGATACCCCGTAGGCAAAGTGACCACACTGGATGAAATTGCCGGAGACATCAACAGACTCCGGTGCGAGGAACCGGAAGAGCGTCCACAGTGGACGCTGCAGACAGACACGGCAACCATCCTCTCGTATCTCTGCCAAAAAGCAGAATGCGTGTTTAAGGGACGCAGATGGATTGTCTGGTACAGTCCGGAGATTTCCTCCAGCGAAGGGCCGTGGAAGCTGTTCGGACTGCCCGGACTGATACTGAAAGCTGAAGACAACAGGGGGCATTATCTCTTTACCTGCACCGGTATGGAGCAATGCCATTCCTACCGACCTATCCTCTTCAACGGAAAAGATTATGAACCCGTAAACCGCAAGGCGTACAACAAAATCCACGAAAGATACTATGCCGACCCGGTAGGATTCATTATGGGCAACACGCCCAACGTACGTATCACCATACGCGACGACCAGGGCAATGAAGCCAGGAAGCCGAAGAATATAGCCCACAATCCGCTGGAACTTGACTGATTCATCCCATCGAACTCCAATGGATATACACTTCAAGAAACTCTTGCTGCCAATCCTTGCCTTGTTTGCAATGACAGCGCATGCACAGTCTCTCAGTGGCTTGGTAACGGACGAAGAAACCGGACAACCGCTGGAAGCCGTAATGATTAGTGTGCTGCGAAACGGCACCATGATAGATTACGCCCTGACCGATGCCCGGGGGAGATATTCCCTGCCATGGAAATACAACGGCAGCCTGCAAGTCAGCGTATCACTGCTGGGCTATAGACGGGAAATACGCAACATATCGGCAGCAGAAACACTCCATATTCGTCTGCATTCCGAAGCCATTGCACTGAAAGAAGTCCAAATACGTCCCGGCCGCATTCATGGCAGGAAAGATACCGTAAGGTATAATCTGGCAGAGTTTGCCTCTTCCAAGGACGTACACATCAAGGATGTTCTGAAAAAGCTCCCCGGTGTGGATATTGACGACAACGGGCAGGTGAAATATAAAGGTAAAGCCATCGACCACTATTTTGTGGAGGGTATGGACGTGACGGGTGGACGCTACAGCCAAATCAACAACAACCTCAGTGCCAAAGCCGTAAAATCGGCAGAAATTATGGAGAACTACCAATCGGTCAAGGCATTGAAAGGAAAACTCAGTTCGGATGAAATAGCCCTGAACTTGAAACTCGACCCACAGGCACGCGACCAATGGATTATCAACGGTACCCTGGGTGCAGGCTGGAGTGATGGAACACAAGAAACGACCGGAACGGCACAAACGAAGAGGGACAAAGGAACGCTTCTTTGGGAAAACGCCGCCAATGCCCTCCAACTGGGTAAAGGCA